>Ga0209483_1000304_pt1 | contig 45161 bp, 38 predicted proteins | sample NGEPerA_FD_184508 | JGI IMG/M metagenome (GOLD analysis project Ga0209483, IMG submission 184508) | Arctic peat soil microbial communities from the Barrow Environmental Observatory site, Barrow, Alaska, USA - NGEE PermafrostL2-A... | ecosystem: Environmental > Terrestrial > Soil > Wetlands >...
GCACTTACACCGTCGTGGCGAACTTCGCCGGAAGCGCGGACTACGCCGCTGCCATCAGCAGCCCTGTTACCTTCAGTGTCACCCCGGCTACGCCGACCGTCACCGTCAGCGACACGGGCGGCACGTATACGGGTTCGACCTTCCCGGCAACGGCAAAGGTCAATGGCGCAGCCACCCTGGAAGGCATTAGCCTGACTCTGACTTACTACAGCGGCAGCGCCGCCACGGGCACGCCGCTGGGCGGCGCACCCAGCGTTGCGGGCACTTACACCGTCGTGGCGAACTTCGCCGGAAGCGCGGACTACGCCGCTGCCATCAGCAGCCCTGTTACCTTCAGTGTCACCCCGGCTACGCCGACCGTCACCGTCAGCGACACGGGCGGCACGTACACGGGTTCGACCTTCCCGGCAACGGCCAAGGTCAATGGCGCAGCCACCCTGGAAGGCATTAGCCTGACTCTGACCTACTACAGCGGAAGCACGGCCACGGGTACACCCCTTGCCGGGGCACCCAGCGTTGCGGGCACTTACACCGTCGTGGCGAACTTCGCCGGAAGCACGGACTACGCCGCTGCCATGAGCAGCGCGGTCACCTTCAACATCACCGCCGCTGTCCAGAACAACGTCGGCCTGCTCGTACTCGACCCCTCGGGCAGTGGAGCTCTGACTGTGACCGGTAATGGCGGGATCACTGTGAGTAATGGCGGCGCGGTAGTGGTGGATTCCGGTAATGTCACCGCGGCCATCGTCACTGGTAACGGCGGCGTTGTCGCCACGAATATCGACGTCACCGGCGGCACCAAGTCCAGCGGAGGCGGGAAGTTCTCCGGCCCCATTACCCACCAGTCACCCACGCCCGACCCGATCGCTCTGCCACTACCGTCCGCCCCGGCGGCAACGTTTTCGGCCGTGAACTACAGCGGGACTACCACCCTCACGCTCTCTCCCGGTACCTATGTCGGAGGCATTCACGACAGCGGCCAAGGCAACATCGTCCTGCTGCCGGGCGTTTACTTCCTCAAAGGTGGCGGCCTGAAGGTCTCCGGCAAAGGCTCCGTCACGGGCACCGGCGTCCTGATCATCAATGCCCCCAATGGACTCAACGACGGCATCAACTTCTCGGGTCAGGGGAACGTCGTCCTTAGCGCGCCGTCGGCGGCAAGTCTTCCCGACGGTCTCGCGGCGTACAAGGGAATCACAATCTTTCAGGACCCGGCATCTACGCTGCCGGTCACGATCTCCGGCATCGGCGGCCTGACGATCGACGGCGCCCTTTACGCCCCCAAGGCGACACTCAAGATCACCGGCAACGGCGGCGTGACCGACAGCACCGACACCACGGCCCCGATTGCGGAAGTCATCGTCTATGATGTCAATCTCAGCGGCAACGGAGGCCTCACCATGGGTGTAGCGCGCCAGTTTGGTAAATCTGGCATAATACTATGCATCAAGGAGGATCAATGGACTTTTCCAAATTGTCGGATCGTGAACGACTGGTGGCTGAGCAGGCCGTGACGACGTATCGGGCTCTGGAGCATGCGGCGGCGACGGCGCCGATGGGCAAGGGATTGGCCACGCCGGAAGGCGTGATCCATGACAAGGGCTTTGAGCATCTACGCAATATGCTCAGCACCGCGACAGCGTCTCGGCCCGAGGCGCAAAAAAAGGGGCCTGTTTCCGGCGATGTTCCTGCGGCCAACGAGTCAAGTTCAAGGGCGTAATCGACCGCACCGTTTTGTCGAGCATCGGGCATTTCACGATTCCACGCCGCTACTACGCCTGTGAAGCGTGTAAAGCCAAGGAGGTGCCGATGGATCAATGGTCGGGGCTGGGGGCGCGTCATGTCACCGAGCACGCCCGGCGGATGCTGACCTTGGCGGGGAAGGACAACTCTTTTGACAAGGCTTCGGCCACGCTCAAGGAATTGGCCCACATCGCCGTCAGCGACGACACGATCGAGCGTGTCTGCCAGGAGGAGGGGCAAGCCGCGGCGCAATGGGTTCAATCCTCGCCGCAGGCGGCACAGACGTTCGCACAGGCTGCCGGACAGCCGGAATTTTATTGCGATGGATTGATGACCAACACGGTGAGCGGCTGGCGGGAGATGCGTATGAGCGTGCTGGCCAAACGCGAGCCGGGCCTTCCTGCAACACCTCAGGAGTGGAGCAAGCGGCTTCTGGAAGAGCCCTCGGCGCGACTGGCGGTCTGCGCGATTGCCCCCGCCAATGTGGTGGGCGCTTCCTGGACGCGGCTGTGCAAGCAGGGCGGCATCGGTGAGAACCAAAGCATCAGCGTCCTGGCCGACGGAGCCAAATGGATCTGGGATCAGGCGGCAAAACGGTTCAACGGCAAGCCGATGCAGTGGGTGGTGGACATTTACCACGTCAGCGAGCACCTGCATGCCTGCGGCAAGTTGATGTTCGGTGAAGGAGCTGCGGCACGAGCATGGGGTGATCGGCAGCGTGACCGATTGCTGGAAATTCAAGGGCCGCGGTTCATCGCGGAACTGCAAGCACAAATCAAGCAGTGCAAAAACAAAAAGCACCGCCAGACGATGACAAAGCTAAAGTCGTATCTGTCCCGGAATCGCGACAGTCTTTGGTACGCGGATCGGCTCAAGGCGGGCCTTCCCATCGGAACGGGCTTGATAGAAGGTGCGTGCAAGAACACGCCTGGAGAAAGGTTGAAGCGCAACTCCGCCCGATGGCGGATCCGCCGGGCCGAAAAAATTGGCGCATTGCGATGTCTGGATTACAGCGGCGAGTGGGACGCCTTTTGGCGCTCACGAGCGGCCTGATTTACCAAGAACGTGAGTTACTCCCCCTCATCGTTTCTTCCGGGGAATTCTGCTGATTTCCGATTAGGCCCTCACTTTCGGTATTCGGTGGAGTTATTTAGCCAGACTTGGAACACAGGATTGACCTCCTCTTGTTCCGCGGCAAGTTGCTCGGCAACCGGATCGCCCCCGACACTGCCTTCAATTTACTGCTGGTCGGCTCGGCCCTGCTGATTCTCGGCGTAAAAGCACGCCGCGGGCGGCAGGCGGACCACGATCCTCGCTTCGGTCGCGGCGGGCATCTCCGTGCTGGCTTTGGCCGGATACCTGTACCGCGTCCCATCTTTCTATGAAGTGGGTCTTTTCACCCCGATGGCATTGAACGCGTCGGTGGCGTTCCTGGTGCTCAGCGCGGGGATTCTCTTTGCCGGCGCTCCAAAGGGACACGGCGATCACCGGGCAGTCTTGCATCGTCCCGACGGTAAGCTCATGACGAATTTTGCTCGCCCTGTGCCGCAATAGGCATATGTGCCGCTGTGCAGTGTTCGTGTGCTCCGTACCGCGTCGGTATCTCGGCATAAAACGTCGATCCAACCCCCAATTGGCTTTGCACGTCAAGTGAACCGCCTAGTACTTCCGCCAGTTTGCGCGAGAGCGGCAGTCCTAAGCCTGTTCCTTTCTGGCTCCGTTGTGCAGGATTCTCGACCTGGGTGAACTCCTCGAATATGTGCTCTTGGTCCTCGGGCGCGATTCCAAATCCAGTGTCGGTCACGGAAAACGTGATTCTTCCAGGCTCCCGTTGGGCGGCCGATACGCGTACTTCTCCCGACTCGGTGAACTTCATCGCGTTGGAGATAAGATTCCTGAGGATTTGCGCAACCTTTGCCTCATCGGTATACAGCGACGGAACGTTTTCGGCCTCATCGAAGATGAGGCTTAATGCAGGCTTCGCGGCGAACAGCGGTCGGAAAAGACCGCGCAGCGTGCCGAACAGTGACGGAATGGTGAAGGAGCCGAGGCGGACGCTAATCTTGCCCGCCTCGACTTTTGCGAGGTCCAGCAAGTCGTCAACCATTCTCAGCAGGCTCTCGGTCGCATGGCCGATGAACGACACCTGCTTGCCTTGCTCTGGCGTTAGCGGGCCGTCCGTTCCGTCCAGCAGCAATCTCGATAGCGAAAGGACTGATGTCACCGGTGTGCGGAACTCGTGACTGATATAGGAAATAAAGCGGCTTTTGAGTTCGCTCGCCCGCTGAAGCGAGCCAGCACGTTCTTCCAACTCCTGGTACAGCGCCAGTACGCCCCGGTTCGTCTCTTCCAGCCGGGCGTTCTGCCGCTCCAAATCAGCCAGAAGCGTGGCCCGGGTTTCGGCAAGCTCGCGGTTGGCTCGGCCTTCGGCCGCTTCGATCTTTCTCTGGTACAGTTCCTGGCGAACGCGAAGGTTCTCATCTTCGAACTGTTTGCGGCGGAGTTGCCCGCGGACACGGGCGTGCAGCACCGCCAGTTCGCTGGATTTGGGAATGAAGTCATCGGCACCGGCATTAAAGCTGGCGACCATCGCCTCGCGGTCTTCTCGCGCGGTCAGCATGATCACGGGCGTTGCGCGCCATTGCGGCGACGCTTTGATGCGCCGGCACGTTTCCACGCCTGACAGGCCTGGCATAACAAGGTCGAGCAAGACGCAATCTATCGCGGCAGCGGGCAGAAGCTCCAACACTTCCTCTCCGGAGCGCGCGAGGATGACATTATAGCCGGCGCCGCGGAGTTGCTCTGCAAGTTCGTTGAGATAGGTCGGGCTGTCGTCCACGGCAAGGATCGTCTTCGGCCCAAAGATGCTTTCACCCGCCGCCGGCGAGACAGACTCCGCGCCGGACCTGAGAATCGCGGCGAGGCGAGCGAGAATGACGTCGATGTCTTGCCCTTTGCGGACGAAGCCTTCCGCCCCGGCTTCCAGCGCGCCGATTTCGTCGGCGATGTCTTCCGAGGCCGTCAGAAGCAGACACGGGGTGCGGACCAGGACGGCATCTGACTTCATTCGGCGGATGACGGTCCGGCCGCTGATGCCCGGCAGCATGCCGTCTACAAGGATCGCGTCCGGTCGCATGTCGGCCGCTATCCGAAGTCCTTCCTCGCCGGTCTGCGCCACCAATGTCCGATAGCCGGCGATTTCGAGCGCCGCGGCGAACGTCTGGCAGAAGGTAGGCGAATCATCAATGACCAGCACGGTCGGTCGGGTTCGAGGTTCGGCTGACGTCCCACGCCTGTTCAGAAGCTGGTTGGCTCGGCTGAGCACGTAGGATGAATCGTAGGGCTTGCCGGTGTATTCGTCGGCGCCGGTGGAGAACCCGCGGACCCGATCGCGAACCTCGACCTCGGAGGAGAGCAGCATCACGGGGATTCCGCTGGTGCCGGTCCCGGACTTAAACTCCTTGAGCAGAGCGATGCCGTCGGCATCGGGCAGCAGCACGTCAAGCACGATGAGATCCCACGCCCGTCGCGCGACCTCTTGTCGCGCCGCCTCGGCGGTCTCACACCCGACCGCCACGTGTCCGGCGTCCTCGAACAGCTCTTTTAGATCCATCCGGATAGTCAGGCTGTCGTCGATGATAAGGATACGTCCCATACGTTTACTTCCCCTGGGTCAACTCCATCAATCGTCCGGCAATCCGGTCGAGTGGGAGAACTTCCTGGGCAGCCCCCAACTGCACGGCCTCTCGGGGCATTCCCCAGACAATGGAGCTAGCTTCATCCTGAGCCACGGTAAGACCGCCCGCCCGGCGCATCGCCAAGAGTCCCTGGGCTCCGTCCCGCCCCATTCCGGTGAGCAGGCAAGCGACGGCGGCGGCGCCCATCTCCTGCGCGACGGTTTCGAACAGAACGTCCACCGACGGTCGGCACGAGTGGCGCTCGGGCGCATCACTGAGCCACAGGCGACCGCCACGAAGAGCCATGTGCTGACCATGCGGCGCCATGATCACCTTGGCGTCACCCGGTTGCGGCATGGGCTGCCCATGTAAGACGGTTGAAACGCGTAACGGCGACAGGCCGTCCAGCCAGTCGGCCATGGCGAACCCGAACGGCTCGCCGATGTGGATCACCAGCAGCATCGGGAGCGGGAAACCCTCCAGTCCCCGGAGGATCTCCAGCACCGCGCCTGGTCCGCCCGTTGACGCGCCGACCGCCACGCATCGAAAAGCGGACGGGGCTGCGGTGACTTCAGCGACCCCGGGCAACGGCGGGCGCTTCAAGTGTTCGGCAAGCCGTGCCCGAAGATGTGTGATCACACGGATTCGTGACACGAGCCGCACGGTGGTGAGCAGTTTGCGTTCCCATTCAGCGGTGAGCTCATCGGCGCGCGGCTTTTCCAGCACGTCCACCGCGCCAGCGGCGAGCGCGTCGTACGTCTTGAACAGTTCGCCGCGGTTCGTCGAGGATGAGATGATCAGGATGGGCGTCGGACAGTACGCCATGATGTATTCGGTCGCCGTCAGACCGCTCATGACCGGCATCATCATGTCAAGGGTGATGACGTCCGGCCGAAGGCGCTCACACAGTTCGATTGCGGCTTTGCCATCTTCGGCCTCGCCCACCAGCTCCAAGTCCGAAGCGTTTCCAAGGACGTCTACCAGGTAGCGTCGCACGGTCAGGGAATCTTCTACGACTAACACGCGAGTTCTGCCCATGATTTACCCTACCCTACCAAGCGGCGGATGGTCTTGAGGAAAACGCCCTCTTCGAATTCGCCCTTCACGACGTAGGCCGCCGCCCCCACTGCCTCTCCCCGAGCGCGGTCCTCAGGCGCCCCACGAGACGTAACCAGTATCGCGGGCGTTCGCTGAAGGTCCAGGTCTGACTTGGCCTTGGCGATAAACTCGAACCCGCTCATACCTGGCATCTCGACGTCGACAATAAAAATCGCGTACGGCCGGCGCTTCGCTTTGGCCATCCCGTCTTCGCCTGACACGGCCAGGTCCACCTCGTATCCAGCGGTTTCCAGGATGCTCTGCTCGAGCATGCGCGTCGTCAGAGAGTCATCGATCACCAGCACGCACGGCTTGGCTTTGGCAGTGGCCGGCGCGATGCCTCCAGCGGATCGGCGAACAGCTACCACAAGAGTCGTCGGGTCCAACACGGTCACGGGATCTCCCGATTCGTCGAGGCACGCACCAAGGACAAGTTCGATGTCGTCAATCACTGCCGGAAGCGCCTTGAGGACTATGGTCTTCCTACCGCAGATCCGGTCAACGCTCAGCGCGACGCGCTCCTCACCGGCCTCAAGCACGATGACACCCCTTGCAGCCGATCCTGACGTGAGCGGCATCTTCGGGAATAACAGCCTGGCCAGCGGAACGATGGGCACCGGAGCGCCCTCGAAGAGAATGGAATCGCCGTCCGGAGTGTACGCGATCTCGCGGTCCCAAACTTGGAGGACTTTCCGAACCACAATGAATGGGAGGCATGTGCGATGGCCGGCGATTTCCACTTCAAGCACGGCCATCGATTCCAAGGAAACAGGCACCGTCACTTCGACGACAGTGCCGACGGAGGGCGTGCTCCGCATTTCGACGTTGCCTTCCAGCCGCTTGACTGTTTCCCGGACCACGTCTAATCCGATGCCGCGTCCCGCGTGCTCGGTGACTGTGCGGGCTGTAGTGATCCCGCCGCGAAAGAGCAGCCGCACCGCCTGCTCAGGCGTCAGCGACTCATTGTCATCGCCCGAGACCAATCCGCGATCCAGCGCCGCGCGGTGAATGCGACCGACATCAATCCCGCGACCGTCATCACGGCAAATGAAGTTTAGGCGGTTGCCTCGCCGCTCGACTGCCACCTCCACGCGACCTGCGACTGGTTTCTTGGCCGCGGCGCGTTCTTCGGGGGATTCAACGCCGTGCGAGACTGCGTTGCGGACCAGGTGCAGCAGGGCATCGCTGAGCCCTCGAAGCACATGTGCGTCCAGGCGGTTGTCCCCGCCTGTGGCTCGAAACTCGACCTGCTTTCCAAGCGAATCAGCCGCGTCACGTGCCACGCGTTCCAGCGACGGGAACAGCGAACTGGCCGGCAGCAGCCTCAACTTTCCTGCTCTATCTTGAAGCTGCAACAGCTCACGCGCGGTCTTTTCGACGAGAACCCGATCCAACGTACTCGCTTGTTGCCGCAATGCTCCGAGGTTGATGCCGACTTCCCAGATTCCGTAGAGCAGCAGATCCAGTTCGGCGACCTCGATGCGGACGATATCGAGGGCTTCGCTGGCCTGGTCACCGGTTCGCCCGGCGTCTGCGAGCGGACCCGAAGCGGCCTCGCCGCGGGCCTCGCCCGGCTCCGCCAACGACTTCAGGCGGGTGGAGATGGAATCGATCAGATGCAGCAGCCTATTGACGTTGTCCCGGTCCGTCGTGCTTTGCCCGTCGCGGGCCGCGACGAGGATCTCTTCGATCGAATGGCTTAGCTCCGAAATCTCCAGTTGACGCACAACCCGCGCCGCGCCCTTGAGCGTGTGAGCGTGACGCAGCAACCGGCTGACCAACTCCTGGTCGTCGCCGCGCTTTTCGAGGTCGAGCACGCCAGAGGACAATCCCTCCACGTGCTCGCGTGCCTCGATGCGGAAATATCGGTAAGGGTCTTTAGCCATGGCTCAGGCGGCCGCCCGCGGCTGGATCATTTTGGTCAGGTCGCGCGACAGACCTGTCAGTTCGCTGACCGTCTGAAGCACCTGGCTGGAACTGGCTTCCGACTCCTTGGCGGCCTGCGCGACGTCGGCGACCGCCACATTCACCTGTTCGACCGCGCTACTCTGTTGCTTGGTGCTCAATTCGATTTCTCGCGACGCTTCGGTTGTGGTACCCAAGAGGTTCGTGATCTGCTGGAATGCTACGGTGACATCGCCGAACTGCCGCGTCCCGGCGTCAACGGCCTTGGAACCGCTTTCGGTCGCCATCACCGTGGTGTGCACGGCGGCACGGATCTCCTCGACCAGCGAACGGATCTCCTTGGTTGAACCGCCCACGCGGTCGGCGAGGTTGCGAATCTCGTCCGCGACGGCCGAAAATCGCTTGCCCGACTCGCCAGCGCCGGCAGCCTCGATGGTGGCGTTGATCGCGAGGATGTTCGTCTGGTCGGCCAACTCGTTGATGATCTCGACGATACCGCCAATCTGTTGAGACTTTTTCCCGAGGTCGAGCATGTGCGTGACGATCGCATCCACTTGGAGGCGAATGGTGCCGAACTCCTGCTGCGCCCTTTTCACCGTGGCGTCGCCCTCGCCGGCCGCGGCTGCGGTGTCGCCGGCGATCTCCGCCACGCGCTGTGCGCTTTCGGCAATTTGCTTGGCGGTGAGGAGCAGCTCCTTGACCGTCGTCGAGATCTCATTCATCGCCGCAACCTGTTCCTTGGAACTGGTCGTCTGCTGGTTGGCCGCAGCCTGCAGCTCCGTCGCGGAGCTCTGGATGTGGCGCACCGCCGAGCCAATTTGTTTGCCGAGACTGCGGCTGAACAGGATTGCCATCAGCGCCGCCAGGACCGTGCCGGCCGCCGCAATGCCGACGACCGTTCGGATCGCGGCGGTGGCGGCGTCGGAAGCGGTGCGCTTTGCCGCCTCCATCCCTTGCTTCTGCAGTGCCACAAATTGATCGACCAATTGTCGCAGTTCACGGTTCTTCGGCATCACCTCCGAGTCGAACTGCTTCGTGATCGCCTCAGTTGCCACGTTCTGTTTTGCCGCCGCGATGATGTTCTCGATGGCGGATAGTTGAGCGGCGGAAACCTGCTCGATCTGATCGAGGATACGGCCTCCCACGGCGTCACTGAGGTGCGAACGGATTGCGTTGACCAGTTCCCGGAATTCAATCTTACACTGCTGGTGCTCGTCCAGGAATACTGGTTCCTTTGTCAGCAGGAACCCGCGGTTCGCGGCCATCCGCTCCATAATCGACGCGTTTAGGTTGGCCGCGCTGATCAGGTTGGTTGCGTTCTCAGCAATGATGCGCTCTTCGCTGGCGATGGTCGATTTCAAAGCGAAAATCGCTACCGCGGAGATGGCCAGCCCAACCGCCATGACTGCGGCAAAGGCCAGACCTAGTTTCCGTCCGAATGTCCACGTGCGTCCCATTAAATTATCTCCGTGTTGCATTGATGTCCTTTCGGGCAATGCTTTTCAGAATAGATCCGGTACTGATGACGTAGCACGTCTCAGGAACAATGCGGGCTACCTGAGCAATGTGAGTTGGTAACCGTTCTGCTACAGGAGAGGCGTGTAAATCCGACTCAGAAACCCGGACCGATTCGACGAATTCGTCGAAAGCCAACGCGACAGTGAGGTTCAACTGTTCGCACAGGACCAGTGAACTGTGCTCGCTTGGGCCGCCACCGAAGTCCAGGAGTACCGCCAAACTGTAAGTCGGAACGAGCTGGCCTCGGATTCCCACGATGCCGAGCAGCGCCGGGTCGGCCGAAGGGAGCGGGGTAACCTTGCGGCCGGGGAAAAGTCCGCGTAGCTCAGCGATTCTAAGCGCGTAGCGACGACCACAGATCCTGACCAAGAGCAGGTCGTCAGCAGGCGCGGTTGACGGAACGCGCGGCATCGAAAAGCTGCGATCGAACGATTCGCGCAGCTCACGGGCCTTTGCCGACGAATCGTTGTCGAGTCCGTTCAAGCTGCCCCCCCGCACGCACTAAGTTTTGACTGGCAGAGCTGGGCGAGGGACTCTCGGTGGAATCCTCCACCGAACAGGAGGATTCGAGATGCGTCCTCTTGCGACAACAGCGCCAATGCCCGGCGCAGCTCCCGCCGAGCTGTTTCGACATCACCGCTTCGCTGAGCCATGAGACCCAGATGCAGCCGCGGCATCGCAAAGTTCGGGTCAAGATAAATTGCGATCTGATCATGCTCGATCGCCGATTTCTTGTCGCCGTCATGCTCGCGGCACAGCGCCCGCAGGTAGTGCGCGCCGGCGTTCATCTCGTCGACGGCGAGCACCTGAACGCATACCTGTTCCGCCTCGCCGACCTTCCCGCCATTGGTCAGCACGACCGCGCGCAACAGGAGCACATCAGGGTCGGTCTCAGATTCGGGCGGGAGCGCCTGGAGGGCCTCGATTACATCGGAGAACCGCTCCTGGCTCAATAACTCCCTTGCCGGCGCCAGATCCCATCCGCGCGCCGCGGAGTTTCCAGAAAATGCTCCGGATAAACCATTGCCACTGTGTCTCCGCGCTTCCTGGGATTGTGACCTTTTTGCGAGGACGGCGATCCGTTGAGATGCCTTGCCGATAGCTCCGAACCAAAAGTCGTCAGATCCGTCTTTGAACTCGGGTTCTCTTGGCGGTGGCAGCTTGGCGCTCGACCTGCTCGTGGTGGTCAGCGTTCGAACGCGGGGTTCATCGGCGTGGCGACGCTGATAGTAAAATGCACCGTGAGTGTGGCGCAAATGGAATTCTTGCGAAACGCCGCGGAGGGTCTCGGAAGACCCCAGGAACAGGAATCCCCCGGGAGCCAGGGCACCAGCGATCCGCGCCACGACCGCCTGGATCGTCTCCCGCGCGAAATAGATCATGACGTTTCGGCAGAACACGAAGTCAAATGCGCCGCGCGTCCAGAAACTGCCGTCCTCGTCCAGCAAATTGCGCTCTTCAAACTTCACGGCGGCGCGAAGCGCGTCATCCAGCACGAACTCGCGGCCCTCGGTCCGGAAGTGACGCTGCGTCTGCTGCTCAGTGATGGCTCGCAATGACCATGCGGAGTACCTGCCCCGCCTCGCCTTCTCCAGCAGCACGGAGTTGATATCAATGCCGAGGATCTCGATGTCACGTGCAGCCGCTGGGCCGAAAGCGTCATGGACAATAGCGGCCACGGAATACGCCTCCTCACCCGAAGCGCATCCGGCCGACAGGATTCGCACTGGCTGCTGGCGACTTCTGTCCATCACACGATCGCGCAAAGCAGTCTCTGCGAACGCCTGAAGTTGTTCGGGATGCCGGTAGAAATACGTTTCGGGTACGGTCAGCTCCGCGGCGAGTTGGCGCAGCTCGGCACGGGCGTCGCTATCCGAGGAAAGCCGCTGCCAATACGCTTCAGGCTGAGAGCACCCGGTTTTGCGGAGGCGGTCGGTAAACACTTCAGCCAACTGGTCAAACGCATCCTGACCGAAATGCAGGCCCAAGGATGCCGCCACAAATTCGCGGAAGCGGGCGATGTCATGAGTGGGGATATGTTTCATCCGCCCACCGTCTTATTCGACAGCGCCTCGCAAAGGTCATCCGGAAGGAGCAGGCCAACCCTCAAGACAAAGAGCAATTCGCCATCGAGCGCAGCAATGGCTTCGACGAGCTCCCCAGGGGCGTCTCGAAGGAGCGGCGGCGCATGCCTCAGTGATTGGCCCTGCAGGTTGTAAATACCGATGACGGATTCGACCGCAACCGCCACCTTTCTTTCGCCGACGCAAAGGACAACGAAGCGTGTCGCTTCGCCGGCGCCCTCGATCCCCAGGATCGCAGCCAAATCAACCACTGGGATGGGTGATGCGCGAATAACTGCAACGCCCTTTACGAATGCGGGCGCGCCTGAAATCGCTTCGATGGGCAGCGGCCGGGTCACCTCGGCAATGCTGTGAAGGGGTAGGCCCGCGCGGACGTTGTCATGGACCCGCACGAGCAGGAACCGCCCCGTCTGCACCTGTTCTGCAACTTCCATGGCGACTCCGTTGCCGACACCTTGGCATCGTCCGGCATCCGTTCCCCATCCGATTATCGGCCGTAACCATCGGCTCTCTTCACCCAAATCCCAGACCGATTCTGTTCCTCCGGCCGAAGCACCCGATTCAAGCCAGTCCAGACGTGGGCGAGCCTGAATTGGAGCGATCTAAACTGGACGCATCGGGTTGCGATACCCCCAAGGAGCTAAATGTGCTAATGACAGTTGCCGATGGTCCCTTTGGGAGATTTATGATTTATGCAAAATGACGAAGCCGGCTTGCCTCAGGTGTTGGTCGTCGACGATAATCCGGCGAAACTCTACGTCATTGCGCAGATCCTGCGCGCGGGCGGTTTTGCGGTCACCGAAGCCAGTTGCGGCGCCGACGGCCTAACGCTCGCCGAAATGCAGCCGGACGTGATCGTTCTAGACGTTGACCTACCCGACATTGGTGGGTTCGAAGTATGCCGCAGGATCAAGGCCGGGGCTGCTACGTCGCGCATCCCGGTTCTTCATATCTCGGGGAAGTTCATCGGCGGCGGCGACAAGGCGGGCGGGCTTGAGGGCGGCGCCGACGGCTATCTGACGGAACCCGTGGAACCCCGCGAACTCCGTGCTGCGGTCGCGGCGATGCTTCGGATTCGCAAGGCCGAAGCCGCGTTGATTCGCGCCAACCAGGCGTTGCGCGACGACATCACCGAGCGCAAGCGGACCGAGGAGGCCTTACGCGAGAGCGAGGGACGGCTGCGGGCGATCGTCGAGACTGCGGTCGATGGCATCATCACCATCGACGAGCGGGGAAACGTCACGTCGTTCAATCCCGCCGCAGTGTGCCTCTTCGGCTACAAGCCCGAAGAGGTCACCGGCAAGAACGTCAACCTGTTGATGCCCACGCCCTATCACGAGGAGCACGACGGCTACCTTAACAACTACCTCACCACCGGGACAAAGAAGGTCATCGGCATCGGCCGCGAGGTCATCGGCCGGCGGAAGGACGGCTCGCAGTTCCCGATAGACTTGGCGGTCAGCGAGACGTTGCTCGGCGACCGGCGCATCTTCACCGGGATCGTCCGCGACATCAGCGAGCGCAATCGCGTCGGCCGCGAGTTGGCGATGGCGAAGGAGCGGCTTCAACTCGCGCTTCAGGCATCGCTCATGGGCACGTGGGACTGGGACATTCGCACAGGCCGCATCCTCTGGGACGAGACGACACACGCCGTGTTCGGCATCGTGCCAGGTTCTTTCGGCGGAACGTTCGACGATTTCCACCGGCTGGTTCACTCCGACGATCACGCAGAACTGGAGCGGGCTATCGCGCGGGCATTAGCGGGGGATGGACGGTACGAGCAGACCTTTTGCGTCATCTGGCCGGACGGAACCGTTCACTCAGTTGCGGCCGTCGGCCGCGCAACTCGTGACAGCAGCGGCAAGCCAGTTCGATTGACCGGCATATTGAGGGACATCACCGACGAGAAGGGGGGCCAGGACGAATTGATCCGCGCCAAAGCCGCTGCCGAGGTCGCCAATCGGTCCAAGAGCGAGTTCCTCGCCCACATGAGCCACGAAATCCGCACACCACTCAATGGCGTGGTGGGGATGGTCGATTTGCTGCTCGACACGAAGCTGACGAGTCAGCAGCAGCGTTACGCGCAACTGGCCAAATCCTCGGGCGAATCCCTGGCGACTCTGCTGAACGACATTCTTGACTTCTCCAAGATCGAAGCCGGCAAGCTCGAGCTTGAGTCCATCAACTTCAACCTGCGCAAGGTCATCGAGAATGTGGTGGAAATTCTCTCGCAACGCGCCTCACACAAAGGCCTGGAAATGGCCTGCCACGTCCAACCCACCGTGCCCTCGCTGGTGCGTGGCGACCCCGACCGCCTTCGGCAGATCCTCCGTAACCTCGTGAGCAATGCGGTGAAGTTCACCGAAACCGGCGGCATCGCGGTGTGCGTTACCCTGGAGGACCAAACGCAGTCCCATGTGCAAATCCGTATCGCGGTCACCGACACAGGAATTGGGATTCCCAAGGAGCGGATGGATCGGCTCTTCAAGTCGTTCTCCCAGGTGGACGCCTCAACGACGCGCAACTACGGCGGCACTGGATTGGGTCTTGCTATCTCCAAGCAACTTGCCGAGCTGATGGGCGGGCAAATTGGTGCCGAGAGTCAGGCGGAAGAAGGCTCCGCCTTCTGGTTCACCGTGCGCCTGGAAGAGCAGTTGGAGCAGCAATTTGTGCGTCCCAATCCTGCGAAAATTGGGGGGCTTAGAGTGCTGGCGGTGGACGACAATCCCACCAGCCGAGAGATTCTACGTAAACAAATTGAGAGTTGGGGTCTGGATGCCGCCGCCGCTCGGGACGGGCAACATGCACTGAAAATCCTTGACGAGGCGGCGTACTCGGGGATGCCCTACAACGTCGTGATTATCGACAGTGACATGCCAGGCATGGATGGCATCGAGCTTGCCAGGACGATCAAGGCCAACCCTGCCTTGAACGAGACGATTTTGATAATCCTTCTCACACTCGAAACCGAAGTGGACCCCGCTCGGCTTCGGGAGATGGGCTTCGCCGGCTATATGACCAAGCCGGTGCGGCAATCGCAACTTTTCGACGGAATTATGAACGCCATCGCCGCTGGCTCCGTCGAACCGGGACTTTCGGCGGTTACATCCCAAACCCCAACTCAGGTTGAGCCGACGGTTGTGGTCGCGACACGGGGCATCCGCGTTCTTCTGGCAGAAGATAATAAGGTGAATCAAATCGTCGCCGGCGAGATTCTCTCCAAATCGGGTTACCTCTATGACGTGGTCGGCAATGGTTCTCAGGCTTTGGAAGCCCTGCAAAACAAACGCTACGACGTGATCCTTATGGATTGCCAGATGCCGACGATGGATGGATTTGAAGCGACGCGCGCTATCCGGCAGAACGAAGCGGGCGGTCGTCATGTGCCGATCATCGCGTTGACCGCCAACGCCATCAAGGGCGATCGGGAGCGATGCCTGGAAGCCGGCATGGACGCTTATTGCAGCAAACCGGTGAAGGCTCGGCAGTTGGTAGAAGCCATCGAGTCTCTCCTGCCGGCCCCCGTCGCGGGAACCGAAACAGCGTCGCAGCCGACCACGACTGATGCCGTCCCTACGATGCAGGCAACGACGGTACAAGACATGGCCCATCCATTTGACCTCAACGTGCTCCTCGAACTTTGTATGAGCAATGTGGCGATTGTGGGTCAGGTTTTTGCAGAGTTCGAGGCGCAAGCCGCCACCGATGTTGAGCGCCTTCAGCAAAGCCTCGCCAATGCCGACGGCGCAGCGTGCGCACGCATCGCCCACTCCCTCAAGGGTGCGGCCGGAATCCTCTCCGCCCACGCATTGAGCCAGATTGCATCGCAACTGGAACAAATGGGCCGAACTTGTGAGCTCGACCAAGCGGCCGAATGCTTGGAGCGATTGCGTCGAGAAATCAGGCGGTGCGTCGAATATATTCCAGAGATGAAAGAAAAGATGTCCGATAAAGCATCGTGACTCAGACAGTCCCTTTCAGGGGGAGTGATTCCATGAAAGTCTTGATAGTTGACGACAACCGGCTGGCCCTGACAGTCCTTAAACACGCCCTAAGCGAAGGCGGGTACGAGGTCGAGACCGCAAACGACGGGCTCGCCGCACTCGATATCATTCGGCGCGGTGAATGCCGACTCGTCATCACCGACTGGGAGATGCCAGAAATGTCCGGGTCAGAGTTATGTAGGGCAATCCGATCGGAGGGCCTGGAAAGCTATGTCTACGTCATTCTGCTCACCAGCCACGACACACCCGAGCAGAAGGTCGCCGGCTTATCGGCGGGGGCGGATGATTTCGTCTCGAAGCCCTTCAATTCCGCGGAACTCCTGGCCCGAGTTGGCACTGGCGCGCGCGTGCTATCATTGGAAACCCGCGACGTAACCATTTTCGCGATGGCCAAGCTGGCTGAGAGCCGCGACCCCGAGACTGGAGCGCACTTGGAGCGCGTGCGAAGTTACTCGATGACCTTGGCGCAACACTTATCGGGCGTGGAAAAGTTCCGCAACAGCATCGACCGGGAATATATCCGGCTGATCTATCTCACCAGTCCGCTGCACGACATCGGCAAGGTAGGCATCCCCGACAGTGTATTGCTTAAACCGGGTCGGCTCAGCGACCGGGAATTTGAGATCATGAAGGAGCACGCGACCATCGGCGCTCAGACGCTCGACGCGGCAATACGTCAATTCCCCGGCGTCAAGTTCCTGGAAATGGCGCGAGACATTGTCGCCTCTCATCACGAGCGATTCGACGGGACGGGTTACCCGGCGAAACTTGCAGGGGGAAAAATCCCCTTGTGCGGGCGCATCGTCGCTTTGGCTGACGTATACGACGCGCTGACGAGCAAGCGCGTTTACAAGGATGCCTTCGGCCACGACATTGCCAAGTCGATCATTCTTAAGGAAGTCGGCTCTCACTTTGACCCTGATGTCGTTGACGCATTCATCCAAACCGAAGCCAAATTCCTCGCCATCCTCGATCGGCGCGACGAAGGTCGCTTGGCTGCTTAACCGGTGGTCGCTACAACACAGATTCCGTCCCAACATTCCTTTCTTGAAGGGCCGGCCGTTCGCCGGGCCTGCGCATTTTCATCACCAAGCGGACACGCCGCGAGCGCGGGTGGTGATCGACGTGCATTCCCACCCCTTTGGCCCATCGCCCCATCTCTGGTTTTCCGGGACCGACGACCGGCACGAACGCATCATGGGGTCGTATATTTACAATCGCCTTGCTGTACACCACCGAGCGGTTGCGATTCTCATGCACCAACCGCGACAATATCCGTACCTCTGCTAAAGGGCTTTCCGATGCCGAGAATGCCGAAGCCGTCGGTCGGCTGTCGGAAAACCAGAACAAAGGAACAAGATGACACCGAGCAAAACTCCCCAATTAGCCGATCGGACGGCGAAGCAACCCGCGAAGCCGAAAGCCGATCCGAATGACAAAAAACTGATCACCGACGAGCGCGCGCGGCGGGAAAAGTTAGAGAAAATGCACACGCTGCTCATCGGCTACCACGTCTATAGGCGGCAATTGAACCAAGGCATCGCCACCGACATGGACGATACCGCGATCAGTTATGTCTTGGACACGATGTCGAGAATGAACACCCGCGACCCCTTCGAGGAAATGCTTGTGATACAGGCACTTTGGAGCCATGCGCGCCTTGCCCGGCTGCACGGCATCGCGAATCAGCAAACGAATCCGGATCACCTTCAAATCGTACACGCCGCGTGCGACGGAGCCGCCAACACGTTCAGGCGGCAAATGCTCGCCCTGGCCGAATACCGCCAACCCCGCAAGAGTGGAGACAGCTTCACGGCGATCAAGCAAGCCAACTTCGCCCAGCAGCAGGTCGTACAGAATGGAGAAAATGGAAAACTGCCAAAACCGAAACCGTCAAACGAACAAGGATCGAAACCCGCCGCGCCCAAGGCGCTACCGGCTCACGACGTCGGGACTGGAATCCCTTCGGGAGAGCGCCCGGCGGGTGAAACCGTGGGAGCGATCGACCGGGCCGAAGACGCTGGAAGGTAAGACACGCTCGAAAGTGAATGCGAGCAAACATGGGTTTCGGAGCGCGAAAGAGATTGATGCCCGACGTGAATCCATGATGTTGCTCCGGATCTTTCGGCATGAAGCGAACGCCGAAGAGTCGCACGTTACCGAACCGGACGGAGCCGGAACGCCAGCCGGGTGGCTGGAACGGATCGCGACTGAACTCGGCGGAATTATGTGAATAAGGCGAAATGGGGCAATTATATATTTGCGTCACCACTACATATGTCGATGCGTAGATTGCTTCTGTGCGTCCGATAACCACTGTCGGCCCGCGCTGGGATGAAGTCCACGATTCCAGTCTGACGATAGCCCCTTCTTAGTGAAAGCCAAACCCTCCGCACTCGTGGATACGCGCGTCATCCATTGCGGCGACATCAAGCCGCTTCGTGTGGCGGTATGCTCGACGACGACTAGTGCATTGTCATGCTTCCAAATGCGGGTAAAACTCTAGTGATTTACCCCAAAATCATTGCGTGACAATGCACTAGCTTGTGTATCAGCTTGCGTCGTGCCGTTATTTCTTCTTGGCGCAGTTGCTTCTGTTCTTTGGCGATTGACGCCTCAACCGCCGCCTTCAGCACGCTGGCGATGACTCGGAGTGGGGCACCAGCCGCGTCATCGCCGCCATCACCGCAATGCTCGCTAACACCATCAGCCGTGTATTCATCGCTTTCCCTTGCAAAGACTTCGTTCATTCTTACACGGGCGGGATGCGTGATCGCGGAGAATTGTCTGTTGTCCGGAACCGTGTCGACCATCGCGATGCTGAAGGGGGTCGAAGGAACCGCGTGGCTGAAGAGCCTGGACGTTTCATGCGCGTGGATGGATTCGGATAGTCGCGGCGGCCAAATGCGTTGGCGGTTCGATCGTCTGCCGAGTTCTCGGGCTGCTTAAGCTAGAGCAGTTTTCAAGTTGGTGGATCGGCCAAAGTCACTCAAAGACTTTTATTCCTTCAGGGTTGCTTCCCTTATGCGGTACAGCAAGTTGAAAACTGCTCTAAGTTGGCATGCAAAGCGGTTCAGAATGCTGACCGCCTCGTCGAACCATTGCTTTCCAGCAGCCCACTGCGTCTTATAACCCTTGCAACATTTTGTTTCTGGAGAACCGTGGGACTGTAACCGATGTGATAGGTGTTCCTTTCGAGAAAGATCGGCACTTTTTGGAGAAGGTTATGTCCATATCCTCTGTTGGTTTCAGTTCGCAGGCGGCACAAATTGCAGCGCTGGCCAAGAGCCAGTCCAAACCCACCACTGCGACCACGACCGCGAAGCCTAAAGACGCGGATGGCGACAATGACGGCACCACCACGGCTCAGGCCGCGGCATACAAGAATGGTTCCGCGGTCGATGTAAACGGTTGAGCCTATGCTCGGAAATGCGACCCACGCCCAGCGAACGGCACGAAAGAATTTTCGAACGTCGCCAACCAGTAAATCGGGGACTTCGTGCGCAGCGAAATGGCCGCCGCGATCGAACTCTGTCCAGTGAACGATGTTGTTCTCCCTTTGTGCCCAGCGTCGAATCGTTACAGACCGTAGAATCGTTCAGGTACGCTTTCAGCAGGCGGAACCGTCGGAGGTGCGGGATTCCGTAGCCACTTGGATCATGGGCAGCATGATCACGCGGCTGCCATTTCCGATGTGTCCGAACGCGAAGCGTGCGGCATTTGTGTGGAAACATCAAACGAAGACTTTTCGCTGCTCTTCGGATAACGGGACCCCCCGGCGGATCGCACCATCGCCGCCGCCAGTATGCGCGCGTTGATCGCCTCCTCGGCATCATCGGGCATCGGATCGCGCAGCGGCGTCTGATACATCTTTAATGTGACCGCCGGCCAGTCGATTTCCCGCAGCCGCCGCAGCGCCTCCCACAGTTGCAGCCCCAAGTGCCGATACCGCCGCGCCACCTCCCCCATCAATTCCCCATCCGAAAGCAGCGATACTGACTCAGCGGCACGAGCAGCCGGCGGCGGAGCCGACCGACTTCCTCAAGGAAGTCCGCCGGCTATGGCGATCGCGCCGGCGCCCGAAGTTGTCGGAATGTTACCGCCAGGCGAAAGCCACGGCGGATCGTGAGGGCTGGAAAGCGACCAGCCGCCAGACCGCCCAACGATTCGTCGGCCCCCGCCTGGCCGAGCCGTCATCGACCTTCCGTCGTTCCGGATCGGGAAATACCCGGTCACGAACTTGGAGTACCGGCAGTTTCTCTTCCATACCAGCTATCCGGAGTTGCCGCGCTCGTGGGAGTTCGGGCGCTACCCTCACGAGAAGGCGAACCACCCTGTTTATACGGTGTCGGAACGCGCCGCCGAGGCCTATACGAAATGGCTTTCTGCGCAGACACACAGGCGGTTCCGTTTGCCGAAGGAAGGAGTTGCTGTTGGACGCCAGGAGCCGCGGACTGGTCGATGCGCCCAAGCTCGCCACCGGCGACGGGGCGCTGGGATTCTGGAAGGCGCTTCAGCAGGTTTATCCCTCCACCGCGGTTCAACGCTGCTGGGTGCATAAGACGGCCAACGTCCTCGACAAGCTGCCAAAAAGCCAGCAGCCCTCGGCCTAATCGATGCTGCACGAGGTTTGGATGAGTGCAACAAAAGAAGATGCAACCAAGGCGTTCGACAAGTTCATCGCCGCCCATCTGGCCAAATATCCCAAGGCGGCCGAGTGCCTGCAAAAAGACCGGGAGAACCTGCTGGCGTTCTACGACTTCCCCGCCGAGCACTGGGGGCATCTGCGAACCAGCAACCCGATCGAGAGCACCTTCGCGACCGTGCGCCTGCGAACGTGCAAGACCAAAGGCGCCGGCAGCCGGGCGGCCTGCCTGGCGATGGCTTTCAAGCTGGTGGAGAGCCCCCAAAAAGCACTGGCGAAAACTCAACGGCAGCAAGTTAATGCCAGAGGTGATCGCCGGCGTGATCTTCAAAGATGGAGTGAAACTTGCCGCTTGAGGTCAGCGGCCATCCACAACATTTGACAATAGCTCATACGGTCTTTGCGATGAAGTGATTCAGATTCTTGGGGTAAATCCAACCGACCTGATGATTCTTCGAGAAATCGACGAACACATTAGCGAACACGCTGGGCGGCAGACGTTCACGGCGAAGCAATTGAAGAGGTGCCGTAAATTCTGCGAAGGTCTTGAGCGAATCGCCTCGCCCTACTCGGACATCCGCGAAGCCGAAGTCCTTCAAAAGAAACACCACGAAATCAGGCACAATGGGCGATGCCTGACACTGGACGGCGGAGAAGCACAACTATTTGCTGCAAACGCGGCAGATGCCGGATTTTAGAATCTGGACCGCCGATTCAAGATCGTTAATTGCACTTTATCGCTGGCCTGATTGTGAGAGAATTCATCGACGACTTATAGGAAAGGTCTACTGTCGAAAGCGAATCCTTCGAGAATTGATTAAATCGCTCGGCTTTGAGGCGGTGTCTGCGAGGGTCGTCGGCGAGAGTGGTCCGATTGGGACGGCGTTCGATGCCGGGAAGGCTCGTTGTGTCTACTGCCTCGAATCGGCCGAGGCGGAATTGCAGATGGCGTGCGGGGGTCTGCTGGTGGCGTGAATCGCTATCTCGGCTTCTTGCCGCGCCTCTTCGCCCTCCGATACTTTTCAATTGACGCCTCCACGCCGCGGTAACGGACACGGCGATGGTTGAGTCGTCCCTTGATCCATCCGATGCCGCCCCTACGATCTGGTTCTATGAGCGAGAAACGCGAGCCAAGGACATTTGATTTCGCGAGCGACCCTGAGGTGGTGAAGGTCTTCACCGACGTGATGCACGTGCTGATGACTGAATCAGACCGTGGCGCCGTCCTGGTTGGCCTCTCGGTTGTCGATCAGCACTTGCGGAAGCTGTTCGAGCATGGCCTGCCCAGCGATATGGCAACGTCGAATGCCAAGAAACGGCTGCTTGATTATCCCGGCCCGTTGAGCGGTGTGGCCGCGAAGGCCGACGTGGCGCGTGCGACAAACCGAATCGGAGCGGACGTTCATCAGGCAATCAATCGGCTCCGTCAGCTTCGCAACGTGGTGGCGCATGAGCCGGATGCGTTCCGGTTAGATCAACATCGTGACGTGATCCACGCAATGAGTCAGTTAGGCGATTCAATGCCGGAGTTCATTGAGATGTCGGCGCAGATAACGATCTCGAATGACGTGGTGGAGCGATTGAAGAATATGACGATTTCGATGCCGGACGAAGAGCCGAAGCACCCGTTCAAGACCGCTCAGGAAATAATGGAGCACGCGCAATCGCGGCCAGACCTGATGGAGACGCTCAAGGAGAAGGTGCTGCGCATGCAGTTCGGACTGGCCGTCGGTTATATCTGCGGGTTGATGGCGGCGTACCGGGAGATGCCATTCGGACCACATCGGACGTCATCGAAGGGTTCTTGATTCTGGATCGGAAATCGGCGCGATCAGCGAATGAGAAAGCTGTCGACAATCATGCGAACAAGGTTATAGGCGCTGCCGTGACGCTCGGAACCGCTGCGCTCCATCATCTGTCGCCATTCCGGGAACTTGAGCGGCGGCAGGATCGGCAGGTGAACCGTCCTCAATTCGCCAAGCCGCTCCGTCGGCTCCGTTTTTTCCCAGCGCGGCCGAAGTCGTATCCCCGATCAACTGCTTGTAAGTGATTCGCGTATCCGTGGCCGCACCGACCGGCGGGCGGGCTTTGTCGCCATCCCGACCCTCCGGTGGAACGGTGGCAACGGAAGCCCGGCGGACGCCCGTATCGGAAGCGATACGCGGGTCTGCGTCGCCAGATAGCCCGCTCCAACCGCCTGCACCCCATCAAGGACCGCGAAGCGATAGACGCGCTCCTGCCCCAAGCGCTGGCCTTGGCGAAGCAGTTGCACCGCCAGCGCCCCAAGTACAAGTACCGGAACATGGAGATTACCGACAACGGGGTAACGGGCTACTGGACGACCGCCGGCCCCACGATGTAGCGGGGATTGAAACGCCTAAGAATGTGGCGTTATCTATGCGCACCATGATCGTCCGGAAGATTACAAGCGTGGATTGAATTCGGCCGCAGCATTCCACTTGGGCGCAATTTATGCAGATGCGTTCGCAACAGCCATGCGTGGGTTCTACCCAGCCGCCAGCCAACAAGGAGAGTCCCATGTCCCGCATGTCAGAATCAAGTTTGACCAACCAGTCCTCCGACAACTCTCCGCCCCCTCTGCCGCCCCAGCCCTTAGTGACAGTTCAGGTGATCCCGTCGCCTGATCGCGGAAGAGCGCAGCGGGTGGTGATGCTTTCTCGCGCGTTGATCGAGGCAGGCCAGCGCGCCTCCGAGAGCGATAGCGAGCCATCCCGATAGGCTTAGGTCGCCGTAAACTGCGCCTCAATTCCAAGTTCGTGAAACGCGCTGATGAGGCAGCACAGGTTATGGCAAAGGATTTTGCACAACACTTCATTCTTCATCGCCACGTCTGTCTTGCTTCGCACGCTGTCGCCGAACTTCGTCTTAATCATCATCACGGTCGTTTCGACGTTTGACCGCTTGTGGTTGTCGCATGGCGGAACGCTTCGGCCCAGAACAACAATGTCTACCGGCTCGGTATTGCGGGGAACCGGATTTGCGGACTCATCAGGCAATGAAAGAAATATGTAAGCATCAGAGAAGACTGGCAGCAAGCACGTTGAGATCGTCCATTTCCTTGAGGCCCTGAAGAAATTCGAGCACACGCTTCCTGCCCGTCTTAATCCATTTAGATGGATTGCGAAGAACCGGATCGGCCGCGATGAATGCGTCGACTTTGGAGCTGATCAGTTTTGCCAAGCTCGCGACTTTGCGGTGATTCGCGTTTGAGGCCGAATATCCGGGGATCACCTGCCAGGGCCGCGCATGGAAGTGACGATTGCCAAATTTGCCTTCCGGGACATATGGGTCGATGGTTCGTGCGACCGCCTGGCTGTTGAGCACACCGGCGAGGTAGTACGCAGCATCTTCCGATGGGGCGACATACCAGTAAAGCGTCTGGTCGATCACGATGTCAGTATGCTGAGTGGAAAGCCTAAGAACCGCGGCAGCTGCGTTGGAACCACTCGCGGGATGGACGACAAGAAAACCCTCATCAGGCAGGCGCTGATTGGTCAGCTTGTTACGGGTGTTGAGGTAACCGCGGAATGTATTGTCCTTCTCTTCCACGTACTTCCGATCAATCGCGCGGACTCGCTTTGCGGTGTCGCGAAAACCGTCGGCCTGAATGTCTGTGTCATCCACGAATGACAGGCTTCCATCCGTTTGTCGTGCGACGGGAACAGCAATCGGCGGTAAATTGGCGTCGATTGCGAAGGGCACGACGCTCAGCGACTGGAGCATTCGGAACAGGAATTGTGGCGCGACGAACCCGTCGAAATTCGCGGTCTTGAATTCCTTTGCCGCAGCGACGACATATCCCTCCGGATCATCGGGTTTGGGAGTGCGTACTTTGTATTCTTCGCCATGATCATCCAAGACCGTGACCGCAATGGCCCGTCGCGGCATCAGGTCCGCACCTTGCTGCGGCTCCGCGTGGTCTGGCGCGACTGGGAGGGTTCCGCCAGAACCATTAGCGCCGACCGCCCATGCCGTGCGTCGCCCGGGAGCGCCGCCCGAAAACGTCGCGGCTGTCAGTCCGCTTTCGCCTGCGAGATAGCCTTTTGTGCTGGCGCGCCCGACTGATTCGACATCGTGGAGTTTTGATCCGACGACGACGGCGCCGGGAATCTTAAATGTCTCATTGTCGATGACCCAGAATTCGTCAATTCTGAGCGGTACCGGGCGATCAGAACGCAGATACGCCCGATTGCGGAATGGTTCATGGTGATCGCCGTTGAGAATCGTCGCTGGAACAATCACGCCTACGACGCCGCCTGCCTTCAAATACCGGTCGACCGCGTACATCAAGAATGTCGTGGCGATTTCCAAATGAAGAAATGATTGTGCTTGCGGCTTTAGGCCGTAACTCTGGGTCCGCGTCGTGATTCTTTCCTTGTAAGGGTTGTTGCGAATCCGGCTGAGGGCGAGCCACGGTGGATTTGAAACGATCCCGTTGAATTGACCGGCGAGCAAACTTGGCCGGTATGTGTTCTTGAGGACGAAAGCCCAGATTCCGTTTCGTCCGTCCACCGCGATCTCAGCCATCCGCCGCGCGAGTTTATGTAAACCGATGCATGCCTTCGTATGTATATCCGTGCTGAGTGAAACGCCTGCGGCAGTCAGGGCGGCTTCAAGTCGTCTCGCCGCCAATTCCGCAGTGATGTGGTCAAGACTTTTGATTTCATCAGCCTGAATCGCGTTGTCGTAGGCCCAGTCAATCAAATCATCGAAGACCCGGCGGAACTCGGGCTCAATCAAGACGGCTGGAAGCTTGACGATCTTCCCATCGAGCTCAACGCTAATCTCCCCGTCGCCTTCGGCGCGTGGAAACCCTTTCGCGGTGGGTGTCACTACGAAGAGTGAGTCGGCGTGGTAAATGGGAATATTTACGATCTTGGAGGCGGTCAGGAGCAAATCTTTAGCGGTCATCACCCACGTCGTTTTGGCGAATGTGACGGCAAGAGGGTCAACATCAAACCCGGTGACTGCTTCTATTATTTGCGCAAGGGTTGCTGTGGGATGGCGCGAGCGATAGGCGTTGATGACCTCGCACATGATCGATCCCGATCCGCAGCACATGTCTGCAAATTGCGGCTGTTCATCTTTGGCGAGGGCGTCAAGGCATCGCTCAGCAATCTGGCGGCCTAACCAGGAGGGGGTATTTGCCTGCCCAAGCAGGTGGCGCTGTGTTTCTTCCGCCAACTGACCGATTAGAGGCCCGAATAGCTCGGTCTTGGGTGTTTCGCGGTAGTTGTAGGCCGCAAGATCACGCTGGAGCTTGCGGACGACGGCCAGGACCATCTTCATGTGCGCCTTGCGGGCGATCCAACCAAAATAGTCCCGTTCGACGAAATTGCCGAGTCGAAACTGGTCATGGAAGAACGCGCCCGCAACAATCGTCTCAAGCTCGATGTCATCGCTGCGTAAAGCGTGGCCCACGAGAACATTCGCGGCCAACAGACGAGCCAAAAGGCAGAAATAAAGTTCCGCGGCATAGTGCGAGGCGCGGAAGTCCATGCCACCACTCTCAAGATGGTCGATGAAGCGCGACCAGAGCGAAGTGGCGACGGCGGCGGAAGTGTCGGAAAGTACAGCACCGTCGACGATGTTTTTGAGGTCAGGCTGTAAAGAAGCGAAGCTCCCGCTGCGAAACCCGAAGTCTGTCGCCAGATGACTGGCGGTCAATTCGCGTGATTCTTCACGCGCAAGATGTGCGCGTAGGAATGCCGTGTAATTGGATTCATCGCCGGTGGCTAACCGAGTTGTGTCGATGTGATCGACCGGCTTGCCAAGCTGAATATCGGCTTCGGTTACGAGCGAAGTATCACCCGCCCTGGTGCAAACAGGTTCAAATACCTCCCACTCGACAAAATCGCTGAGGACGGCGCGAATCTGATTGACAGGGGTGCCGGCAACGATCATCGCGGCAGTGTATTTACGGAGCTGTCCCAGACCCACATTCCGTATGCTGGCGACGCGAATATCCTTTTCGTATTCGAGTGCGGTTGCCCGCACAAGTGTATCCACAAATCCTACCGATCGGCGGCCGGTTGATGTTCGTCCCGTGGCGACGGCGGCCTCGGCACCCTCAATGAAATGATCGACCCATGCTTCGCCGGGGAAAACAGGTCGTAGATAGGAGACGAACTCCTCGCGAAGCATTTTCTCCTTTTTCTTATTCTCGCGGTGGGTCTGGCACCGCCGGATCAAGTCGAGAACGGGATCAGGCACGGGCTCCCCCTTTCCGTAATCGTTGTTGACGAAATGTGTCTAGAAGGGACGCAACGGTGGCGACGGTGGCGCTGACGATGCTCGATTGAGCGTCACCGAGAATGGCCGCCACCACGAGCTCGTCGATAGCATTTATCGCGTCGTTCCGATCCGCTGCTGGGCCTGCAATCAATGCCTGACCCAGTCGCCCAAGTTGGTTCCAAGCGGATGGTGACGGAAGCGGGATGGGCAGGCTCCGAAGATGCGTGGCCTCAAGCTTGAGAGCACCACCGCCCATGGGCGAGCCGGATGCCTCGCAACAGGCGCGAACCCAACTGGAGTTTAATATGGCAAGGAGTGCCTCGGTCGTCGGCGCTGCGCCGCGTTTGTAAATAGTGCAGAAATTCGCGTCTACAAGTATGGGCTCCGGTGCGTTACCGACAAAAAACGGTGTGCCATCGTTGACCCGAGGAACGAATGCGAACGGGAGATGCCGAGGAGCAAAATCGGGGAGCATGTACCATCTTCGTGGCACTCCATCACCGTTAGTTCGTTCGTTTGGAGCCACTGCCGAGAGCCGAGGGATGAGCATGCGCTGCCCCTCGCGCCCCATTAGGGTCGTTGCCGCCCTCCGGACGTAATCGGCCAAAGGCGCCGGCATTCTGTGCGTATTGGGAGCGGAAAACAGATCGTTCTGAAAGGCGCGATGATCTTCCAGCATAAACCAGTGTCGCAAATCAAGGACCCGGCCGCAAAGTGATTCCGCACGCACGATACAGCCGGAAACTTCAGACTGACGGCGAAGCACAGGACGCAGAACGGCTCGCGGAACGAGAAACTCTAAGCGTTCGAAGATATGACCTGTGCGCACCGTTGCGAAAGCCGGGCCTGAAGGGAGTGGCAGTTCATCAACGTAGAAGAACGCGTTACAGCCGGTCCGTAACCCTTGGCCGATCTCGACTCCGAGGGTGGTGAGACTGATCAGATTAAGGCGAGTCGGGAGACTGACAGCATAGGCAAGTGCTGAGGGAATCATTGATCGCACATCCACGCTCGCGGTAGACACCGAAGCGGAGCGGTCCGGTTCCAGTTTCTTCGCCCAAGAATCGGAACGTACAGCAGTAAGAACCCGATGGCGCTCATGAGCAACGCTCTCGTTACGCGCGGCGAGCAGAGGGTTTGATGCCGCACCTGTGGCTGCCCAGGATGCAAATGCAGCCTCCGGGTCAACCCCTGGAAAGGCGGCGCCTACAAGGCTGGCGCCAGGTATGCCTGCATCGGCGGGGATGCCGATCCGGAGAATGGAATGGCCGGCGTCCTTGCGATTGTGCAGAGGAATGGATGCCTCTTCGGGTGAGAGGCGGCGTGATACGATCAACGTGGTTGGAACGAGTGCATCCTCAAACCATCCGATGCCGTGTTCTTCGACGATGTAAAGTGGTCGGAAGAAGCGAAGTTGCACATAGCGAAGAAGCCGCGAATAATCACGATTCATCCATGTGCGTGGGACGACAAGCGCGAGTAAGCCATCTTCCTTGCACACAATGCTGCACAAGATCCAGCTGGGTACGGACAGATCTGCCAAACCGGAGTATCCTGCAATCAACTCGGTCCAAAGATCCTTCTCTGCATCCGGTGCATAGCGGTTGGCAATGACGCGAAGACCGTCGCGGATTTCATCACGCTTACCCTGTTGGGACTGATAGCGGACGTACGGCGGATTGCCGATGACCACGTCGAATCGTTGGGCTGCATCAAGGCAGCGCCAGGTCGTGTCAGCGAACGCATTTCCAGAGACAATGTGGACGCTTTCCTGCCGGTATTGCTGAACGCAGCCTGACACGCGGCGTTGGCATAGTTTGGCGGTCTCTGGATCAATTTCGATCCCGAACAATTGCGTTCGTCCACCGATTATTGCCGATCGTTCTGCAGCCGCATCAAGCAGGTTGCCATGGCCCGCCATCGCGTCAAGGATTCGATCCTTCGGCGACTGGATGCAGAGGGCAGCAAGTAGACGTGCGACAGCCGCCTGCGTGAAAAACTGCCCGAGACGCTTCCGTCTTTCGCGCGGCAGCGACAACTCATAGGCTCGAAGTTCACTCCGCAAATTCTGCATTGTTACCCGAAAAGGCTGAGTTGGCCGTGCCTCATAAAGTGCGTGGTCAGCTCTGCATAAAACCTGTCTGCGTCGATTGGGGGCGGCGATTGCTGTGCCATGTACGTGTTGATGAATCGCGAGTACAGACGCTGCGCGGATCGTTCTTCCGGACAGGCTTGTCGCATGGCGAGCATAACGAGTTCACGCATTACGTCGATGTAATGCCCAGTGCGTGACTTCGTGTCGGCGGTTTGGGGGCGCAGCAGGAGAAGGGCGTCGCCCTTGACGGAATTTGCAGTTGTGACCTGCTTGAAGCTTCCTTGCCGCTTGTCGAGTACACTCGCTGCCTCGACCGAAAAGCCACTGCGATCAAGAGAACGGCTTAGGGCCTGCCATACGGCGGCTTCGGAGGAATGAAAGACTACGGTGGCAGCGGCACGGGGCTTGAGAATTCGGCGAAATTCACTGAAGCACCTCTCCAGCAAGTGTTCGTATTCGGCGAGTCCCTTCTGTTGCGTAGGGCTGACAATCGCTTCGCTCGTCTGGTCAGTGAACCGTCCGAGCCAAGCTTCGCTGATGAAATTGGCTTCAGAGTATGGGATGTTTCCGCCAAACGGAGGATCGGTAAAGATGTAATCAATGGAACCATCTGGAAGATCAGTCGCGTGACTTGATCCGCGTACGATGCGGACAGAGCCATCAAGGGCGGCGACTTCAGTAAACGCGCGCGTGATTGTCGTAAGCTTTCGCCTGAGACCGCGAAAAACATTTTTCTCCACAGGAAGGCCGCTTACATAGAGCACACCCGGCTGGTTACTTGTCACGACAAGGTCGTTGCTTCCTTCCTTGGCGACGACGCGAGTCATGATTGTCGAATGGGATGCATTATAGCTCGAAAGCCAAAAGGCAAGTGCACTTCTGAGAGCAACCGGGGCTCGGTCAATCTGCTCTCGCACCGCTGCTACCGCGATGAGGTTGCGACGCGTATAGAAATGATGAACATGGGTGATGCCCTGGTGATAGCCTGCACGATGAAGATCACCCCAGCGCATGGGGACTATCGGAACACTCGCGGGTAACGGCGTCTCATGAATTCGCTGAAGAAGTCGTTCATCTTCGGGAAGAGTGTCACGAACCCACGTTCGCCGCCCTGTCGAACCATAGACGTGAGCAGGAAGGCGGAGGCGTCCGATGGTCATCTGTCCGAGCAGATCGTCAAATCGCTCTTCGACCTTTCGCGGCGCCTCATCGACGTTCTGAATGCGGTGACACTTGCCACAACGAAACTCACTCGCAATTTTCGCGGGCGAGCGTGAGACGCAGCCCTCCCAGAGTGAAACTGGATGGCCGCATGATGGGCATTGAAGCACGTCCGACCATACTGTGTGCCGAATTTCGCCCGGGTTGCCGGTGCTATCGACGACGCGGTATAGCCATCCGTATTGCCGCTCGCATGTGGCCAGTATCGCCTCGGCGGCTGCGAGGAAGGCAACAGGGTCGATTCGGGTGCACAAGGTCTCGGCGATGAAGGAGCCAAGGCCGCTGACCTCGTACATGACCGCCTTCCGTGTACCCCATTTTGGTTTTAGGCCAAGGTCGATCGCTCGCTGCCGCAGTTCAGGCGAAGGGTTTGAGCACAGGAGCGTTCCGAGTGCCGTCGTGCCGCTGCCGCCGAATCCATCAAAAATTGTCTCGCCCGGCTCGGTATGACAGGCGATTGCCAAAGCAACCGCCGATGGATCGATCTTGGTCGGGTAGGCATGCGCATTGAATAATGGGCCGGACCGAGTGGCAACGAGAGGGAACCGATAAAGCCTAGGGCCAGTTTTCTTAGCTTTATTCATGACAACGGGTTACACTCCATGGGCATTGCGGATGACATTACCGGAAATTCTGGCCGATCGCCAGTCATTGTATCGGGGCTTGGGTACGAGCGAAGCCCGCTGCAATACCCTGAAACCCATCAGCGATTCGATTTATCGGACCAAAGGTTCGGCAAACGTTAGGAAATCGGGTATCGGGTGCAGCGACGGCAAATTCGGCCCATCCATCGACGGTCAAGCCTTGACGAATTCGAGGGTTCGGCGGACAAACCCCAGCAGTTCCACGTCATTGATGTGCTCGTTGTCCCAGGCCGGGTTCGTGTCGTGATGAAAGCGGTTGCCGAATTCAGTCAGATTGGTCAGTTCGAGAAGTTTGGCTGGGGCGAGCACGGGCGTCCCCGCTGCTGCCCGTTGCTGAGCAATTCCACGAAACTGCCCGAGCAACCGTTCTGGAGGAAAATGTTCCGGACATGCCACTCGAAGATATCCTTCCAGTACGGGTCGAATGCTCTCGGCCACATCGCGAGAATTGCCGCCATTGGCCTGAAGGTATGCGCGGAGCCGCGTGTGCCGCTTGTCGTATTCGGTGACACTATGTTCGGCTACATTCCATGCCGACAAGGTCGAGGTCGAGGCAGCACCATCTCGCGTGACAGCCAAGCAGGCCGTGTTGGCGTGGTCCGCATGCTGCCAGATTTGTGCCAAGAATGCCTTTGAATGTGATAGGATTATGACTTGCGCCACCTGGCCAACGAGGCCCCGGGCTTCTTGGATCGTTGCCGTGCTTCGGTGTTCATCAAGGCTGGATATCGGATCGTCGAGAACGACAATACGGCGCGCACGATTTGGATCGCGATCGAGGGAGGCAAAGAAGAAGGCCAGGGCGAGCGTATTGCGATCTCCCGCACTCAGCGTATTTTTGAAAGCGGCGTTACCCGGAGCGATGGCTGCGGCGGCTACAGGCACCCGATGCGCGTTAAAGGCCAAGTGATACGTGCAGCTTGGGCGCCCAGGTGTGTTCTGAGGCTGGACCTGCTCAATAGAGAATGGCGCGTTGAATCCAAGCAGGTGTGTATTTATCGACGTTTGATAGTCTGGAAATACTGCTGTGCGGTGCGCGTCAAGGGTCTTTTGGGCGGCATTCTTGTCGCGTTCCGCCTGATCTTTCCTACCTTTCTCGGCGAGATGCTCGGCACAAGCTGCTTCGATCTCCGGGGTGTGTCGGGCTCTTGTTGCTCGCAGCCGTCTTATTTCAGATTCTGCAGCATGCGAATTACCCGCTTGTGTCGCTTCTTTGACGCGCTGAACGTTCTCGTTGGCTGCGAGCAGCGCGCGGGAAACGTTGTCGATGTGCGCACATGCGACGGCGTAAGCCGCCAGTGCCGCTTGTGTGTCTGCATGAAGTGCGGCTGCAGTGAGCGGATCTGCACATTTGGCCCGCAGTGCAATGAGCAGTGAATCGCGAGCGGCCTGCCATACTCGCGCGACTTCTGTTGTATCGATCGCGAGATCTGGCACTGCGCAGAATTTAGACCAGAACCGTCTTAATTCGTCGGCGGCTTTAACCTGGCGCTCAAATCCTGCCAGTGCATCACCCCTCAATGTAGTCTGAAGGGTGTTCAGGTTTGCCGAGAGCTCCGCCTGTAGATTTCTGTACGCATCACCAAAAAAAGCACGGTAGTGTGCGAACAGTGCGGAAGTGTCGAGGGACTGGCGACAGAATGGACACATTGTACCTTCTGCCGCCAACACGTTGCCAGGCACAAAATTCATCCCGGTACTAACCCAAGTCTCTGCCGTGCCACCTATGGCTGCAAAGTGTCCTTTTACTGCCTCTACTGCGGCGGCGTCTAAGTCCGCGACGGTCTTTTGTAATAGTTGTGTGACCATTGCGGTGTCGATTGGCGGCAGTGCTAGCGACGTAAATTCTCGGCCGGCTTGAACTGTCGCGGCTTGCTGAAGTGCAGCCAGTCGCTGCTCGGCGGCAGCAAGGGCGACACCAATGTTTGCCTGTTCCGGCAATGCACAAAAGGCGTCGATATCAAGGCCATGGCGATCGGCGGTTGGGACCGCAGCGGCCTTGATCCGAAGGTCGGCGCTGTGATTTCGAATTTGGGATGCAAGGTCATCGACGCGTCGGGCAAGAGTGACTCCTTGTGCGCCAAGAATCAATTCATGAAGGTTTTGCCGATGTTCCGCATCGACGTCTAAACCTGAATAAACTGAACGGTCGACGAAAACGTCATCGAAAACTACGACGTCCGGGCATGTCCGGCTCCAAGTACCATTCTGGAACCGTGCAGGTTGCGCACCACCGGCGCAGGCAATAATGGCTTCTGGGGCGTGGGCGGCTCCGAGGCGACGCCGTTCGGTGATTGGCAGGGCTTCACCGGTCGCGAGCGATCGTAAAATGGCTGAAATTGTAGTTTTTCCCCGGCCGTTTTCGGCGTAGATCAGCGTTAAGCGCGTAAGTTCCAAGGCTGCGGGGGCCACGTTATCAAACTGACCGATGTTCCTGAGCAATTGTAACCGCGTGATCATGAGTGCTCCCTGGGGTCTAAGCGAGGTCTGGCGTAACACCCGGCCTTGGACGTGTCAACGAGACCACAAAGCGTTCTGCGACACCAAGAAGTCGAATTTGACCCATACCTGTGCCACGGCTTCGGTTTCTATTCTGCCAAGCACAGAGACGTGTTCGGCGAGATTTCCTCTGATAGAATCGTGGAATCGGGACGGCCATCGCGTTGCAACGCGATGGTCAAGCGATTCGGGCGGCGGTGGCGTTTCACCTGCGCTGCCCCGCCCGGATCGGCCCGTGAAAGTCAGGTGAATCATGCCCGGTGAGGTGCGCGGCTGGAAGGAAATTTGGAACGATGCCTTGATATTTAAGTGGCTATTGCCGCGCTGGCGCGCCGAATCAGATGCAAAGAAACGGGCCGGCATTCAACGCAGGTTGTTCCCCCTTTTGAATAATTTGTCGTTCGCAGCCTGCGAACGAGGACGCGATGCTCTTCCGATTAAGCGATTCCAGCGTACCTGGTACAACGCCGATGCCGACGCGGCAGAGGACTTTATATCGAGTCTAACCGCGTTGGCGATGTTTGAGGGGGAGCGCGAACAGGCCGCCGACGACGCTGCGTTGGCGAACACCGTGCCGCCGCTCGCCAACATAGAAACGATCGGCGTTTTTACGAGACGATTTGCAATAACGCCGGACGAGCGCCGGGCGATCCAACAGCACGCCAAGACTATCGACGATTACGAAGCCCGACGGGCAGAGGAAGCAAAGCGGCTGTGGCATAACCCCACCGAACTCGATGCGCTGCCGGCTCTGCCGGAAACGGAACTGAGTCAGGTGATGCCTTACAACGTGGACCTTGCAAGGGTAAATCGCGCGTTGGCTGCCTTTGACGATCAACACAAACCGTCGCTGCAACCATGGGACACGCCAGCCAAAATCCTTGAGACAATTGAAGTAAGCATCGGCGAGCGCGGTACGGAACTTCGAGCTTTAGCGAATCTGCCGCCAGCCGACATATCGAAACTCTATGAGGAACTTCACCGCCGGATGAGAAAGTTTCACGCCCTTGCCCCGACTGTCTTGGCGGAGTTTCTGTTTGAAGACAATCCAAGAAGACGCGTGGACCATATCGAGGCTTGGTGCCTTTGGGTAATGACTGCGTTGCCGGACGGAAACACGAAAATGGCGGCGGCAAACCCCGAACCGATCGGCCCGGAAGGCCCCGCGCCCCAAGAACGACCGGCCTACGAAAAAACGACAACCCTTGGCGCGTTCATCGACGTGCTGGATGCCCATACGCGATGGCTCGACGCATGCGCTGCGGTGGATCGCCCCGACCCAAGATCGAAGCATCATGCCCTGTACGCCAATGAGGCGGCAAAGCGATTTGGGATCACGCCACAACCCATCGGCAAGGAGTATTTGACGGTCGGGCAGGAGTTGAAGTTTTTTGAGGCACTACGCGACACGGCGATGGACGCGGCGCACGCGGGGAAGCCCACTGCGCCCGATTCGACGAAGGCGGAGCCAGCAACGAAACGCCCGGAAAACCCGCCGGCGAGCAAGTGGTGGGAGTACCCCTTTGACGAGACGCGATGGGAAACCATCGACCCCGAGCGGGTATTGATTGAAGAGGTGGTGGCTGTTGTTCCCCAAGATTCGCATGAATGGAAGATCGACGATCCGAGTTGGCGTCCGAGCCGAGACAATTGGACTTTCATACGCCATTTTCTGAGGCGGCGGCTAAGCGAGGCTGAAGTCGAACAAATGACGTGTTTCGATATTCGCATGGCGCTTGCTGCCAGACGGTTAGATTTGGCCGGGGCTGGCGGCGCTAAGGCGATTGCGGCAAGCACTAACACGCCTAATGAAGTCCGCTGGAGCGGGTTTGACGGGGAGGGTGACAGTGCGAAGGCAAAGGGTCTGCTGAGTCATTCGTCGGACTTCACCACAGTCACATGGTACGACACGCTCTACATTTTCGATGATGGTCTACAGGCAAAGGCTGTCGCACTTCTTTGGACTGAATATGACAAGGGTGAGATGGGTCTATCCGAGAAAACAATCGGTGAGAAGATCGGATCGTCGGCGGCCAACTACCGTCTTGATTCGACATTCCGCAATCATCCGGCGTGGGGAACCATGATCGTCAAGGTCCGCCAAGGCGTTTACCGGCTGAAAAAAACCAGAATGACGGGATAATCACAGTCTGCGCGCAAACGGCGCACAAATGGCGCGCACGGCGGTTGTCATGCTTGCGGGCGTGACAGATTCAAACCTACTTACCGTTGTCGCCCTTGCCCGCCGGCTCGGTCTTTCCGCCGCATGGCTGAAAGCCGAAGCCGACGCGGGGCGCATTCCCTCCCTTAAGGTGGGCCGAAACCTTCGGTTCAGCGCTCTGGCCGTAGAGAGGGCATTGCTCGCGCGCGCGTCCGGCGATGCAAGCGGGAAGGCGGTGCAAGATGGCCGCTGAATCCCTTCTATCACCCCCCGGCCCGTCGTCGCCCCGCTTGCTGCTGACGTCGCGTGAGACTGAGCGGGCGCTGAGCATTTGCGCCAAGACGCTGTACACCCTGACCGTGCCGCGCGGCCCGCTGCCGGCGGTGCGGATTGGGCGGGCGGTACGGTACGACGTGCGCGACGTGCAAGCGTTCATCGACCGGCAGAAGACGACGGCGCTATGAAGGCCGTAACAAGAGCCTCGCCCTGCCCCGCATGTCAAAAGCCGGATTGGTGCGCCTGGCCCGACGCGAAGAGGCTGCGCTGTATGCGCGAAGGGGCAACCCCGCCCGGAATGCGTCGATTGCCGGGACGGGATAAAGGGGGCGGCACAATTTACGTGGTCGATGATTCCCCCGACCGGGCAAATGTCCGCGAGCGGTGGACACCCACCCGGAACCGAAGCCAGATGCCTTGCCCCACGAAACCGGATACTGCCATCGCTAAGAACTGGACCGCTGAAATCGCGCGGTTGCGCGGGCAAATGACGCCCGAGCGACGGACGAAGCTGGCGGAATCAACGGGCATCCCCGCCGACGCATGGGACAAGATCGGCCCTGGCTGGGCGACGCAAGCCGACTTGCGGACGTATCACGCGAGCGGTGCCGGCTGGAAGGACGCCTATCCAGACGGGGCGTGGGCATTCCCCGAGTATTCCGGTGAAGGCCGTGTGGTCGGAATGAGTTTTCGCACCGCCGATGGCCGCAAGGGCGGGCCGGCCGGGGCGAAACGCGGACTTATCGTTCCGGCGGATCTTCACAAGCTGGCTGGCCCGCCGCTGAGCGTTGAAGGCGCGTCCGACGTGGCCGCGTGTTGCGCGATGAACGTGGCGGCGGTGGGACGCCCAAGCAATCGCGCCGGTGCCGAAGATATGGCGCTGACCCTGTATGGGCTGGGCGCTTTGGTCGTCGGTGAACGCGACAACAAGCCCGGCGGTGCATGGCCGGGGCGGGATGGCGCGATCGCGGTGGCGAAGCAACTGGCGGGACGCTGGGGCGAGCCAGTGAAGTGGACACTTCCGCCGCTGGATATTAAGGACGTGCGGGAATGGTTGAAGGCGAAGTTATCGGCCGGGCTGAATCCCGCCGACGCCGGCGCGATGAAGGCTGCCGGGGTGGAATTGCTGGCCGCGTTTTTGGAATCCGCGAAAGACGCCAAACCCGAGAAGCGCACACAAGCTGATCATTTGGTGGACCTGGCGAACGCCGAATTTTGGTTGGGGCTGTCTACCGACGGTGAAGCGTTTGCCGTTGCGCGCGAGGGGCCGGCGGTGGCGATCATGTTTCGGGGCGGCGCTGTCGGGCTGCGCGGGATGCTGGCGAAGCGATACCGGGCGATGACCGGTAGGACGCCAAGCGCCGGCGCGTTGGGCGACGCGCTGGCGGCACTGGAAGGCATGGCACAAGACATTCCGCCCGAGCCGCTGACCTTGCGCGTAGCGCGGCAGAATGGCGACGTGATTCTTGACCTTGGCGACCCATCGGGGCGGGTGGCGGTTGTGACGCCGGCGGGTTGGACAATCGAGGCGGTATCCCCGGTGTTGTTTCGGCGGACGGCATTAACTTCCGCGATGCCGGAGCCGATTGACACCGACGCCCACGAATTGACCGAACTGCGGACGCTGTTGAATGTCGATGATGATTCATGGCCGCTGTTGGTGGGCTTTCTGGTGGCCGGGCTGCTGGCGGATATTCCCCATCCGATTGCAATGTGGGGCGGCGAGCAAGGGACGGGGAAATCAACGGCGGCGCGGATGCTGGTGGAACTGTTGGACCCGTCCGGCGCGCCGCTGCGGTCGGAACCCCGCGATCCCGAGCAATGGGCAATCGCGGCGGCAGGTAGTTGGGTGGTTGCCTTGGATAATGTGAGCCGCATCGCGCCCTGGCTGTCGGACGCCCTTTGCAAGGTTTGCACCGGCGACGGTCTTGTGCGGCGGAAGCTGTATTCCGACAGTGACCTATCGGTGCTGAATTTCCGGCGCGTCGCCATGATAACCAGCATTGAAGCCGGAAACCTGGCGGGCGATCTTGGCGACAGACTCTTGAAGATCGACCTGGAACGCATCCCCGACAGTCACCGGCGATGCGAAGCCGAATTGGGGGCGGAATATGCTGCGATCCGCCCCCGGCTCTTGGGCGCTTTGCTGTCTGCCCTTGCGCGTACCTTGGCGGCGCTGCCGGACGTGAAGCTGTCGGCAATGCCCCGCATGGCCAACTTCGCGACGATCCTGGCGGCGCTGGATACCGCGTGTCCCGAATTGACCGGCGGGCGGGCGTTTGAATTGTTTCGTCGGCAACGCGAGCTAATCGCGGGTGAAGTGGTTGACGGCAATCCGGTTGCGTCGGCGGTGGCTGGATTCATGGAAAGCCGTCTCGAGTGGGATGGAACCGCCGGGGAATTACTCAAGGCGCTGTCGCCAGCAACCCCGCCAAAGGGTTGGCCCGGAAACGCCAAGGCCCTGGCGGATCGACTAAAACGAGTACGGCCGGCGCTGACGGCGGTGGGCATTCAACACTTCCCGCCGGCGAAGGGCGACAAGCATCGGACGCATCGACTTGAGCGCATCGCGCCGGCGGACGCTCCCCCGCCCGAGCCGACGCCGGGGCCGGCTGTCGCACCGTGAAAGACGGATGAACCGCCGGCATGAGCACAAGCATTTTGAGACACAGCGTGGACGCAAAAGGAAAAACGTCATGGCGTACAGCAATAAGGCGAAAGAAATGCGGAAATGTACTCACGTTCACCCCGATGGCCGACGGTGCAAAGCGTGGGCAGTGTGGGACGATCCGCGCCGGCTGTGCAATGTTCACGCGGGCCGACATCATCGCGGCCCGATGCGGACGGCGGAGCATCGCCGCGATCTGCGGCAGGTCGAACGCTTCACCGGCGAAGAACTCCTTTACCGTCACGCCAACGCCCCACCGTGTAGGTGCGAAGCATATGCCTGGCCGCACCGTCCCGGCGGTGGGCTGTGCCGCTGGCCAGACCCGCCGCTGTACAAACGCACGACGCCAGCCGGCACCCATAAGCCGGGCCGGTTGCGCCCGCCGCGATTCCTGACGCGGATGGGCATTCATACTATGAACCAAGCAATGCGGTTGATGGACTTCTGAGGATGAAATGAAGGACTAGGTGACACCATGAAACGAGAGAAGTTACAACCCGGCGCTCTCCATGCCGAGCCGGAAGCGGTTCGGCGGAAATTTGCCGAAGAGCTGCGCAAGCTGGCGGGCAGGAAACGCAACACGCCGCAAGAGCGGGCGGAGTTCCTTCGGATGGCGGACGCATGGGCGGCAACCCTGCCCCAAAAGAAATAATATTGTTTCTATTGATGGTCGTAAAGGCAAACAATACAATACCGACATGAGCAAGTTAGTAGCCTACTACCGGGTATCGACTGAGAAGCAAGGCGCGAGCGGGCTGGGACTGGAAGCGCAGCGCACGGCGGTTGAAGCCTATGCCCGATCCGCCGGCGCGACGATTGACGCGACTTTCACCGAAGTGGAGTCGGGCAAGCGGTCGGATCGTCCGAAGCTGGCAGCGGCGATTGCTCACGCTCGCCGGGGGAAGATGAAGCTGGTGATTGCCAAGCTGGACCGGCTGGCCCGCAATGTCGCGTTTCTGTCGAGCATCATGGAAGCCGGGGTGGAGTTTGTCGCGTGTGATAATCCGACAGCGAACCGGCTGACGATTCACATTCTTGCGGCAGTTGCCGAAGATGAGGCCCGCCGGATTTCCGAACGAACGAAGGCGGCGCTGGCGGCGGCAAAGGCGCGGGGGCGGATTCTTGGATCGGCCCGCCCCGATCATTGGGAAGGCCGGGAAGAGTGTCGGCTGGCGGGCGCACGCAAGGGGAACGAAGTATCGGCGACGGTCCGCCGGGCGAAGGCGCTGGAAGCCGTGGCGGACCTTATGCCCATGATTCAAGAGCGGCGAACGTCCGGCGCGAGCCTGGCGACGATTGCCGGGGAATTGAACGCGGCCGGGCATCGGACGCAACGCGGAAACGACTGGACTGCAAACGGGGTGAAGCTGGTGTTGGATCGGGCGACGGAAGCGGCGTGAAGCTAAGATAAGCTAATGTTTTGAAAACAGGTGACACTATGGCAAGCATTGGAATTGACAGCAACGGCCGCAAGCGCGTGCTATTCGTGGCCGGCGACGGAAGCCGAAAGACGATCCGGCTTGGCAAGGCGAGCATGAAGCAAGCCGAGCGATTCAAGGACTACGTTGAAGCCCTGATCGGCGCTGGCATCACCAGCGCGCGACTCGACGATGACGCATCCGGGTGCATGTCCGCTCTTGCCGTCGGCGGCTTGACCTTCTCAGGCGGCTTTCTTCGCCGGAAGTGGGCCGTGGCCGACGGCGCGCTGGTAGGGACGCGGGCGTTCCCAGTAGCGCTGAGCTCGTCCGTCCTCGCTCAGGTAGGCCGCACGCACCTGTAGCACCGCCTCGGCCCCTTCCTTGAGCCAGAACTTTTCCGAGCCTTTCACCCGCCGGTTGAATTGCTTGATCAGCGACTCGACGGGGGCGCTGCTGATCGGCAATCCCAACTTTCGATAGCGTGGATAATCCATTCGCTGCTGGTTGTTGGTCACATACGTCACGGCGTCGGCAACGACCCGCCGCGGATCCTGCTCGTCGGCGTCCTTGGACGCCGGCCCGAGCTTCGCCGCCGCCGATTTCAATTCATCGAGCACTTGCGGCGCTTGCCCCGCCCAGGCCCACCGCAGCCAACGCTCGTAGCATTCCCAGGCCTTGAGGGTGTTCCTGCCCATCCGAGCGTGGGCGGCGGCGTAGAGGTAAGTCAGCAGGTGCAACACGTCGAGGACGCCGATGAATCCCGCCGGCTCCAGGTGCAACTCGAAGATCGACCAGTTGTAGTGCTGCCCATCGCACACGCACGCCTTGCGTGCCGCCCGATCCAGCCCCCGGCGATGCACCTCCGCGGCCACTTGAAACCCGAACGTCTGCGAATCCGCCATGGTGGCCACCGCCGTTCGCACCAGCTTGGGGCGGCTGGACTTGCGCGTCTTGCCCCGACGCTTCTTTTTCCCGCGCCGCCGGGGCTTGTCTTTTTTGTCGCGCCGCTCGCCGGCGCCACTGGCGCGGGCCTTGACCTGTTGCACCAGCCTGGCCACCGCCGGCGGATCCAGGAACTTGGCCGGGGGCGATGGCTGCGGGTCGGTCACGCTCGGCGCCGAATCCAGCGTCAGGCAACAGGCAACCTTCGTCTCCTTCCATCCGGGATCATGCACCCCCGGCCCCCGTTCCCCGGCACGCGTCTGGACACGCCCGCCGTCCAGCATCACCGCCGCGGCGCCCGTCGGCGGCTCGCGGTAATCACGCGCCAGCCGGTCCGCTCGAAACGCCGACACCTGGGCGTCACGCACTGCGGCCCATTCCCCACCCACCCGCTCCACCAGCCGTTGCAGGTGCTTGACGCTGATCCTGATCTCCGCCAGTTCCGACAGATCATCGCAGGCGTCGGCGAAGCTCGCCGACCTGCCGCCCTGGCGAACCAGCTTCGCCAGAACCCGCGGGCTGTACCCCTCGGCGCTCAGTTCCAGCTTCTGGTCCAAGGGGGAAAAAGACGACCCGGCAGGTCGTGCAGCGGTACCGCTCACGTTCCAGCCGAACCGTCCCGGCCCGGCTGACCAACTCCCGATCCGCCAACGGATCCTGCCGCTGGGTAACCAACACCCCCGCCTTCCCGCACTTGGGGCAGCACGCCGCGCACGCCCCGGGGTGTTCCGACGGCTGCGCCGCCGCGTCCCCGGCAACGTGCTCCTCCACCAGCCATTTGGCCAATGCCTGTCCCAACTCCACCGCCCGATCCTCTCGTTGCGTGAAGGTGATCAATCCCGCCTGCTGCTCTTGGGCGAACATCTGCTCGAAGGCCCGCGCCGAGTGTTGCATCCACTCTTGGCGCAGCCGCTCGCCGTCCGACGCCGACATGGTTCCATGCGCTGCCATCCCTGGCTCCTTTCCAATCCGCGACAACCCCAACCCGCCAAACCATCATCATATTAACCAATCCCCATGCAAAAGCCGACATGCACCCGTGAGGAATTGTTGGCTGGCGGTTCATGGCCGATGCTATAAGATTGATTGGCGTCTCGCCTCCACAGGTCATTTTTCACGAGGTTCGAAATGCTGAATCCACGACCCGCCCTGTTCGCCTTGGCCCTTCTCCCGCTGGCCTCCCCCGCTCCCGGCGAAGACCAAAAGCCGGCTCAACGGGTGGAACAGCCGGCGGCGGATCGGAATGCGAAGGCGCCGGAAATTAAGACGGCCACCGCCGACGACGCGAGGCACTTTTTCAACGGCAAGGACCTGTCCAACTGGTGGGGCGACATGTCGCTTTGGCATGTGGAGGATGGCGAGATCGTCGGCAAAACCGCCAAGGGGATTCGACAAAACGAATTTCTCAAGAGCCGGGTCTCCGTCGGGGATTTTCGGCTGATCTGCAAGATCAAGCTGGTGCCCAACGAAGCCAACAGCGGGATCCAATTTCACTCGGTGCAGCACGAGGGCAACGAGATGGCCGGCCCGCAGGCCGATGCCGGCAAGGGATGGTGGGGCAAGCTGTATGGCGAGAATTTCCACGACCGCGTGCTGGCCGAGAACAAGTCCGGCGAGCAGGTGGTCAGGCCCAACGAATGGAATACCTACGAAGTGCTGGCGGTGGGCACGAAGGTGCGGACGGCCATGAACGGGCAATTGTGCGTGGATTATGAGGCCGCCGATCTGCCGCGAACAGGCATGTTCGGCCTGCAAATACACGCTGGCGGCCCGACCGAAGTGCGATTCAAGGACATCAAGCTCGAACTGAATCCCAAGTGGGAACTCAAGACGCTGGACAAATAATTCTGTCTCGCACCCAATAATGTAAAGCGATTAACCATGACGCAAGCCAATCCCATCCCCTATCGCGGCGGAAGCCCCGGCGTGGTGGTCACCACCACATTCACCATCGAAGGCTATCGCATCCGCCAATACCTGGGCATCGTGCGGGGGATCATCGTGCGCTCGCCGACGATCGCCCAGGGATTTCTCGGCGGCCTGAAATCGATCGTGGGCGGGCAGATCGGCTCGTACACGCAGATGTGCGAGCAGGCCCGCCAGCAGGCGTACGAACTGCTCATCGATCACGCACGCGGCGTGGGCGCCAATGCCATCGTCGGGTTGCGCTACGACGCCTCGGAGATCGGCAGCAAAACCTCCTCTGCCACCGAAGTCCTCTGCTACGGAACGGCGGTCATCATCGAAGCGGAAACGGTGGGGGAGGGGGGAAGATGATGAGTGATGAGTGAACCGTGACAGGATTGCGCCAGTTACGGTTCACTTGTCATTCGTCATTTTTCCGCCCGTCACGGTTCACTCATCACTCATCATCCTCTCACGTCCCATCCCGCGATCGGCGCCTTCGAACCGGGCCGGCGACGAAGGGAGCTTCGGATAAGGGAGTCTGTTGCTGGGCGCGCCATCGGCGGATGAACCAGTGAGGATCGCGGCGGTATTCGTCCACGATCGCCAGCGTGTACGGGCGGCCGCATTCCGGGCAGCGATGCGCATCGGGCAGACCGCTCAGGCCGTAGCCGCAGTGAATGCAGAACGGTTCGAGCCGCCGCTGCACTGCCGTGCGATTCAGGTGAGCCATCAGGGCGACCGGGATCGCCAGCAGCATGATGAGCAATTTCCAGCCAATCCACCAGAGCGGAGCCCAAAGCGCCGGCCAAAAAGCGCCCCCCACCAATACGCCAATCACCCCCACCGCCGGCAGCAGCAGGATCCAGCGCCAACCCAGATGGCTCAGCGACTGCCGCCATGACGGCATCCAGAACGGCGCATCCTTTTCCGCGCCGCTGTTCACATCGCACCGCGAAGCCCCCACCTGGGGCGACACCACTCGCTCGATGCCCGATGGGGGCCTGCTGATTGGCGTGGGGGGAGAGTTCATTGTGATTCCCTTTAAGCGGAAAATCCAAAATCCGAAGCACGAAATTCGAAACAAATCCAAATTTCAAAAGGCAAAATTCCAAACAAGACCTCGAAAATATTCGACAAAACTTCAACGGACGCGCACTTTGAATTTTCCGTTTTTCTTGCTTTTGAATTTGTTTCTCTTCGAGCCTGAGCCTCAGAGCCGAAGGCGGATTTCGTGCTTCGGATTTCGGATTTTCACCCTTAATTGGAGTTGTGGGCGCGGCCCACGCTCAGTGTATTCAAGGTTAGTCCCTCTTTTCCGTGCGAAGCTTGGGCAGGTCGAAAAATCCCGACCCCTGCCCAGAGCCCGCGCCACGGGGGGTTGTGGACGGCGAAGTCGATTCAACTGCCGCCGCGGCATCGGGCTGGATATATTCGGCCTGCGGGCGAAGCCGGAATGGATGGGGCACAAGCAAAAGCACCGTCTCGCGCGGCTCGGCGGGGCCGGGGCGCACGAGGAAGGCATGGCCCAGCGTGTCGGGCAGCGAGGCTTGTGCCGAGGGCGCGATCACCAGGAAATGCCCCATCGGCACATCCTGCCGCAGCCGCAGGTCATACAGATATTCGGGGCATCGGTATTGAATGTCGCGGATGTCATTGCGAATGCTCACCTCAAATTCCTTGCGCACGCCGCGAACCAACGCGCACACGTCCAGTCTCGCAACCCCAGGCTTGCGCGGGCACGGCTCGTAGGCGACGCAAAACAGGTTGTCGCAATTCGCATAGCTACGGCCAATCAGAACGCCGGCGGAGTTGAAGTAGAAGATGTTCTGTTCATCGACGTTGGTTCGCACCGGCAGTTCGAGCGTGTCGCTTCGGGCGGCCTTGGTGTTGCCCTTCTTAACGGTGGCGCCATATTTTTCGATGAGGTCCTTGAAATAACTCCACTCGGCATCCGGGCCGATCCCCACGCGAACGCCGCTCTCCTGTAGCAGTTGGTGCGTGGGCAGATCGATGGCATCTTCATCAATATGACGCCAGAACTGCTCGCTTTTGCTCACCGCTCCAAAGGGGACGGAGAGTTCGTAGAATCCAAGCTGCATGACGACCTGAACGTCATCCTCGGCAGCCAGGGCGCCCGCCGCACGGGCATCGGCTTGAGTCGCACCGGTGCCCCGTGCATCTCGACCCCGCGCATCGACGCCCCTTGAATCACCGCCGGCGTGTCGCGCATTGCTTGAGCCGTCAGACGGGTGAACCACGGGGGCAGGCGCGCAGCCGGCCAGGGCGGCGGCGCAGCCGAGCATGACGTTGGAAAACAGAGCGCGTCGAAGCATGATCACTCGTGGCATTTCGGAATGTGTTGGGCTTTCCCTCTCCCGGTACTCCGGGGGAGGGTAGGGT
>Ga0209483_1000305_pt1 | contig 45037 bp, 42 predicted proteins | sample NGEPerA_FD_184508 | JGI IMG/M metagenome (GOLD analysis project Ga0209483, IMG submission 184508) | Arctic peat soil microbial communities from the Barrow Environmental Observatory site, Barrow, Alaska, USA - NGEE PermafrostL2-A... | ecosystem: Environmental > Terrestrial > Soil > Wetlands >...
GTTCTTGCGCTCGTCGTCATCGACGAAGGCGACGGGATAGAGTCCGAGACTGGGGTTGGTGAGGAGCTCCTTGGCGATCATCTGGCCAGCGGCACCTGCGCCGACGATGATGGCGCGCATGTCGTCATCGCGGCGGCGGCGGCGGGAGTGCCAATTGCGGATGCGGAAGAAGAGACGGGGCGCGACGATGAAGGCACCCGTCAAGAGGGCGTAAAGCGCGACTACGGAGATGGGGACGCGGGCCGGGGTGAGGCCCAAGAGCGGAAGAATGAGGAGGCCGAGGAGCGCAGCGCACAGAGTCGCGGCGCCGACACCGACGATTATTCTTTCGACTTCAGCGACGCTCGCGTAGCTCCAGATGCGTCGGTAGAGGCCGGTAAAAACGAATATTGCGAGAGCCGTCGGCGTGGCCGTCAGCGCAAACGCTATAGCGGTGAAGCGGTCGGCGGGTGCGAGCGGGAGTCCGTCGAAGCGAAGGAGGTAGGCTAGCCAAACGGCGACGAGAAGGGAGGCCGCGTCGAGGAGAAGGAGGTAGCGGCTGCGGATTTCGGGGGCGCGGGCATTGTTCGCGGTCAAGATTCTAATTGCGTGAGTTTTGCGTTAAAACGCGCTGCGGCTGCATTGCAGGCGGTCTCAATACGGCTTTCATACAACAACTCAATACGGCTTTCATACAACAAACGGAAGCGTCACTTGGGGGCGCGCCGCGATCGCCCCATTCCGCACAAATCGTTCCGGCGGCCGGAACCGTGCCGTGAAGTAGCGCGCTATCAATTTACTGCATTCTGGCCCAGCGAGAGGCTAGATTGCCAACCTCGGAGGCCCGTTTCGGGTCGCGCACCGTGTCTCCTTGCAGCAGGTTAGTGGTGGGCATACCTTTCGCCCAACGACGTTTGCCGAGCGAATGGGTTGTAGAAGTCTCCGAACCTCCGAACGCGTACTACCCAAGTCACCGGCGCGCGGTTGACTGCCCCGACCGGCGTACGCTCTTTGCAGGCTCGGCGAAAGGTGGCGTACAGGCGGTAATGGAAGCGCCCGAAGCGTCACCGCGTGTGGGCAATCATTCAATAATTTTTCTGTTGGCGACCCTGTTCGATACGGGAGGCGGCCAGCACTACGCATTGGTCGATGGCAACATTCTTTGTAACGGGCGGCGCAGGCTTCATCGGTTCGGCACTCGTCAGACAACTGGTCGCCGAGACCGACAGTAGCGTGGTGAACATCGACAAGTTGACGTACGCCGGTAATCTGTCATCACTTGGAGAAGCGGGGAACGTAGCGCGGCACCACTTTGCGCACGCAGATATCTGCGACCGCGACGCGATGCGAGCTTTATTTGTCGAGCATTCGCCAAGTGCGGTGATTCATCTTGCCGCGGAATCCCACGTTGACAGATCGATCGACGGACCCGGCGATTTTGTTCAGACCAACCTCTTCGGCACGTACGCGCTGCTTGAGGAGGCGTTGCGCTACTGGAAGTCGTTGGGGCCTGAGCGAGCAGAACGATTCAGGTTTGTACACGTGTCCACAGACGAAGTATTCGGCTCGCTTGGCGCTGACGGAATGTTTACGGAGACCACCGCATATTCGCCTAACTCGCCTTACTCGGCCACAAAAGCGGGATCGGACCACCTGGCTCGCGCCTGGTATCATACGTATGGACTCCCCGTAGTAATCACGAATTGCAGCAACAATTATGGACCGTACCAATATCCGGAAAAGTTGATCCCACTGATGATTCACAAAGCGTTAGTGGGCGAAGAGCTTCCCGTGTATGGCCGCGGCACGAATATTCGTGACTGGCTTTATGTGGACGATCACGCACGGGCGCTTCGCCTTGCGGCGGAGCGCGGTCGCCCTGGGCAGACGTACAATGTCGGGGGGGGGAACGAACGGCGAAATATCGATGTCGTGCGCGAGATCTGCACATTGCTCGATACCGTTCGGCCGATTTCAGGCGGTTCTTATTCAAGCTTGATTACTCACGTAGTTGATCGTCCCGGGCACGATCAGCGGTACGCGATTGATGCAAAGAAGATCCGTGATGAACTCGGCTGGTCGGCCCGGGAAACGTTTTCAACAGGCTTGCGACGTACCGTCGAGTGGTATCTCGACAACCAGGAATGGCTGGACCACGTCACTCGCCAGAAGTACGGTGGCGAAAGGCTTGGGGCTGGAGTGTCTGCGTGAAGGGAATTGTTCTCGCGGGCGGCACAGGCAGCCGGTTATGGCCAATTACGCGCGCTGTCAGCAAGCAACTCCTGCCAGTGTACGACAAGCCGATGATCTATTATCCGCTGACGACGCTGATGCTCGCCGGCGTTCGAGACGTACTTGTCATCACTACGCCGCATGAGACAGAACAATTCCGCGCTCTGCTTGGAAATGGCAGTCAATGGGGCATCGCTCTTTCGTACGCTCAGCAGCCCGCCCCGAACGGGCTCGCGCAAGCATTCGTGATCGGCCGCGAGTTCATCGGGTCGGAATCCTGCGCGCTGGTACTCGGCGACAATTTATTTTACGGGCACGGCCTCGTGGATCATCTACGGCGCGCCGCGCAACGGAAAGTCGGTGCAACGGTATTCGGCTACCATGTAAGCGACCCCGAGCGTTATGGTGTCGCGGAAATCGACGCCAACGGGCGCGTGTTGAGCATCGCTGAGAAGCCGGCGCACCCCAAGTCACACTACGCTGTAACAGGTCTGTATTTCTACGACAACGACGTCACATCAATTGCTGCGTCGTTGCAGCCTTCAGCGCGAGGCGAATACGAAATCACCGATATCAACTCAGAATATCTCGCGCGCGGACAACTTCACATGGAAGTGCTTGGCCGCGGCTTTGCGTGGCTCGACACGGGCACGCATGATTCGCTGCTCGAAGCCGCGACGTTCATTGCGACGTTGGAAAAAAGGCAAGGTCTGCGCGTTGCCGTCCCAGAGGAGATAGCCTGGCGAAACGGATGGATAGATGACGAAGCCTTGGCACGACAGGGCCGGGAATTAGGCAAGAGCGAGTACGGCGCATACGTGACCAGTCTTGTATCGCGAGGAATTGCTCAGTGAAGGTCACATCCCTGAGCATTCCGGAGGTACTGGCGATTGACCGCGACATTTTCGAAGACAGTCGCGGCTCGTTCTCGGAGCTCTGGCGGAAGGACCTTTACGCGGCCGCTGGAGAGATCGGTCCTTTTGTCCAGGACAATGTCTCTTGTTCCAAGAAAGGGGTCCTTCGAGGGCTTCACTACCAGTGGCCTCACTGGCAAGGGAAGCTCGTGTCGGTACTTCAGGGCTGTGTTCTCGACGTTGCGGTCGACCTTCGCAAGGGCTCGCCGAGCTATGGGGAGTGGGTCGCCGAGGAACTTTCAGAGCGAAACGGACGCCAGCTGTGGATCCCTCGCGGTTTTGCGCATGGTTTCGTGGTGTTGAGCGACTCGGCGCTATTTCACTACAAGGTAGATGCGCCCTATGTTCGGGAGGACGAGGTCACTGTCGCGTGGAATGACCATGAGATTGGCGTTGCGTGGCCGCTGGACGATCCAATCCTTGGGCCAAAGGATGCGCAAGCTCCATCTCTGAGCGCTATTCCGCCGGAAGGGTTGCCCATCTTTTCTCCGAAATAATGACCACCCCGCATCGCATAGTTGTGACGGGTGCGAACGGTCAGCTGGGCTGGGAGTTGATGCGTGCTCTGCAGCCGCTGGGACTTGTGGTACCGCTTAGCCGTGCTGACCTTGACATCGGCGACGTTGAGCGGATCGACGCGGCGATGGTGGCACTGCGCCCGACCATCATTTGCAACGCGGCCGCCTATACTGCCGTGGATCGAGCAGAATCGGACGCCGAACTCGCGAATCGGGTCAATGGTCTGGCGCCAGGACGGATCGGGGCCGTGGCGCATCGTTTGGGAGCCGCAGTGGTCCACTTTTCCACAGATTACGTATTCGACGGCGCGAGCGAACGCTCATATACCGAGGCCGATACGCCAAATCCCCTGAACGTGTATGGCCAAACAAAGCTAGCCGGGGAAAAAGCGCTTGCTGAGTCGGGTGCGGCGCATCTGACTCTTCGTACGAGTTGGGTCTACTCTACACGTGGAACGAATTTTCTGCAGACCATCCGTCGGCTGGCGCGGACAAAGGATACTTTACGTGTGGTCAACGATCAGCACGGGACTCCAACGTGGGCTCGCTGGCTGGCGGAAGCCACGGCGCAGATTTTGGGACGTACAATCTGTTCTGGCGGCCCCGTCGCGGTCTTTGAGACACAGGGTGGAGTCGTGCATGTAACTGGCGCAGGCGAGACGACATGGCATCAGTTTGCGTCCGCGATCGTTGCGAGCGATGCGAAGTTGGCGGGTCGCTCGATGCCCAGTATCGAGCCAATTACCACTCAGGACTACGCAGCACCTGCAAGGCGGCCCCTCCGGTCAGTATTGGATGCTCGAATGGCCCAGCAGAGATTTGGATTGACACGAACCCACTGGATGGATCAGTTGCGCTTAGCGTTAGATGAAGGGACGGCCTGATGCACAAAAATAGGCTTCGGATGACGAAGTTCAACACGAGCACGACTGCTGTATGACGTCAGGCTCGACGCAGGTCGACCCGGATCTGTCGCTGTTCGAGATCGGTGCGATCCTCTTACGCGGCCGTCGACGGATAGCATTCTGGACGGTTGTCGGCGCGTTGGTCGCGCTATCTCTCGTAATTACACGCCCTCCTTTGTATAGAGCGACTGTATCGTTTGCTCCGCAGGGGAACGGCGCGTCGGAAGCCGGACTTGCCGGAATAGCGAGTCAGTTTGGCGTGTCATTGTCCGCCGGCAACCAAACGCTTTCGCCCGAGTATTACGCAAAATTGCTCAAGTCGAACGAATTGCTTAGCGGAATCGCGGCGGATTCGTTCGCGGTCCCGGAGTTGGGGAAGCGCAAGGTGGCTTTTGGGGATCTCGTTGAACTCAAGTCATCGAACCCACTGGAACGTCGGGACAAATCGGTTCTTCAGCTTTCACAGATGGTGAGTACCTCGGTCTCAAAGGCGACGGGGATAATTGACGTCACGGTCGACACCAAGTGGCGCAGCGTTTCGATGGCGATAGCCCAAGCGCTGATCGACGGTGTCAACGACTTCAACCAGCGCACACGACAGGGGCAAGCAGGAGCTGAGCGACGGTTTATCGAAGGGCAACTGGCTTTGGCGACAACCGACTTACGTACAGCCGAGGATCGCCTCGAACAGTTTCTTCACGGAAACAAGCAGTATACGAGCTCGCCGGAGCTTTCTCTCCAGCGAAACCGGCTGCAGAGCGAGGTGGATCAACGGCGGCAGGTTTTCAATTCATTGACGCAATCGTACCAGGAAGTCCGGTTGCGGGAAGTCCGCGACACTCCTGTGATCACCGTCGTAGAAACCCCGTTCGCGCCCGGAACCCCCGAGCCACGCGGCCGGTCAAAGGTCATATTGCTGGGGATTATGCTTGGCGGTTTTATCGGTGTTGCCCTTGTGCTATTCTCAAACATGATTGCGCGCCGGCGCGCTGCGCATGACCCAGCGGCCGTTGATTTTCTTCAACAGATGGCCGCCCTTAGAGGTGACATCGGGGCGCCATGGCGGTGGATTACCCGTCGTGGGCCCAGTTAATGTCAACCGGCTATACCTGCACACTGACATATCCGCTTAACAATGCATAAAGTCCTGGTTACCGGAGCGGACGGATTCATCGGCTCTCATCTGACGGAAGCGTTGGTGCGTGCCGGTTACGACGTTCGCGCTTTCGTCCAGTACAATTCCTTCAATTCCTGGGGCTGGCTGGACAGCTGCGCCGCCGATGTGAAGGGCCGGTTCGAGGTGTTCGCTGGTGATATCCGAGATCCACACGGAGTTCGCGCCGCCGTCACTGGCTACGATACGGTGCTCCACCTGGCCGCGCTCATTGCAATTCCATACTCGTATTACTCCCCCGACACCTACGTCGACACAAACGTCAAGGGAACGCTGAACATAGTTCAGGCTGCACGTGATCTTGGCGTCGAGAAGGTGGTTCATACGTCGACCAGCGAGGTTTACGGGACAGCGCGATTCGTCCCGATCACCGAAGAGCATCCACTTCAGGGACAGTCGCCGTATTCGGCCAGTAAGATTGGCGCCGATCAAATAGCAATGTCGTTTTACACGTCGTTCGATACGCCAGTAGCAGTGCTTCGTCCATTCAACACTTATGGACCGCGGCAGTCGGCGCGTGCTGTCATCCCGACGATTATCACTCAGCTTGCCTCTGGTGCCCGGCAAATCAAGCTTGGAGCGGTTTCGCCGACACGGGACTTCAGCTTCGTAACGGACACGGTCGCAGGCTTTATTGCTGCCGCGAAATCGGAGCGTTCTGTTGGCCAGGTCATAAACGTGGGCAGCAACTTTGAAGTGTCCATCGGTGACACGGCGAATACCATCGCAAGTCTGTTTGGAGCTGAGATCGAAATCATCACTGATGAGCAGCGGCTACGTCCTGCGAAGAGTGAAGTCGATCGGCTCTGGGCGTCAAACGAGAAGGCACTTGCATTGCTCGGCTGGACACCGGCGTTCGGCGGCGTTGCCGGATTTCGGCGCGGGCTGCTGCAGACGATCGAATGGTTCGGGGATCCGGTGAATCGCGCATCTTACAAAGCGGGGATATACAACCTGTGACGAACACTGCACTCAGCTCTGCGCTCGACGCACAGGTAGTCGAGTGCATCCGCTCCGTGGTCGGGCCCGGATCGGCGCCGTTGCATGCACCCCGGTTCGGCGGAAACGAATGGACATATCTCAAGGAATGCCTTGACTCGACTTTCGTCTCTTCCGTTGGGAAGTTCGTCGACCGTTTCGAAGCCGAGCTTGCGGATTATTGCGGGGCCGCCCGCGCGGTTGCTGTCGTAAACGGTACCGCCGCGCTTCAGATTGCTCTTATGCTGGCCGACGTGGTCCCGGGTGACGAAGTGCTTGTGCCTACCCTCAGTTTTATAGCCACGGCGAATTCCGTCGCGTATTGTGGGGCCACGCCGCACTTCGTCGACTCCGAGGAAAGGACCTTAGGAGTAGGCCCCGCTGCGTTGCGCGAGTACTTGAACCGCACCACGGACATGCGCTCCGGCAATTGCGTTAACCGGCGCACTGGAATGGTCATTCGCGCGCTTGTGCCGATGCATACGTTTGGTCACCCCGTGGACATTGAGGGCATGCTATCGATTTCGCGCGACTTTCACATAGCGCTCGTGGAAGACGCAGCGGAGTCTCTCGGCAGCTTCTACAACGGTCGGCACACAGGCACGTTTGGAATGTTCGGGACACTAAGCTTCAATGGCAACAAGACGATAACCACCGGTGGTGGCGGCGCGATCCTTACGAATGACGCGGCTTTGGGGCAGCATGCGAAACACCTCACGACGACGGCCAAAGTTGCGCACCGATGGGACTTCGTGCACGATGAGATCGGCTACAACTATCGGATGCCGAATCTGAATGCTGCGGTTGGTTGCGCGCAACTTGAGCAGCTCCCAGGCATGGTCGAAGCGAAACGCAACCTTTTCCGAAAATACGAGGCGGCGTTCGAGGGAGTTCGGGGAGCTCGCGTATTTGAAGAGCCCCAGGGATGTCGAAGCAACTACTGGCTTCAGACGCTGCTGCTCGACCGCGCATTGGAAAATCAGCGAGATTCTATTCTTGAAGCGACGAATGACTCTGGCCTCATGACGCGTCCGGCGTGGACGCTGATGCACAAGCTACCGATGTACAGCGCGTGTCCCTCCATGGCGCTGCCAGTCGCGGAATCGCTGGAGCGCAGAATCGTCAATATCCCGAGCAGTGCGGAGCTCGGCTTCGAAGGGGCTCGATGAGCCTTACGCCTATCCTGCTCGTCGGCGCGGGGGGGCACGCGCGAGCGTGTATCGATGTCATCGAGCAGAGCAACCGATTTACCATCGTTGGGTTGATCGGCACGCCGGACGAAGTCGGCGGGCTGGTTCTGGGGTACTCTATAGTGGGCAGCGATGATGATCTGGGCGCTCGCGCATCAACGGCCGGAGCCGCCATCGTTGCGATAGGGCAGATCAAGACGCCGGAGCCACGTATTCGCGTTTTCGGGCTTCTCAAACTCAGTGGCTGTGATCTGCCTGTCATCATTTCGCCTCTCGCGTACGTCTCCCGTCATTCCTTTGTGGGTGAAGGATCAATCGTGATGCATGGCGCAGTTGTGAATGCAGGTGCCAGAATAGGGCGCAATTGTATTGTGAATTCCAACGCGCTCGTTGAGCACGACTGCGACGTAGCCGACGATTGCCACATTGCGACGTCCGCTGCCGTCAACAGTGGTGTCCGCATTGGTGCGGGGACTTTCATCGGTAGCAATAGCAGCGTTCGCCAGGGTGCGCAGATAGGCGAGCGTTGCGTGATCGGAATGGGACAGCGGGTGCTGACGGACTGTGCGCCCGGAAGCCAGCTACCGGAGAGGAGGTGAGTATGACTCGTACGCTGATAATTGCTGAAGCGGGAGTCAATCACAACGGCGAGATGTCATTGGCGCACCAACTTATTGATGCTGCCGCTGATGCCGGTGCGGATATGGTGAAGTTCCAGACTTTTACTGCCGACAGTCTCGTTACCCGGATCGCAAGGAAGGCTGACTACCAGTTGGACTCATCCGGCGCTACCGAGTCTCAGCATTCCATGCTCCGTAGACTGGAACTGACCTTTGACATGCACTCGGCGCTCATCGCCCATTGTCACGAACGAGAGATCGAGTTTTTTTCGACCGGTTTCGATGTCGAAAGCATCGACATGCTCCTCCAATTGGGACTTACGACCTTCAAGATCCCATCGGGTGAACTCACCAACCTCCCATATCTCCGCCATATCGGAAGCCTTGGGAAGCGCGTGATCATGTCAACAGGGATGGCCGACCTGGGTGATATCGAGGCCGCGATCGGGGCTCTTGAGTTGGCGGGTACGTCGCGCGAGTTGATCACGGTGCTGCACTGTACCACAGAATATCCTACACCCATGGTCGATGTGAACCTGCGTGCGATGCTCAGCATCGGCGAAGCGTTTGCGGTGCGCGTCGGTTACTCGGATCACACTTCCGGCATCGAGGTTGCCATCGCGGCTGTTTCGCTCGGCGCGTGTGTCATAGAGAAGCACTTTACCCTGGACCGATCGCTTCCCGGGCCCGACCACAAGGCCAGCCTGGAGCCTGCTGAGCTCAAGGCAATGATTGCGGCAATTCGGAATATCGAAACCGCCCTCGGCGACGGCGTTAAGCGATTGACTGCAAGCGAGGTACAGAACCGGCAGGTAGTACGGAAGTCAATCGTCGCGGTTAAAGAGATTAGCGCCGGCGACCCTTTCAGCATCGACAATCTCGGCGTTAAGCGCCCGGCAGCAGGTATCTCACCGATGGAGTGGGATAACGTAATGGGCAGAAAAGCTCCGCGATCCTTCCGGCCTGACGAGGCGATAGAACTGTAGTGCGCAAAATATGCGTGATAACGGGAACGCGCGCAGAGTACGGGCTGCTACGCTGGGTTATGCAGGGCATTCGCGATGCCCGCGATCTGCAACTCCAAGTCGTCGCAACGGGTATGCATCTCTCCCCGGAGTTTGGACTCACATATCGGGAGATTGAGGCCGACGGGTTCCATATTGATCGCAAGGTAGAAACGTTACTGAGCTCCGACACTCCGTCCGGCGTCGCCAAGTCGATGGGTCTCGGAATGATAGGGTTTTCCGACGCACTGGCGGAGCTAGCGCCGGATCTGGTAGTGGTGCTCGGCGACCGCTTTGAAATATTCGCAGCCGTTTCTGCCGCTATGGTCCTGAGAATTCCAGTGGCTCATCTGCACGGCGGAGAGGCGACTGAAGGGTTAATCGACGAGGCGATACGACACTCGATCACCAAGATGTCTCAATTGCACTTCGTAGCGGCGCGCGAATACCGAGATCGTGTTGTGCAACTTGGCGAAGATCCAACTCGTGTATTCCTGGTTGGCGGCCTGGGCGTGGACAGCCTGAAGCATACGAAACTGCTACCACGAACCGAATTGGAGCAATCACTCGGCTTGAAATTTCGGGAGCGGAACCTGCTCGTGACCTTTCATCCAGTGACGCTAGAAAATGCGTCAAGTGCGGATCAGATGACTGAATTGACGTCAGCGCTCGAAGATTTTCCTGACAGCCTCATCGTGTTTACGATGCCGAATTCCGATCCGGACGGTCGAATACTGTTTGAGATAGTTGATCGGTTCGTCGCATCCCATGCGAATGCGTATGCGTTCACGTCGTTGGGGCAGGTAAGATATTTCTCTTGTGTCGCGCAGGTGGACGGAGTGATCGGCAACTCTTCCAGTGGTTTGGCAGAGGTGCCGTCGTTTCGCATTGGTACGGTGGATATCGGTGATCGGCAGCGTGGTAGGCTCAAGGCTCCGAGCGTGATTTCTTGTGCACCAGAGAGATTGGAAATCGTGGCGGCTATCCAACGATTGTACTCATCCGACTTTCTCCATCTCTTAGCGGACAGTCGCAGCCCGTACGGCGACGGTGGCGCTGCAGATCGAATCGTCGCGGTTTTGAGAGACGTCGATCTGCGCGACATCCTCAAGAAGAAATTCTTTGACGTTGCCGTGACGTGAGAATTGTCTTCATTGGCGCTGTAGAGTTCTCCAGCCGAACTCTCGAATTGTTGCTGAATATGGACGCCGGTGTGGTCGGGGTGTGTACGTTGCGCGAGTCGTTAGCCAACGCCGATCACTGCGATCTTGCCGATCTGGCGAACGAACATTCGGTCCCATTTCTTCATGTCGCCGACATCAATCAAGCAGCGACGCTCGAGTGGATTGACGCGCTCAACCCCGACGTCATCTTTTGTTTTGGCTGGTCTCGGTTGTTGCGCAAACCGTTGCTCAATCTGGCACCGCTCGGTGTAGTTGGATTTCACCCGACACACTTGCCGATGAATCGTGGTAGGCATCCGCTGGTCTGGACATTGACGCTCGGATTGGCGACCGCAGGCTCCACGTTTTTTTTCATGACGGAAGGCGCGGATGATGGTGACATCATCTCGCAGCGATTGATTCCGGTGAGTGAGTCTGATGACGCTGGCACTCTGTATGAGCATGTGACTCAAGTTGCACTCGAGCAGCTTAAAGATTTTGTCCCGCGCCTTGCCTCGGGCCTCGTCTCAGGCACACCGCAGAACGAAGCGAAGGCAAATACGTGGCGTAAACGAGGTCGTGCCGACGGAGAGATCGATTGGCGAATGTCAGCGTCGTCAATCTACAATCTCGTTCGAGCGCTCACGAAACCCTACGTTGGTGCTCACTTTGTTCACAAAGGTGAGGACGTCAAGGTATGGCGCGTCGCGATCGTACCCGAGGCTGCCGCTAACGTGGAGCCCGGTCGAGTCATTTCTGTTGACGATTCGTCTGTTACGATTAAGTGCGGTGAGGGTGCCGTTCGATTGGTTCAGACCGAGCCGAAGTTTTCCCCCTTCGTAGGGCAATACGTATGAAAACTCTGGTTATTGCGCCACACCCTGATGATGAAACTCTCGGATGCGGTGGTACGCTGCTCCGCCGCCGCAAGGAGGGCGCAGAGACGGGCTGGCTAATTGTAACCGGGATGTCGCCGCAGGCTGGATACAGCGCCGACCAAGTCGCGACGCGCAAAGCCGAAATTGATCGCGTTGCTTCCACTCTCGGTTTTGCCGACGTATTTCAGCTTGGGCTGGCGCCCGCTCGGCTCGACGAGGTGCCACTGAGCGACGTGATTGCTCAGCTTGCAAGTGTCTTCCGGAAATTCGAACCGAATGAAATCCTTCTTCCGCACCCGGGCGACGCGCACACGGACCACCTTGTAGTGTTTCGCGCAGCAGCGGCATGCACCAAATGGTTTCGTTATCCGTCGGTTCGACGTGTGCTGACGTACGAGACCCCCTCCGAGACTGATTTCGGGATCGACCCAACGAGTTGCTTCGCGCCAAACACATTTGTCGACATCGGCGATCTTATTGACGCGAAAATTGAATTGATGAAGATTTACGAGTCAGAGATTGGCGTGTTTCCGTTCCCACGAAGCGAGGAGGCCATACGAGCACTCGCGATGGTGCGCGGTGCTTTGGCCGGCTTCCGTGCAGCCGAGGCTTTCCAATTGCTGCGAGATCGTTCGTGACCGACGGCACCGACGTCAATGCGGCCGCGGGGACGATACGGCGACAACGCTTATTGTCTGCAATGCTCCCTCTAAATAGCACTATCCAGGACGCGGTACGCAACCTCGACGGGTCCGGTCTGCAGATTACGCTCATAGTCGCCGATGACCACACTCTACTCGGCACGGTGACCGATGGCGACATCCGACGTGGACTTCTGCGCGGATTCACTCTGACGAGTGAAGTGCAATCGATCATCAATAGGGAACCGTTCGTGGTACCGCCCGAATTGAACGCCGATACCGTTTTGCATTTGATGCAGGCGAACAAGCTACACCAGATGCCAGTTGTTGACGCGGCTCGGCGCGTCGTCGGGTTGCATCTTTGGGCAGACCTCCTTGCGCCGGCGCCGCGCGTCAACTTGATCGTGGTGATGGCGGGCGGGCGTGGTACTCGGCTGCTTCCCCATACAGAGAACTGTCCCAAGCCGCTACTTCCCGTTAACGGGAAACCAATGCTTGAGCATATCGTTGAGCGTGCGAAGGGAGAGGGCTTTTCCAACTTCGTGTTCGCCATTCACCACCTCGGTCATATGATCGAGAGTCACTTCGGTGATGGCAGTCGCTTAAATGTGCACATTTCGTATCTTCGCGAAGACAGTCCCCTTGGGACTGCTGGTGCACTTGGGCTGCTACAGCCGCGACCTGCGGCGCCGTTCGTTGTGACAAACGGCGACGTCATGACGGATGTGCGTTACGGTGACGTATTGGAATTTCATATCCGGCATAATGCGGCTGCGACCATGTCGGTCCGGCAGTATGAATGGCAACATCCGTTCGGCGTAGTCCACACGAAGGGAGTGGACATTGTCAGCTTCGAAGAAAAACCTATTTCCCGCACCCATGTCAACGCGGGCGTTTACGTGCTCAATCCCGAGGCGTTGCAGGTTCTAGCGCCGGCGGAAGCGTGTGACATGCCGACACTCTTTGCCCGACTGCAAGAGGAGCAGAAGCGAACGATAGTGTACCCCATGTACGAGCCGTGGCTCGATGTCGGTGCACCCGGCGATTACAGCCGCGCGAACACGTCGGCTCACGATGATCGGCAATAAAAACGTAATCGCGATCGTCCCGGCTCGCGGTGGATCGAAGGGGCTTCCCGGCAAGAACATGCGTCCGATGATTGGGAAGCCGCTCATCGCCTGGACGATCGAGCAAGCGCTCAATTGCCCATTTATTGATACCGTTGTCGTCAGTACCGACAGCGACGCAATCGCAAGCATTGCAAAGCTTTCCGGCGGCCGAGTTCCGTTTATGCGCCCGTCGTCGCTCGCGGGCGATAGCGCGACCAGCGTCGATGTAATCCTGCACACGATCGACTCGCTTGAAGCGATGGGCGAAGTGTACCACTACGTCGTGCTTCTCGAAGCTACCTCGCCGCTGCGAGACGTAGCCGACATCTCTGGCGCCATTGAGTATCTGGCGGGAAACCAGGGCTGCAGAAGCGTTGTCGGGGTTGCACGTGCGGAGGGCGGCCATCCTGCCTATCTCATGACCATCGAGGACGGTCTATTGCGACCGATGACAGGTGTTCAACCGACCGCCCTTCGCCGGCAGGAGCTTCGGGGCGAGTACTTTTATCTTGAAGGTTCTGTCTACGCTAGCGAAATAGACGTGCTAAGGGTCGAAAAGAGCTTTTATCATTCGAGTACAGCTCCGTGGGTTGTAGAGCGATACAAGGCGCTGGAGATTGACGAGTTGAGCGACTTTATCGCAGCGGAGGCACTTATGAACGCCAAATTGAAGGGTTTGCTTAAATGAGTAGCTACCAGCAGCGGTTGTTGGCGGTGATTCCCGGGGGAGCGCACACATACTCGCGTGGATATGACCAGTTCCCGTCGAATGCGCCGCAGATTCTGACTCACGGCAAGGGTTGCCACGTATTTGACCCGCACGGCAAGCGCTACCTGGATTACGGCATGGCCTTGCGCGCGGTCAATATCGGTTACGCCGAGGATGAGATCGACGCCGCGGCATACCGCGAAATGCGCAATGGAAACAATCTTACTCGGCCATCCATGGTTGAATTGGAGGCTGCGGAACTGCTCGTCGGCGCGATCGATTCCGTGGATATGGTAAAATTTACAAAAAATGGTTCGACTGCCGTCTCCGCTGCTGTCAAGATCGCTCGTGCTTACACATCCCGTCCAATCGTAGCTCGTTGCGCCGATCATCCCTTCTTCTCATACGATGACTGGTTCATCGCGTCGACCCCATTAACCTTGGGTATTCCACGCTCCGCGCTGGAGGAGACGAAACAGTTCCGCTTCAACGACATTGACTCGCTCGTCGCGCTTACCGATCAATATCCCGATCAAATCGCCTGTGTCGTGCTGGAGCCGGCCGCGACTGAGGAGCCGGTTGACGGGTTCTTGCAGAAGGTGCAGCAGCACTGCCATCGTTTAGGCATTGTGCTGATTCTGGACGAAATGATCACGGGCTTTCGCTGGCACTTGAAGGGCGCGCAGCACTTATATGGCGTCACTCCGGATTTGTGCACGTTTGGCAAAGCGATGGCAAATGGATTCTCCGTTGCTTGTGTTGCGGGACGGCGTGAACTGATGCAGCTGGGTTCGATCGAGTTCGAAGGCATCGAGCGCATGTTCCTGCTATCAACGACCCACGGCGCCGAAATGAGCAGCCTGGGAGCCTTCTGCGCCGCTTTTCAGTTCATGCAGCAGAACAAAGTCGTGGAACATCTATGGGAGTTCGGCGCACAGCTCATTGGAATGATGCAACGCCGGGCGGCGGCACACGGTATCTCGGATAATTTCACACTTGGCGGGGTTGCCTGCTCACCTCACTATACAACCCTGGATGCGGCGGGTGCGCCTTCGTTGGCCTTTCGGACGCTTTTTTCGCAGGAGATGATTCGCAACGGCGTGTTGATGCCGTGGATGGCGCTCTGCTTCCGTCACGGAGCGGAGGAACTCGCAGTTACGGAGAAGGCGGTTGATAGTGCCTTCTCGGTGTATCGACGTGCGCTGGACGAGGGGGTCGAACACTTTTTGGAAGGGTCGGCAATCCGGCCAGTTTTTCGAAAATACAATTGAAGTCCGGGCGCTTGGCCAATAGCGAGGGTTCGAGGTGATTTTGTCGCTTGCCGAATCGGAGTTGGCGCAGTATCTCTCGCGCCAGCTTAATAACATGTTTCCCGATGCACGCGGCATTGCGCCCTCGGAAATCGAGTCAGTGTTGCCAGATGTGCTCGAGCGTGTTGAACATTGCTTTGCCCAGATTCGCAACAAGTATTTCATCGACGGGCCGGACGCGGTATTCAATCATCTGCACGGTGATCAGTACGCCATGTTTCTGTATCTGGTTTCGCGGGCAGCGTACGCGCGCAATGGCGATGCGAGCCTGGCGTCCAAGGTGTTTCTGCTCAACAAGGCCTTGCATGGAATCGATGTGTTCTACGAAGTCGAGCTGCCGGGTGTCTTCCTTTTTGTTCACCCGCTTGGTACGGTTCTGGGCCGCGCTACCTACAGTGATTATCTGCTGGTGTATCAGCGCTGTAGCGTCGGCAGCAATCACGACAGATATCCGAAACTGGGAGAGTATTTCACACTGCGGCCGGGCAGTGCAGTACTTGGTGCATGCGACGTCGGTCGCAATTGTACACTGGCGGCCCAGTCGCTGCTAATAGACGATAACCTGGCCGCTGACACTGTGTACTTTGGCAACCCTAAATTGTCTTCGACGCGCAATCGACCGGAGATAATTTCCATATGGAAGCGTTGAGTTAATGTACTCCAATACGACATCGCTTTTGAAGCTGGCCAGCGCGCTCGGGAAGCCGTTATGCTAGCTGACAAGGTTGTAATTGTGACGGGCGGTGCCGGCTTACTCGGCCGTGCGCTTGCGCGTGCGATTGTTGCAGAAGGAGGTATCGCCATCATCGCGGATATCGATCTCGATCGCGCCTCCGGCGCCGCCGAGGAACTCGGTCATGCGTATCCTCGCCAAGCGTGGCCCATCAAACTGGACATCACGGATTCTGCGTCAGTAACGCACTTGATTGCACAAGTCAGCACCCAATTTGGGCGGATCGACGGCTTGGTGAATAACGCGTACCCACGAAATGCGATGTACGGAACACGTGTCGAGGACGTGACCTTCGAGGATTTCTGCGAGAATGTGGATGGTCATCTCGGTGGCTATTTCCTTGTCACGCAGCAAATCGCGGAGTACTGCAGAAATTCGGGCGGGGGAAGCATTGTGAGCATGGGGTCGGTGTACGGTGAAATTGCGCCTCGGTTTGAACTTTACGCCGGCACGTCGATGACCATGCCAGTGGAGTATGCGGCCATCAAGGCTGGCGTCATCCAGTTGATGCGGTATTTCGCCAAGTACTATCGCAAGTATGGTGTGCGCGTGAACTGCATCAGTCCGGGGGGCATTACCGATAACCAGCCGACGCAGTTTCAGGAACGTTATCGCGATAACTCCGGAACGAAGGGCATGTTGAGCCCGGAGGATGTGACGGGAGCTGCTCTATTCATGCTGTCCGACGCCGCCCGGTATGTGACCGGCCAGAACCTTGTCGTCGACGATGGCTTCAGCCTCTGAGGAATTGGGAGTTCCGATAGCGCGCGATATCGGGCCAAGTGCGACACGGATTGCCAGGACGGAACTCGGAACCAGCTACAAGCGTGTATTCATCGTCGAATCGCGAGACTGGTTTGCGTCATGCCGAGGCGATTACGATGCGTCCACTGACCTCGTGTTAACGTATGACTTCGCGCTCAAGCACGAGGTACGCGACGTCGGCGGCGACGCGTTTTATCTCGACCATCTGGTCGATCCCGCATCCATGGAGCGCGAAAACTTCGTAGTCTACGAGTTCTTTCGGCGTTGGAATCTCGACGCGCGCGGGAATGACCTGTTTTGCTACCAGGGAGTCGCATTTGGACTTGCATTTCGGATGGACTTCTGGAATGATTTCGTTTTTTTTGTCAGAGCGCGCTTATGTGTCGAGCGGTTGCAGCAAATCGAGATGGAAACGCTGTATGCGGGAACCGAACTAGGTATTACCGAGAGTATTCTAAACGATGCGCAAATGCCGTTTATTGGGGTCTCTGCGCCTGAGGCCGAGCGATTCCCGGCGTACCATTTCCCCATTCACCGCTGGTTACGGAAGAACACTCGGCGTACCGGCTGGAAGGCGGTCGTCGTGCGACTCGCATCCAACAGCCTCGGCACTGCATTTTCATGGGTTGATTGGTCCGTTAGACGTACGCATCGGAGACCCTCGGTATTGGTCCAGGAGTACCATCCGACCGTCGAGCTGATTCGCCGCTTGCGGCAGGATGGCAAGGTGAGGGTCGTGAACACGGTGGCATCGAGGACGAACTTTTGGACACGCTACGTGCCGCAGTGGTCCAGACCGGGAGACTTTGCCGGTGAGGCTACAAGGCTGCGTTCGGCTTTCCGCGTCGGCAGAACGGCGCGGCTTGTCCTGACGTCCGGGAAAGACGTGACGGACCTCGTTTATTCGATAATTGAAGCTGGAATCGAATCACGTATCGAAGAGCCCCTACGCACAATCCATGATACTATTAGATATCTTGAGCATAACCCTCTCGGGTTGGAAATCCTGATTGCGAACATAGGGGATGCAACCGTACTGGACTGTGTGTGTCGTGCCCGGGGCATACCGACGTACTTGATCATTAACGGTCTTTTGCTCTCGAATTATCTCGATGAGGCGAAGTACGCGACAACGATCAACGCGTACTCGTCGAGTATCAAGCATCACTATTTTCGAGGCATGGATAATATCGTATGTCTTGGCGATCCCCGTATGGATCAATACCCGCCTCGCGCGAAGCGGGTGCGATCCAGCGAAGGCTTTATTGTCACTATTGGTGCGTCGGGGCACAGCAGTGTTGACCTTAACTCCTATGTGGCGGTTGAGTTTCAGTTTCTCTTCGAGGTTCTTTCCGCCATCAGTGAGATTCGGGCAGAGGGAACTCCCGTCAGGGTAATTATCAAGGTAAGAGCGAACGGCTACAAGTCTCAATATCAGCAGTTCACGCGGGAGTACTTTTCTGATCTCGACGTGGAGATTGTCGACGGGCCCTCCATGCGTTCAGTGTTGGAGAGAACGGACCTGTTCATCTCGATTTTTTCACAGACGTTATTCGAGGCGTCTTGCATGGGCATACCCTGTGTGTATTACGCCATGGACGACCAGGTAACAAACCCACCATTCGACGGCGAGTCGGAGCTGGTGTCTCCGACGGACCAGTCTGGTCTCGTGCAAGCGCTTCACGATTATCTGGCCGACGATCCCCGCTATGACGCCTTCTTGCAGCGGTCGGTCATGGAGAAGTACGTCGGACCTCTAGACGGCGGGAACCTTGAGAGGAACCTGGCATTTGTATACGAGAGCATCTCGGGCCACGAGATCAAGGCTTCCGCATGAGACGGAGCCTCGCCCGCCAGGGAATTCGCGGTATGGCACACACCAGATGAGGGCTGCCCTGGAAAGACTTCGACGGGCGGTCTCGCTGCGACAACTGCGGCGGCGGTTTCCGGATAGCGTCATTTATTCCGGTGTCGCAGCGAGTGATGACAGCATTTTGGGCCGGTTCTCCGTTCTGTTCGGCGATGTCACGGTGCTATCGTCGGCGGTGGGTGCGTACACCTACGTTCAAGCTCGAACAGAGTTATTCAATGCCGAGGTTGGGCCATTCTGCTCTATTGCTTCGGATGTTACGATTGGCCTTGCGGCTCATCCAACATCAATGGTGAGCACGTCTCCTGTGTTCTACGACAATGCCCAGCCGCTTCCGTTTTTCTTCACGAATGACAGGCTGTTTACGAACAATTTGCCGCGTACAATTGTTGGTGCCGACGTCTGGATAGGGCAGGGGGCGATGCTCAAGGCCGGCGTAACCATCGGCGTCGGTTCGGTGATTGGCGCTTCTGCGATTGTGACGAAGGACGTGCCGGCCTACGATATCGTCGCGGGTAATCCCGCGCGTCGAATTCGGTCTCGCTTCTCTCCCGAGATTGCGGCAGCGTTGGAGGCAACGTCGTGGTGGACACTAAGTGAGCAAAAACTGGCGCGCTTGGCTCCACGTTTCGAGAATCCGGAAGAGTTTTGCAGGATGATTGCTTTGGAAGAGGGCAAGTGAGCAGAATCTCCGTCGAGCGAGTTCGCAGGCTCTGGTTCGCACTTCGCCACGGCGCTTCGTTTGGCGCGATTGGACGCCAATCCTATCTCGTGTCACCATTTCGGGTCGATGGAGCCGATGCAATCACTATCGGCGCGGCGACGTTCGTGCAACGTGGTTCATGGCTGTACTGCCGTGGCATTGAAGCAAGGGCCGCGACACTTATCATCGGAGATCGCTGCGTGTTCGGTTACAACAATCACATCACCGCAGTACGCGATGTCGTTATAGGTGATGATGTACTGACCGCCAACAACGTGTTCATTGCGGACAACGTTCACGGATATGAAGATATCACGATCCCGATCATCAACCAGCCAGTCCGCTTCAGGAAGCGAGTGTCGATCGGATCCGGAAGCTGGATTGGGGAAAATGCATGCATTGTCGGAGCCAGCATAGGAAGGAACTGTGTGGTCAGCGCGAATGCCGTCGTCACCCGCGATGTGCCTGACTACTGCGTGGTGGGCGGAGTGCCGGCATCCATTCTTCGGCAATTCGATCCGGCCAAAGGCGAGTGGGCACGGGTCTCTTCGACTCCAGTTGGATCTAGCGAATGACAGGCCAACGAATCTTGATTACGGGAGGGGCCGGTTTCATTGGCTCATCGCTGGCGCTTCGCCTTGTAGAGCGCGGACACTTCGTGCGTGTCCTTGACACGCTCGCGCCGCAGATCCATGGGTCCAATCCGGAAGAGTCGCCGCTATACCGTTCGATCGTCGGGAGGGTCGAGTTTATGAGAGGGAGCGTAACCATTCGCTCCGACATCATGCGTGCTCTGCCCGACATCGACACCGTGGTTCATCTGGCCGCTGAAACCGGGACCGGCCAGTCGATGTATGCGATTCAGCATTACTCCGATGTGAACATCGGTGGCACGGCACTCATGCTCGACCTGATCGCCAATGCTCCATTTCCGGTCAGCAAAATCGTCGTCGCATCTTCGCGGGCTGTATACGGCGAAGGGAAGTACGATTGTCCTTCACATGGGATTGTTTATCCATCGTCGAGGTCCAGTGCCGACATGGAGCGTGGTGATTTCGAGCTTCACTGTTCCATGTGCGGGAGTGTCTTGAGAATGCTGGCGACTGACGAAAAATCCGTCTTGTCGCCCATATCGGTCTACGGCGTAACAAAGCTGACACAGGAACAGCTCGTCCTGACTGTCGGGCAATCGTTGGGGATCTCGGCGCTTGCCTATCGGTATCAGAACGTATACGGGCCAGGACAATCGTTGGCAAATCCCTACACCGGGATTCTATCGATTTTCTCGACGCGAATTCGTCACGGGAGCCCGATCAACATCTTCGAGGACGGTACGGAAAGTCGTGACTTCGTTTACATAGACGATGTTGTCGCGGCGACGCTCAGCGGTATCGACCATGAGGGCACGATTGTCGACTCATTCAATGTCGGCTCGGGCGTGGCCACCGAGGTGACCACGGTGGTGGACAAGTTGCAGGAGATTTTCGGCAAAACCGTTCCAGTGACGATATCCGGCCAGTTTCGCGTGGGCGACATTCGTCATAATGTCGCTGATCTCGTCAAGAGCCATCAAACTCTTGGATTTACGCCGACTGTCTCCATCGGCGACGGCCTCAAGCGGTTCGCGGAGTGGGTGCAAGGAGAGGCATTACAAATCGATCGATACGAGGAAAGTCTCGCGGAGATGCGTGCGAAGGGGCTGTTCAAGTGACACCAGAGGGCACTCCTGGTTTGGTGAGCGTCATCGTGGCAAGCTACAATCACGCGCGATTTCTTCCGCGGCGTATGGAAAGCCTGTTACAGCAGACGTACGATAACCTGGAAATACTCGTCATCGACGATTGTTCCACCGACAACAGTCTGGAAGTACTGCGCCGATATGAGCAGCATCCGAAAGTGCGGCTCGTCGTGCGTGAGCAGAACGGTGGGTGGGTCACCGTAAGCAATCAGGGTATCGATACATCCTCAGGCGAGTTCGTAATTTTCGCCAACTGCGACGACGATTGCGACCCTCGCATGATTGAGCGGTTAGTCACTGGGTTGAACGATCATCAGACTGCCGGGATCTGCTTCTGCAGGAGCCTGTTGATTGATGAGCGCGACGCCGTCCTTATGGACGACTATGCGGGTCGCGAACCCGCATTCCGCGAGCGCTGCGCCAATGACACGTTAATCTCGGGAAATGAGATGACCCATTTCCTTCTGGGTTCTTGTGTCATACCAAACCTCAGCGCAGCGCTCTTTCGCCGGTCGGTGTTCGCCAGGTCAGGTCAGCTGTCTGCGGACTACAGGGTGGTTTGCGATTGGGACCTGTTCTTTCGTGTCGTGGAATTCTACGATGTGTTTTACGTTGCCGAGGCACTGAACAGATTCCGCCAACATGATACGACGATTCGGAGCAGTACCAAGGAGCGCGTCATCTACGAAGAAATCCTCCGCCTTCTGCTCGGCCAGTTGAAGCTGCACCGCGTTGGAGCCGCCGCACGTAGTCGGTTCCGAACCCGGATCATGCTCCTCTGGGCGGAGCACCTCATGGGTCCTTCGACAACTGGGCTGAGAAATTTCCGGTATCACTTGGGACGCGTCGCGGCTTACGACTTGGCGGCGCTTCCGTTCCTGGTCCCTGCGCTGTTGCTACGTTCAGGAGACCTCGCGCGGAAGCTTATACGCCGGCGAAGTTGGGCGAAACGGTAACGAGGTCGGCGATGAGACGGAACGATGACTCCGCGACTGCCGACCCGCGGCGTGCTTACCGTCGTGTAACTACGTGCCAGTAAGCGCGGTCGACGCCGCCAGCGCGACTTCAACTGCGCGGAAGCGCTTCGCCTTTACGGTAGGCGTGAACGTACTTCGCTCTGGACTGAGTTTTTCTACCGCCATGCTACTGGCGCGGTGGCTTGGACCCGAGACGTACGGCAACCTTGCGTTTCTCCTCGGAACCTTTGCGGGTATTCGAGCTTTGCTCGATATGGGAAGTGGCGCCGCATTTTTTACGTTCCTGTCTCAACGTCCTCGCTCACGGCGGTTTGTAGGGTCGTTTTTTCTTTGGTTGCTCGCCCAGTTCCTGGTGCCTCTAATTGCCATTTCGTTTCTCTTTCCCGACGTATGGGTAAGCTCGATCTGGAATGGTCAGCCACGATCGCTCGTCGTACTGGCGTTTATCGCGGCCTTCATGCAGCTAAGCGTGTGGCCAGTCGTTCAGCAAGCCGGCGAATCTCAGCGTCGAACCTATTGGATTCAGGGCGTCGGTGTCTTTGTGGTTGCTTTGCATCTGGTGGCAATCAGCCTTTTGTGGGTGTTCGGAGTCCTGGGGCTTTACGCCATCCTGGGTGCTGTGGCGATCGAGTATGCGGTGGCAGCCACAATTGCGTTCGGCAGGCTCGATTTCGCTCCTGCGGATGGGGACGCATTCAAGGAACCACTCTTCGCCAAATATTTTAAGTATTGCTTGCCTCTGATCCCTCTTGCGGGTGTCGGCTTCGCCAATCAGTTCGTGGATCGTTGGTTGTTGCAAACGTATGGCGGAGGTGTGCAACAGGCGTACTATTCCGTTGGTGCGCAAATAGCCAGCATCGCACTTCTGGCGACCGTATCAATTCTCAATATCTTCTGGAAAGAGATTGCCGAGGCGCATCATCACGGCGATCATGCACGGACGAGCGCCTTATACAAACGCGTAACTCGGTTGCTGTTCTTCGTCGGAGCAGCTGCCGCAGGGTACCTGATTCCATGGTCAGCTGACCTGCTAAGACTCATCCTGGGCGCAGCATATGTAGGAGGGGCAACCTCATTGGCCATCATGCTTCTGTACCCTATCCATCAATCGATGGGTCAGATCGGTGGTACAATGCTGTACGCAACCGAGCATGTCTCGCTCCAAGTGACAATTAGTATCGGAACGGTAATTATAGGCACGTGCATGACTTATCTGGCTTTGGCGCCGACAACGGCATTCGTGCCCGGTCTAGCCCTGGGTTCCACAGGACTGGCGCTGAAAATGGTGGTTACACAGCTCCTCTCGGCCAATGTCCTTGCCTATGCGATCGCTCGAACGTTCAAATGGCCGTTTGACTGGGTATTTCAACCGATCGGACTTGTGGGCTGTGTTGCGATTGGCTATTTGGCGCACGCGTTTATCGTCTACGGGCTGCCACCAGGTCTTTCGATAATTGCACGTCTCGCGCTAGGGGGTGTGCTCTACGTTGTATTGGTTGCAGGCTTCCTTTTCGCTCTTCCGAGCCTTGCTGGGTTGACGCGACACGAACTGGTAACTGATGCACAGATTGTTGCTCGTAAACTGGCATGGCGAGGTGCCCGGTGAACGAGCCTGTTGCCGTGGTGCGACCGGTGCCGAGCGCGGTGGATTTCAACCGGATATTGATGTGGGTCAATTTCATCGTATTCGTCGCGATGCTGGGCGCGTACGCGCAGTATGGGGACAGCGACTATATCACGGGAAGCACAATCTGGGCTGGGTCGATACTGTCGCTTCAAACCCACGTAGCGTTGTTGATCGAGACGCGTCGGCGGGATCCGTTCGTAATACTTCTCACGTTCATACTCATTCTCTACTATTCCCTTCGAATAGTAACGCTCACTGCATTTCCGTTTTCTTTCGTCCTGCCGCGGTTCGAATACTCGCCGGCCGATTCAACGTTTGCACTCATTGTCATCATAATCGGCAATGTCTTTCTGTACGCGGGGTTCTACGCCGTTCGTGGCAGTGGCAAACGTATTTTGGAGAACGCTGCGTGGCGGGGCAAAGCGCCGGCTCGGACGATCGGGCTCGTCGCAGTAACGGTCCTCTTCATTTATTCGCGCGGTGTATTGTGGGATCCTGAGAGCATACCGCGCACCTTTCAGTTCCTTCTCATCTTTGCGTCGCAGGCCAGCGTGTTGCTGATGGCGTTGGTTTACTACCTCCTGTTCAGGAAGTCTCTGAGCGTTGGAGCTTCAGTTACACTCATCGGTCTGATCGTCTTCGAGATGTTACTGCATTCACTCGCCGGAAGCCGCAGCGCTTTCATAGGTGTGATTCAGAACGTATTGTTCGTGCTACTCGCGATCTACGGATCGGTATCGATCTCCCGGCGACTTGTGAGGCTTGGCGTTGTATTGCTACCCGTCGCCGCTGCGACGCTGGTGGTGTCGTTTCTAGTGAGTACCTTCGTACGCGCCGCCACTGCAACCGGGAGTTCATTCTCCCTCAGCACGGCGCTGGATCTTTCTCGAAACGCCAGCGGTCGTCTCGGTACTGACTATGCGTTGCGGGTGGGGCTCCAAACCATGTTTGCGCGCGCTGGATTTTTCGATTATTCAGCCGATCTCATTGCGCATCGACGCGAGTATGCCCCGATCATCAACCCTGCGGCCTATGCAAGGAGCATCGCCGACAATATATTAACGCCCGGGTTCGATGTTTTCGATCAGCCACGAATTTCGAATGCCATGCGATTTGCCTACGAGGAGCGAGGCAACGTATCGAAAATTGCATCGACCGTGGCGTACCAATCTGATCAATTGGGTATATATGGAGAGGGTTTTCTCCTTGCGAGTTACGCCGCGTTTCCCCTTATGTTCGTTGTGGCTTGGCTTTTTAAGCGGGTTTATGTGGCCTTTGATGATGATGATCCGTATATGTTCACGATCAAGCGCGTCGTGACGCTATCATTATTTGTTGAGACAATCAACAGTTTCGGGATTGACTGGGTTCTCATGGATACGATTACGCTCATCGCCGCCGTTTACATCTACCGTTGGTTTTTCGCTGCTACTCCGCAGGAAGCGATAAGCGACGCATGACGATTGTGTTGAGTTTTAGAACCGCGCTGCAGGTCGTTATGTGGAAGCCGGATCTGCCGGCCGGCGACGCTACTCTATGAGCATCGTTATCGGAGTCGACGCGTCGCGTAGCCGTTCCGGTGGTGCGAGGGCGCACATGATTGGGATATTTGGAAGCGCGGATCCGCGTGCGTATGGCGTTTCTCAAGTACACCTGTGGGCGTATCAGTCCTTGCTCGACGAACTCCCCGACCGGGAATGGTTGGTGAAACATTGCCCACTCTCGACCGGACGTTCACTACCGGTTCAATTGTGGTGGCAGTTTCGTAGCCTCGAGAGGGAAGCTCGCGCGTGTGGCTGCGACCTTTTGCTGAGCAGTGACGCTGGAACGGTTTGCAGATTCGAACCATCCGTTGTCATAAGTCAGGACATGCTCTCGTACGAGCCCGGCGAGATGAGCAGATACGGCCTTTCGCGGATGCGCGCACGGTTGATGGCTCTGCGACACGTGCAAGCATGGGCGATGACAAGGGCGGACGGCGTGATTTTTCTCAGCCGCTATGCCGCTGATATGATCCAGAAAGTGACTGGGCCGTTGCGTCGTGTCGCCGTAATTCCGCACGGGGTGGATAGCGCGTTCAGGAAGCGAGTAGGCTCGCTGGCGGGTTCGGCGACTCGCGCCTGGCGATGCATTTACGTTTCGCAGGCTGACCTCTACAAGCACCAGTGGCATGTGGTTCGGGCGATTGGCTTACTCCGTGGCAAGGGTCACGACGTCGGTCTTCAGCTCGTTGGAGGAGGAGCCGGTCGGCCGGAGGCTATGCTGCAAACGGAGTTGGCACGCTCCGACCCTTCTGGCGCGTACGTTACGCGAGCGGGTTTTATCCCGCAGGCGGATCTCCCAGCACTATTTGATCGCTCGGATATATTCGTTTTCGCGTCCAGTTGCGAGAATATGCCCAACACGTTGATTGAGGGCATGGCGAGTGGTCTTCCCGTAGCATCGTCAGACCGAGGCCCGATGCCGGAGGTACTTGGTGACGGCGGCGTGTATTTTGATCCAGAGGATTCCGTCTCAATCGCGTCCGCTATCGAACGCCTCATTCAGGACGAGAATCTACGGGAGTCCGTTTCGAGGAGCGCGATGAAGCTGGCTGGGGCGTTCTCGTGGGAACGCTGCGCGGATGAGACATGGACTTTCCTGCGTGACACTGCCACGTTGTCAGGAAAGTTCGGAAGTAGCTAGAATTCATCCTGGTCCGCTCGTTCAGCAGAATGAATCTGCGCGTCGCCGTCATTCGACGCAAAAGACGGCTGCTTGGGATAGCGGCTAACGACAGTGGAATTGGATCGGACTTTCGGCTGGCTCACAGATTTGAACGTGCGATTCCGGGCGGTTCAGCTGAATTCTACAATCATCGAGGTGAAGGAGGGACGTGAAGACCGTAATTCTGTGTGGTGGGCTTGGTACCCGCCTGAGTGAAGAGACGCAGACTCGGCCCAAGCCAATGGTCGAAATCGGCGGTCGCCCGATCCTCTGGCATATCATGAAGATTTATGAGCGTCATGGAGTGCAAGATTTCCTCCTCGCGTTGGGCTACAAGGGAGAGGTCATCAAGGACTACTTTCTCCATTATCACGCTCGCCAGAGCGACCTGACCGTAAGCTTGAGAAGCGGCCGAGTGGACTACAGCAATCCGACGGCTGAAGATTGGCGAGTCTCCATGGTTGACACGGGCAGTGCGACACAAACAGGGGGACGCGTCTTGCGCCTCAAGCCGCTGCTTCAGTCGGAGGGCACATTTATGCTGACATATGGGGACGGCGTGGCCGACGTGGATGTGCAGGCGTTGCTCTCATTTCATCGGCAACACGGCAGGCTCGCGACGGTTACGGCCGTTCGACCGCCCGCAAGATTCGGCGATCTCATGATCGAAGGCGACCAGGTCGCCAGCTTCACGGAAAAACCGCAGGCAGGGGAGGGCTGGATTAATGGCGGATATTTTGTCTTTGAACCAGGTATCTTCGATTTCATCGAGGATGACTCGACAATCCTGGAGAAGAAGCCGCTTGAACGACTTGCCCAAGCGGGTGAGTTGATGGCCTTTCGTCATGCTGGTTACTGGCAGTCCATGGATACCCTTCGGGACAAGCACGCGCTTGAAGAGTTGTGGGGCAAAGGGGAAGCACCGTGGACAGGAGCAAGGTGAATTATTTCGGGGATGTATACCGCGGACGCCGGGTGCTGGTAACTGGCCACACGGGCTTCAAGGGTTCGTGGCTTTCGGTGTGGCTGTCGCATCTGGGTGCCGAGGTTGCCGGATTTTCAATCGACGTACCCACTACGCCATCCAATTTTGAGTTGCTTCAACTTGAGCGGCAAATGCGTCATTACATCGGTGATGTTCGTCATGGTGCGCGTCTCAATGAGGTGGTGGCCGAATTCAGGCCGGAGATAATCTTTCATCTGGCGGCGCAGGCGCTCGTACGCCGCTCGTACGCCGATCCAGTGGCAACTTTCGACACGAACGTCATGGGAATGGTAAACGTCCTGGAATGCGTTCGGGCACATCCGTCCATAGAGGTTGCCGTTCTCATAACCAGCGACAAGGCCTATCGTAATGTCGAATGGCCGTGGGGTTATCGCGAGACCGATGTATTGGGCGGTTATGATCCATATAGCGCCTCCAAGAGTTGTGCGGATCTTATCGCGCAATCATACTGTCACGCTTTTCTTCACAACGGGGAAACCCGGGTGGCAATTGCGCGTGCAGGCAATGTCATTGGCGGTGGCGACTGGGCCGATGATCGAATTGTACCTGACTGCGTGAGAGCCTGGTCCGAAGGCGACGTCGTGTCTGTGCGTAGCCCGGAAGCAACACGTCCGTGGCAGCACGTTCTCGAACCGCTGAGCGGCTACTTGTGGCTTGGTGCCGAGCTTTTGAGAAAGCGCGGGAATCTCAACGGTGAAGCGTTTAATTTCGGACCGGACGCGCGAGTCAACCAAAGTGTGGCTGGGCTTCTCGACGCGATGATGGTACGTTGGCCAGGTTCCAAGTGGTCTGTTCCGGCTGGCTGCGAGCAGGGTGGTCATGAAGCCGTGCTACTCAAACTTTCCTGCGATAAAGCATTGCAGTTACTGGGATGGCGGCCGGTGCTACAATTCGAAGAAACGGTTGAATTCACTGTCGATTGGTACCTGGCGTCGAATCAAGGAAGCGCGGATCTCATGGCATACTCCCTCGGGCAGATTGATCGATACTGTCAACTCGCAGAGTCGCGATCATTGGTTTGGGCGCGGGTGTGAACGGACCGTCTGTAATAGACGGTGTCGTGATAACGGAGTTGCGCCAAATCAGCGACTCCCGAGGTGCTGTGCTGCACATGCTGCGACTTGGTTCGCCGGGATTCGTCGGATTTGGTGAATGTTATTTCTCCGAGGTAGCACCGGGGGCGGTCAAGGCTTGGAAGCGGCATCAGAGGCAGACACAGAACCTGGCTGTGCCGGTTGGCCGGCTTCGACTCGTCGTTTATGATGACCGTAGTGAATCTCCCACGTTCGGATCACTGCAGGTATTGGAACTCGGCCGGCCGGATGCCTACCTGCGAGTTACGATTCCGCCGCGCCTGTGGTATGGTTTCGCCGCAATTGGAGCATCGGCGGCTTTGGTGGCTAATTGCGCGGACCAGCCGCACGATCCTCTGGAAAGCGAAGCTCGAGCGGTAACTGACCTCGCTATTCCCTACGTATGGTTGGATACGCCGGCAGGCTTGGCGAAGTGAGAGTTCTGGTCACCGGAGGATTCGGCTTTGTGGGTGGCCGATTGGCACAGTTGCTCGTTCAAAAGGGTCACGCTGTAGTTCTCGGATCGCGCCGCGCTGCAAAAGCCCCTGCGTGGCTGCCCGACTCTGAGGTCGTACAAATGGAGTGGAGCAACCCGGAGCAGCTTCGGCGGGTGTGCCGCGACGTCGACGCAGTCGCGCATCTGGCCGGGATGAACGCCCGGGAGTGTGCATCCAAGCCCGCGGATGCGCTTTCCTTCAACGGCGATGCCACAGCTCGCCTTGTGAATGCCGCAATTGGAGCAGGCGTCAAACGATTTCTATATCTGTCAACCGCTCATGTTTACGCGAGTGCGTTGATTGGCGATATCAACGAAGAAACAAGCACTAGTGCTCAGCATCCGTATGCCACGAGCCATCTCGCGGGCGAGCTGGCTGTTCGTGAGGCACACCGTCGCGGACAAATCGTGGGAATAGTTGTCCGCCTGTCCAACGCTGTTGGCGCGCCGACTCACGCGCAAGTGGACTGCTGGTCATTATTGGTGAACGACCTCGTCCGTCAGGCAGTGGACACGCGAACTATGACGCTTCATTCGGATGGTACGCAGCGACGCGACTTTGTCGCAATGAGCGAGGCTTGTCGAGCGATTGTGCACCTCCTGCAGCTTCCGAGCGAGTCGATTGGCGACGGCTTGTTCAATGTGGGTGGAGGCTGGAGTCCGACCGTCTTGGAGATGACGCAACGCGTGGCGAGCCGTTTTGAGACGCTGCAGGTCGGACCTGTTTCGATACGGCGTGCACGCAGCGCCGTTGTTGCGCAGCCATGCACTCTCGTCTACGAGCGCCAGCGGCTTTTGGACTCGGGCTTCACTCCATCCAACAGGGTGAGCATTGACGAGGAGATCGATTCCCTGATACTGTGCTGTCTTCAAGTCCCGACCTGAAGCGATGCCTCCGCGCATATCTGTCATCATTCCGACCTACAACCGCGCGCGCGATCTCGAGCGCGCCCTCGCCTCGGTGCTTGTTCAGACGTTCAGCGACTTGGAGGTCTTGGTAATTGACAACCACTCCACTGACGACACCGCGTCGGTTATCGCAAGGCTTGCCGACCCTCGCGTGTCGCTTCACAGCATAGACAACCAGGGCATTGTCGCAAAATCGAGAAACCTTGGCATTCACCTGGCGCGTGGCGAGTTTGTAGCCTTTCTGGACTCGGACGATTGGTGGGCGCCGGGGAAGCTCAGGGCGTCGCTAACAGGCCTGGAAGGAGGCGCCGACGTCGTATTTCATCACCTGTACCTTGTGAGCCGTCCAAGGCAGAAGGTCTATCTGAGAAAGGTTCGCGCGCGTAGTCTTCGGTCGCCAGTGTTCCACGACCTTCTGATCAATGGGGTGGCGCTTCCTCAATCGAGTGTCGTGATGCGACGCTCGCTGCTGCTCGAGATTGGAGGAATGCCCGAAGATCGCGAATTCGTCGCCATGGAAGATTACGTATGCTGGTTGAGAGCGGCCCGGCGAACTGAGAGATTTCTCCGGATTCGCGGCACTTTCGGCTACTACTGGGCGTGCGGGGGCAATCTCAGCAGTGATGCTCGCACGATAGCCATCCTGGATCGGGTGCTTAGCGAGTATTCCGGGCAGCTGACGGCCTGTGGACTCACATCGATGCCGGCCTGGATTGCGTATGCCTACGCACGGGCCCATTACCGGATGGGATCCCTTGCCAGGGCCCGGGTCTATCTAGCCATGATCAACAGGAATACTGCCCCGTTCTCAATTGCCGCCAAGGCCAGTTTCACCCGGGCCGAGCTCGCGCTCGCAAACTGGCGTCGATTGAGGAGCGGCATTGGGGGGGGCGCGGGTGGTGAGCCGACGTAATCGTTGGATCTGCGATGCCTGGGTCCATTGGGTCGGCACGCGCCGCTCGCCGACCAGAACGTCGGAGCAATTGAGCGGGTAACCGGGCCCGGGAATGAACCCTGGACGACGTTGGGGCAGCACCGCGGGTGGCCCGCGGCTGTCGGTGATTTATATTTCAGAAGCTATTCGCGCGCAGGGGCTCGTTTTCGTGTGACTCCGATCCAAGCGATGTTCACTCGAAACGGTTGACGTGTATCTATCGGTTCCTGCCGTCTTTCTCCTCGAGTTCCCAGACCTGCTGATGACCGCACCCGCTTCCGCGAAGCGTCCGTATCAGATATGCGCCAATTGTATCATGGACACCAGCGATTCGAACATCACCTTCGATTCGCGGGGGTGGTGCGACTACTGTAACAACTATTACGAGAATATCCTTCCGCACTGGCATCCCGACGACCGTGGGGCGAAAACTCTCCAGCGTCAAATCGATGAGATCAAGGAGAAAGGAAGGGGGAGGGATCACGACTGCCTGATCGGGATCAGCGGCGGCGTAGACAGTTCGTACGTTACGTATCTGGCGAAGGAGATGTACGGTCTTCGACCGTTGTTATTCCACGTCGATGCGGGTTGGAACTCCCAGCAGGCCGTCAACAACGTTGAGAAGCTGGTCGACGCGCTGTGCCTCGACCTGCACACCGAAGTGGTCAACTGGCGCGAGATGCAGGACCTTCAATTGGCCTTTTTCAAGGCGCAGGTTCCCCATATCGACACGCCACAGGATCATGCGTTCTTCGCCGGGTTGTACAACTTTGCCGCGAGCCATGGGTTCAAGTACATCCTTACGGGTGCGAACTACTCTACAGAGTGTGTCCGCGAGCCGCTTGAATGGCATTATCACGCGTCTGATCTGCGTCAGCTCAAGGATATACACAGCAAGTTCGGCTCTCGCGAGCTCAAGACATTTCCGCTCACCGATATCTTCACATTCAAACTGTACTATCGCTATGTGAAGGGGGTGCAGGTTGTAAAACCGCTCAACGACGTACCGTACGTGAAGGAGGACGCGATGCAGCTGCTGGTGGAGCGCTTTGGATGGCAGCGATACGCGCACAAGCACTATGAATCTCGCTTCACCCGCTTTTACGAAGGCTATTGGCTGCCAACTAAATTCGGCTACGATAAGCGGCGAGCGCATTTTTCGAGCCTTGTTCTTACAGGACAGCTTTCGCGCGAAGCAGCACTCGCCAGAATCGCCATACCAGCGTATGACGAAGCAACGATCGCCGAGGATTTCGAGTACATAGCAACGAAACTCGATTTGACAGTTGCGGAGCTCAAGGAATTGCACGCCGGCCCAAACAGGACCTACCGGGATTACAAGAATAGCATGGGTTTGATAGAGCTCGGCACGAAAGTCCTCCGCGCTGTCGGCGTGCAGCGCGCAATCATGCGATGATTTCGATCGTCGATTACGGACTTGGCAACATCCAGGCTTTCCTAAACGTCTATAAGCGCTTGAACGTTGAGGCGCGACGCGTGACATCCGCGACTGAACTGGATGGAGCCAGCAAGATCATCCTGCCGGGCGTCGGGGCGTTCGACCACGCAATGGATCGCCTTGAGGCTTCTGGGATGCGTGGCAAACTTGACGAGCTTGTCCTGCAACAGCATGTGCCGGTACTAGGTGTCTGCGTAGGAATGCAGATCCTGGCCCACACAAGCGAAGAGGGTGATCGTGACGGACTTGGATGGGTTGCCGGTCGCGTGAAAAAGCTGGAGACTCTCCAGGACGCCGATGTTCGTCTGCCGCACATGGGATGGAACGATGTGATGCCGACGATGTCGGGTTCGCTTTTCGCGGACCTCGGCCAGGACTCCAGGTTCTACTTCCTGCACTCGTACTATTTCGAATGCGAGCACCGATCGGACGTCGCAGCAGTGTCATTCTATGGGAAGGAATTCAGTTCCGCTGTTAGCAGGGGTAACGTCTACGGTGTACAGTTTCACCCGGAAAAGAGTCATCATTTCGGGACGCGCCTATTGCAGAATTTCGCCGGGATTTAGGTGCTTCGTCCCCGAATTACTCCGTGCCTTCTTGTGCGCGACGGCGGTCTGGTGAAGACCATCCAGTTCAAGCATTCGACCTACGTAGGGGATCCGATAAACGCAGTCAAGATCTTCAATGAGAAAGAGGCGGATGAACTGATCGTGCTGGACATTGACGCTACTGCGAACGGCGCGGAACCCGATGTCAAATTGATCGCTCGATTGGCCGCAGAATGCAGGATGCCGCTTTGCTATGGTGGAGGAATCAAGACAGCGCGGCAGGCCAAGAATATCATTGGGTTGGGCGTTGAGAAGGTTGCGCTAAGCTCGACCGCAATTGAAACTCCTCAGCTACTTACGGAAATAAGCCAGGAAATAGGGAATCAAAGCGTAGTTCTGGTACTTGACGTGAAACGTCGCGCGTTTCGCGGCGGCTACGAAGTCTATATTCAGAATGGCGTGAAACCCACTGGTCGAGACCCAATAAGCTTAGCCACTGAGGCGGAAGCGTTAGGCGTGGGCGAGGTAGTGATCAACTCGATCGATAGAGATGGTATGATGAAGGGATATGATCTTGAATTGGCCACCAGAATTCGGGCTGCGACCCGATTGCCTTTGACGTTCCTGGGAGGCGCAGGTGCACTGTCGGATCTGACTGAATTGATACAAGCATGCGGCGTAGTCGGAGCCGCGGCGGGAAGTCTGTTTGTCTTCAAGGGTGCGTATAAGGCCGTACTCATCAACTATCCCAGTGCTGACCAGAAGGCCGAGTTGATCCGCTCGGCATTCACACACTAGCCAATTGCCAATCTGTTCGCCGACGGAGCGAAGTAAGGCGTGCCGATGACAGTTACTTCGACGGAGGTTCCCTTGGAAGGTGTCCTGTTGATTACCGGCGGTACCGGTTCGTTCGGTCACGCCGTGCTCAAGCGTTTCATGGACTCGAATCTCGATGAGATTCGCATATTCAGCCGCGACGAAAAGAAGCAGGATGATATGCGCAAGCGATATTCCAACTCGAAACTCAAATTCTACATTGGTGATGTCCGTGACCGGCATAGCCTCGCGTCGGCATTTCGCGGTGTGAATCACTGTTTTCATGCGGCCGCACTAAAGCAGGTACCGTCGTGCGAGTTTCATCCGATGGAGGCAGTTCGTACCAATATTATTGGAACGGAAAACGTCATTGATGCGGCCGTTGCGGCTGGTGTGGAACGGTTGATATGCCTGAGTACCGATAAGGCAGTGTATCCAATCAATGCGATGGGCATCTCCAAGGCGATGATGGAAAAGGTCATGGTCGCCGCCTCCCGGAGCCTCGACCAGATGGGGACGATCGTGTGTGGGACGCGTTATGGAAACGTCATGGCGTCGCGAGGTTCAGTGATTCCGCTGTTCGCCGATCAGATCAAATCCGGGCAGCCCATGACGGTTACAGATCCTGCGATGACACGATTCATGATGTCGCTCGGTGATGCCGTGGACCTTGTGCTATACGCGTTTCAAAATGCCGGCAATGGGGACCTATTTGTTCAAAAGGCTCCAGCTACGACTCTGGAAGTGCTGGCAAAGGCGATGGGCAACGTACTTGGGCGTGCCGATTACCCGGTACGGGAGATCGGCACGCGGCACGGGGAGAAACTCTTCGAGTCGCTGTTGAGTCGCGAAGAATATGCGACAGCGCAGGATCTCGGCGAGTATTTTCGAATCCTTCCAGATGGACGGGATCTGAATTACGAAAAGTATGTTGAAGAAGGCGAGGATCGGATCACCGTCTCGGGTGACTACAACTCGCACAATACACGGCAGCTCGATCTTGGTGAGATGTCGCAGCTGTTGCACGGATTGCCGTTCATCCAGCGCGTTCTGCGTGGCGAGAGCGGAACGGAGTATTGATAGCAATGAATATCGTGGTCACGGGCGGCGACGGCTTTATCGGATCGAACCTTCGTGTTGCGCTCCGCGAGGCTGGATTCGCTAACGTAACTAGCGTCGATCGCTCGACTAGTCCGCATGACCTTCGCGCTGCTCTGACTACTTCGGACTTCGTATTTCATCTCGCTGGCGTCAACCGTCCGAAGGATCCGGCTGAGTTTGATCGCGGGAACAGAAAGTTCACCGTGGAGATGTGCGAAATACTCAAGGCTGCTGGCCGGAGGGCGTCTCTAGCTTTTACATCGTCTACCCAAGCGTCGCTCGATAACCCATATGGGCTGAGCAAGCGCGCCGCGGAGCACGCAGTCAAGCAATACGGTACGGAAACCGGAGCGCGCGTTTATAACTTCCGACTGACAAATGTGTTCGGAAAGTGGTGCAGGCCGAATTACAACTCTGTCGTTGCAACGTTCTGTTACAACATCTTGCACGGGCTCCCGATAACTGTCTCGTCTGCCGACTCTCCGCTCCGGTTGGTCTACATCGATGACGTCGTCGCAGCGATGATTCAACCTTTACGGGATGCGACCAGATTGCCGGGTGATGTCGAAGTCGTGCCCGTCTACGAAACAACGATTGGTGCCGTTGCATCGGAGTTGCAGCGGTTTGCGTCGGAGCGCAGCAGCGGATTTGTTCCGGCTACCGGGGTCGGGCTGACGCGTGCGCTCTTTGCAACATTTGCGAGTTACATGAGCCCTGCAGAGTTCGTGTACCCGCTCGTGCGGCACTCCGACGTGCGAGGCGTGTTTGCCGAAATGGTCAAAACGCCAGATAGCGGGCAGGTCTCTTTTTTCACGGCCAATCCCGGCGTAACGCGCGGCGGACATTACCACCACACGAAAGGGGAGAAGTTCCTCGTGGTGAAGGGTGACGCTCGATTTGGCTTCCGTCACATCATCACGGGGCAGCGGCACGATATCGTTGTGTCGGGCGAGGAGTCCCTAGTGGTCGAGACGGTGCCTGGTTGGGCGCATGACGTGACCAACATCGGCGATGGTGAGATGATCGTCATGCTTTGGGCAAGCGAAATATTTGATCCGACGCGGCCGGATACCATTACAGCGCCTATAGCGGGCTGAGAACGGCCCATAGACTTGCCGCCGCGAGCATTTCCAATTACCGTTTCATCCGCATGAGCAAATTGAAAGTCGTCACAGTCCTCGGAACCCGACCCGAAATCATTCGCCTCTCGCGAGTGATACCTGCGCTTGATCGGTACTGTGATCATGTGCTTGTGCATACTGGTCAGAATCATGACTACGAACTCAACGAAATTTTCTTCAACGACTTGGAGCTACGTCGGCCAGATCATTTCTTGAATGCGGCTGGTCCGAATGCGGCCGAGACGATCGGCAATGTGATTGTCGCGATTGACAGGCTGCTCGCGGAGATTCGACCACAGGCACTTCTCGTGCTGGGAGATACCAACAGCTGCATGGCGGTAATTCCGGCCAAACGGCGTAAAATCCCGGTGTTTCATATGGAAGCCGGCAACAGGTGCTTCGACCAGCGTGTGCCAGAAGAGATCAACCGTCGGATTGTGGACCACACCGCGGACGTAAACCTTACCTATAGCGACATCGCTCGCGAATACTTACTGCGAGAAGGGCTTTCACCGGACATGATTATTAAGACCGGCAGCCCCATGTATGAGGTGTTGACGCACCACAGCGACGACTTCGCCAAATCGGCGGTGGTCACACGTCTGGGTCTCAAGCCGCGCGGTTATTTCCTGGTCAGTGCACATCGAGAGGAGAACGTTGATTCTGAGGTAAACCTTGCGAAGCTCGTCGCCATTCTCAACGCAATCGCTGAAAAGTTCGAAATGCCTGTTATTGTGTCCACGCACCCGCGCACACAAAAGCGCATTGACGCCGCCGGTGCTCAGTTCCACGAAAATGTCCGCCTGCTAAAACCGCTCGGATTCATCGATTACGTCAAGCTTCAAATCGACGCCCGGGTAACACTCTCGGATAGCGGTACGATCTCAGAAGAGTCTTCCATCCTGAACTTCCCAGCATTGAGCCTGCGAGAAGCTCACGAGCGGCCCGAGGGAATGGAGGAGGCTGCGGTGATGATGGTCGGACTGGATGTCCAGCGCGTTTTCCAGGCTCTCGCAATTCTAGCCGATCAAACGCGCGGTGAAGATCGTGGCCTTCGACTAGTATCGGATTACAGCGTACCCAACGTATCCGAGAAAGTGGTCCGGATTATACATAGCTATACTGACTACGTGAACCGCGTCGTCTGGCGAATCAATAGCTAGCGCTGGTGCGCCTGCTCGTAGTCAGCCAGTACTTCTGGCCGGAAGACTTTCGCATCAACGAACTTGTTTCGGAACTGCGATCGCGGGGCCATGTAATAACTGTTCTTACAGGCAAGCCCAATTATCCCAGCGGGCATACGTATCCTGAATATGCCGCCGCGCCCGAGCGCTTCAACGCGTACGACAGCGATGTCCGCGTCGTACGCGTGCCCATGTTGGCCCGTGGCCGCGGAAGAGTTCGTCTCCTGCTTAACTATCTGACGTTTGCGGTAAGCGCTTCGGTCATTGGTGCGGCACGCATCGCGGACATGGAATTCGATTCGATTTTCGTGTTCGAGCCTTCCCCTGTGACGGTTGGACTACCGGCGGTTTGGCTGCGTGCCAGAAAGGGCTGGCCGATTGCGTTGTGGGTGTTGGATCAATGGCCGGAGTCACTCGCCGCAGTGGGCGTTGTCCGGTCTCGCACGTTGCTTGGTGTCGTCGGAAGACTCGTGCGGTTCATATACTCCAGGTGCGATGTCATACTGTCTCCATCACGATCGCTCATCCCCCGTATTGCCGGCTACTGCAAAGTCGGCCAGCGGGTCGAGTATTTCCCGAATTGGGCGGAGTCTGTCTATGACGCCGAAGATGGGGAGGCCGCCCCGGAGCTTCTTGGGCTCGACGCTGCCTTCACGGTGCTTTTCGCCGGAAATGTAGGTGAGGCGCAAGATTTTCCGGCGATTCTTGATGCTGCAGAGCAATTGAAGACGCGACGTGACATTCGATGGGTCATTGTCGGAGACGGCCGAATGGCCGATTGGGTCAGCGAGCAGATTTCGCGACGCGGGCTCTCGAGTAATATTATCCTTCTTGGTCGTTTCCCGCCGGAGAGAATGCCATCGTTCTTCCGCTGTGCCGATGCACTCCTGGTCTCGTTGAAATCAGACCCAGTGTTCACCATGACGGCACCGGGCAAAATTCAATCCTATCTCGCATTCGGCCGACCCATACTTGCGATGCTGGATGGCGAAGGCGCAGCAATCGTTTCTGAATCCCAGGCCGGGCTCGTCGGCGCTGCTGGTGACTCCGCACGGCTCGCCGAGAATGTTCTGCGGCTTGCTGCGCTTACTACTGATGCTCGATTGGCCATGGGCCGCAAAGGCGAGGAGTACGCGCGCCGTGAGTTCAGCAGGACCGGTCTCGTCGCCAATTTGGAACAGTGGTTGACGGAGATCGCAAGCGATAGGCGCGCCGGGAGAAAATCGTGATTCTCGTCACCGGCGCAAACGGATTCGTCGGAAGTGCCGTTGTTGCCGCAGTCGTACGGCGAGGCGAACGTGTGCGCGCGGCAGTGCGTCAGACTCCGCTGGTTGTCATTCCTAGAGCGGAATACACAATCGGACCGGATCTCGGCGCGGGCGGCACATGGCGGCCAGCTCTGACCGGGGTCGAGTGTGTTGTGCATGCAGCTGCGCGGGTGCACGTGATGGCTGACTCGGCCGCGAATCCCCTGGCCGAATTTCGCCGAGTGAACGTTGCCGGCACGGTTCAACTCGCCCGGCAGGCAGCCGCCGAAGGCGTAAAGCGGTTCGTATATATCAGTTCCATTAAAGTGAATGGCGAGAGAACCGAAGCTGGTCACCCGTTTCACTCAGCGGACCAGCCCGCGCCCAAGGATGCCTACGGAGTTTCCAAGCTCGAGGCCGAGATCGCGCTGCGTGAGGTTGCCGATAGTACAGGTCTCGAAGTAGTCGTCATCCGACCCGTGCTTGTTTATGGCCCTGGGGTGAAGGCCAATTTTCTTTCCATGATCCGATGGATAGAACGCGGCGTACCGTTGCCGTTGGGCGCCGTTCATAATAGCCGTAGTCTGGTCGCCATAGACAATCTTGTCGATTTGATCAACACTTGCATTCATCATCCATTGGCAGCGGGTGAGACGTTCCTGGTCAGCGACGGCGAGGATCTCTCAACGCCGCAGCTCTTGCGTCGCATGGGAGATGCTATGAAGCGAACAGTCCGATTGGTCAGTGTGCCGATTCCGATCCTGACGCTCGGCGCGAGCGTCGTGGGAAAGCGAGACTATCTTGAGCGGCTATGCGGTTCGCTTCAAGTGGATATTGACGAGACTCGACGGTTGTTGGACTGGACTCCACCCGTCAGTGTCGATTCCGCGCTTGGACTGGTCGCACATGACCTTTACCGTTTTCCGGATTGATGCGATGATGAAAGATTCCCGCTGGCGTCTTTACAAACTCCAAGGATAGCCATGCGTAATATTTATGAGGACGGCGCATATCTCGCCGGGAATCCGAGTTGGCATGAAGAAGACTCGGGCTGGAAGGCTGATCAGATCATGCGAATGTTGCGTAGGAATTCGGTTTCTCCGACGTCGATTGCAGAGATAGGGAGCGGCGTCGGCGGAGTTCTGGCCAATGTCCAGGAGTCCCTCCCCGGAGATGTAAAGCTGGATGGATTCGACATTTCCGAGGACGCCATCGTCCGTGCACAGCTGAAGCAACGTGATAGGCTGCGTTTTCACCACGCCGACCTGTTGGCGTGTGATGAGTCGTTCGATCTTTTGCTCATCATGGATGTCATCGAACACGTCCCCGACTATCTCGGCTTTCTCGAGCGCTGCCGTCAAAAGGCACGCCTCAAGCTATATCACATCCCGCTTGATATTCACGTCTCGTCCGTGCTCCGGGGATCGTTCCTTCGCGCATGCTAATCTGTTGGTCATATTCATTATTTCACGGCCGAGTCGGCGCTCGCGGCGTTGCGGGATACAGGCCACACAATTGTAGACTCTTCCTTCACCGATGGATCCGTCGCATTTCCAAGCAGCCATTTAGGTGCCAAGCAGAAAGCTGCCAACATTCCACGTCGCGTTATCTCGACTTTTTCAACTGCGTGGGCGGCCCGCCTTCTCGGTGGATATTCACTTCTCGTACTCACAGAATAACCGAGCTACATTGGCGCGATGCGCTCGACCGTAGCTAGCAGTGATAGGAGGCTTACGTAACCTGCAATGAAGAGCGTTGGCATTAGCCGCGGGTTCAACGTGCCAGCTGTACAGAGGAGCGCAAGGTATAACGTGACAGCGGCGGCGGCGAGTGTAAACCGCCGATGGCCGCCCCACGCCGATGTCAATCGCTGATAGGCATGTTCCTTGTGCGCGTCAATCGCACCGTGACCTCGCGCAAGACGGCGAATAAGCGTGACCGTTGCATCGACGATGAACACGCCGTAAAGCAGTCCGAATGCCGACAACTGAAGAGCACCGTGATTCTCGGACGTGATGGCGAGGCCAACGATCAGATATCCGAGCGCGCCGCTTCCGACATCGCCCATGAAGATCTTTGCCGGCGGCCAGTTCCACACAAGGAAGCCCACGGAGGATGTCGCTACTACCGCGGAAAGTGCTGCGAGTGACTTGTCTCCGCGGTAGAAAAGCAGAATCGCAGCGACTCCGAAGATAATTGTCGCTTGGGAGCCCGCGAGCCCGTCGATACCATCCATGAAGTTGAAAAGATTGATCGACCAGACGATCGCAATTGCGCAGAGAACATACCCGACGCCCACTATCCAAATTGCTGTAGAAGGATTGCGAAGCATAGGAATGCCGTTGAGTGCCGCAAGGGTCCAAACCGCGACAAGGAATTGAACCGCAAGACGTATCGATGCGCGCAGGCCGCGGAGATCGTCTATCCACCCTACGAGTCCAAGGGCGATCATGCCTACGCCGAGAATCAATGCGTCAGCTTCGGCGATCGTACCGAAAGCAACGCCAAGCAGCATCCCCACAGCAGTCGCAACGAGAATGGCGATCCCACCTCCGCGCGGCGTAGGAGCAAGGTGAGAGCTGCGTTCATTCGGATGGTCAAGTATCCGATGGCGTAGAGCGTACGTACGTACGAAGCTACCAAGTGCCATGCTCACCAAACCGCTAATCAGAGCAATTATCAGCAGCACGGCCGCTCGCGGTGCTCCTCTCGATAACGCACGGCCAAAGTGCTCAACGCCCTGCGGCGAGCGGAGCCGTAACGGAACGATCGCGAGCGAGATGAGCGCTGAAGCCGAAGGCTACGTTCGCGTTCCACTGTGAAGGAAGCGTCGGTCCCCGCTTTGCGTCGACGAGCGTGACGCCATACATCAGGTCTGCGAACTTCTTGAAATGGAGGCGTTGATAGCCGACGGCGACTGAGAGATGTTGCGCTCCGATTGATGACGATTCGGAATCGAACAACGGTGCGCTGCTGTTCTCGGCTATGCGTTGCAGGTACCACGTTGTGCGTCCACTTGGCGCGTAGGACTCGACCGCGACGTAAGCCCCGGTTGGCGAGCCAACTCCGATGTCGGCGCCAAGAAGCTGGCCGTTCTCGGTATGTCCTTGCCGGAGCACGGAGTGCGAGTACACGCCGCCCTCCCCACGATGCCTGCCGAGCGTTGGCTCCGACCCATCGATGTACTCCGCCCTCAATGCGCTGAACGTGCTGTCACTCCGCACGAACACCTTCCTGAACCCCACCATCGCAATCCGCGAGTGATCCGGTTCCGATTCAAGATCGCGTAGATCCGCATTGTGATCCTCATGTCCATATTCCGCATACATCTCGAAGCCACTGTGCGGTAACACCCATCTTCCGAACAACGACGCAAGCTGGTTCTTCAGAACGTCCTTGTCGTCGTAGCCGGGTATAGACAGTCCCTTAGACACGGAGCTCTTGAGAATCCCTTCAAACGGCGTGCGAAGTAGCGACGCATTGATCGTCCCCGTCCACGCCTGATGAAAAAATCTCGCAGCGCCGATCTCGAGCCCAGGTATCGGTGCCGGCGAAAACGTTGCGATCAACCCCGACATGAATCGCCGAGTGCCAGGATTCGTTACATCCACAAACGTATCGGAGCCCGTCACCGGTGAGTATGCCGACTGGCTTTCCATTCCGTAGACTACCTGCGCCTGCACGCGACCGATCCCAATGTTCGTCGGCCGCTCAGTCCCAAGAAATACATGCGGGATGCCGGCCGCGTTATTCCCAAGTATCACAGGAAAAACCGTCGCCGGTCCCCAATATTGATTCGCAGTACTGAACCCCGCCGTAATTCCCAACCAGTCAATCCGCAGCGTGCTCTGACCCCAGTCAAATTTGGAGTAAGGTCCATTTCCGAACCGCTGCGGTCTGTCGACGTTATACGGAAAATCCGCGTCACGAAATGCACCGACTCCGTCGTAACCATTCGGTGCCAGCGTGAACGACGCATTCTCCGCCCGAAACACGATCGGGTTCAACACCAGCGACACCGGCCCCCACGCTGCCGCCACGCCGGCTTGCAACGATGTCGTCAGTCCGCGTCCAGCCCATACAGCGCCGTCATTACTCCCAAACGGAAATGCGCTGTTGAACCCCGCGTTCACAGTCACCGGCAGCACGGAAAAATGGTGCGCGCTATCGGCTCTGAACATCCAGCTGTTCTTCCACGGATGCGCGCCGTTGATTTTAGATAAAGAATCCACTTCCGCCGCTGAGAACGGGCGAAGCCCCCAGGCGGCCAGTGGCACACGGCCAATCGTCTGCAAATAGCGCAGATAATTGTCCAACTCGCCGCCAGCCACAACGCCGCCCCGCGCGCCTGCGATGCTGGCGTCGCTCTGTGCGGCGAGGCTGCTGGAGAGGAAGAGCAGCCCTGTGGCGCCGGTCAGAACGGCGCGGACGGTGTTGCTCATGACGCGAGAAGAGTAGATTGGCATCGGTGACGCAAATAAAACGGACAGTCTCAGTCGTGCGACGTTTATCGCACCGCCTGGCCCAATTTACTGCCTGCCTCTGTCAAGTGCAGCCAGGCGCCTGGCCAGCGGCACCGATGATCGCGGTCGCGCTGCTGGTCGCTGCTCCGGCAGTGAAGGCTCAGGTGGCCGACGCGAAGACGCCAGCACGTCATGCCGTTGGAGTTGCCTATCCGACGTCCGATGCGGTTGATCGGCTCCGGCTGTCGCAACTTGCTGGTGACACTTCGCACCTCGACGAGATCCTGCTCAGATCGCCGTCCCTGATGCTTACCGACACGACGGCGTTGCACACGCGCGGGACTTCGCTCACCTGGTTGCGCCCTGATCTCTACACCATCATCAACTCGGCGACGCCATTTACCCTCAATGACGGCGCGATGTGGGCGGGCCGCGGCGTCAGTACCCGCATCTCGACGGGTATCGACATTCGCCGGGGCCGGCTGCACCTGGTAATCGCACCAGAGTTTTGGACTGCGTCCAATGCCGATTTCGTTCGCAATCGTGATCCGTATAAGTTCTTTACCCCGCACCCGAACTACCTTCGATATGGCAACGGGTACGCAGACCCGTGGTACGTCCAACCATATTCCGCCGATGTCCCGTGGCGCATGGGCAAGTCACCACTAAAGCGGATCTGGTTCGGCCAGACTGGCGCATGGTATAACGCTGGGCTGGTTGAGGTCGGCGTAACGACCGAGAACATGTGGTGGGGTCCCGGAATCCAGAATGCGATAGTGATGAGCGATAACGCCGCTGGCATCCCGCGCATCGAACTGCGTACACCGCGTCCAATGAAAACTCGCATCGGTGACTTCAACGCGCGCTGGTTTGTTGGCGCTCTCGCAGAATCGCCGTACTTCGACACGACGAGCGCAAATGATGTTCGTTCCATTGCGGCTCTGGCAGTTACATGGCGTCCCGTGTTCCAGCCGACGCTCACTTTGGGATTCACCCGCGCAGTGTACGCTACGTCCAACGGCTATGGCAACGTCCCGCTCCGCTGGCTGGACGTGTTCGCAAACACGGGGCATCCAGCAGACAGGCCGCCGAGTGACTCGTCGCTATACCCGGGCGGTCGTGACCAGTTGATATCGTTGTTTGCGCGTTGGGTCTTCCCCGATGACGGATTCGAAGCTTATACCGAATGGGCGCGTCAGGAACTGCCCAATTCCTTGCACGACTTTATTGTCGATCCAACTCACTCTCACGGATATACGCTTGGGCTTCAGTATCGCAAGCCAGCACCGGTTGACGCGACGACTTTTCGCATCCAGGGTGAAGTGACTACGATCGAGCAGAGCGGGGACTTCAAGAACCGGCCAGTAGGTGTGTTCTACACCAGCCGACGCGTGATTCAGGGCTACACCGAATTCGGCCAGCCAATTGGCGCAGCAATCGGGCCAGGTGCGAGCAGCCAGTGGTTTGCGATAGACCGAGTCTCGCCAACGAGCTCGTATGGATTTATGTTCAGTCGTATTCGCTGGAACGAGGACGTGCGAAGCAATTACAACTGGGTTCCGTCGGTAGCGTACTGCAACCACGATGTGTCGCTGCTACCGGGCGTTCGTGGCGGCCACATGCTTGGGAACGGGTATGTGAGCGGGGAACTGATCGTTGGTCACCGGCTCAACTCGTTTTTTCAGACACAATCCGGCTGTCAGCCGGGCGCGCCTTCCAAGATTGATCTTCACCCGGTGACAGTATCCATTTCATTTACGCCATTTTCCAAGTGACGGGCCTTACCGTCCCGCGTCATGTGGCAGGATACTTGCCCCGTCGTCTATTTGACGACTCCCTAGCGGTTCGTTCGGTTCAACCTGTCCTGTCTGCATGACGCCTGATTCGTCCTCCGAGCCCGGCCAGCATTTACGGCTGTCTTCTCTACGCAAAACTGTTCGTAGTCGTAAAGGATTCAGCGCCACAGCTGAATGGCCTGCACGCGTGCTTCGCCAGCGTCGGCCCGTGGCGGTCCGCCGGCACGCTGTCCGACTGATCAAGCGTCTGCTCGTTCTTGGCATCGCTGACGTCTCGGCTGTGCTGGTCATCCAGGCAGTTGTCTGGTTTCTTGCCAGCACCGCCAGCTTTCCGTCCATGAGCGGGCTCCCAACCCCGTTCGGCCCCGCACCGGCGCTCGTGCTGCTTGCAAGCCTGCTGGTAACAGGTAATTACTTTCGAGGCGTACACCTCTACCAGGC
>Ga0209483_1000306_pt1 | contig 45035 bp, 36 predicted proteins | sample NGEPerA_FD_184508 | JGI IMG/M metagenome (GOLD analysis project Ga0209483, IMG submission 184508) | Arctic peat soil microbial communities from the Barrow Environmental Observatory site, Barrow, Alaska, USA - NGEE PermafrostL2-A... | ecosystem: Environmental > Terrestrial > Soil > Wetlands >...
CCAGCCGATGAGCCGCCTGGCCGGGGTGTCCGCCGGCGTGATCGCCCGCCGGCGACACACTCAAAATTGATTTTCAATCTCATCCGAATGCCGCCCTATGAAAAATCAGCCGTTGTTCAACAGCCTGCTAAACACGACCGCGCAAAATCAGTCATGACGTAACCGGAGAACGCGTGAGGATTGTTAAAATCGCGTTCCAACTGCGCCGACCGAAGAAATCTCGTTTTTATCTGAAAAATATCGGCAATACGTTTTTCACGCATACGCTGCCTCCGTTGAGTAAATCGCCTTGAGTAATTTATTTTGGTCACGCCAACCGCTTCGCCGGATCTGCTGTAAAACTGCTGATTCGGTGTAGCTGAAATAATTTTCAGTATCTCGCGCCAGCCGTTCGACTCGTAACCGAACATCTTCTTCAGGCAATTTGAAGATTTGACCGGGACTGCCATGTCCGTGTGCAACTTCTCGGAATGCGAGCGTCTCCTCGGTTGGATGGCGCTTCCGCCAAAAGTCATTCAAACAATAAACGAAGAGATCGGACGAGATTTCGGGTTTGTCTTCGCGATTGAAAATGTAGATTGGCTCGCGGCGTCCTGCTGTTCCGTCATTTTCACGCTCACCGACCTTTGTAAGAAGTCCCAGCTCGACGAGTGGGCAATCGAGATTGTCCTCTTGCACTTCACCCTTGCGACCACGAGTGGGGATGTAGGTATGAAGAAAAGTCTCGAAGTGCTGTTCTAAAGCCACCATCGAAAGGCTGTTGTCTTGCTTTGAAGCTTCTTGTTTCAGCGCGTCCAAAGCACGACTCGGCACGAGGTCTATTTCGTGCCATTTGTTCAACAAATAATCCCAAGCAAGCAGAGGGTTTTCAATTTCCGTGGACAAATTCCAGTGAATCAGCCAAAGCGTCCGAATGTCCTCAAAAAAGGGATCAAGACCGCCATCACCAAGAACCAGTCGGCCCACAACAAGACTAACTCAACGAACGAGAGCGCAAAGAATTTGACGTGCTGGCGCACGGCCACAAGTCCGCAATGCTTGCGGGTGGAAACTACCAATGAGATTCATTTGTTTCCCTACGGCTATTATCAGCACGCGAAATTTGTCCGGCAACGCGGCAAGGATGTTCTTCAAATCCAGTTCCAAGACCGAATCGTTTTCGTCAAAGGAAAAGGTTTAGAGCCACTGTGCGATGCGCTGGAACGGCTCGCCGTGGAGCGAATCAGAGTGCGCCCTGAAAAATACGAAGGGCTAGGCAAAAACGAAGGAACGATTGAAGACATTGACGTGAAAGAGAGAGGCGAGCAAAACTCACAAAAAGCAGGCTGACGCGGTTCTTGCGGCAGGTTAAAATCGCGCGGGGAAATTTTATATGAAAGCCACTTTGCTCGAAATCGAAGCCGTCTTGAGCAACGCCACCGCCGAGTTGTCCATGCCGAAGCCGAATATGGAAAAGGCAAAATTGGGCATCGAGGTCGCAAGAGAAAAGCTGCTGGATTTGGCGGAAAAGCAGAGTGGCCGTGATCCGCTTCTCGAAGCCAAACGCAAACTGGTTCTCGTTGATCTCGGAATGGCAGACCATCATTCACGGACGCTGACACCGAAATTTTTTCCATCCTCGCCAAAGAACGTGCATTGCAAGACGAGATAGAACGGGCGCGGAAGAATAATTGAACGCTGCTTCTCCGATGCGACTTGGCAAAAAAACGAGAGCGAGTATGCTAGTCAAAGTTTGCGCTCCCGTAGCTCAAATGGATCAGAGCGGCCGTTTCCTAAACCTATGCAAGCACTTTTTTTGAATTTTTACTGTCATTCACTTCCGCATATTCACATTGATTTCATTGAATAGATTTCACATCTAACTGCAATTTCAAAGACGCGACCTTTTGCTGTTTTATACCGCAAATTGCTCTAAAAACTCAATATGGTATCAGATGCGGTATCAGATTTCAGGCTCGGAATCTGGTGGGAAATTTGACTGGAAAAAGTGGTGCTCCCGCACGGAATCGAACCGTGATTTGCCATTTAGGAAACGGCCGCTCTATCCATTTGAGCTACGGGAGCGCAAATTTTTACCAGCATAGCCGCTCTCGATTTTTTGCCAAGTCGCATCGGAGAAGCAGCGTTCAATTGTTCTTCCGCGCTCGCTCCATCTCGTCTTGCAATGCACGTTCTTTGGCGAGGATGGCGAAAATCTCGGTGTCAGCGGCGGTGAACTGATCTTCCGCCATTCCGAGATAAACAAGAACCAGCTTGCGTTTGGCTTCTAGCAGCAAATTGCGGCCAGACTGACCATCCACCAAATCCACAACCTTTTTTCTGGCAACCTCAATGCCCCGTTTTGCCTTTTTCACATTCGGCTTCGGCATGGACAACTCGGCGGTTGCGTTGCTCAAGACGGCTTCGATTTCGATCAAAGTGGTTTTCATATCAAATTTCTCCGGGCGATTTTAACCTGTCGCAAGAACCGCGTCAGCTTGCTTTTTGTGAATTTTGCTCGCCTCTCTCTTTCACGTCAATTTCTTCAATTGTTCCTTCGCTTTTTCCAAGCCCTTCGTATTTTTCAGGCCGCAACCTGATTCGTTCCACGGCGAGCCGTTCCAGTGCGTCGCACAGCGGCTCTAAACCCTTTCCTTTGACCGACACGATTCGGTCTTGAAACTGGATTTGCACAACGTCCTTGCCGCTTTGCCGGATGAATTTTGCGTGTTGAAAATAACCATAGGGAAACAAGTGAACCTCGTTGGTGGTTTCCACCCTCAAGCACTGCGGACTTGTAGCCGTGCGCCAGCACGTCAGATTCTTTGTCCGCGCGTCCGTTGCGGTGTCATTCGAGGGCTTTGTTTGTGTTTCCATAAATCAATGTTCTCAATTTTTTGTTGAACCATCTCCGAACGGCGGCTTTGAATCAGTCCGGCGATATATCTGCGAACCGGCGGCGACACTCGCCTCGCTTGCGCCGAATCCTGTTCCGCAAATTCAATCGCCAGTTCGCGGTCGCCCAAGCGACCGACATTTTCCCGCAACTGCGCTTTGTCCTGGGTGAAGATTTTGACCGCCCGCGTCCCCCGCGAAATCGTGACGAGCCATTGCTGATTATTCGTCGCGGCCTTCACCGACGAATCGGAAAACAAAACGTGTTCGACAGTTTTGCCTTGCGAGCCGTAGGACGTAATGGCGTAACCGCGCACAAACTCACGATAATTTTCCGGCAGGACTCGCCCGTCTTTCAATTCAATGCGCCCGTTTGCATTGACGGCCTTGACCGTCACCAATTCACCGTTAATCAATTCCTTGCCGTCCAGCGACGGCGCATTGGCCTTGAGTTGCAATTGATCGCCCTTGGCGAGCGGCATTTCAACCGGCTGGCAAATCGTGAGCCGGTTCAGCAGTTTGAAAGGAATTCGCTGAACTCTGTTTCCTGCCTCGACCAGCAAATGAGTCGAAGTTGCTTTCAGTAATTTGCCGACTTCGCCTTTGGCGAAGTCTTTCGTCTCGCGGTTGAACACCAGCACCGCGTTGGCGGGATAAAATCGCGCATCGCGCTTTTGGGCATCCGTCAAATCCAGCCGTTCGTAAGTCGTCACCGTCGAATCGGCTTTATCAATCAGCCCGGCCCTTCGCAGTCCAATCCGAATCCGTTCATTGATTTCCCGAATTTCCGCCCACGTCTGCGAAACAATCACGATGGACTTTTTCCGTTCCGCCAGCGTCAGATAATCGGCGACCAGCCGCTCGCGTTGCTCATCGGTTGTCCGGCATTCGACAATTGCGCCAAGGTGATCCAAACGGTCGAATGATTCAGCATACTGGCCGGATTGCGCTTTACGAACCGCTGCGCGGTATTGCTTGATGCGTTTCCGCTCGGACTTCGTTTCGCCTGCCTTTGGATTTTGCCGCCGTATCTTTGTCAGCCTTGCGGCTTCCAGCCCGGCATACCGTTCTATCGCGCGCAAGGCGTCCGAGGCTTCGACCGCTCCATGCTGGCGCGTGTCGCCGGAAAGAATGACACGGCCACCATTCGCTTGCACGAAACTCAAAAGTTCGTGCATCTGTTTCCCGCCGATTTGCCCGGCTTCGTCCACAATCACCACCGAGCCAGGAATCATCTGCCGCTTTGCCAGAAATTCAGAAACGGTTTTGGTGTCGGCAAAACTCTTTTTCAAATCAAGGGCTTGCTGGCGCTGCGGGGCGATGACGTAGGAAACGTGACCGGCGGCTTTCAAACCGTGGCCGATTTCCCGTAGCGTGTGGCTTTTCCCCGTTCCCGCGCCGCCACAGAACAGCGTGACGAAATCACGCGACCGAAGAATCATTTCAGCGGCAGTGCGCTGATCCGGCATGAGGCCAGCGGCAATCTTGTGTTGCGGATTGAACTCTGCAAACTTGCCCCGCCCGTCGCGGGCGAGGCAGACGATTTCCCATTCGCAGCTTAAAATCTCGCGCGTTGTGATTTTTGACGGCGCGTGTTCGTTGCGGATGTAATCACGCTCCTGCCCTGCCGCCTTGATGCCCTGAACCGACAATTCCGACCCGCGCCCGCGCTCCAAAGCCGCACTCCAAACTTCTTGTTCGCGGACGACCGAGCGGCGGTCGAACAAATGTTCTTCCGCCCACTGGACTGCGGCTTGCGCCGTGACCGACGGCGATTGGACTTCCGTTTTGGACTGGCGAGCCAGCTTTCGCAGGGATTGCCTTTCTTCGCCCGTAAGCTGGCTGTCCCAGAGGCGTTGAAGTTCGGGCAAAGCGATTCCCTCAATTTTCCGGCTGCGCTCCGCTTGCGCGATTTGCGAGCGCAGTTCTTTCAAATTGCCCTTCGCAAGCTCCGGTTTTTCTTTCAGCATCTTTTCGATGCTGGCGTCAATTTCATTGTGCCGTTTGGAGAACCGCGATTGCAGTTCACGCGATACACCTTTGATTTCAAAATCGCCGCGCGGTTTGTTTTCAATCTCATAGCCGAATTGCCGCAAATCGCGGGCGAATTCGTGGTAATAAACATTCTCCGCAAACTTCCGCGCTTGCAGCATTTCGTAGTTGGAAAGCGCTTTCCAACGCTGCTCGTTTGCATCAAACGTGGCGTTGAACATAACGCAATGCGTGTGCAAATGGGGATCAAGCGCGCGTGAAGTGTCATGCCGGAACGTCGCGCAGACGACGTTTCCGGTGAGACGTTCCGAAATCTTCAGCCCTTGATGGATTCGTGTCCCGGCGAAGTGCTGTAATTCATTGACGGCAATCCGCACCGCTCGACTGTGCGAATCCAAGAGCCGCCTGTCATTTGCAATCAAAGCCTGAATAGAAACCGATTTGGGCGGTGAAAATGTGAAGTCGTAAAAAATCCGGCGATTGGCGACCTCTGCCATTTTGTCAGCATCCCACCGAGTAGTTTTCATCCGTTGAGTCAGGAGATCGCCGGTCTGCGGATTCTGGTTGTGGCACAGTTTGAGGAATTGATCTTCTTTGACCCTGCCCGTGAGTCCAAGCTGTGCAGCCCCAATTCCAGCCCATTCGCCTGACACAATGTTTTCCTGACTGTAATAATCGCCGAGTTGCAGATGTTCTTTGAAGTATTTTTCTGCATTGGTCAGGTTGCATTGTGTCTTGGTGGACAGCACACCCACTTTTTACCCAATCGCATCGTGTAAAGTTGTGATGAAATCATCACAACCTGACTGCCATAAATCGGGTTACATGAAAACATGAACGTATCACTGAAGCGTCATTTTTCATGGCACGCCTTACCTCTAACTTTCGTTAGAACTTTTGCGTCCGAAGATTATCCGAAGGCTGGCGGCTATTCGTCGGAAATCCATCCGATTTCTGTCCGAAAATTATCCGATTCTTATCCGAGATTTTATGAGCGATAACAGTCCGTCCGAGGAAGCCCGCGCTCGCTTCAAGGAGCTTGCCAGCGGCTACCAGCCCAAGCTACCGCGCAAGTTCGCGTTGCTGTTTCCGTTCAAGGCGCAAATCGCGGGACTTCTGGCAAGGCAGGCATCTTATGATGACATTCGCATTCTTTTGGAGGACGTAAAAATTACGGTTTCCAAAGACACGGTGCATCGCTTCTGCCGTCAGGTGATCGGCCAAAAAGCGGTTCGCCAGCGCAACGCAGGCGCGAAAGAAATCCCGCCACTGACAATCGCGCCGGTTCAACTGCCGCCCAAAAACATCCAAGCGACCTTGCGGGAACAGCGAGAGCGTTATCCCGGCCCGTGGTCGCGGCGCAAGCCCGGCCCACGCATCGCCGATTCAAAAAACCTTTAACCAAAAATTATGCAAAAACAATTCAATGCCGTCATCAACGGCAAGGGCGGGGTCGGCAAAAGTTTCTTCGCCGTCAATTTCGTCCAGTATCTCAAAGATAATGACATCACACACATCGCCGTTGACACCGACAACGAGAATTCAACGCTGAAGCGTTTCCATCCCGAAGCCCTGTTTCTCAACATAGCCGACCCGACTGAAATTGACTCGGTTTTCGCCATGCTGGACAAAACGGATTTGGTCGTCATGGATTGCCGCGCGGCCTCGACCGACATTTTCCTCGATTATTTTGACGAGGTGCGAATCTTCGATTTGCTCAAACAGGTTGGCGCATCTTTGAATCTCATCATGCCGGTGAACCACGAAACCGACAGCTTGGAGCAAATTCGCAACATCACCGACCGGCTCAACCACAATGCCCGATACCTGGTTGTCAAAAATGAGGTGTTGTCGGAACGCTTCGCCAACTACGAACGCAGCGCCACCCGGACAAGATTGATGGAGGAACTGGACGCCAAAGAAATCATCATGCCGAAACTTTACGATTGGATCGTGGCCGATTTGAACCGGCATGACCTGACCGTCTCCGCTGGCATCAATAATCCCGCCTTCGATTTCTTCAACCGGCAACGGCTGCTAAACTGGCAACACCTGCTTTATGACCAACTGGAATCTGTGCGCGGGATGTTGCTACCACCACCACCGAAAATTCAAAAGCCGAAAAAGGAAACGAAATCCGGCGACTCACTTTTGTGAACGAAGAAAACAACAGCTTCAACGAGGCAGTTTCCGAATGGCGGCGCAAGAACGGGATTCGTGACGACGACTCCGTTTTGCAGATGCTCGAATTGCTGAAGATATTTTTCCAGAACGTCAAAATCGAAATTCCGCCCGATACGGATTCAATCCAGTTGGTGACGGTTCGCGTCTCGCTGCAAACGCTGACGCAATTGACCAAAGAGTTTTCAAAAGAGGCGCGGGAGTTGAAACAGGAAATTCGGAGCGTCCCCAAAATCACCCAACAGCTTTCCTCCGGTCGCGCCGTGGCTTTTTTGTGCGTTGCGATTGCAACGCTCTTGGCCGGAATACTGATTGGAAAGTTTTTGCTCTGATTATGCGCTGGCTAAATTACATCACGACCGGCTTGTCTTTGCTAATGGCGACCGGCGCACTCTTTTTTCTGCCCGCGCCGGCCTCGTGGATTGTGGCGCTGATCTTCGCCGCCATCGCCGCTTTCGCAGCCACCGCGAAGGGCAATGTTGCGAAAAACAAATTCATTGTCCGGCTAAAAGGTTTTACATGGACACGCGAAGATTTTTGCCGTGGCTGGCTCATCACCGGCGACACCGGCTCTGGCAAAACCCGCTCCGGCATCAATCAATTGCTCTTTCAGGTTTTTCAAAACGATCCGAATTGGGGCGGGCTGTGCATTGACGACAAGGGCGTGTATTGGGAAACCCTCGTGGAGATGGCGGCGAAGTTTAATCGTCAGGACGATTTGATTCTATTGCAAGTCAGGCCGGATAATCCGCCGGATGGCTGGAAACCGGCATACACCTTCAATCTGCTTTCCGACCGGACAATTCCGCCATCCACTTACGCAAAGTTTGTAGTGGATACGGTGACGAGTTTGGGACAACGCGCCGAACAGTCCTTTTTCAAAAGTCAGGCGCAAACACATATCGGTCTGGCTCTGGAATTGTTGACGCGATTGGACATGGAAGCGACCCTGTTCAATGTCCGTGATTTTCTTCTCGATGACAATACGATGAATGAGGTGTTGGGAGAGATGCAGACGGATTATCCAACTGACCGCGATAAAGCCCTCATCAAACATTTTTCCGAACGCTATCGGGGACAACCAGCCGAACAAATGGGCGGCGTCAAAGAGACCATCGCCAATTATCTCCAATTCTTTTTGACGCCCGATGTCATCGAGGTTTTTGGCGACGGAAAAAACAGTTTCGACTTCAAGGAAATTGATCGTGGCAAAATAATCTGCGTGGCGATGCCGCAGAAATTTCAGATGGAACGCCGCTACATAAACACGTTTCTGAAAATGCTTTTTTACGCCCACGTTTTGCGCCGGTTTGACAAGCCCAAGGAAGAACGTGCCACCGATAATTTGCTAATCCTTTGGGCGGATGAAGCGCAACGCTTTGTCACTGCCAGCGAGGACGGCATGAGCGATTACAACTGCATTGACGTGATGCGCGAGGCAAAGGCGACGCTGGTTGCCGCCGCGCAATCGTCAACGTCGTTCATTCCGCCGCTCGGAGAGGAAAAGGCGCAAGTGCTGACGTTGAATCTTCGCAATCGGATGATTTTCAAAGGAGCGGACGAGGCGGGAGCAGTTGAAAGCGCGGACTTTCTTGGACAGCGGAAAGTCCGTCAAAGAACCTCCGGCTATTCGGGCGGAATGCTCACGCGTTCATACACAAATGTTGATGAACATAAAATCAAACCCTACGAATTACGCAACTTGAGAAAACATCAATGCGTCCTCGTTCATTGTGAAAAAGGGTTTCACAAAACGATTTTACCGCCGCTTGAACCGGATGGCACGGTTTCAAAATGGTTTCCGTGGTGGAGAATATTTTTCTGAATAAACTTGCTGACGGCTCAAGGCGGGTTTTCCCCCCTACGCCTTGGGTGTTATGTGTGAGGAGTCAAAAATCAATCCGTCAACGCTGCGCTTGTAGCGCGACGAAATAAAACGTAATCTCACCAAATTAGATAAAATCGAACAAGTGTTTTACTCGTGCAAATAAAAGACAAATTACGTTTGTTGAGGAGATGGTGGCGGTCTCCACTTTCGCGCAATTACGAGTTGCAGTTTTCACCAATTTATTGGCTTTTGAAAAAAGCTTTGTGGTTTTCAAAGTTCCAAGTGAGAAAGGTGGGGTTCAAGGCAAAATCTTCGTTTCGTAGTTCTATCGAAACAGGGTCACTGCTTGGCCAAGTTGTCAGGGAAATTTTATTGAGAGTAATCATAGCGGTTTTGGTCGTAGTTGTATTAGTGCTGATTGAGTATTGGGGAAGGAGCAAAAATCTTTTTTTTCTTCGGCACGAAATGGATGAAAATGCCCAGCTTATTTTCTTGAGTTCTCTTGGAGCAGTCGCTGCTGCGTTTGTCGGCTTATATTTTACAGCGATCAGTATAATCGCCAGCAGCGCAACATATGCACGTGCGCCCGATGAGATTCGCACGCTAATCATGAAAGAACTAGCCGACAACTTTTACTTTAAGGTTTTGGCGCAGTTCGCCGGAATCGTGGCTATCATGCTAACTGCGTTGGCTCTAAAATGGCCAATCATTGGTCCCCTGAATACTTGCGTTGTCACGTTGCTTTGTCTGTTTTCCATTTTTAGCTTTTTCGTATTATTGCGCGGCGTATTTCGGTTTAGCGATCCAAACACACTGACTTTGCCTCTAAATCGGGATTTAGTTAAGTGGATTCAACTCGCCACTCCTGCTGGTTATCAATGGAGAGACGCTTCGTTTCAGTCCCACTACCAACGAAATGCAGAGAGAGCACTCAATAATTTTTCCTATTTGGTTGTGATGGCTTCGCACAAAGACAATCTGTATGGGAAGACGTTATCGGATTTGGGGCAACGCTTGCTTGAATTATTGGGCTACTACTCTTATCAAAAAGCGAAGATTCCGTCGAACAGTTTTTGGTTCAAGCGGCGTTTCAAACACAAAGATTGGCTGCTTACTCAATACCACGAAATTGAAATTGCATTAAAAACAGGAACTTCGCTCCAGCCCGAATCTGTGTCTGATCTGATGTGGTTTGAAACACAAATCATACAACTCCTTCAGGATATTTTACGCCAATTGAGCGAGCGAAAGGACTTAAACGGCACGGTATCTTTTGCCACAAGTCTGCAAAAAACGATGGGAACAATGGGAATGCAATTGGCGGTTGAGGAGGCATTGCAAGTTTTTAAGGCGCTTGCTCCACACCTGCGACAACAATCGGGTGGAGAGCAAATAACGTCTGCCGAAGGTGAGCAACTCCAGAAAGCAACAAATTGCTTGGCAATTGTTGAGTTGTATTCATTGGGACTTATCAACTTGTTGCTAGGGCTATCCAGAAAACTTGAAATGTTGCCGCCTTCTGTGTTTGGGAATAAAATAAAAGCGATTGACTGGCATAGAGAAAGAACACTTTACGCAGAACCTTCATTTCCACGAGAAGCAATTCAAGAATTGGAAGACCTTCAAGTGCGTGTCGAATTTGAATCACGCGTTGAAGGAAAACTTGTCACTCCTATTTGGTTGTTGACGGAATTTGTCGGAAGGAGATTGGTGCAGTTTCTTGATGGAGTTGCTGAAGCAATAGTTGCCGAGTTTGAAAATACGTTTGGAACTGAAGCTGACAAACAACTTGCGGCCAAAAACTATATTCTTGTTGCCCAATTGGTTCAGAGAGGAATGGAGGCTTGCAATAAGGTTTCCAATAATTTTGGTGAAATTCACACTTTATATGAACAGTATTTGAAACTGAATCGCAGTAAAGAATATGAGTGGCCGAAAACAAATTGGGACAATTTTCAAAAAAGAATTGCAGCCCTGCGAGAACGTCTCGTAATTGCATTGGCAAAATCGTCCCTTCACCTTGCTCAAATGCCGGAATCAAAGACTTGGCCTGACTTTTTTGGTCAGGCTTATTCAGTCCTGGCTGACGAATGTTTCGTTGCTATGGCGTCTGGTCGGGAGGATTTATTCAAGGAATTATTTCCCGCATTCTTCTACGCGGCACTAAATGCTCATGACAAAATTATTGAGAAGTTCCGATTGGACAAATCGAGAATTCGCCTTCGCCTTGAGCCACTTTCGGATTTAGTGGAACTTTCTGGATATGCAGAAGTATTCTCCGAATTAGACGGCAAAAACTTTTGGAGCTTGGTTAAAGAAAGTTGGGACAATCACTTCGCCGCAATCAACGACGCAACAAAAGGTCGGGAACTCATCAAGTATTTTTGCCAAATAACAGAACCAACGCCATATATTACGTCGCGCAGTGTTCTTAGAACGGGATGGCGACAGCGATTTGAGCGCGTTTTGATAGCAAAGAAAATCAAACCCGACCTAATGCAACGGTATGGAACGAATGTTGTGCATCACGCGAGTCCATTAGTCAGAACATTTGCCTGTGGCGATTTCTCTATTTATGAGGCGCAAGTCGTTTTTCTTGCAAATTATTTATTCAAACGTCAAGAGGCTCAAGGGGTCAAAAAACCGCATGAAGTGGAGGGTTTTGAACACCACTTGAAACGTGAGTCGGAGAAAAAAGATTCAACTTCAGAGAGCGATGAAGAATAAAAACGCCAACGAAATCATTAAACGTCACGCCATCTTCTATCATTCGGATGCGGACAGAATTATGGGCATTCCAAAGCCATTTGCTGAACATTATACCAGAATGTTTTTAGAAGATGTTGGACATGGTGTTATGCCTATTGGTGGCCACACCAAGCGTAAGGATTTCGCAGTAAGCATTTCTCCTGCTGATCCAACAATAGAGCAAATGATTGTTTCAGCCATCTCCAGACGTGAATATAATTGCGAAACATTGACAGACAGTTTGTGCGAGTTCTTCCGCTTGACGGCATCTGGCTTGTGCGCCTTTGATCGCTCAACTCATGAAATCGCCTATATTGCAGATGCAGAAACCCAAAAAATTACAGGTTTTAGGCTTTTCTTCATCAATGAGCAACAAATCGTGAAGAGATTTAGACAGCTTTACCAATTTGTTCCGCCAGAAATTGTCAAAGAGGAAAATGTTTCGAGAATGATTCCATTGCCGAAAGAAGACCTAATAATTTTTACTCCTCCCGCAGAGTTTCAAAAAATCCTCCGTAATATGAGGGAAGACCTTTCGACATTAAGCGATTTTGGTTCAATGTTTGAAATGGTGAGAGGCGACAAAAAATATCAGTATGATTTCAAGACTCATCAGAATTCAAAGGAGCTTGCCCTCTTGAAAGTTTGTAGGCCAATAGGATGGATTGCACGAGGAACATTCAATGAGAAAATTTTGAGTTTTTACTTGGTTTATCTGCAACTTCTATTTGAAAAATTCAAAATACGTTTAAGAGAGGAAATGTTGGTTGCGCTGAATGATGGCCTTCGCAGGGCAGGTCAGAAAATTGGCTTTTCAGTTCAGCTTCGAGTGACCGGCCTACCTACAATGATAGATGTTGAAGACGCAATGGAAAAATTAAATTCCGGCAGAAAACCTTTTGTCGAGCTGATGGATCCATTTTACAATTATTAACTCGCATGAAATCCGCCAGCGAAGTGGTTTGCCCGCGTTACTCCACCCACCTCCGAACCGATTCTTGTCCTTTCGCTCCGTTCGCATCAACATATTGCCAGTGCAACCGAACAAACTCGAAACCCTCGACGATCTGCTCGCACAGGCCGAGCATTACGCCGGTTTTTGTATGCGAAACAGCGGGAAAATGTCGCCCACGCTTTTCCTGATCGGTGCGGACGGGCCACTCATGTTCGTCCCGACTTCGCTGGTGGACACCAATGAGAAAGACGCTTTTGCCGACACCGCCCGGCTCGTGTGCATCGCCCATGCCGCCACGGTTTCCGTCATGGCACTCGAAGCCTGGATGAAGACCGCCACGCCCGGCGAGAAGATGGACATGACCGAGCCGCCGTCCGAGTCGTTTGACCGGCAGGAAGTCATCGTCCTCATGGGCGAGTCGCACGGCGGCCAGAAACAAAAATTCCTGCCCATCATCCGCAGCGGCAACGGAAAGTTTTTCAACCTCGGCGAAACTAATGTTCCCGGAATGGACAAGATGGAAGGCCGCTTCGCGCAAATTCTCCCGCCGAAAGTGGCCGACGACCAAATGCGATTGCTCGCCCAAACCATGTTGAAAGTCAAAGGCGTCAAAACCTCAAAACCCGGCACAACCGTCCGGCTTCCACGCTCCCGACGCTGATTTTTTACTTGGACAGCGGATGTCCTACCCCATCGCGTAACGTGGCGGGGTATGAAACTGAAAAACATCATTCCCCAACACTACCGTAGCCACGTCGTCCGACAGTTCGGCGACGCCAAATTGATTCGCCAGCCGAACGGCCATCACGAGCTTGTCGGCGGCACCGACAACGACCGCGCCAACGCCTTTGAATGGTCGTCGCTCTTCGCGCATGAAATAGTGTTCACGCACTTTCACCGCGAGGATCATGCCCGCAGCCGCCCACGCAAGCCGTGGTTCGCGCCCCGGCTCAAGCCCATTTGCCAGTGACGCTGTCACCTGTGAACAACTCGGAATGGACGGCGGCGGGCGATGCGGTAGCGTGTCTGCTGCCGATGAGCGCCCGCAACAACCGCATTTTGCACATTGACGGAGATTCCTTCTTCGCCAGTTGTGAAATCGCGCTTGATCCCAAATTGGAGGGGCGTCCGGTGTGGGTTGGTGGAGGGCGGCGCGGAGACGGCATCGTGATTGCGGCCAACCGGCAGGCGAAGAAATACGGCATCAAAACCGGCACGGCCTGTTTTGAGGCGAAGCGGCTTTGCCCGAACGGTGTCTTGTGCCGCCCACATTATGACGCCTACCGCGAGTTGTCGCGCCAGATGTTTTTGATCTTGGAACAATACGCGCCGACGCTGGTGCCATATTCCATTGACGAGGGATTTCTGGATTTTTCCAGCATGGACACCCACGTCTGGCGCAACACGACGCCGACGGATTATGTCCAGGGCATCCGGCAACGCATCCAAAAGGAAGTCCGCTTGCCGGTCACGGCGGGGCTGGCAAACTCCGCCAAACTCGCGAAGCTCGCGACCGACGCCGCCAAGGGTGTCGGCTTCATCGAAGTGCCGCCGGGCAGGGAAAAAGATTTTCTGAATGACCGCCCGGTGCAGGAATTGTCCGGTATTGCCAAAAACCGGCAGCGCTCGCTTGCCGCGCTCGGCGCGCTGACATTCGGCCATGTGGCAAAACTGCCATCCATGCTGTTAAAGCAAAAGTTTGGAATTTGGGGGCAACAGCTATGGCTGTTTTCAAACGGGCAATGGAATGAGCCGCTGGTTTTGGAAATCAAAGACCGCACGACGATTTCCAGCAGCACCACGCTCCCACAGGACGAACACGATTACGAGGCGGCGCTGACTTTCATGTTGAGCGAGTCCACGCGGTTGACCGGCCAATTGCGCCGGGAAAAAATGCAGGCGCGAGAATTTAGCGTGGCCGTCCGGTTCACGAATTTTACCGAAGTCGGCACCAGCCACCGTTTTAAGCATCCGCAGTTTCTCAATTCCGTCATCAATGAAGTGATGGAGCAAATGTTTCGCGGCATCATGGCCGGCCAGTGGTTGCCGGTGCGCCAGATTCGGATTGCGATGTTCAACCTTGAAAAACTCGACACGCATCCGACACTTTGGGGACGGACGCATGAAGAACGCTGGGGCGCGGTGGATGACGTGGCGCAAAAGCTGAATGATCAGCTTGGCAAAACCGCGCTGATGACCGGCGCGCAATTCGCACTCCAGCACATTGACGAATCGCAAAAGCAACCGAAGGCGAAATGTCCCTTCACGCCGCAGCGGGAAATGATTGCCAAACTTTGGGGCGTGGACGGCCCGGCGAAACCCATGCAACCAACTTTGTTTGATTAAACGGCCATGTGCGGACGATACACGGCGGCGAAAGATTTTAACGAGCTGATCAAACTCGTTGGCGTCATCATGGCGCGTGCGCCATTTCTTGCGCCGCGCTACAACATCGCACCGACGCAGCTTGCGCCGGTTATTTACATGGAGCGTCATCAACCGGCGATGAAACTCATGCGCTGGGGTTTGATTCCGTCATGGGCGAAAGATGAAAGCGTCGGCAACGCGCATATCAATGCGCGGTCTGAAACGCTGCAAAACCGCAATGCGTTTCGGGAGGCGTTCAAGCACCGGCGCTGCTTGATTCCTGCCGACAGTTTTTATGAATGGCAGGAACGCGAAGGGAAACGGCAACCATTCCGGGTGATGTTGAAAAGCGGCGAGCCGTTTTGCTTTGCCGGTTTGTGGGAACGCTGGATTAAACCGCCGTCGCGGGACAATGCCGAAACTGATTTGGACGAAGCCCCGCCAAGCGAAACAATTGAATCATTCACCATCATCACGCGAGCGGCGAACGCTGCCATTGCGCCGCTGCACGACCGGATGCCTGTCATCATCACGCCAAGTCATTTTGGCTGGTGGTTGAAAGACGACGACCCGCGCAGCGAGTCGCACAAAATGGCGCTGGAGCGAGCGCCCGATGACCCGTTAAAAATTTATCCCGTCAGCGATCTGGTAAATAGCCCCAAGCTAGACGACCCGCGGTGCATTGAGCCGGTGCGGATTGACCGGGATATGTTTGAAAAACCTTGGTGGGGAGATTGATGATTTTGTGATTCTAAAAAAACTTTTCAGATTCAAAAAGCTAGAAGAACCGAAGACCGATGTGATGCAAGTCGGCTCGCGAACGGTGTCACTTTTAATGGTGCATCATCCGCGAGCGCGTCGCTATTTGCTCCGCCTGCGTCCTGATGGCATAGCGCGAGTAACGATTCCACGCAACGGAAGCATTCGAGCAGCCAGAGATTTCGCCTCACGAAACGTCGGTTGGCTTGAACAACAATTCCAACGTCTGGCAGCCCGGCCAAAAATTCCTGACACTTGGAATCTGGGAACGGAGATTTTTTTTGGTGGCGAGTTGGTTCGCATAGAACCTGACGCTGGCGGCTCAATCTGTTTCAGCACCGAACGGATGAATGTTTCCAACGCACACGCCGACTTGCGGCCAGCGATCCAAAAACACCTTCGCGCTCTTGCATCCAAGGAACTGCCGCTTCGCGTCATAGAATTGGCGGCACTGCATGGAGTGAATGTGTCACGCGTCACCGTCAGGAATCAAAAATCTCGCTGGGGTTCGTGTTCACGGCGTGGAACGATCTCGCTCAATTGGCGATTGATTCAGACGCCGGGTTTTGTGCGCGACTACATCATCCTGCATGAACTGGCGCATCGGAGACAAATGAACCACTCGGAAAAATTCTGGCAGGAAGTGGAACGCCTCTTTCCTGATTATTTGCTGGCAGAGCGATGGCTGAAACAACACGCGAATTTATTACGTTAGGGTTGCGCCCAACGCCCGAAGCGATTCCTGTCCTTTCGCTCCGTCCGCAAATCGCTTTCGCTGCATATTTTCTCGCCGCTGTTTTTTCTGTGAAGTTCATCACATTTACATTACAACTTTCCCCAAGAAAATATGCGTCTGGAAGAACTGACACCCACGACTTTGATTAAAGGGATTCTCCCTGATGCCCATGTCGAGATCGTCAGTGTTGAGTGGCATGGTTCAGACGCCCTGACATTGGTGTATCGCGGCCCCAACGGGCGCGTGGCAGACGAAATTCTTTACCGTCACGACGAACCGCGACTGGAAATCGTTGAAACTGGCCGCCCGTGGAGTTTCGATGGCGACGGCGCATTGTTCCGTCTCGTTTCCGAGGCTCATCGCATTCGCCTCGCCCATCTTTTTGACCCCGTGCTCGCGGTTCATACATCGCTCGTGGACCCATTGCCGCATCAAATCACGGCTGTTTATGAAGCGATGTTGCCCCGGCAACCGCTTCGCTTCCTGCTCGCCGATGACCCCGGAGCGGGAAAAACCATCATGGCTGGCCTACTTATCAAGGAACTCATGGCTCGTGGCGACCTCCGCCGCTGCTTGATTGTTTGCCCCGGCAGCCTCGTCGAACAATGGCAGGATGAATTGCATCGGCGCTTCCACCTGCCGTTTGAAATCCTGACCAACGATAAACTTGAAGCTGCGCGCACCGGCAATTGGTTTCTGGAAAATGACCTTTGCATCGCTCGCCTCGACAAACTTTCACGCAACGAGGATGTGCAGCAAAAACTTGCGGCCCCGGATTGCCGATACGATTTAATCGTTTGTGACGAAGCACACAAACTTTCGGCGACGTTTTTCAATGGCGAAGTGAAGCGCACCAAGCGCTACAATCTTGGCCTGCTTCTTTCCGGTCTCACTCGTCATTTCCTGCTGATGACCGCCACTCCGCACAACGGCAAGGAGGAAGATTTTCAACTTTTCTTGGCGCTCTTGGATGGCGACCGTTTCGAGGGCAAGTTTCGGGATGGTGTTCATCAAGTCGAGGTTTCTGACCTGATGCGTCGCATGGTAAAGGAAAAGCTGCTCAAATTTGATGGCCGGCCGCTTTTTCCTGAACGCATCGCCTACACTGTCCCCTACAAACTTTCGGATGCCGAAGCGCGGCTCTACAAGGAAGTCACCGATTACGTCCGCCAGGAATTCAACCGTGCGGAGGCTCTCCAAAACGATAAACGCGCCGGGACAGTCGGCTTCGCACTCACCATTCTCCAACGCCGTCTTGCTTCATCGCCTGAAGCTATTTTCCAATCCTTGCGCCGTCGTCGTGAGCGACTGGAGAAACGAATTCGCGAGGTGGAATTGATGCAGCGCGGGGCAGTCACGCCTCCCCAAATTTCCGACGGCCCGCAGTTGGATGACGACGACGTTGAAGACCTGGAGGAAGCACCAGAAAATGAAATCGAGCAGGCCGAGGAGGAAATTCTCGACCAAGCCACCGCCGCCAGCACCATCGCAGAATTGAGGGCTGAAATCGCAACGCTCACCCGGTTGGAAACGCTCGCCGCCGATGTTCGGCGCAGCGGGCAAGATACCAAGTGGCGGGAACTTGGCCATTTGCTCGGCGAAATCTTCACCCCGGCGGCTTTGGGTGATCGTCTGTCCGAAGACCCCGTGCCGTATGGTGCTGGCCCGCTGCCGCCCCCCAAACCTTCCCCTCGCCAGAAGCTCGTCCTTTTTACCGAACACCGCGACACGCTCAATTATCTAAATCAGAAAATTGGATCCCTTTTGGGACGCCAAACCGCCATTGTCATGATTCACGGCGGCTTGGGCCGCGAAGAACGGCGCAAGGCGCAAGAGAGTTTCCTCCACGACCCCGAAGTGCAAGTGCTACTGGCAACCGATGCAGCCGGTGAGGGCATCAATCTTCAGCGCGCCCATCTGATGGTGAATTATGATCTTCCGTGGAATCCCAATCGCCTTGAGCAGCGGTTCGGTCGCATCCACCGAATCGGTCAAACAGAAGTCTGCCATCTTTGGAATCTCGTCGCTGCCGAAACCCGCGAGGGCGATGTATATCGTCGCCTGCTCGATAAATTGGAAGAAGCGCGGAAGGCGCTTGGCGGACAGGTTTTTGATGTCTTGGGCAAATTGCAATTCGAGGGCAAGTCGCTGCGTGAATTGCTGGTGGAAGCGATTCGATATGGCGACCTGCCAGATGTCCGCGCCCGACTGACGCTCGCCATTGAAAATGGCGTCAACCGGCCGCAGTTGCAGGATTTGCTGGAAGAACGGGCGCTGGCGCATGATGCAATGGATGCCAGCAAAGTCGCAAGGGTGCGTGAAGATATGGAACGTGCCGATGCCCGACGGCTTCAGCCACACTACATCGAATCATTTTTCATGGAAGCGTTCAAACGCTTGACCGGCACTGCCCGCCAGCGCGAACCCCGCCGTTACGAAGTAAGCCATGTCCCCGCACCAGTGCGCAATCGTGACCGGCAGATCGGGTCCGCCGAGCCTGTGCTGGCACGTTATGAGCGCATCGCTTTCGAGAAAGACCTCATCTCTCCCGCTGGCCAGCCTTTGGCTGCCTTCATCTGCCCTGGCCACCCGCTACTCGACGCTGTCCTTGATTTGACTCTTGAACGGCATCGCAATCTGCTCAAACGTGGAACCGTGCTCGTTGACGAGCGAGACTCCGGCACCAGCCCGCGCGTTCTTTTTTTCCTAGAGCACGCGATTCAGGACGCCAGTGTGCTTCCTTCGGGAGAACGCCGCACCATTTCACGCCGCACGCTCTATGTCGAGATGAATGCGGCGGGCGAATCGCGTCATCTTCACTACGCACCTTATCTGGATTTTCGTCCGCTAAAAACCGGCGAGCCTGACGTTGCTGCCATTCTGGAAAGGCCGGAATCAGCTTGGATTACGCGGAGTTTGGAGCAGAAAGCCCAAGGCCACGCAATCGCCAGCGTGGTGCCAGAGCACATTAAGGAAGTCCGCGACCGCCGTTTGTCATGGATTGAAAAGACTCGTGTAGCCGTCAAAGACCGGTTGACCAAGGAAATCACCTATTGGGATCACCGCGCCGAACAACTCAAAATTCAGGAACAAAACGGACGGGCAGGCGCGCGACTTAATTCCGGTGAAGCCCGCAAGCGAGCCGACGATTTGCAGGCTCGCCTTGAAAAACGCCTTGCGGAGTTGGATCGCGAGGCACAGATTTCCGCTCTCCCGCCAGTCATCACGGGTGGACTTGTCATCGTTCCAGCAGGAATGCTTTTGTCCATGTCTGGACAGGGCCACAAGCCGGAAGCGAATGCCCCGACAGACACGCAGGCCAGTGCCGCACGCGCACGCGCCATCGTTATGGACGTGGAGCGTTCGCTCGGATTTGAGCCGGTTGACCGCGAGTTGGAAAAACTAGGCTACGACATTGAAAGTCAGAATCACCGCGAAGGCCCGGAGAAAGGAAAACTCCGCTTCATCGAAGTAAAAGGCCGCGTGTCTGGCGCGGATACAATCACCGTAACCAAGAACGAAATTCTTTATTCGCTTAACAAGCCCGACGATTTCATTCTCGCCATCGTCGAGTATCTTGATAGCGACACCCATAGGGTTCACTATGTCCGCAAACCGTTCCGCCGCGAACCGGATTTTGGCGTGACCAGTGTGAATTACAATCTAGCCGAGTTGATTTCCAAGGCGGAGGCACCGGCATGAAACCCGAAGACCTGCAAAAATTTATTGCCGAGTTCCGCCACTGGCTTGAACAAGCTGGCGCGCCTTGCCTCACGGAAGACCACAAACTTTTGCTCGAAAGCTGGCATCAGGAACTTACCGCCGCCGAAAACTTACTCGAAAAGAAACCGGAACTGCCTATCGCATTTCTTGGCCCTTCGCAGCAGGGCAAGTCTTCGCTTATCAATGCACTGCTTGGCGAAAACATTCTCGCCGTTGGCGGTGCAGTTGGCGCTTGCACCTGCGTCATCACATCCATTCACCACCATCTTTCACCGGAATTTCGTGCTGAGATAGATTTCATCTCGCTCAAAGATTGGAAGTCGGAACTGCGCGCGATGCAGGCGGCGATGAATTCCAAGCCGTCAGAAGATGACACCGAGGATGACCGCAAAGAATGGGAATCGGAACAAAAAGCCGCGCACGAAAAATTTATTTCGGTTTACCGGCAAGAGCCGCCCGCCGACCTCACTCCGTTTCTTGAACACGCGACGTTGAGCTTGCCGGTTAAGATTGCGTCGGCCATGTCGTCAGAGAAACCGATCCTCATTGTTGAAGAAAACGCGCGGACGCTGCGAAACAATGTTCGCCATTATCTCGTTGGCCGCGAACAACACGACGATGCGCATTTTTGGCCGCTCATCAGCCGCGTTCGGATTTATGGAAATTTTCCAGTGCTCGCCAACGGCATTGTGCTGGTGGACTTGCCGGGTTTGAACGATCCAAATCCCGCCCGCGAGCAGGTCACGAAACGCTACCTTAATGATGCCCGTTATCTCTGGCTAATTTGCAATAGCCAAACCGGGATTGACCGGGTTTTCACCCAACTGCTGCGCGACAACTCCTTGCTCCACACCCTTTACATGGATGGACGGCTTGATGCTTTTTCAGTCGTTACCACACGGATTGACGACATAAATTTGGGTGCAATTTTGGAGCAAATGGGAATTGACCCCGACGACTTCGACGGCGACCACACCAAGCCGCTAAAGTTTCGCAGGAAGGAAATCACAAGCCACGTCCAAAAAAATCTTTTGGAAATCGCGCACGACATCGCTTCACGCGCGGAACACGCATCCGTCCGCGAGGATTTTTTCCGCCGTGTTCAGGCAGTCCCCGTCTTTCCCGTTTCGACAAACGCTTATCTCCATGCCACCGACAGGATGCCTTTGTATCGCGGAATGCAGCTTACGCCCGAAGAAAGCCATATTCCGCAACTCATTTCCCACCTTAACACCATCACCCAGGAGCAGAGTTTTCGCACGCAGATTGACGCCTCATATCGTCGGTTAAAATTGTTGCACGAACAGGTTCACAGTTTTTTTTTGAACCAGATTCGCAGCGTTGAACTCGACAGCGCCGCAGCGCGCCAGGAATGGGAATTGTTGTCAAAAGTTGGCGCACAGGCCGTGGCCGATGGACAGGACGGACTTCACGATTTGCAAATCCGCAGCGAAGCCGCGTTGACCGAACGCTGTTCGAGCTTTGACCAAAAACTTACAGAATTGGAGAATCGCGCTGGCACTGCCTTGAATTCCGTTTTCAGATCGTGGGAAGGCATTCATTGGCGTTCGTTGCAGGCAGCAGTAAGACGCGGCGGCGAGTGGTATAGCAGTTCAACCGGTCGGGAATTCAATTTCAGCCGCGATGTTGCTCGCGCTTATCTCGACCAGATTCCTTTTGTTTGGGAAGAATTTTTTGGCGTGCATTTGGCCGCACTGATTAACGATGTCAGCAAAGGCACGCAGGCGGAACTTCACAAGACCGCCGAGCGCATCAAAGGCGCGATGGACATGATCCAGCATCAGCCACCCGGCATCCGTGAAAGTCTCGAAGCCAGTCTGCGCGCTGCGGGAGAAAGTTTTGCCCTGCAATCCGCCCAAGTTGGAGCTGACCTCACCGCCCAAATTCAACGAACACGGCAGGCGTTGAGCAACGGCATGGTGGAAACCGCCGCCAGTTTCATGCAACCCGCTTACGCCGAGGCCGCAGCCGACCCCGGCGGCACTGGCATCAAAGGGCGGATGCTCTCCGCGTTGGAGCGTTATGCCAGAGAACGCGCACCGTCCTTGTTCATCAATATGCGGAAGGAATTGGCCGAGGGTGTCTCCGTTTTGCAAGGTTCGATGAAACCCCAACTCGCCAAACTCATCGCCTATGGCGAAGGCATGTTGGAACGCTTCGGCCAGAACACCGGCCACATTGAACCGCCGACCGCCGACGTGAAAAGCCGCATCGAAGCCGCATTGGAACAATTCCCAGCCTTCACACTCGCGCTATGAGTTCACCTCAAGATTCAATTATCCAGCAACTCATCAGCACTGAGGCGCATGTTCACTACGCCGAACCGCCGCCACCAGCAGTTCAGCCATTCGTTGTTGTTACACGCAATTCCCCGATTCTAATTTCCGCGCCGCACGGTTCGCGCACCTTCCGAAACAGCCAGGATGAAGCATGGCACGAAGAAGACGAATATACTGCCGCGATGGCATTGCTTTTGGGGGAACGGTGCGGTGTATCAGTTATTGCGAATGTTTGGCGGAGCGACGCGTGCGATCCCAATTATCAGGTCGAAGATCAATGCGCTTACAAACGCCAAATCAGAACCATCGCAGAAAAGCAGGGTGTTCGCTGGCTCATCGATTTACACGGCGCAGCGAAAGATACAGAACGCATGCAAGCAAATCAGATGGTCGATTTAGGCACGCTGAAAGAAGCGGACAGTTCCTTGGAAATGACTCATCGAAACAAGCTTCGTGATTTGCTGACTTCGCATCTCAAGAGTGAAGTCTCGATCGGGGCTTTTCCCGGATCACGAAACAACACTGTAACTCGGTTTTGCCGTGAAGGACTCAAGAACGTGGCCGCCGTCCAAATCGAAATGAAACCGCAGGTGCGTATTCCTTTCCGGCGCGTGGACGCCTCGTCCTACGCCAAGCTCGGACCATACTCCGCTCCACCTGATAAAGTCATCGCCATGTTCGCGGCGTTGGCAGACTTTATCAATTACCTGAAGCAACTACCGCAACCATGACCGTCAAATCTCACAAGAAACTCATCGAAGTTGCGTTGCCGCTCGATGCAATCAATAAAGCCGCCAAGGAAGAAAAGGCCGTGCCACGCCACGGACATCCTCAAACTCTTCATTACTGGTGGGCCAGACGGCCATTGGCGGCTGCACGGGCCATTATCTTCGCGCAAATGGTGGACGATCCATCATCGAATCCCGACCTTTTTCCGACTGAGAAGAAGCAGGAAAAGGAGCGAGAGCGACTATTTAAAATCCTAGAGGAACTTGTGCAGTGGGAAAACACCACCAATGAAAAGGTGCTTCAAGCGGCACGCGACGAAATCTGGCAAAGTTGGCGGCGTGCGTGCGCGGAAAACGCAGGTCATCCGCAAGCGAAGGAAATATTCAATCGGAAAAATCTCCCTGCATTTCACGATCCGTTCGCCGGAGGTGGCACATTGCCACTGGAAGCCCAAAGGCTCGGGCTTGAGAGTTTCGCCAGCGACCTGAATCCGGTAGCAGTTCTCATCAATAAAGCAATGATTGAGATTCCGCCCAAATTTGCAGCCAAGCCGCCTGTAAATCCAGATTGGCGCAAGAACAGCAAACAGGAGCAGGCACTTACTGAATGGAAGGGCGCACGAGGATTGGCTGCGGACGTTCGCTATTACGGCCAATGGATGCGAGATGAGGCGGAGAAAAGAATCAGACATCTCTATCCGAAGATAGAAATTACCCCTGAGATGACAAAGGGACGGCCAGACCTGAAAAAATTGGTGGGCGAAAAACTCACCGTAATTGCTTGTCTATGGGCCAGAACAGTGAAAAGTCCAAACCCCGCTTTTCGCGACGTGGACGTCCCCCTTGCCTCGACCTTCATGCTTTCCTGCAAAAACGGCAAGGAAGTTTACGTTGAGCCGATTATCGCAAAGAATGGCTACCAGTTCACCGTGAAGCTGGGAAAACCAACCAACATGGAGGCGGTGAGTAACGGCACGAAAGTGGGGCGCGGAGGTCACTTCCAATGCCTGATGTCTGGCTCACCAATACCAGTGACTTATATTCGTCAGCAAGGATTGGATCGGATGTTAGGTTCGCGCTTGATGGCAATCGTTGCAGAAAGTGATAATGGCCGAGTCTATATCGAGCCTAACGAAGAACAGGAGGCAATCGCTGCAAAGGCAAAGCCATCATGGTCACCAGATTTAGCAATCAACTACAACCCGCGAGACATTCGAAGTCAGTTGTATGGTCTGACGAAGTATTCAGACCTGTTCACAGCACGTCAACTGGTGGCCTTGACTACTTTCTCCGATCTAATAGAGGAGGCGCGGGAACTTGTGCGGCGCGACTGCATCGGAGCCGGCATGCTCAAAGACAGAACACTTTTACACGAAGGCGGCCACGGAGCATCCGCATACGCTGACGCCGTGAGTGTCTATTTAGGATGTGCGTTGAGCAGACTTGCGAGCTACAACAACACCATTTCATTTTGGAATATGAAAGGCGGTAGCGTTGCTTTCATCTTTGCCCGACAGGCTATTCCAATGTCATGGGATTATATTGAAGTGAACCCTCTTGAGAAAATGAGCGGTAACTGGACTGGCGGCATAGAATGGGTCAGTGATGTTCTGGACCAATTTACACTTCATCCACCGCCAGGCTATGCGCTGCAAGCGGATGCTAGTATACAACAGGTTTCTAAATCAAAAGTTATATCTACCGATCCACCTTATTACGACAATATTGGCTACGCAGATTTATCCGATTTTTTCTACGTGTGGTTAAGGCCTTGTTTCAAATCCGTGTTCCCAGATCTTTTCGCGACGGTAGCGGTTCCAAAATCCGAAGAACTCGTTGCTAGTTCATACCGCCATGGTAGCAAGGAGAATGCAGAATCGTTTTTCCTCAACGGAATGAAGAATGCCATCCGCAAATTGGCAGAATTAGCGCACCCGGCATTTCCGATAACGATCTACTACGCTTTTAAGCAATCGGAGACCGAGACTGACGGTGGCACGGCGAGCACGGGCTGGGAGACATTTCTTGATGCTATCTTATGTTCAGGTTTGACCTTAAGCGGCACTTGGCCGATTCGGACCGAAAGAGATTCAGGTGTAAAGACAGGGACCAATGTTCTCGCTTCCAGCATTTTACTTGTGTGCCACAAACGCGCCACAAACGCACCGACCGCAACCCGCCGCGAGTTCGTGGTTGAGCTAAAGCGGGAGCTACCAAGTGCACTGCGACACTTACAAGCCGGCAATATTGCACCCGTAGATTTAGCGCAAGCCTCTATCGGCCCTGGAATGGGTGTCTTTAGCCGCTACGAAAAGGTGCTCGACGCAACGGGTAATCCCATGACCGTGCGAGAAGCATTGACGGTTATTAACCAAGTGCTCGACGAGGCGCTTACAGAACAGGAAGGTGATTTTGATGCTGACAGTCGCTGGGCACTCGCATGGTTCGAACAATTCGGTTTTGCCGAAGGTGAATACGGTGTTGCTGAGACACTCACCAAAGCCAAGAACACCAGCGTTCAGGGTTTGGACGATGCGGGCATTCTTAAACAGGGACATGGCAAGGTTCGCCTGCTAAAACCCAATGAATTGCCCGAGGATTGGGATCCTGATACCGACGACCGTCTCACAAATTGGGAAACCGTTCACCACTTGATCCGAGTGCTCGGCAGCGGCGGCGAAAGTGCCGCTTCGGAACTCGTCGCAAAACTAGGGACTAAAGCCGAGCCAGCGCGCGAACTCGCCTACCGCCTTTACGCGCTTTGCGAAAGGAAGAAGCGCGCCAATGACGCGTTGGCCTACAACGGCCTCGTCCAAAGCTGGCCTGAACTTTTGCGAATGGCGCAGTCAGGTCCAAAACCAGCAGCCGCAAAATCGGCTCAATCCGACCTGATTTAATTTTATATTTTATGACAGCGCGAGATTTGGAAATTAACATCGAACGTCTGAACACGGTTAGGTCGCATTTGTGGGAAGTCCAAAAAACATTAGAGCAACTCACGAAATCAGTTTCGGATCCTACCTTAAAAGTGAAATCTAACGAGGCTAGAATTGTGGCGGATTCTTCGCGTGAGGTGTTGAAGAACGTTGAAACATTTCTTTGCGGACTGAAACCAAATTAAGAGACTAAATTTTTACTTATGGCACTTACAAATCAGCAACGCGTCGGCAAGGCGCTGGACTTACTGCGGGAAGGTCTCGCGGATTTCATTCAGCGGGAATTGCAGAACAAATACGGCGCGAAAGCCACAAGCGAAGCGCAACGGATGCTCGGCACCGACCGTTTGCGCGGCAACAAACCCATAAAGGAATGGGATGCCGCCGCCTTGCTGCGGTTAATGTGGGAAGCATGGAATGATGTATTTGGTCAGACTCTAGGCTATGCCGAACGCTCACTGATTTCCGAATTGCGCACCATCCGCGATCGCTGGGCGCATCAGGAAAACTTTTCCAGTGATGATGCCGACCGTGCGTTGGATTCGTCCGAACGATTGTTGGCTGCCATTTCTTCTCCTCAATCGGAAGCCGTGCGAACCATGAAGCTGGAGTTGCGCCGACAGGTTTATGACGAACAAGTGCGCGGTGAAAAACGCAAAGTGGGCGGCTCACTTGTAGAGGCGGCAGCGACCGGTGCACTGAAACCGTGGCGCGAAGTCGTAACACCGCACGCCGATGTCGCCAGCGGACGCTACCAGCAGGCCGAATTTGCCGCCGATTTGTGGCAGGTTCATCTAGGCGAAGGTTCGGATGAATATCGCAAGCCGTCGGAATTTTTTCGCCGCACATTTCTCACCGAAAGCCTAAAGCAAATGCTTGTGAATGGCGTGCAGCGTCTTTCCGGCACCGGTGGCGACCCAGTCGTGCAGCTTCAAACAAATTTCGGCGGCGGCAAGACCCATTCGATGCTGGCGCTTTACCATTTATTTTCCGGCGTGACTGCCGGTGAACTTCCCGGCGTTGATGAAGTCATGGCGAAGGCCGGTGTAAAAAATCTCCCCAAAGCCAACCGCGTCGTGCTCGTCGGCAATAAAATCTCGCCCGGAAATCCATCAAAAAAACCGGATGGAACAATCGTGCGGACGTTATGGGGAGAAATGGCTTATCAGCTTGGCGGCAAGAAAGCCTTCGCTCGCATCAAGGCGGATGACGAAAACGCCACCAGTCCCGGTGACATAATGCGAGAGTTGTTCAAGGAATACGGGCCGTGCCTCATCCTAATTGACGAGTGGGTTGCCTATGCTCGTCAGCTACACGACCAAAGTGATTTGCCAGCGGGCGGTTTCGAGACGCAATTTTCATTCGCCCAGGTGTTGACCGAATCGGCCAAGCTTGCGGGCAATTGTCTTTTGGTTATTTCGCTACCGGCATCCGACACCGCAGGATCGCCACACACACAAGCCGACGACGTAGAAGTCGGCGGCGTGCGCGGACGTGAAGCATTGAACCGTTTGCGCAATGTCGTTGGCCGCGTGGAATCATCTTGGCGTCCGGCGACCGCCGAGGAAGGTTTTGAAATTGTGCGGCGACGGCTGTTTGAGCCGATTGCTGGCGACCAGTTCAAAAATCGCGACGTTACTGCGCAGGCTTTTTCGGAACTTTACCATTCGCAGAGCGCGGAATTTCCGCCGGAATGTCGGGGCGGCGACTATGAGAAGCGTATGCGGGCTGCATATCCCATCCACCCGGAAATTTTCGACCAGCTTTACGGCGCGTGGAGCACGCTGGTGAAATTCCAACGCACGCGCGGCGTGTTGCGCCTCATGGCTTCGGTGATTCACACGCTTTGGGAAAAGGGCGACCGCAGCCCAATGATTCTGCCCTCGATGATTCCCATTGATGACCCGCGCGTGCAATCCGAATTGACGCGCTACCTCTCGGACAATTGGTCACCGATCATCGAAAAGGACGTGGACGGCCCCAACTCACTGCCGGTGCGGATTGATGGCGAGCAGCCGAATCTTGGCAAAGTGTCTGCAACGCGCCGCGTGGCGCGCACAATTTATTTGGGATCGGCACCCAGCGCAGGCGTCGCTCACCGTGGTATTGAAGACCGCCATGTGAAACTCGGTTGCGTCATGCCCGGCGAGTCACCCGCTATTTTCGGCGATGGTTTGCGTCGGCTCGCGGCAGCCGCCACCTATCTTTATCAAGACGGAAATCGTTTCTGGTATGACACGCAGGCCACTGTGACCAAGCTTGCCGAAGACCGCGCGGAACAATTGAAGCGCGACCCGGACAAGGTCATGCAGGAATTGGATAAACGCTTGCGCGATGATTTGCGTCGGATGGGTGACTTTAACCGGATTCATCCGTTGCCACGTTCGGGCGCTGATGTTCCCGATGACATGGACGCGAGACTCGTCGTATTGTCCGCCGAACATGCTTACACCAAGGATGCAGACAATTCCGCAGAAGCCGCCGCCAAAGCGATTCTGGAATCACGGGGAAACACTCCGCGACTCTTTCGTAACACACTCGTATTTCTTGCTGCCGACAAAGTTCGCTTGCAGGACCTCGACGAAGCCTTGCGCAAGTATCTGGCCTGGACATCCATTTTGTCGGAAAGAGATTCGCTCAACCTTTCTCCATTCCAGTCGAAACAGGCCGAGACACAGAAGCAATCGGCTGAAGGAGCCGTGACCGCACGCCTACCAGAAGCCTACCAATGGTTGCTCGTGCCGGAGCAGGCCAACCCGCAAGCCCCGGTTCAATGGCAAGCTACCAGAATTTCCGGGAGCGACGCCCTTGCAGTGCGAGCCAGCAAAAAACTCCGCAGCGATGAATTGCTAATCACGGCTCTCGGTTCAACCATTTTGCGCAAGCATCTTGATGATGTCCCGCTCTGGCGCGGAGACCATGTGCCAGTCCGCCAGCTTGTGGATGATTTCGCCCGCTATCTTTATTTGCCACGACTCACAAATTCGGAAGTCCTGACCAATGCGATTCACGACGGCGCAGGATTTTTAACGTGGTTGTCAGATACGTTCGCCTACGCCGAAAGCTACGATGAAGCCGCCAAACGCTATCGTGGCCTTCGCGCCGGGCAGACGGTGACGATCACAAACGACAGCACCGGTTTGCTGGTGAAGCCGGATGTCGCACGCCGGCAGATGGAAGCCGAGCTTAAACCCGAACCGCCCACACCCGGCCCCGGTTTGTCGCCACCAAAACCCGGAGATAAAAAGCCGGGCAGCCCACCTACCGCGCATGAAGTAAAACTAAAGCGTTTCCACGGGACGGCGAACTTGGACGCCACACGCGCCGGACGTGACGCCAGCCGCATCGCTGACGAAGTGTTGTCACATCTCGTCAGTCAGGTTGGTGCGGAAGTGACTGTCACCATAGAGATAGAGGCTAAACTACCGCAAGGCGCATCCGACCAATTGGTGCGAACCGTCACGGAAAACAGCCGCACGCTGAAATTTAACAGCCACGGTTTCGAGAAAGAATAGCCATCTTGCCTATGAGATTACGCGAATTAAAAATACGCAATTTTCGGAAAATTGAAGACCTAACAGTCATCTTCCCTCGCGGACTTTCTGTAATCGTTGGAGAGAATAACGCTGGCAAAACCGCCATCATTGATGCGTTGCGTTTGATGCTCCTACCAAGTCGTGATTTTGATGCGCTACGCCTCAATGAAGATGACTTTAGAATCGGCACGGACTTCGCACCAATCGAAATTTCTTGCACATTCAGTGATCCACAGGAAGAAGATGAAGTGCATTTTCAAGAATGTCTGGTCGATATAGGTGATGGGAAGTTTGATATTCGACTAAATGCCCGCGCCGAATTTAATAAGTCCACCCGAAGGCCAAACATTAAATTTTGGGGCGGTGAAACGGAGGGAGGCAACCTACCATCAAATCTTTTTGACAGAATTGCTTCTATTTACCTCCAGCCTCTCCGTGACCCGGAAACCGGTCTGCGCCCAGGCCGTCATTCTCAAATAGCTCGCCTGATTGACTGCCTTACCAAAGAGGCTCAACATGGTGATTTTGAAACAATCGCAAAAGAGGCCAACGAGAAAATTCGAGCGCTAAAGCCAGTCGAGGACGCTACAAATGATCTTAACGCGCAGATGTCCGCTATTGCAGGCGATGAACTTGCACAAAACACAGAATTGATATTCAGCGACCCGACGTTTTACCGGATAATCGCAGGACTTCAGCCGGAAGTCGAAGGGCTACCATTCGCACTAAACGGTCTTGGCTACAATAATTTAATTTTTGCTTCAGCGACGCTCGGAACACTTCGGTTAAGTTCCCAATTTTCGTTTCGTTCAATTCTCGTCGAGGAACCCGAAGCCCACCTCCATCCACAACTTCAGGTGCTTCTTCTCCAACATTTTCAAAAAGTTGCTTCAGCGGAAGGTGGTAATCAAGTTCAGGTCATCGCAAGCAGCCACTCTCCCATTTTAGCGAGCCAAGCACCAGTGGACTCGATAGTTTCGGTTCACGAATGCGACGGGAAAGTCAGCGCTGTATCGGTTTGCTCCATTGAAATGGACGAGGAGCTAAAGAAAAAACTTCAGAGGTTTCTGGATGCAACTCGTGGGGAGTTGTTTTTTGCACGCCGAATCCTGATGGTTGAGGGAATTGCCGAAGCCTTGCTACTTCCAGTTTTAGCAAAAATCGCGGGAGGAAGTCTTAAAGAATCTGCGGTAACAGTCCTTAACGCAGATGGATTGAACTTCAATGCGTTCTTACCATTGTTTGGTGAAAACCGCCTGATTTGCCCGGTTGCAATCTTAACAGATGGTGATGCCGAGAATATAGGAAGTCCGCTATCCGCCACAGCCGTTGGGCTGAAAAGCAAGGAGGCCGAAATCCCTAACCTGCATGTCGAGTGTTCAGAAATTACATTTGAACACGAACTCGCTCGTTCTTCACCAATTCTTTCACTCATGCTTGATGCTTTCGAGATTCTCCGTCCAAATCTCGGGGCACAGCTTAAAGTTTCAGTCGCCGCGCTAAACACTAATGATGAAAAGGCCGATGCCTTTCTGGCTACGTTTCTTGAAAGCAAAACTTCCAAAGGCCAATTTGCACAGGAGTTGGCAGCATTGTTGGCTGGATCAATTCTTCAGGCAGATGCGATCCCGGAATACATACTGGATACGCTTGAATTTCTCGAAGTAATTGAACCCGAAGAAAACCATGAGCAAGCTGGAAATCCTGCGGGAGCAAATCCTGTCGCAGAAGCCAACTGAACAGCAAAAGGACGCGATCTTTGCTGAAGAGCTTGAGTTTTTGCTCCGGGCAGCGCCGGGCAGCGGAAAGACTTGGACCTCATGTCGGCGTTTCATCTGGCGGGGAGCAAAATGGCCCTACACCGCAGGAGGACTTGCCCTGCTTTCATTTACCAATACCGCAATCCGGGAATTTCAAGACGCAACAATAAAAGTTGGCCGGCGTGAACTTTTATCCGACCCCAACTTTGTTGGCACATTTGATTCATTTGTTGAGCGATATATCCTCACTCCCTTTGGACATCTAACGGTTGGACTAAAAAAACGGCCAAAGCTTTTAATCGCACCGCGTCCTGGAGATTGGAAAAATAAAAAGCTCATGGCTTGGATAGAGTTTGCTGGCGGACGTAAAACACCCGTTCCAGCATGGGAGATTGTTCCATACCCGGAAAACAACAAATTGGCATTCAAAACATCCAGAACTTATGGCGGAAAAAAACTGGATTCAGGCCGCAATCCGGTTCAGGAGTTGATGAAGCTCGGCTTTTATACGCACGCGCAACGAGTTCATTGGGCTTGCCGCCTGTTGTTCGACCGACCTCACATCGCTGAAAGAATCGCCAAACGATTTCCAGAAATCGTAATTGATGAAGCCCAGGATACGAACGTATGGCTGCTGATTTTGATGAATTTTCTCCGGGAAAGAGGCAGTAAAATAACGCTGATTGGCGACCCCGACCAGTGCATTTATGAATTCAGCATGGCAGATTCCACTTCATTACCTGCGCTCAAAGATAAATGGAAGATTCCAGAGAAGCCCCTCAATCAATCCTTTCGATGTAACAACCATATTGCAGCCGCAGTTAAAAATATCGGTGGAAATAAAGATTTTGTTGGTTGCGGCGAAAGCAATAATGAGCATCACAGACCATATATTATTAGGGACAATGGTGACCGATTTGCTCACAGTGTCTCGGAGTTTCAGAAAGCTCTCGAAAGGGCTGAAATTAACCAGTCATCTAGTGCAATCATTTGCAGGGCTCACCAGCAACTTGAAACCATCCGGGGAGAGGTCAATTACACAAGTCTAAAGGGCATGACAAAGGACTTGGCTCAGGCGGCTTTTTTTCGTGACTTTCAAAAGGACTATAAAAAAGCCTGCCAAATTGTAGAGAAATTCGTTCGTTCTTTTGAAGGTAACGACGCACTCTGGGAGAAAATTGATCAATTCCCCGAATCTCTTGAAGCAAGGAGCATCAAATTGGAAATATGGCGATTTACGAAATCTCAAGCAGGTCTTCCACCTGTCAGCCTAAACGGAAGCGAATGGATTTCTCAACTCCGCAAAAATCTGACGACGTTAATCGCCAAGCTTGGGATAAAAAATGACAAAAATCTAAATCAAATAATTAAAAAAACAGGACTTGATAATAATCAGTTAAATCTTCCAATGTTGGAAGCAGAAGCGCTATTTCCTCCGATCCGCCAGGAAACTATTCATCAAGTAAAAGGTGAGAGCATCGACGCAACTTTGGTTTTAGGAAGCCCAAAATTCTGGAATTCAGTTGTTGATTCGGTAGTGAACGGAGAAAATTCCGAAGACAGGCGGTTGGCTTATGTCGCCATGACTCGTGCGCGCCATCTTCTCGTCGTAGCACTTCCCGCATCACATTTTGACAAAAATGCCGCCAACTGGACGGCTTGGGGATTTAGCACTCTTTAATTTTGGTGGCCACCAATCTCTACTTCAAGAAAACTCTAACGCCACTGTTTTAAGCTATTATCCATCACCCCACCATTGCCGCTCGAAAAGTCCCGATCAATGCACTGATTCAATGTAACATGGATCATTCGTATTGGGACTGTTCACCAAGTTTCTAACCGGATAAACTCTGACGCCCATGAAGAAAGATGGAACACTGTTTTATTCGCCAACCGATTTGATTCGGTTCATGGAGTCACCATTTGCAACATGGATGGAGCGGTTCAATTTGGAATTTCCGGGCAAATTCCCGCCTGACGAGGAAACCGAGGAACAGAAGTTGGTCGCAAAAACAGGCAACCAACACGAAGAAAAATACCTTCAAAAACTTCTCTCCGAAGGCCACGACGTTTGTGTAATTCAGAAAACAGATCTTCCGCTCGCAATCAAACAAACTTTGAGCGCAATCAGCGAAGGGCGTGAGATAATTTACCAGGCACACCTCGCTTTGCCGCCTTTTCGTGGCTTTGCAGATTTTCTTGTCCGCGACGGAAAACCGAGTCCAAGTTTGAGCTGTTATGAAGTGTGGGACACCAAGCTCGCCCGGAAAACCAAGCCTTACTACCTCATTCAACTTTGCTGCTATGCCGAAATGTTGGAGAAAATTCAAGGAGTCAGACCGCAGAAGCTACGGGTGGTTTTAGGCGACAACTCAATTCCAGAATTCAGAACGGATGACTTTTTTTATTATTACCGCAATCTCAAACAGGCGTTTCTCAAGCAGATGGATGATTTTGATCCCGACCGGTCGCCAGTCCCCGACCCGAGGGCGGATCATGGACGCTGGCGTTCGTATGCGGAGAAATATCTCATCGAAAAAGACCACCTGATTCAAGTTGCGGGAATCACCATCGGCCAAATTAAGAAACTCAACAAAGCCGGTATCAACAAAGTTTCTGAACTTGTCGGTTCACGCGACAAATCGGTTCCCAAATTGAGCCGTGACGTAATGATTCGATTGGCTGAACAGGCGTCGTTGCAAGTTGAAACGCGCGAATTGCGTGCCAAGGCAAAAACCGATGAAATTGTGCGCCCGACATTCCGCATTTTGAAACCGGATGCCAATGATCCGAGGCGCGGGCTGGCTACGCTGCCCCCTTCATCCGTTGGGGATGTTTTTTTTGACATGGAGGGCTTCCCGCTGGTTGAGGGCGGCCTCGAATATCTTTTTGGCGCGTCGCACTTGGGCGACGACGGTAAATTGAGATTTCAAGATTGGTGGGCGCATGACAACAAAGAAGAAAAGGCGGCATTTGAGGGTTTTGTAGATTGGGCTTATGCCCGGTGGAAAGCTGACCCAACGATGCACATTTATCATTATGCAAAGTATGAGGTCAGCGCGCTTCGCCGCCTGATGGGCCGGTATGGAACGAGAGAGGATGAAGTGGACAATCTGTTGCGAAACGAAGTGTTTGTTGACCTTTACCAAGTCGTGCGGCAGGGACTTCGCATCGGCGAACCAAGTTATTCAATTAAGGATGTCGAACATTTATACCGCGAGAAGCGTTCAGGCGATGTCACCGCTGCGGGTGAATCCATTGTTTACTATGCGAACTGGATCGAAAGCGGACAACCACGAAACTGGAACTCATCTGATATTCTCCGCAAAATTCGCGATTACAACAAAGACGACTGTGACTCCCTCGTCCTGTTGATTGACTGGCTTCGCAACCAACAAAAAATTCAAGGGATTGTTTATATCCCGGCACGAACCAATATGCCGGAATCAGAAACCAAAGTTGTTGATCCTTTAATTGCTGCAAGAATTGAACTGACAAACCGTTTGCAAAAACAGATTCCAGAAAATGTTGAGGAGCGCCAAAAAGATGCTGACAAGTGGCTCGTTCAGGAAATGCTCGGCCATCTAATCGAATTTCATCGCCGCGAAAACAAGCCGGTTTGGTGGCGGATGTTTGATAGGCACGCTTTGACAGCGGACGAACTGAAGGAAGACATAAATTGTCTCGGCGACCTCGTGCTTGAGTCCAATCCGCCGGTTCAGGTGAAAAGGTCATGGGTTTTCACTTATTCGTTCGACCCGAACCAGGACAACAAAATGAGGGAAGATGACCATGTGATTTTGTCGCACGACTTGAGCGTGAAACTTACAGTGGAGGCGTTTGACCCCGAAGGCCGCATTAAATTGAAGATAAGCGAAAAGATTTTTAATGATCGTTTGGGTGGTCGAATGCCGAAAACGATGTCGCTGATTCCTGACGAATTTGTGAATCCAAGACCCATACCGGAGGCCATTGCTGATGTCGCAGCCAAGTGGGAAAGCACAAAGACGGTTCCAGAGAATCTTCGCAGACTGCTCTTGCGGTTGCCTCCAAATTTATCTGGGAAAAATCCATCAGTCTCACTGGTCAATTCCAACGAAGACGTTGGTGCGGCGGCGGTGCGAATTGTGTCCACCATGCAGAATTCGGTTCTTTGCATTCAAGGCCCTCCCGGATGCGGGAAGACAACAACGGCTTCGGGAGTCATCGTTAATCTCCTAAAATCAGCCAAGAAAATCGGCATCACATCCAACAGCCACAAAGCCATCATCAATCTGTTGAACGCGTGCAACGATAAGCTCGCAGGAAAACTCCAAGGAATCAAAGCTGGCGGTGATAGCAACGACCCGATTTTCACTAAATGTCCGGGATTGATTCATGTGGCGGTATCAGGCGATGCCGCGTCCCAATTTAGCACCGGATTGATTGCTGGAACAGCGTGGTTGTTCGCACGCGATGACATGGCGGACAAATTGGATTATCTCTTCGTTGACGAAGCGGGACAAGTCTCGTTGGCCAACCTTGCTGGAATGTCGCGCTGCGCCCGCAATGTCATTCTCATGGGAGATCAAATGCAACTTGAGCAGCCAATTCAAGGTTCACATCCGGGCGATAGCGGTATGTCCGTGTTGAATTATTATTTGATGGGTCACGCGACAATTCCTGAAAAGCTCGGACTTTTTCTTGGAACATCTTTCAGAATGCACCCGGATGTATGTCAATTCATATCCGAAATGGTGTATGAAAGTCGGCTTCATGCTGCTCCCGAAAATAAAAATCGAAAATTGGTTGTTCCGCCCGCAGGTGGAAAACACGTTCGGAAGCCAGCAGGAATTATATTTTCACCGGTTGAACATGACGGCAACACGCAAGGAAGCGAGGAAGAAGTTGAGAGAATCAAGGAGATCGTCAACGAACTGTTGGGACGCACGCTCATAGATAAAAAGGGAGACCCAAGGCAGCTTGAGTTGAGTGACATTCTTTTCGTTGCGCCATACAACCTGCAAGTTCGTTTGCTTAAAGCTGCTTTGCCGCAAAATGCCAAGGTCGGTTCCGTTGATAAATTCCAAGGACAAGAAGCCCCAGTCGTGATCGTATCCATGTGTTCCAGTGCTGGTGAGGACGGTCCACGAGGATTGGAATTCCTCTTGGATAAAAACCGAATAAATGTTGCCATCTCGCGCGCGCAGACTCTCGCCATCGTCGTCGGAGACCCTCGCATCGCGTCAGCCCCTTGTTCAAATGTGGCCGACATGGAGCGATTGAATTTGTTTTGCCGTCTGCAAACCTTCAATGATTTCTTGGATCACACAAAGTCAGCGAACTGACAGGCAAATCGGAACGACTACCCGAATCCGCTCGTGACCAACGCGCGGTTTGCTGCGCTGCACGGGCTTTCGGTCGGCCCTTTACCCGCTCGACCATGCCCGTGCCACTCCGCAAAGCCGCGCGCTCGTCACGAGTGGCAATGGATTTGCCGCAGCAGCGGCGGGCTTCCGTCTGCGGCTCGGCGACGGCGTTGCGCTCCGTCTTCGTTCCAGCCGTCTCTCCGCCTGCGCTTCACTTCCTCCGCTCGCCGACCGCAGACCGAAGCCAGAATCTGAACTCATTGCGTATTGAGGCTCAAATTGGCTTGTCATTGTCACAAAAACTAGGCAGTTTTTGTGACAGTTACAGATGAAAACAGCATCGCAACCAATTGATGTTTCGATACTCCGCTCCATGCGTTCGAGCCGGAGTGCTTCGGTATTTTCTCTAGGTCACTTTGATGGCTTTGGCCGTGCTGCCGCCATCCGTAAGACGTTAAGCCGGTTGGTAAAAACAGGCAAAATCCGCCGGATTCGCCGGGGACTCTACGATTTGCCACGCCAACACCCCATCGTCGGTCAAACCGCACCGGACATCATGGCAACAGTGCGCGCGTTGATGGACGGCAGCCACGCACAGTGGCAGTTCACCGGCGCTTACGCAGCCAACGCACTTGGGCTGTCAGATCAAGTGCCAGCCAAGATTGTCATCCAGACGGACGGTGTGCCGCGCAGTGTGCCATTGGGAAAGTTGACGCTCTTGTTTCGGCGTGCCGCGCCGCGAAATTTGTTCGGAGCGGGTCGGCAAGCGGGTCTCGTTATTCAAGCAATTCGGCATCTGCGGAATGACCCGGATATTCCCCGTCACATTGCGCGATTGAAGAAACGGCTGGATGCGAAAACGAAGGCAGATTTGAAATCGCTCATGCCCAAAACTCCGGTTTGGATGCACCCGCTTTTGCAGCAGATCGTCGAGAAATGATTTATGGATTCCGTTCTACATCTCACACCGAAACAGCGCAGTGAACTTTTCATCGCCGCCGCGCAACAAAGCGGCATTGACGTGGTGGTATTGGAAAAAGATTTTTGGGTTTGCTGGACATTGAAAGAATTGTTTCGGCTGCCGACGATAGGCGAGCATTTGATTTTCAAAGGCGGCACGTCATTGTCGAAAGTTTTCAAAATCATCAATCGTTTCTCCGAGGACATTGATGTTTCGATTGACCGTGGATTCCTCGGTTACGGCGGCACGAACGAACCGGAAGCAGGCGCGAGCAACAAGGAGAAGCAGCGGCGCGTGGAAGGCTTGATGGCGGCGTGTCAGCAAAAAATCACCGGCGAACTCCTGCCGGCATTGCGCGATGCAATTCAGAGGAAAATTCCCCGCACAGACAACTGGTCGTTGTTGCCGGACGAAACTGACCCGGACAAACAGACGTTGCAATTCGCTTATCCGTCATCGCTTCCGACAGGTGAGTCCGACTACGTCCGACGGGCGGTGAAAATCGAAATGGGCGCGCGATCCGACCACTGGCCTTATGAAACCAAATCCGTGACCTCTTATGTGGCGGAATTGTTTCCCAAAGGATTCAAGCAGGCGTCGTGTGATGTGAAAGTGCTGGCAGCGGAGCGAACCTTCTGGGAAAAAGCGACGATTCTACATTCGGAATTTCACCGCCCGGTTGAAAAACCAACACCCGTCCGGTTGTCCCGGCATTATTGCGATTTTTACGAATTGATCCGCAAAGGCGTAGCGCAACGCGCCGTCGAACAAATCGAATTGCTCAATCGTGTGGCTCAACACAAGAGCCTGTTTTTCAAATCGTCCTGGGCAAAATATGGTGAAGCCGCAAAGGGAACTTTGAAAATTCTGCCGCCCGAACATCGCATCACGATGTTGCAATCCGATTATGTGAATATGCGGGAAATGTTTTTCGGCGAGCCACCCAAATTCGACAGCATTCTCACATTGCTAAAAGAGTGGGAGCGTGAATTCAATCGCGGATAATTTTTTAGAAACACGGATACATGGACAGCGGTGGTCTCGCCGTGACCAACGCGCGATTTGCTGCGCTCCACAGGCTGCCCGTCGCCCGTCTCCCTCTCGACGACGCCCGTTCCACTCCGCAAAACCGCGCGCTCGTCACGAGCGGCAATGGATTGGCCGCATCAGCGGCGGGCTTCCGTCTGCGGCTCGGCGGCGGCGTTGCGCTCCGTCTCCGTTCCAGCCGTCTCTCCGCCTGCGCTTCACTTCTTCCGCTCGCCGACCGCAGACCGAAGCCTCGTTTGACAGAGTTGCGAATTGTGCAGATAATAAACCAACAATTTCATTGTCCGGTTCTAGCTTGTCTTTTGGCTTCCAAAATTCATATTGGTAAATAATCAAAGATTTTTTATGTCTGAAACTGCTGTCATCACACTGGTTGTCGTTCTTGTATCGGCCGCAGCCGCCGTAACCATTGCGGTAAAGATTGTCATCAACGTCAGAAACAGAAATAAAAACAATAAGGTCAATCAAACTGGCAACACTGTGGGAGGCGACCAAGCTGGCCGCGACATTGTAAAAAAGTAATCCAAACCAAACCTTTTGATGGAAAGCAACGAAGTCAAACAGAAGGGCAATGTTGTTGGAGGCGATCAAGCCGGCAGAGACATTCACAAGCACATTTATCCGCTCGCGCCAACCCATACGAGCCAAATGTCGCGGATGATTTCAAAATACCGCGCGGAAACCGAGCGCGATCACGAGATTAAAATCATAATTGACCAACTCCAGCGCTGGCAAAAGCGTCCTGCTGGTGATGTCATGGGATTGGAAGAGAAGCTTCGTAAAGGCAACCGTCCAGACGTGATTGATACCGCTATTGCCGCCAAGGATCGTTTTTCAAAAATTCTCGTAAAACATGAATACTCCTGCGCGGCAATGGAGATTTACGCCTACCTTCTAGCGAAAGTTCACCAATTGTTCTCGTCTGTCATCTACACAAAAATTTGCCGGGGAGCATCCGCAGATGAGATTGATAAACTTCTTGTCACAGAAGTTTATGAAAAAATTGAAATAATCCTCGAAGATAATCCGTTAGGCATCTCGCCAGAAGAAATTATGGGAATGCTTTTCTTTCTCACGGGCAATTGTCACTTGAAATGGAACTGCAATGCTGATTTACAACCCAGCGTTTGATATTCAACACGCAATTTTCCGAGTGCTGCGGCTGCTCACTGCCGCGCCCAAAGAAAATTTCGAGGTGGACCGAATTCGCGTGCTCGATTTCTTCCTGCTGTTTCCAGAGCAGCTTGAAGCGCTTCGTTTTCCTAGTGCAATCAGAAAACAACGCTCTCTTTTTGTTGCGGGCTATAATCCTTATCGCAGTTTGGAAAATCCGCGCCGGATTTTCTTTGAAATAGAACCTTTTCAAATTTCAGCACTTCACTGTCTCGCTGCTTACGACCTTATCGACAACGAAAGATTTAAGGCTGGATTTGTTGCGCGAACCCAAAAACCCATCCCAACAACCCTTGCCGAAGCGATAGTCAAACGTAACGGGGAATCAAAAATTTTAGTCGATCTGCTTTCCGTGGAATTCGCAAAGCTGCCCTTTTTTGGCGAAGGGGGACTGAAGGAGCGATCCAACCTTGTTGAAATCCGTTATGACCCAACTTAAGCCATCTCTCTCGCTTTCTCGGCTTGTTGTGACGCGTCACGGCGCAGTCGTTTATGACCAAAAGTTTCACTTGGGCGTGAACATTATTCGAGGAACAAACAGTCATGGCAAATCAACTATCGCAGATTTGATTTTCTTTGTTTTGGGCGGTGACTTGACCAAATGGAAACAGGAGGTAAGCACCTGTGACTTTGTTATTGCTGAAATTCGGGCAAACGAGGCAACGCTCACCCTTAAACGCGAAATTAGAGTCCAGCGAATGCAGTCATTGCATATATTTTATGGCGACTACGAAGCGGCGGTTAACTCGGCAGTGAAAGGATGGATGGTTTTCCCGTATAAACGCACCGAACAAATGGAGAGTTTGTCTCAAGCACTTTTCCGCGCTTTGCAAATGCCAGAAACCACTGGTGACGGATCGAGCAATATCACAATGCACCAGTTGCTTCGACTAATCTACATCGACCAAATGACACCGCCGGACTCGCTTCTTCGGTTTCAAGAATTTGATTCCTCCCTTACCCGACGCACCGTTGTGGATTACCTGTTTGGTGCTTATGACAATTTTCTCTACCAAGAACAGTTGGAACTACGGGAGGCGAAACGCCAACAAGATATTGCACGGGGTCAGCAAAATCAGTTAGAAGCCGCGTTAGACAAAGCAGAAATAGAAATTGATCCAGTGAAACTTAAAGCAAAACTGGAAGCCCTTCAGAAGAAGCTGGCTGAAACCGACGACGAATTGACGAAATCACAAGAAGTCCAACAAGCCACGCGCGTTTCACAAAAAGATGAATCTGCACCTATCGTGACCGCCTTGACTGCAACAAAGAAGGAAATCTATCGCTTAAACAACGAATTGCAGGAACTTGGTTTGGACATCGAAGATTCTCAACAATTTATTTTGTCGCTTGAAGTTCGCCTTGCAGCACTTGATGATGCAAATGTCGCCCGGGAAGTTCTCGGAAGTCTTCCGCTAATTTTCTGTCCTCAATGTCTTTCACCATTGCAGGCGACACACGAAAATGGAACATGTTCACTCTGTAAGCAGAAAGTTGACGGAGAAACCACCAAACTCCAAGTCACACGAATGCGGCAAGAGATTGCGCTCCAGATTAAAGAGTCAAAAACGATTTTATTATCCAAGCGACAAGACTATGAGAAACACGGCACTGCCATTACTCGATTGAATGAACAAGCGCGTATTCAGCAAGCCGAATTTGAACGCCTATCGAGAACTGTTCAAACACGCCGCGATCAAAAGACAGACAAACTTCTAGTTGAAAAGGGCAGTTACGAACGAGGGATTCAAGATTTGCTTCAAAAAATGAAGATTGTTGAAGTTCTAGCATCGCTACGCAACCACGGCAGAGAATTGGCTAATGTTATTCAAGACCTCGAAATTTCCATCAAGAGACGATTAGATAATCAAAAGGCTCGATACCTTCAGGCACTGGATGCTTTACAAAACCGCACCCTCTACTTTTTAAGGAACGATCTTTCACTAGAAGAATGGTTTCGGACCGCTCGATCCGTTTCAATTGACCCAGAAAACAACACGTTTAGTGTAGATGGGCGCAATCAATTTTCAGCTAGTTCGATTACTTATCTAAAGAATAGTATTCATTTTGGAATTCTATTTGCGTCACTTGATCTCGATTTCTTCCGCTATCCACGATTTCTTCTATGCGACAATATAGAAGATAAGGGAATGACCATGGAACGAAGTCAGAATTTCCAACGCCATGTTGTTGCGATGTCTAAAGAAGCAAAGTTTGAACACCAAATCATATTCACGACATCAATGATTGACCCAACCCTTGACATTCCAGAATTTTGCATTGGCCCAAATTATATGGATGGTCACAAGACTCTTAATATCAAAGCCGCCACGGTAATTAGTTCGCCCAAACCTCAATGAATAATTGGTTGTTTACCAAGTGGCGTTGATTTTGCCGTGACCAACGCGCGGTTTGCTGCGCTCCACAGGCTGCCCGTCGCCCCGTCTCCCTCTCGACGACGCCCGTTCCACTCCGCAAAACCGCTCGCTCGTCACGAGCGGCAATGGAATGGCCGCATCAGCGGCGGCCTTCCGTCTGCGGCTCGGCGGCGGCGTTGCGCTCCGGCTCCGTTCCAGCCGTCTCTCCGCCTGCGCTTCACTTTTTCCGTTCGCCGACCGCAGACCGAAGCCTCGTCAAACATTGTGAAAACTTGTAGCACTTCAAAATGATTTTTGAATGTTCAAAAAGCAACCGCTTTCGTCAACGGAAAGTTTGCCGGAGGCTTTTCCACCCGTGAGTAAATCAGTGGAGACAGCATCGCCTACCAGTTTTTCAATCGCATCACGCATCGGGCGCGCACCAAGTTTGGGATGAAAACCGCGCCGCACCAAAAACGGCAAAACTGATTCATGCGGCGTAAGTTCATGGCCTTTGTCGCGCAAAAACTTCAATTCGTTAACTAGCAGCAAGCTGGCGATTTCAAGCTGGTTGTCATAGCTCAAACGATTGAAGACCAGTTTTTCAGTAATGCGCGCGAACATTTCAGGGCGCAAAGATTGTTGCGCTCGCGTGAGAACGTGACGTTCCATCGTGGCCTGGGTGGAATGTTGAATGTGCAAAATCTCCGCCGCACCGATGTTTGAGGTAAGCACAATGTAATGCTTTGAGAAATCCAGCGTGTCGCCGCTCGCCATCGTCACCCGCGCCGCATCCAGAATTTGCAGGAACACATCCAGCACGCGCGGATGCGCCTTTTCAATTTCGTCAAAGAGCAAAGTGCCGGAGGGCGATTTGTCATAAGCCATTCCCAAAGTGCCGCGCTCGCCAAGCCGCGCGCCAAGCAGGAGGCCGAGTGATTCTTGCGTTTGGTATTCGCTCATGTCGAAGCGGACAAGTTTGTCCGCTCCAAAAAGAAATTCCGTGAATGCCAGCGTGATCTCCGTTTTACCAACACCCGTCGGGCCGAGGAACATAAAGCTACCGCGCGGACGGGTCGGCTTGGTCAATCCGAGTTCGCCGCGTTGCAGCACGGAGACCACGCGCGGGATGACATGATTCTGGCCGCGAATGCGTTGACGCAAAATATTTTCAAGCCGTTGCAGTTTCAGATGAAGTTCCGAAGAACATTCTTTTGCTGTGTCTATTGTGCTTTCCATTTCCCAACCCTGCCAAACCGCCGAAAAAAAGTTGTGATGATTTCATCACAACCTGACAGGGCAAAAGAGAGTAAAAAGCAGCGTATGAAAATTATATTGCAGTCCAAACTGGCGGGATTCACTCCCATTCTGGCACAAGCTACGGGCAGCCTTTCATCGGGCGCTTCATCGGCTATGGGCATCGTGATGCTCATTGGATTCATCTTCGGGACAATTTGCGTCGTTGGCGGCGGGTTCGCCATCCGGCGCGGTGACGCCGATACTGGAAAACTTTCCATCATCGGCGGTCTCATCATCGCGGGCGCGCCCGTCATCGTTAAGGCGTTGTTCACCGCTTTCGGCATCGGCAGTTCAACCGTTGACGTTGGAACTTTCCAATGAAAGACGGAATCCGATTCACGGAAACGAACAGTTCCGACGATTCCAAAGGCCGGACGTGGGGCTTGGACGGCGATTTGTTCTGGTTCATTGTCGGCGGCGGATTCGCCTTCGTGATGATTCTGCTGCTTTGCTTCAGCGCGTTGAAAATGAGTTTTGTCGCCTCCCTCATTTTAGCGGCTGTGCCGCTGACGCTTTGCCTCATTTATGTCTTCGTGTTTCGTCAGGGAAAACCAGCGGGTTACGACATTGACTGCCTCGACTATTGGTTAAAAGGCTCTGGCTTCACCCCGGATTTTCAAAAGCAACCGGCACATCCATTATGTTTGAAGAATCGCCAAACGGACACTTCATCAACGACCTGATCGTTTTCAATTCGTTGAACGCGGGCGGCTACGTCTCGAAGGGATTTATCTTTGAGCCGCCCGACATGATTAACGCCCAGGTGTCGGAGTTGAACGAATTCCAAGACCAGCTTTCGCTATTGCTGGCTTCGCTAAACGACCAGCAACGGCTGCAAATCCAATACTATTGCGATTCTGATTATCGGCATGAATTGCTGCGGTATCAGGCGGAAACTCAAAAAGCTACCAACGTCTGGACGCGCCGGTCGCGCAACGAACGCTTTGAACGCTATTGGCGGCTGATGACCGAACGCCGTTTGCGGCGGCAACGGCTTGTATTTTATCTTTCACGGAAAATCGAAACCTCGTCCAGAGGAATTAAATCCGAAGCGGCTCTTTCTGAATACTACAACCAGCTTTTGGGACAATTCCGGTCGGAGTTTGAGCATACGCACGAGATGCTCACGGAGATTTTTGCCGGACAAGGCGCGCGGATTATTCCGATGAAGGACGCCGACCATTTCCGGCACTACAAAACATTTTTGAATCCGTCACTGGCCGAACGGTTCGACTACGACCCGATTGACGGTTTTGATCCGCAATTGTCCATTCAGGAAAACTGCTGGCACAGCGAAGGTGCAGGACAGGCTGATTTTGGTTTCTTCATGGATGGCCGCTACCATTCCATCATCGCGCTGTCGCGCTGGCCGAAGATGACATACCCAGGAATCATCCACCGGCTCACCGGCCTGCGCCTGCTTGATT
>Ga0209483_1000308_pt1 | contig 44916 bp, 58 predicted proteins | sample NGEPerA_FD_184508 | JGI IMG/M metagenome (GOLD analysis project Ga0209483, IMG submission 184508) | Arctic peat soil microbial communities from the Barrow Environmental Observatory site, Barrow, Alaska, USA - NGEE PermafrostL2-A... | ecosystem: Environmental > Terrestrial > Soil > Wetlands >...
GCCCTGGATCACCGATTACAACCACACCCGACCCCACTCAGCCCTCGGCGGAAAACCACCGACCTCAAAGCTGAACAACGTGCTTGGATTCGACACCTAGGGCAGGTGTCGGAGAGATGCGGTGGGAATCCGGTCGGCTGAAAAAAGATAGGAAGGCATAGAGCGATGGCGAACGAGATTTCGCTCGGCGACATCGATCGCGAGTTTCAGTTGCTACGAAATGATCCGGAAGCATATCTGGAACTGACAAACGGGTTCGTCGAGCAGCATCCCGATAATGCCAATGCCTATTTTGCTAGGCACCACGCTTGGGAATCCCTCGGTTTGCCGGACCTAGCCTTGGCTGATCTCGACAAATCTCTGGCTCTCGAGGACCACCATACAACGCACGGAGCGAGGGGCCGTATCCTTCATGGTCTCGGTCGTTATCGAGAGGCCATCGATGCATATGACCGTTCCGAGCGCCTCGATCCGACGCAGTGGGAAGGCGGCTTCGGCGCGCTGTTTCGCGCCGATTGCCATGCCCTGCTCGGCGACGAGTCGGCGGCGCTCGCCGACTGCGAGACAATGCCCGACGATCACTGGACGCCGGGCCTCTTTGGCGCACCAGCGGGGACCAAGCAGGAGGTCGCGGCCGAGCTTCGTCGCCGCGCGGCTGCCGCTCGCGAGAAACAAATCAGCTGAAAATTTGGTGACCGGGCGTTCCGCGACCCAAGGTCGATCCTGTTGCCGGACGACGACGACCAGATTTAACCAAGCGGATTAAACTTATGGAGGCGATGACCTACGAACTCTGGCACGAACGTTATGACGGACGGGAGGATCACGACAAGCTGCTCGGCGTCTATTCAACCCGTGAGAAGGCGGAGGAGGCTCCAGCCCTGTTGCGCGGCAAACCGGGATTTCGTGATCACCCTGACGGTTTCGATATTCGGCCCGGAGGAATGGACGGACTGCCTGGACCGATGGCGGTTTTATCACCGTTGATCGGGGCGAAGACCCCGAGGAGACGCCGGTTGCCCCGTACCCGAAAGTAACAAAGGAGCAGGCTTACATCCCCAGCGTGGACCCGATACCGCCAACCTATTGGGTCGTGTGGCTGCGCTTTCTCGACAAATGGAATAACAAGCACGAACTGAACGTCGGCGTCTACACCAGCCGGGAAAATGCCGAGAAGGGCATCGAGCTGGTGCGCGACCAGCCCGGCTTTCGCGAGCACCCCGACGGCTTCGTGATCACGCAAGGCACGATCGACGAGACCGATATGGTCAACGGTTTCGTCACCGTTCGAGACAACGGCCGCGAACAAATCCTGCAACGTGCCGCCCGGGCTGCTCAACGCGCCGGACGGGTGGAACGTCGAGCAGATCAGCCAGTTTCAGGAATGGTTCGACAGCGTCCTCGCCGGCAACACCGCCTCGCGCACGCGCCTTGTGTGGGGGCCGTCGGGCGCCAAGTACCAGGCGTTCAAGGAGGCGCCCTACAAGGACGATTTTGACGAGTGGCTGGCGCGCATCGTGTGCTATGCGTTCTCGCTGCCGCCAACGCCGTTCACCCGCCAGCTCAACCGCGCCACCGCCCAGACCTCGCAGGATGCGTCCGAAGCCGAGGGGCTGGCGCCGCTGATGCGGTGGGTGAAGCGGGCTGGCCGACCACGTGATCCAGCAGCTGATGGGTCACGCCGACCTCGAATTCGCTTGGGGCGAACTTCGGCCGGGCGACCCGGCCGAGCAGGCCAAAATCCTCGATATCTATGTTCGCGACGGCATCTACGCGGTCAACGAGGCGCGCAACCTGCTGGGCCTCGACCCGGTTCCCGGTGGCGACCAGCCGATGGTCTACGGCACCGCGGGCGCGGTGCCGCTCTCTGCTTCAGGTGCCATGTCTGAAAGACTTCAGCGTCGCGCTAGCGGGGAGGCTACTTTAAGTTGCGGTTGTCCCGGTGCGGCGGCGCATGTCGTCCCGGGCTCGGTGCGCAAGTACAACCCTGATGAGCCACGGGTGCCCGCAGGTAATCCTCATGGCGGCTGGTGGACGGCCGACGCAACCGATGGCGGAACCCAAGTCGCCGCGCCGGGCGGGGTTCCGTGTGACGGCTTTTCAGCCGGCTGCCAAAGTGGCGGAAGCTACGGTTCCAGTGCACTTTACCATATACTTGGACGTAACCTATGCACCGATTGCGCAACCAAATTCCTGGGTCTCGAAAACGAGCCTGCAACGACGAAGGTTAGAGAGTTGGGAAAGTACATAATTGAACCTGAGTGAATGAAGGTTGCGTATCATGACTGACCGAGAGAATGCACTGCGGAACATAGCGGTAGGAGACATCTTCCACGCTCGGAACCCACAGACTAGCGCGAGCCTGGTTTGTCTGGTTACCGGCCTCGACAATGCAGCGATTTACGCGCGACGGATACATACCCAGGACGACGTGCGGTTTGACCGGAACACGGGCCTCAAGGTGGGGAGGGGCTGCACCACAATCGACTGTGTCGCGCCATTGCCGCCCGAGATTCACAACATCTTTCTGGCAATGGATCGGAGGTACCAGGACGCCCACGCTTTGATCCGTCAGAGCATCGATGTGGACCCTAAAGTTGCCAGATGGACCCCCGAGGAGAGGCATGCGCACCGCTTCCTCGACGAGCACATCTCTACCAATCCGATCTAGCTGCGACCGGGCGATCCTGCCGAGCAGACCAAGATCATCGACATCTACGTCCGCGACGGCATCTACGCGGTCAACGAGGCGCGCAACCTGCTGGGCCTCGATCCGGTGCCCGGCGGCGATCAGCCGATGGTCTACGGCACACAAGGAGCACAACCGCTCGCCGCGCCCGTTGCCGTGGTCGGAAAACGGCTGGCGGCCGCGCCGCGGTTCGGCAAGGCCAATTTCAATCCCGCCCAGCTGCGGATCACCGCCGGCGAGCCGGAGGGCGGCGAGTGGACGAGTGAAGGCGGCGTCGCGCCCCGTTCCGCCGACGTGGAAGCCGGGCCTGAGAAGCCCTTTCAGCTCGCCCAAGCCCAGACGTGCCGCGACTTTATTGCTGAGAACTGCAACGCAAGTATCCTGCGGGTGTTTCCGGGCCAGTTTCTCGATGTGCCCGTTGATGAGATATACCGCGCCGCGGACGAGGGGGACGCAGCAGCTCGGAGGGCAAAGAAGCTGCTATTAAGAGAGCGCTATCGGAAGTGAAAGAGCGGCGAGAGAGGTTCCAATGACGTCTCCTATTTTCCAAATCTGTCGGATGCTCGATGCGGCGCGCTTGCATTATTTCCTGGAAAGAGACCGGCCGGACACCATCACAATGACGGTTTCGTTTGTTGGGGAACGGGTCGAAGTCGATGTCTTCGAAGACGACCATATCGAGATTTCGCGCTTCCGCGGCGACGAAAGCATCGAAGGTGGGATGGAGCTGCTGCGCGAACTCATCAGACGCGAAACGGAAGGGTGCTGACCGGCGTCCGCCGATGATCGATCGGGAGAGTGCGCTACGAAAATTGGCCGTGGGAGACATTTTTCACGGGCGAAGCTCCAACAGCGCAAGCTTGTCTACGCGGTCAACGAGGCCCGTAACCTGCTGGGCCTCGATCCTGTGCCCGGCGGCGATCAGCCGATGGTCTACGGTACCGCGGGTGCCGTGCCGCTCGTCGCGGCGAAAGTTGCTGGCTCTGCCTCCTTCCGCAAATACAACCCGGATATAGGCCGAGCCGCGTCTCCCGGCGGGCGCCAAGTACCAGGCGTTCAAGGAAGCGCCCTACAAGGACGATTTTGACGAGTGGCTGGCGCGCATCGTGTGCTATGCGTTCTCGCTGCCGCCAACGCCGTTCACCCGCCAGCTCAACCGCGCCACCGCCCAGACCTCGCAGGACGCGGCCGAAGCCGAGGGGCTGGCGCCGCTGATGCGGTGGGTGAAGCGGCTGGCCGACCACGTGATCCAGCAGCTGATAGGTCACGCGGACCTCGAATTCGCGTGGGGCGAACTTCGGCCGGGCGCCCCGGCCGAGCAGGCCAAGATCCTCGATATCTATGTCCGCGACGCTAATCCCAGTGGGGCAAGCCTGGTCTTTTGGTGACGACAGTCGATGAAGGCACAATTTGCGCGCCGAGGATCACCGCGCAGGACGACTTCTGGGCGCCACGGTAGGTAACGGACGGCACCGGTTTTTCCGTCATTCCGGGACTTATTCGGCGCGTCCCAAAAAATTCTCTGGGATGACCGGACTTCACTCGGCGATGACGAATCGAAATCATCCGAAGGAACAGACAGCGATGCGCTTTTACGCTCCGATCGCCAAGGTCGACGCCGAGCAGCGGATGGTCTGGGGCTACGCCTCGACCGACGCTGAGGACGACCAGGGCGAGATCATCACCCGCGATGCGCTCGGCGCGGCGCTCGCCGATTACCTGAAATTCGCCAATATCCGCGAGATGCACCAGATGTCGGCGGTCGGCGTCGCCGAGGAAGCGTCCGTCGACGACAAGGGGCTCTATGTCGGCGCCCGTATCGTCGACCCGCGCGCCTGGGACAAGGTGACAGGCGGCGTCTACAAGGGTTTTTCGGTCGGCGGCAAGGTCCGCGCGCGGGATGCCCGCGACCGCAATATCATCACCGCGCTGACCCTCACCGAGATCAGCCTGGTCGACCGCCCGGCCAATCCCGAAGCGGTGTTCGACTGCTGGAAGTCGGAGGGCGGGGAGGGGATGGGGGACAACACATCGAGTACGCCGATCCGGGCTATCAGGCGGACGGCAGGAAGCGCTACCCGCTCGACAGCGAGCGTCACATCCGCGCCGCCTGGGCCTTTATCCACATCGCCAAAAACGCGGCGCTTTATACCGCCGGCGAACTCGATCGGATCAGATCGCGGATCGTCGCGGCGTGGAAGGCCGAGATCGACCCGGCGGGACCCCCCACCGCAGCACCCGAGGACAAGCCCATGACGCTCAGCGGCCAGGCGGCGCTCGACCATGTCCACGATTGCCTCAAGGCGATGACGGATGGCGATAGCTGCAAGGCGGCGACGGCGACGGCGCGGCATCCGAACACCGTGCCCGGCCACCTCAAGGCAGCGCACGACGCGCTGTGCCGCGCCGGCGCCAAATGCGACGGTTTTGTCGATGACGCCGCGGACGGGGAGGGCGACGCGGAAGATGATGTCGATCGGGCGGCGGGCGCCGGCGATCTGATGAAAGCCTTCGCCGGCGAGGTCCTGCCGCGCCTCGACGCGCTCGCCAGGCGGGTTGAGGAGATCGCCGCCGTGCCGCTGCCGCCGCTGACGGTGGCGCGCACCGCCGGTGGCATTTCTAAAGGCGAGGATGGCCTCTATTCCAGTGTATCGCCTGGCGATGTCGTCACCGCGCTGGCGCGGATGAGCGACGAGGAGCGCACCCTGGCGCTGATCAAAGCCGCCCACGCCAACCCGATACGGCCATTCGGCCGGCGCTGATCCTAAATCCAGGTTTTTGGTTTTAACCCGGCCCGGCTCGCGCCGGGTTTTTTATTGCCCGAGCGGAGGGAAATGACCCGATGAACCCGACACAAGACACACTCGATTTGGTCAAGGGCGCGCTGCGCTCTCCCGACGACCGGATCACCAAGACGATCTCGACCGGCACCGGGCTGGTCGCCTTCGATTTGCAGGCGCCGGCGAAGAACCTCTACCCGTTCGTGACGCCGATCAGGAACGTGATCCCGCGCGTCGGCGGCGGTACCGGTACGGCGACCAACTGGCGCCAGGTGACGGCGCTGATCGGTTCCGGCTTCGATGCGATGGGCTGGGTTCCGGAAGGCCAGCGCTCGGGCCAGATGTCGTACGCGACGGCGTCGAAATCGGCAACTTACGTCACCATCGGGGAGGAGGACGCGGCGACCTACGAAGCGATCAGCGCCGGCCGCGACTTCGAGGACATCCAGGCGCGCATGACCTTCCGCCTGCTGCAGAAGATGATGCTGAAGGAGGAGATGGCGATCCTTGGCGGCAACGCTTCGCTGACCCTCGGCACGCCGGCGACGCCGGTCTTGTCGGCCTCGGGCAGCGGCGCGACGCTGCCGGCGGCGACCTATTCGGTGATCGTCGTCGCATTGACCCTCGAGGGCTACCAGAATTCGAACCTGGCGGGCGGCATCGCCACGACCAAGCCGATCACCGGCGCCGACGGCAAGAGCTTCACGCTGTCGGGCGGTTCGTCGAACAAGAGCGCCAATGCGACGCAGGCCGTGACGCTGGGCCAGACGCTCTTCGCCAGCGTTACCGCGATCCAGGGTGCGGTCGGCTATGCCTGGTATGTCGGCACCGCCGGATCGGAGACCTTGCAGGCGACCACAACGATCAACAGCGCCAGTTTCTCCGCGCCGCTCGCCAGCGGCATGCAGGCGGCGACCGCGATCACCGCCGACAATTCGGCCAATCCCAACCTGGCCTATGACGGGTTGCTGACTGCGGCGTTCAAGTCCGGCTCCAATGCTTATATCGCGACGATGGCGACCGGCACGGCCGGCATCGGCACGCCGCTGACCTCCTCCGGGCGCGGGTCTGTCGTCGAGATCGATACGATGTTCCAGACGATGTGGAACAACTATCAGCTCTCGCCGACCGTGCTCTACGTCAACGTGCAGGAGTTGAAGAACATCACCGCCAAGGTGCTCTCGAACGCGTCGGGCCCCTTGCTGCGCTACGAGGTCACGGGCGACGGCAACGCCTACGACCTCGCAGCCGCGGGTGCGGTGTCGTTCTACTTCAACCCGTTCGCCCTCAATGGCGGTCTGCGCATCCCGATCCGCATCCACCCGCGCGTGCCGCCGGGCACCATCATCGGCTGGGCCGAGAACCTGCCGGTGCAATACCAGTCGAACGACGTGCCGAACGTCGCCGAAGTCAAGACGCGCCAGGACTACTACCAGATCGACTGGCCGGTGGTGACCCGCCAGCGCCAGGTCGGCGTCTACGCCGAAGAGGTGCTCGCGGTCTATGCCCCGTTTGCGATGGGCGTCATCACCAATATCGGCAACGGCTGACGCAACCCGCGTCATTGCGAGCGCAGTTAAGCAATCTCGATCAACCTTTTGGCCAACCTGGCAAGAGATTGCTTCGTCGCCTCGCGGCTCCTCGCAATGACACTTGGAGAAATTAGAATGCCCTTCGGCGATTTGACCAGCTTGGGCGATGTCACGGCGTGGCTGCAGACCGGACAGAACCCGTTTCCCACTGTCGACAACGCGCTGTTGACGCGCCTGATCACGGCGGCGAGCCAGTTCATCCAAACCTGGCTGCAGCGGCAGATCGCGATCGGCGATTGGATCGAAATCCGCGACGGCGACGGCGGACAGCGCTTAGTCTTCGCCAATTTTCCGGTCAGTGCGGTGTTGTCGCTGTCGATCGACGGACTGATCATCCCGCCGGCGCTCGCCGGCGGCGGGTTCGGCGCGGGTTACGTCTTCAGCCCGACCGAACTCGCGTTGCGCGGCTATGCGTTCAGCCGGCGCGCCCAGAACGTGGCCGTCACCTATACCGCGGGCTATGCGAGCGTGCCGGCCGATCTCGCGCAGGCCTGCATCGAGCTGGTCTGCCAGCGCTACCGCGAGCGCGCCCGCATCGGCGAGGTGTCGAAGGCGCTGATGAGCGGCGAGACCGTGACCTTCTCGCAAAAGGACATGAGCGACGACGTGAAGACGCTCTTATCGCAATACCGCGCGGTGGCGCCGGCTGCGGGCTTTGCCCGTGTGCTGGCGCCGACCGCGACCGACCCGGCGACGATGGCGGCGGCGCTGTGATTACCGCCTCGATCGACGGGCTCGGCGCGCTGACCGATCGGCTCGGCGCGTTGCCGCAGACGCTCGCCCAACGGCTTGCCCAGGAGGTCGAACGGCTAGGGGGCGTGCTGCGCGACCGGGTGGAACGCAAGCTTTCGGGCGAGGTGCTGCAGCAGCGGAGCGGCCGGCTCGCGGGCAGCATCGCCGTCGCTGTCGAGCGCAACGGCCTCGCGATCGGCGCGACGGTCAGCAGCGATGCGCCGTACGCGGCGATCCACGAATATGGCGGCGTCATTCCCGCCCGCGAGATCCTGCCGCAAAGCGCCCGGGCGCTGGCCTTTCCGTGGCGCGGGCAGCAGCGCTTCCTCAAGCGGGTGCAACTGCCGGCGGTGACGATGCCCGAGCGTTCGTTCATGCGCTCGGCGCTCGAGGAAACCGCGCCCGATATCCGTGCCGCGCTCGCACGGGCGGCGTTCGAGGCGGTGCAAGCATGATATCGCGCGAGCTGATCTACGCGGCGCTCTTCGGGCTGCTCGAGACGGCGGCGGATTTCGCCGTCATCGACCGGCGCCTGCGGCACTGGAGCGATGTTTCGCCGGCCGAGCAGCCGGCGCTGTTCTTGGCGCAGAAAACCGAGCTGGCAAGCGTCAAGATTTTGGGCGCGCCGACGGTGTGGACGCTCGCCGTCGATATTTATGTCTACGCGCATTCGAGCGACCCGTATCTGGCGCCGGCGACGGTGTTGAACCCGCTGCTCGACGCGGTTGAAACCGCGCTGGCGCCAACGGCGACCACCGGCATCCAAGATCTCGGTCTGCCGGCGATGGTCCAGCATGCCTACATCAGCGGCAAGATCGAAACCGACGAAGGCGTCCTCGGCGACCAGGCGGTCGCGATCGTGCCGCTCGAAATCCTCTGCGTTTAGCCAACGGAGTTCACAATGAACGACACCGCTTCGTCCCCAGCGGCGATGCCGGAGCTTGTGCCGGATGAGCCCCCGGACAACCGGCCCGACAGCCCTCGGGCGCTCGTCGAGCGCTGGTGGAACGATCACTTCCCGGGCTCGCCGGTGGCCGCCTCGACGGCCGCCTGGAACCACGCTTTCGCCGCCAAGGAAGAGCTGAAGCGGCGCCTTGCCAACCCCAAGTGGGAGGAGAACTGACATGCAGCTCGCTTTTGGCGCCGGGGCGCTGTGGGGCAACCGCACCGATGTCACCGGCTCGGGCATCGGCCCCGACCAGTTCGGCATCCTGCAGGACGTGCAGATCGACTGGGACTGGCAGACCAAGGAACTTTGGGGACAGTTCCAGTTCCCGGTCGACATCGCCCGCGGCCAGGGCAAGATCACCGGCAAGGCAAAGTTCGCGCGCATCTGCGGCGCGATCTACGGCGATCTGTTCTTCGGCCAGACGCCGGCGACCGGCCAGCTCACCATCTCCGAGAACGAGGCGGCGAGCGTGCCGGCGACGACGCCCTATGCGGTAACAGTCGCCAATGCCGCGATTTTCTCCGACGATCTCGGCGTCTTCTACGCCGGCGGCGCCAATGCCGGCGGACGCTTTACCCGGGTGACGACGCCATCCGCCGCCGGCCAGTACTCGGTCAATGCGTCCACCGGCGTCTATACGTTCAGCGCGGCCGATGCGAGCGCGGTGCTTCAGGTCTCGTATCTCTATGCGCCGACCGCGTCGGGCAGGAAGCTGGTCGTCACCAACCAGCTGATGGGTTTCACGCCGACCTTCAAGGCGTCGTTCTACACGCAAAAATCGACGCTTGGGGTGCCGGCCGGCCTCGCCTTGGTGCTGAACGCCTGCACCGCGACCAAGTTGTCGCTACCGACCAAGACCGACGATTACGAGATCCAGGAATTCGACTTCAGCGCCTTCGCCGACGCCACCGGCACGATCGGCACGTTGAGCACGCTGGAATGACCCGGGAGCGAAGGAGTGAGGCGCGAATGACCGAAGCGACCATCCATCTCGGAGGCCGAAAGTTTACGATCGAGCCGTTGCGGCTCGGACAGTTGCGCGCCCTGCTCGACGCGCTCGACGATTTGTCGGGCAAAACCGGCGGAGCGGTGATCGACGCGGCGGCGCGGGTCATTCAGGCCGGGCTGGTTCGGGCCCACCCCGGTCTGACCCTTGACGCGGTGCTGGAACTCGACGCGACAATGGACGAGGTGACCGAAGCGGTCGCCATGGTCCTCACCGTCGCCGGGTTGCGCCGTCCCGAGGACACCCGTTCGGGGGAAGCAGTGCCGGTGGCGAGCGCGGAACAAATACCGGCGCCGGTTGCCGCGGCCGTTTAGCGGCGATCTACGGCGCTCTCGCCACCGGCTGCTCGTATCCCTACGCGGCGATCGACGGCATGACCGTCGCCGAAGCGGGGGAGATTTTCGCCTACTGGACCGAGAACCCTCCCGTGCATCTGATGCTGCAGTCGATCGCGCGGATGCTCGGCTGGAAGCCGGCCGCCGACGCGGCGCCCGTGCTCTCCGATATCGTGGCGATGGCGCCGCCCGGTCTCGCCGTGGCGTTGTCGGATGGCGATATCGGCATGCCGGCACCGGTGCTCGACATCGAAAAACTGCGCGCTCGCAATCGCGCGCATTTGGCGAAGCGGCCCGAGCGATTGTAGCCTCGACGCGGAACGGTACGCGGGGAGGCGCGGATGCGGGTGTTGGCGGTGACTGCGACGGCCCTTGCCGTGTGGGCGGGGCAGGCGAGCGCCGCGTCGCCGACCCAGGCCATCACGCCGGAAGACAAGCGTGCCGGCTGCCTGCACAACGATCTGCGGCCGTGCATGATCGCGCTGGGTTCGACGCTGTGGTTCGACATGAAACTCGTCGCGCCGCAGATCGCCAAGCGCAACGAGCTCGACGTCAATGGCCGTACCGCGCACCGCAAGATCGCGATCGATGCGGCGGTCCCCGGCCGTCACGAGATGATCTCGATTGTGCTGACGCTGGCGTCGCCGGCGCCGAACGACCAGGTGGTGAAAGCCGAGGTGATGTTGCCGGAAGACCCGGACATGGCCCACACCGCCTCGGAATACGACCGGACCTTTCTCTACGATGCCGTGTCGGTGCTGTCCGGCAAAAATTGCCCCGGGCTGGACAGGCTGGCGCTTTACCGGTTCTACGAAAACAGTCTGAAGCCGCGCGAGATCGTAAAGACAGAGGTTCCGAAGAACGACATCGTCAACCGCACCAAGATGATCGTCGATACCGACAAGGTGCCGTTTTGCGGCGTGATGTTCAGCTTGCACCGCCGCGTCGAATGGAACGGGACACCGGATTTTCCCTACCGAAGCCGTAACCGGGGCGGCGTTAGCTTTATCGACATGGAATGACCGCCGCCAAGACGGCGACATCAGCCTGACATCGCCTCGCGGCGGGGGCCCTTTTCGAAAACGCGTGGGCAACCCGCTCGGCGCGCGGAGGATCTATGGCGGATACTGTCCAGATCAAGATCGGCGTCGATACCGGCGACGGCACCGATCAGGTCAAAGAGCTGACGGCCGGATTGGGCGGGCTCGCCGCACCCATCGCCGCGATCGGCGACGCCTCCGCTCGGGCGGCGCAGCTGCAGCAGCAGATGGCGCAGGGCATGGCCCGGCATGCGCTTCAGGCGGCGCAGGCGATGCAGCAGCTTCAGGGCTCCTACACCGAAGCCTTCAAGAACGGTATGCAGGTCCTCGTCGACAGTAAGCAGCTCAGCCTGCAGCAGGCGCTCGGCTACGACATCGACTACACGGCGCAGATCTTTACCCAGGAAGAGGAACGGCTCGACGCGGTCCGGGAGAACGACCAGGCCGCGGTCGAAGATCGACAGGCCGCGGTTACCGCGATGCAGCAACTCGACGCGCGCTATGTCGCGCAGGCGAGCGAGGATTACCGCCGCCTGGCGGACGCAGCGCGTCGCCAAGCCGATCAGGTCGCCCGCTCCTACGAGCAAGCTTTCGATCGCGCCGGCGGTTCGGTGGAACGCAGCTTCAACCAAATCCTGACCGGTCAGGCGACCTGGGCGAAAGGCATGACGCGCATGGTGCAGGAAGTCGAGACCTCGTTCCTCGAAGGCATTGAATCGATGGCGGCGAAATGGGCCGCCTCGGGCTTGGCGGGCATTGCGGGCGGCGCGGTATCGAGCGCGGTCGGCGGGGCGCAGGCGACCGGCGCGAGCGGACTCGCCGCCGGACTTACCGCGCTGATCGGCGTCAACCAGCCGGGCGGATTGTTCGGGACAGGCCTCTTTGCCGGCGCCGGCGGCGCTTCCGCGACTGCCCAGGCGGCCTCGGTCACCGCCAATACGACAGCGCTCGGGGCTTCTACCACCGCCTTGACCGCATTGACCGCAGCCCTCACCGGCGCGACGGCGGCTGCCGGCACCAGCGCCGGCGCCTCCTTGGCCGGCGGTGCGACGGCGGCCGGCGCGGCAGCGGGCGGCAGCGGGCTCTTCTCGTGGCTCGGCGGCCTCTTCAGCTTCGATCGCGGCGGCATCGTGCCGTCGGCGGCCGGTGGTTGGGCTTTGCCCAACTTCGCCGGCGCGACGCCGGCGCTGCTTCACGCGCGCGAGATGGTGCTGCCGGCGGACATCTCGCAGGGACTGCAAGGCATGATCGCGTCAGGCGGCGCCGGCGACGCGCATTTCCATGCGCATTTCCACGGGCCGGCCGACGCGCCGTCGATCAACCGCTGGTTCCGCGATAACCTCAAGAGCAACGCCGGCGCGGTGCGCGACCTGTTCCGCCAAAACGCCCTGACCCCGCGCAGCTTCTGATAGAGCCACGATGACCGCGATTTTCCCAACGCTGCCGGGGCTCGGCTGGAGCGTCAGCAAGGCGCCGCGCTTTGCGACCCGCATCCAGCGTGCGGTGTCAGGCCGCGAGCTCCGCGCGCTCGACCAGCCGAACCCGCTTTGGACCTGGACGCTGACCTATTCGATACTGCGCGACCAGAACGATACCCGCGCCGCCAGCGGCCCCGGCGTCGGCTACGACGAGCTGCGCATGCTGATGGGGTTCTTCCTGCAGCAGCAGGGCGCTTTTCAGCCCTTCCTCTTCGACGATCCGACCGACGACCATGCGAGCGCGCAGGCGATCGGCACCGGCGACGGCGGCACGACCGTGTTCCAACTGGTGCGCACGATGGGCGCCGCCTTGCCGGGCGGCGGCTTCGCCGAGCCGATCACCGCGCCGAACGCCGTCGCGACGATCTATTTCGACGGCGTGCGGCAAAGTTCCTCGGGTTACAGCGTCGATCCCGCCACGGGATTGGTAGGATTCGCCAGCCCGCCGCCCGCCGGCCAGTTCGTGACCGCGGATTTCACCTATTATTTTCGCGCCCGCTTTGCCGACGACACCGCCGATTTCGAGAATTTCCTCTATCAGCTCTGGGCGCTGAAGCAGGTCAAGCTCCAGTCGGTCTTTGTGTGAGGCGAGAGCAATGAGACCGGCTTCCGCGGCGTTGCAAAACTGCCTCGCCGCCAATGACAGCTTTGTCGTCATCGACCTTTATACCTTCGTGCTGCCCTCGGGAGCGGTGCTGCGCTATTCGGGCTGGACGACGCCGCTTACCGTACCCGGCACCGCGTTTCCGGCCGGCAGCCTCAACTACAATGCCGCCGGCTATACCGGATTCGCGCTCGGGCCGCGCTTCGGCCGCTCGATGGTGACAACCAAGATCGGCATCGAGCCGACCGAACTCGACATCTCGATCCTCGCCGGCGCCAACGACCTGATCGGCGGGTCGAGTTTCGCCGACGCGGTCAGGATCGGGCAGTTCGACGGCGCGACGGTCGAACTCGACCGCTTCTTCGCGCCGCCGCAGCCGGACGGCTCCGGCGCGCCGGCGGCGAGCCTCGGCGCGATCGTCTGGTTCTACGGCCGCGTCGCCGAGACCGATGCGGGGCGCAGCAAGATCGAAATGAAGGTGAAATCGCTGCTGAACCTGCTGGCCCAGCAGCAGATGCCGCGCCGGCTCTATCAGGCGGCCTGCACGCATATTTTCGGCGATGCGATGTGCTCGTTCAGCCGGGCGAGCCTGGGCGCAAGCGTTACCGCCGCCGCGGGTCGAACCAGGCGGTGATCGTCACTTCGCTGTCGCCGAGTCCGGCGACGCTCTACGACCAGGGGACGATCATCGCGACGAGCGGCGCCAATGCCGGGCAAAGCCGTACGATCGCTCAGCTTTCCGGCGGCCATGTCTATCTGTTGAAGGTCTGGCTGCAACCGGTCGCGGTCGGCGATGCATTCGAGCTGCTGCCCGGGTGCGACCACACGGTCGCGACCTGCCAGAACACGTTCAACAACCTCGTTCATTTCGGCGGATTTCCGTACATCCCGCCGCCGGAATTGGCGGTCTGACGATGGATGCGCGCGCGGCGGTGGTCGCGGAAACCGAGGAGTGGCTCGGCACGCCGTTCCACCATCAGGGGCGAATCAAAGGCGCCGGCGTCGATTGCGCGATGCTGCTGGCGGAGGTCTATCAGCGCTGCGGCGTCGTGCCTTATGTCGACCCCGGTTATTACCCGCCCGACTGGCATCTGCATCGCGATGCGGAGCGCTATCTCGAAAAGCTGATGCCCTACGCGCGCGAGCTGGCCGGACCGCCGGCGCCGGGCGACGTCGCGGTGTTCCAGTTTGGCCGAACTTTTTCGCACGGCGCGATCGTCGTCGCCTGGCCGCGGCTGATCCACGCCTATTGGCGGCGCGGGGTCGTCTGGGGCGATGCGATGCTCAACCCGCTTGCCGGGCGCGAGGTGAAGTTCTTCGGGGTGATCGATGATTGACGGCGCGTCAGCGGGAAAAGGCGGCGGCCCGAGCCCCTTCGTCAACGCCTTCAGCAACCCGACCCTTGGTTCGCTGCGGTATAATACGAGCCAAGCCGGGAGCCCGATTTTCGTTTGCTACGGCACGCAACGCGTCGCGATCAATCTTCTCGAATACTGGAATTTTTAAGGATCGAGCAGCACCAGCAGTCCTGGCGGCAAGGGGCTCGGCAACAGCAGCGGCAAAAAGGGGGCGAACCAGCAATATTCGGTCGATGTCGCGTTTGGCATCTGCCAGGGGCCGGTGTCGTTTACCGGCTCGGTCTACGGGGATTTCGGCCTAAACCGGATCTGGGCGAACGGCGGCGTCGCGTTCGGCCTCGGCAATGCCGGGCTCAACGGTTATGCCGGCGGCGATGGGCAAGCCGCCGACCCGGTCTTTGCCAGCTCCGATGTGAACCAGCCGGTCATCGGCTACTCGGGCACCTGCTATGTCACCGGCACGCCGCTCAATCTCGGGTCGTCATCGGCGATCCCCGACATCTCTTTCGAGATCACCGGCTTTGAGAGCGGCACCGGCGGGCCGGGCTTTCCCGACGACGCGCGCCCGGACCTGATCCTGACCGACATCCTGACCAATCCGCGTTACGGCGCCGGGTTTCCGGCGGCAAACCTCGACACGGGCGGCGCGCTCGCCGATTGGGGCAATTACTGCCAGGCCGCGCAGCTCGCGATGTCGTTGCTGCTCGACAAACAGCAGCCGGCCGCGCGCTGGATCGAGGAGATGACCCAGCTTACCGTGTCGGCGGTCGTGTGGTCCGGCATATTGCTGAAGATCATCCCCTACGGCGACCAGGCATTGTCGGCCAACGCCGCGAGCTGGACGCCGAACCTGACCTGGCACTACAGCCTCGGCGACGGCGATTTTCTGCCGTGGTCCGAGGGCGGCGGATCCGACACGAGCGATCCCGTGCTGCTGACCCGCAGCGATCCGGCGCAGGCGACCAACTGGCTCTCGGTCGAGTACATGGACGCCGGCAACAGCTACAACCCGCAGATCATCGCGGTCTTCGACCAGGGCACGATTGACCAATATGGGGTGCGCACCGAGCCGTCGATCCAGGCGCACGAATTCACCAACCCGACAAGCGCGACAATCTCGGCGCAGCTGATGCTCCAGCGCCGGCTTTACGTGCGGAACACCTACAATTTCAAGCTCGGCTGGAAATACGCGCTGTTGGAGCCGATGGACATCGTACTCATCACCGACGCTGCGCTCGGTCTGGCGGCCGCTCCGGTGCGCGTCACCCAGATCGCGGAGGACGACAACGGCGCACTCACCGTTACCGCCGAGGAAATCCCGGGCCTGACGCCATGACCGGGACGATCACGCCGATCGGCGTGGGGACCGCCATCCTGCATGCGAAGCAGGCGACGGCCGGGGCGCCGCTCGACCCGTTCATCGCTCCCGGCAACACCAACGCCCCGATAATCTTCGAACCGTCCGCCGGGTTGACCGGGGGCGCAACCGAGGTGTGGATCATCGCCAGCGGCGGCGCCGACTGGGGCGGATGCCAGGTCTGGATCTCGACCGACGGCAACACTTACGGCCTTGCCGGCACAATCTATCGCGGTGGCCGGCAGGGCGTGCTGACCGCGAGCCTGCCGGCGACCGCCGATCCCGATACGGTCGATACGCTGGCGGTCGACCTCGGCGAGTCGCAAGGCCAGCTGCTTTCGGGGACGCAAGCGGACGCGGATGCTTACGTCACGCTCTGCTTTTGCGATGGCGAACTCGTCTCTTACGAGACCGCGACGTTGACCGCGACCTATAAGTACCACCTGACTTACCTGCGCCGTGGGGTTTACGGCACGGCAATCGGCGTGCATGCGAGCGGCGCGCAATTCGCGCGGTTCGGGCCGAATGATCCGTCGCTGTTCCGCTACCCTTATCCGACGAGTTTCGTCGGCGCGACGATTTACGTGAAACTGCCGGCGTTCAACATCTTCGGCCAGGATCTGCAAGGCCTCGCCGCGGCTTCGGCGTACAGCTACACGCTGCTCGGCACGGGCGGGCAATCGCTTGACGTGATCGCGGCGCTGGCTGGCGGCGTGGCGCAGGACTGGGGCATGATCAGCACCAGCATCGTCGCGCGGGCCGATTTCGCCTCGATCGCCGCGGCGCCCGGCTACGACATCATCCTCGGCCTACTGAACTAGCTCCGCAACGCGGCTTCGGCCGCCAATGAACGGGCACGCGCGCCCGAACGGAGACGCTTGTGTCCCACACTCAGGTCCAATGGGCCCGCGGCACCACCGCGCAAGTCATCGCCTATACCGGTCCGTCCGGCGAGTTGGTGCTCAATACCGACGATTGGAGCCTGCAAGCCCAGGACGGCGTCACCGCCGGCGGCTGGGTCGTCCGGCCGCGCCTCAACATCCGTGCCGTCACCGGCACCGGCAGCCAGAGCGTCGCCGCCACCGACGACATCATCGCCTGGCAACCGACGGCTCCGGCGGCGACAATTTTTACCCTGCCGTCGAACGCCCGCGTCGGCGAGCAGCACGCCTTCAAATATCTCGCCGCCAGCGGCAGCTACGCGATGACCGTCGCCGCGCCCTCCGGGCAGACGATCGACGGTCAGGCGTCGATCGCCGTGTCGGTCGCCTTTGCGGCCCTTCGCGTCGTCTATCTCGGCAGCAATTCGTGGGTCATCATATGAAAGCGCGGATTTTCAGCATGCTGGTGGGGTTGGTGCTGGCGATCGCCGGCGCCGCGCCCGCTTCCCATGCGCAATACATCCCGGGCGGCGCGTGTCCGACACACCAATGGGCCAACGGTTACGGGTTCACCAGCGGCCTGGCCTGCGCGCAGCCGAGCTTTGGCGACCTCGCCGGCAGCGCCAATGCCGGCCAGGTTTCCGGCGCGTTCGCCGGTTTCGTCAACAAGCTGCGCGGCAACAGTCTGTCGCAATGGTACAGCGGCACCGCGATCACGATCACGACCTCGGGCGGCTGGGCGTCCGAGGGGGTCTATGTCGTGCCGACCGGGGCTTCGATCACCGCGAGTCAGGTGACGAGCCCGCAATCAGGCGGCCCGTACTACGCGCTGAAGATCCTTGGCGCCACCGCCAATACCGACGTCAAGGTCCGTTTTCCGATCGAGAGCGTCGACGCTGCCTCGCTCGCCGGCCAGACCGTCACCTTCCAGATCACCTACCAGAACAAGCCGGGCGGCTCGATCACCCCGACCTTGACCACCAAATATGCCGGCTCGCAGGACAGCTGGGGCTCGCCGACAACCGATCTGTCGGCGGCCAGCATGCAGAGCTGCGCGAACAATGCGATCTGCACCGCCGCCTATACGCTGGCGGTCAATTCGGGGGCCAATAACGGTTATACCCCGACCGTCGATTTCGGCGCGCTCGGCAGCGGCGGCTACGTCGCGATCGTCAGCTTCGACATGCGGGCGACGGCGGGCCTCTCAACCGGCGCCAATGCATCGCCGCCGACGCCGGAACTGATCGCGGCCGCGCTCGATGCGACATGGTGTCAGCGGTTTTTCGAGACGAGTTACGACAACGGCACCGCACCGGGCACCGCGACACGTAACGGTATCGTGATGGTGTTCGCCTACAACTCGGCTGCCGTAGTGTATGAAGGCATATCGGTGGCGTTCCAGCAGACTAAACGCACCGTTCCAAGTATGAATTATTGGGATGGAGCTGGTAATGTCAACAATATAAGCTATTTTCAAAGAGGATCGTGGACTGACAATAATATTTTATCTTCAAGTGGTAATGTTGGTTTTGTGGTGGGGGAGAAAAGTTTTGGTATTTATACTGCCAACATAGGACCAGTCGCGCTTCATTTCAGCGCCGACGCGCGGATAACCGGAGCGTGACGATGCACCGCGAACCTGCTCCGTGGGCGATTTGATGAGCACACGCCTCGCCGCGATGCTCCACCCGCATTTCAGTCCGGACATAACGCTCGGCCATCTCCTGCAGGCGGGGGTTGTCATCATCACCGGGGGCGGCGGCCTCCTCGGGGGCTATCTGAGCCTGCGTAGCGACATCGACATGCAGCGCGCCGAATATCGCGTCGCGCTCGCCGGCCATGAGGCGCGCATCGCCGAGACCGAACGCGAGCTCGACGAGCGCCGCCAGGAAGACCGGCAATTTCAGGCCGAGATGCGCGGCGCGCTGGAACGGGTGATGCAAACCCTGGCCGACATGCGCGCCGAGCTGGTTCAGAAGCAAAACCGGCGCTAGCCCCAGCAGTAAAGGATCGGGAAGATGGATTTTGTCGGTGCGGCGGCGTCGCTCGCCGCCGGCGATGTTATTGCTGTCGCCGCCCGGCTGCAATGCGAGCGGGCCGCGATCTGGGCTGTCTGCGACGTCGAAAGCGCCGGCGGAGGGTTTCTCCCGGACAAGCGCCCAAAAATCCTGTTCGAGGCGCATATTTTCGGCGGCCTGACACAGCACCGTTGGGATGCGACTTACCCCGACATTTCAGCACCTGCCTGGAACCGCGCCCTTTATGGCGCGGCCGGCGCCCACCAATACGATCGGCTGGCCGAGGCGATCGGCCTCGATCGCCCGTCGGCGCTGCAGTCGGCGAGCTGGGGCATGTTTCAAATCCTCGGCATGAACTTCGCCGGCTGCGGGTTTTCCCGGGTCGAGGATTATGTCGCCGCGATGTGCGATGGCGAAGGCGCGCAGCTGACGGCGTTCGCCGCGTTCTGCCAGCACGGCCGGCTCGACCGGTTGTTGCGGGCGCGTGACTGGACGCAATTTGCCTTGGCTTACAACGGCCCGGGCGAGGCCGAGAACGATTACGACGGCAAACTCGCCGCGGCCTACCGGCATCGCGCCGCGATAAGCGCATGAGTCCGGCGACGAAATCGTGCGAGCGCTGCGCCGGCAGCGGCCGTACCCCGCGCCTCCAACGCCGCCGCGACGACGGCAGTCCGGACCCCTCCGACATTATCGGCCGGCACAGCGAGATTTGCGATCGCTGCGGCGGTTCCGGCGAGGTGTCGGGCGGCCCGTCCGCGGTCCCCGAACGCGGTCACGGCTACGCCGCCGATCTCGGGTAACCGCATCCCCTCATCTCCATCCGGGCCGCCTCCAGCGGTCTTTTTTTTGAAAGGAACTGCGATGCAGACAGTGGCCTTCATGCTGGCGCGACTGAGCGAGCCGTCGAGCTATGCCGGTCTCGGCGCCATCCTGGCGCTTGCCGGTTGGCACTTCTCCGATAGCGATCTGGGACAGCTCGCCCAGTTCCTCGCCGCCGGCTGCGGCCTCGCCGCCCTGTTGCTCAAGGAGCGCGGCGTCATCCAGATGATCGTGCTGACCGTGATGGTCGGCGCCGCGCTCGGCGCCTGCGCACCGCTGATCGGGGCCGGCGCCGCGGCCGGCGCGGTCGGCGGCGGTCTCGCGATCGCCAACCAAGTCGCCGGCACGGTCGACACCACGATCCAAACTGCCTGCCGCGAATATGATAAAGGCAAGGCGGCCGCCAATGCGGTGCTCGCCACCGGCCTCGTGCCGGCGACGGTGGCGAGCGATATCAACACCATCGAGGAATACGGCGATGCCGCCTGCGCCAACCCACCGGCGGGCGACGCGGTGTCGACCGCGATCTGGCTCGGCGAGTTGGTCGGTCAGATTGGCACCTTGACCAGTGTTAAACCCGCTACCTGAGGCCGCACCCGTGCCATCCCGCTTGATCGCGCTGCCCGCCCTCGGCATCGTGCGCAAAAGGGGAGAGGCGGGGATCGATGCGGTTCCAGGCGGTAATGGCGCTTGCCGTCGCGGCGCTGGTCGCCGGCTGCGGCGGCTGGCTCGGTTTGAAGAGCAAGCCGGACGCCGCCGACTCGGACGTGCCAGCCGAGATCACCAGGCCGATCGGGCCGCACCTCGTCGCGCGCTGTCCGGTACCGGTCAGCTATGACGACGCGACGATGCGAAAAATCCAGCAAGCGCTCGACGGCCTTCCCAAGGACAGCGTCCTGCGCAAGATGATGAACGACTACGAAGCCGAGCGCGACAATCTGCGGATGTGCCAGTAGGGTCTCGGCGTCGAAGGCTTCCGACTTGCGTCGCTGCCGCCCGCTTTGAGCGGCTGAAATGATTTGAGGGCGCGGATGTTCCGTGCCGCCTAATCCAGCCCGGTTGGTTCCATGATTAAGGCTATACGGAGGCTGCACCCCCGCGGTGCGGCGAGCCGAGGTATTTGCGTCGACGCCGAGGGCGCGGTGCTCGGGCCAGATTATGTGCTGGTCCGCCGCACGCCGCGCGGGTTTCAGCCCATCGACCGCGACGATGCTTTGCAGGCTCAGAAATGCCTGCTGGACTCGGATCGCGATGAAGATTGGTTGTTTCGGCAATGCCAGCGCATCGCCGACGCGCTCGATAAGGGCGAGGTCGCCCTTGCGCATTTACGGCTTGCGTATCCCGGTCGGTGACCTGGACGCCTGGCAGCTCAGGCGAACTTCCCTCGCCAAAGCTGACTTCGATCCCGACGAGCCGCGGCTTCCGAAGGGCGACCCGCACGGCGGCGAATGGACCGCAGGCGACGATGCCGGAGACGCTGCTCCATCGGGATCGCCTTCTTCCGATCCAGGTGCCGGCACCCCATCGTCCGCAAATCAGACGAGAAGCGACAACCAGCAGGTGGCCGGAGAGGCCCTGGCGACATTGCATTCGGCCACGGGGCTCGACATGTGGACGATCCGTATGCCGTAGAAGCTGCGATCAGGGATGCTCTGGTGATCGCTCCTCTCTCGCCAGGCTTCAACTCGGGCGCTGTGAACGTAGGCGGAACGTGGTATCGATACCGTGCGTATCTGCGACCTAACGGAGGGGTATATGTCGGGACGTATTTCCCCTGGTGAGGTGTCTATGAGGGATTTGACGGAGCGCGAGCAGAAAATATTGGAAGCCATGCTGGGGCAGCTCCCTGGGGTAGAACCACAATTGCGCGAGCAGCTCACGACAGCACGAGCGAGTCAAATCGATGACGAGGGCAGCCTGCGCCTTGATGTCACGTCGCCAGTCGTTGCTGATATCCAGGATAGAGTGCCGGTCACCGCAACGTTCGATGATACCGATAATATTCCTATTTATCTTCTTCTTCACGTTATCGAAGGAAAGCTAGCGGAATTGGAAATTTACAAAGGCGATGGCTCAAGGATCATCGCCCGCCCAACGCCTGAAAGGCTGTATTTTTGAGGAAAGCGCATATTTGAGCGTGGCAAAAGGGACAGCCTCTTCTGCGCCGGGCGACTATCGGTCAAAGCGGCATGTTCGGCCCGCACCCCCTGCCGCCTTGACTCGCCCGGTGACGAGTCTATGACCAAGGCGACGGACGCAAGGGGGATGCGCCGCGCATGAAACGTGCTTTTGTCTTTCCTGGCCAGGGGTCGCAGGCGCCCGGCATGGGGCGCGATCTCGCCGAGGCTTTCGTCCCGGCGCGGCGTCTCTTCGAGGAAGTCGACGAGGCGCTGTCGCAGCACCTCTCGCGGTTGATGTTCGAGGGGCCCGAGAGCGACCTCACCCTCACCGAAAATGCGCAACCGGCTTTGCTCGCCGCCAGCCTCGCGGTCATCCGCGTGCTCGAAGCCGAGGCCGGGTTCGACATCGCCGAGCGGGTCGCCTATGTCGCCGGGCATTCGCTGGGCGAATATTCCGCGCATGCGGCGGTCGGCACGTTCTCGGTCCCGGACGCGGTGCGTCTCGTCAAGCGGCGCGGCCAGGCGATGCAGAAGGCGGTGCCGGTCGGCGAGGGCGCGATGGCGGCGCTGCTCGGGCTCGACATCGAGGTGGCGCGCGAGGTCGCCGCCGGGACGGCGGGTCACGGCATCTGCGTCGTCGCCAACGACAACTGCCCCGGCCAGATCGTCCTCAGCGGCCACGTCGCCGCGGTCGAGAAGGCCTTGGTGCTGGCCGCCGAGCGCGGCGCAAGGCGCTCGATCATGCTGCCGGTCAGCGCACCCTTCCATTGTCCCCTGATGGCGCCCGCCGCCGAGGTCATGGAAGAAGCACTCGGCGAAATTCTTCTAAACGCGCCGTGCGTTCCCGTCGTCGCCAATGTCACTGCCGCGCCGACGAGCGATCCCGGCGAAATCCGCGAGCTACTCGTCGAGCAGATCATCCGCATGGTGCGCTGGCGCGAGACGGTGCTGTCGTTCAAGCAGCGCGACGTCGAGGAGGTCATCGAGATCGGCACGGGCCGCGTGCTCGCCGGTCTGGTCAAGCGGGTCGATCGCGAGCTGACGGCGCTCTCGGTCGGCACCGCGGCCGAGACCGAAGAGCTGATGAAGCGGCTGTGATGTTCGATTTCACGGGTCAGAAGGCCCTTGTCACCGGCGCTTCCGGGGGTATCGGGGGGGCGATCGCCCGCGCCCTCCACGCGCAGGGCGCGACCGTCGCCCTCGCCGGCACGCGCGAGCCGGCGCTGTCGGCCCTTGCCGCCGAGCTTGGCGAGCGCACCCACATCCTCACCGCGGATCTCGCGCTGGCGGGCGAGCCCGACCGGCTGATCAAGGAAGCCGAGGCGGCGCTCGGCCAGCTCGACATCCTCGTCAACAATGCCGGCGTGACCCGCGACGGCCTCGCCATGCGGATGCGCGACGAGGATTGGCAGGCGGTCATCGAGATCAACCTGACCGCCGGCTTCAGGCTGATCCGTGCCGCGTTGCGCGGCATGCTGCGGCGCCGCCATGGCCGAATCATCTGCATCACGTCGCTCGTCGGCGTCGCGGGAAATCCCGGCCAGGCGAATTATGCCGCCTCGAAGGCGGCGATGATCGGCATGGCGAAGTCGATCGCCGCCGAAGTCGCGACGCGCGGCATCACGGTCAATTGCGTCGCGCCCGGCTTCATCGCCACGGCGATGACCGACAAGCTCTCCGACGATCAGCGTGCCCGCGGCGCGGCCGCGATCCCGATGGACCGGTTCGGCACCCCCGCGGAGGTCGCCGCTGCAGCGATCTTTCTTGCCAGCGCGGAGGCCGCCTACGTCACCGGTCAGACGCTCCATGTCAACGGCGGCATGGTCATGGTATAAGCGTGGCGATTGCGCGGTTCCCCGGATTGGCACGCCCGCCGAATTCGTGTTATGTGACCCGCCACCTTCAACGCGGCCGCGATGGCGACGGATAAACGGCTGATCCCCCGATCGGATACCCGCACCGCGCTGAACCGAGAACACACGCAAATCAGCCACTGAGGGACAACACGGATGAGTGACGTCGCCGACCGAGTGAAGAAGATCGTCGTCGAGCACCTTGGCGTCGATGAGGCGAAGGTGACTGAAAACGCGAGCTTTATCGACGATCTGGGGGCCGACAGTCTCGACACGGTCGAGCTGGTTATGGCATTCGAGGAGGAATTCGGCTGCGAGATACCGGACGACGCCGCGGAAAAGATCATAACCGTCAAGGACGCGGTGAGCTTTATCGAGACCCACGGCTGAGCGTGCCGGCGGTTTTCCCGCTATCGGGTATACCGGCATGAGGCGCGTCGTCGTCACCGGGATGGGGCTCGTGACGCCGCTCGGCCTGGGCGTCGAGCGCGTGTGGAAAAAGCTGCTCGCCGGCGAGTCCGGGATCGGTGCGATCCAATCGTTCGACGTCTCCGACCTGCCGGCGCGAATCGCCGCCCAGGTGCCGCTGGGCGACAAGGATTCGGGCCACTTCAACGCCGACGACTGGGTTCCGCCAAAGGACCAGCGGCGGATGGACCAATTCATCATCTTCGCCATGGCCGCTGCCGACATGGCGGTCGAGGATGCCGGCTGGAAGCCCGACGACGAGGAAGAGCTCGAACGCACTGGCTGCATGATCGGCTCCGGCATCGGTGGCCTGCCGGGCATCGCCGACGGCACGTTAACGCTGCGGGATAAGGGGCCGCGGCGGCTCACGCCGTTCTTTATCCCCGCGAACCTGATCAACCTCGCCTCGGGCAATGTCTCGATCCGGCATGGGTTCAAGGGGCCGAACCACGCGGTGGTGACCGCCTGTTCGACCGGGGCGCACGCGATCGGCGATGCGGCGCGGCTGATCATGCTCGACGACGCCGATGTCATGGTGTGCGGCGGCACGGAAGCGGCGGTGTGCCGCTTGGGCATCGCCGGGTTCGCGGCGGCGCGCGCGCTGTCGACCGCGTTCAATGACGACCCGCCGCGCGGCTCGCGGCCGTGGGATCGGGACCGCGACGGTTTCGTGATGGGCGAGGGGGCCGGCATCCTCGTGCTCGAGGAATACGAGCACGCCAAGCAGCGCGGCGCGAAGATCTATGCCGAGGTCATCGGCTACGGCATGTCGGGCGACGCCTTTCACCTGACCGCGCCGGCCGAGGACGGCAACGGCGCCTTCCGCTCGATGCGCAACGCGCTGCGCCGGGCGCAGCTTTCGCCAGACAAGATCGACTACATCAACGCGCACGGGACTTCGACCCCGCTCGGCGATGAGATCGAGCTCGGCGCAGTCAAGCGCTTGTTCGGCGACCATGCCTACAAATTGTCGATGTCCTCGACCAAATCGGCGATCGGCCACCTGCTGGGCGCCGCGGGAACGGTCGAGGCGATCTTCGCGATCCTGGCGATGCGCGACGGGGTGGTGCCGCCGACCCTCAACCTCGACAACCCGTCTCCGGTCTGCGACATCGACCTCGTCGCCAAGACCGCTAAGGAGCGCAAGGTCGATTACGTGTTGTCGAATTCGTTCGGTTTTGGCGGCACCAATGCCTCGCTGATCTTCAGCCGCCCCGACCGCACCGGGTAGGCGAGGCGTCGGGCGCCGGAACATGCTGGCTTTTCTCCGCATGCTCGTGGGGTGCTTCCTGATCGCCGTGGTGATTGTCGGCGGTACGGCGGCGGCCGGGTATTGGGTCTATCACGACATCAACGAGCCCGGACCGTCTCGAGCGGCGTCCACAATCGTCATTCCGCCGCATACCGGCATCTCGGAAATCTCCGATCTGCTGACCGAGGAAGGGGTGATCCGCCACCCGCTGAGCTTCAAGGTCGCCGCCGAGGTGACGGGACGCGGGGGCGCGCTCAAGGCCGGCGAGTACGAGTTCCCCGCCGAGGCGAGCGCCGCCCAGGTGATGGAGATCATCGCCAGCGGCAAGACGGTCAAACATCGCCTGACGATCCGCGAAGGATTGACCAGCGCCGAGGTGGTCGCGCTGGTGCGCGACGCACCGCTGCTGACCGGCGGCATCGACCCGGTTCCGGCCGATGGTGCGCTGCTGCCGGAAACCTACGTCTACAGCCGCGGCGACACGCGCGAGAGCATCATTCAGCGCATGCAGCAGGCAATGCAGGAGGCGCTCGCCGCCGCCTGGGCGGAGCGCCGTACCGACCTGCCGATCGTCAATCCGCAAGAGGCGCTGACCCTCGCCTCGATCGTCGAAAAGGAATCGAGCCGCGACGAGGAGCGCGCGCATATCGCGGCCGTGTTCCTCAACAGGCTGCGGCTCGGCATGCGCCTGCAATCCGATCCGACCGTGATCTATGTGCTCAGCGACAAGGGCGCCGGCAAACTCGACCGGCCGCTGAGCCATGTCGATCTCGCGGTCGATTCGCCTTACAACACTTATGCGGCGAAGGGGCTGCCGCCGGGTCCGATCTGCAACCCCGGCAAGGCGACGCTGCGCGACGCGATGCGGCCGGAACACAGCGACGATCTTTATTTTGTCGCCGACGGCTCCGGCGGTCACGTCTTCGCCAAGACTCTCGTGGAGCACAACCGCAACGTCGCGACGTTTTTGCATGGGGCGGCGGCGGCCGAAGCAGAGCCGGCGCCGGACAACCCGCCGCGTCCGCCAGCCGCGGGGCCGGCGAAACAGGCCGCGGGCAGCCAGCAGCATTGCCGGGCGAGTCCCGGCCACCCTTGCATCCTGCGCTGAGGCGTCGCCGATGACCCTGGCGAGCATGACCGGGTTCGCCCGGGTCGAGGGCGAGACGCCCGGTATCTCCTGGGTCTGGGAGCTGAAGAGCGTCAACGGCAAATCGCTCGATCTGCGTCTGCGGTTGCCCGCCGGCTACGACGCGCTCGAGGCGCCGCTGCGCGCCGCGATCGGCGGCCGCCTGCGCCGCGGCAATATCTCGGCGAACCTGACCGTCGATCGCACCGCGCCGCCGACCATCCGGATCAACCGCGAAATGCTGGGCCGGGTTCTTGCCTTGATCGGCGAGTTGGCCGGGGAAGTCGAGGCCGCGCCGCCGCGCCTCGACGGCCTCATCGGTCTGCGGGGCATCATCGAGACGGTCGAGGACGAGCCGGACGATGTCGTCGAAGCGCGCCGCGCCGCGTTGGTCGACGCATGGGGCGTGGCGCTTGATCGGCTGGCGGCGTCGCGCGGTGAGGAAGGGGCGCGGCTTGGGGTCGTGCTATCGGGCCAATTGGCCGAGCTCGCCGCGCTTGTCGCCGCCGCCTCGGCCTCGGCCGCGGCGCAGCCCGAGGCTTTGCGCGCGCGGCTGGAGCAATCCCTGACCGCGCTCGACGAGTTGGTCCCGGCGATGCCGCGCGAGCGGGTCGCGCAGGAACTGGCGCTGCTGGTGTCGCGCGGCGACATTCGCGAGGAGCTGGACCGGCTGCGTGCCCATATCGCCCAGGCCGGAGATCTGCTCGCGAAAGGGGCGGGGGTCGGGCGCCAGCTCGATTTCCTGTGTCAGGAGCTCAACCGCGAAGCCAACACGCTGTGCTCGAAATCCGCCGATATCGAGCTGACGCGCATCGGCCTCGCGCTCAAGGTCGCGGTCGAGCAGTTCCGCGAGCAGGTGCAGAACCTCGAATGAGCGCGGTGCGCGGCTCCGCTAGCGCAATCCGCCGGCGCGGCTTCCTTCTGGTGCTGTCGTCGCCGTCCGGTGCGGGGAAGACGACGATCACCCGACGCCTTCTCGAACGCGACCCGGCGCTGTCGCTGTCGGTCTCGATGACGACGCGGCCGCGCCGGCCGAGCGAGATCGACGGCAAGGATTACCGCTTCATCGACCAGGCCGAATTCGATCGCATGGTCGCGGCCGATGAGTTGCTGGAGCACGCGAACGTGTTTGGAAATTGCTATGGCACGCCGCGCCAACCGATCGAGGCGGCGATCGCCGCCGGTCATGACGTCGTCACCGACATCGATTGGCAGGGCACCCAGCAAGTCAGCGCCAGCCTGTCCGGCGATCTGGTCACGATCTTTATCCTCCCGCCGAGTGCCGGAGCGCTCGAAGCGCGGCTGCGTACGCGCGCCCAAGACAGCGATGCGGTCGTCGCCCAGCGAATGGCGAAATCCTCCGAAGAAATGAGCCATTGGCCGGAATACGGCTATGTGATCGTCAACGACAATCTCGCAGCGAGCGTGGCTCAGGCTCAGGCCATCGTGACCGCCGAACGGCTCAACCGCGAACGCCAAATCGGCCTTGCCGAGTTCGTGACGCGCCTGCGCGGCGGCTGAGCGGAGCCTTTATTCATGGACACCATGCCGATGGAGCTTCCGACCGACGCCAATATCAATCTGCTCGTCTGCGACGGCGTGCGGCAAAGCCCGGATGGAAAGCTCGACGTGGCCGGCTATTTCCCCACGGCCGAGGTCAAGCTCGATCCGGCCGCACAGCTTCCCGTCGTCCTGAACCTGACCTTTGTCTTTGTGCTGAAGGATGGCGACGGGCAATTTCGCCCGACGCTCCGGATCGCCGATCCGCTTGGCAAGGAGCTTCACAAGTTCGACGTTCCGGAGATCAAGAAACTGGCCGGCGTGGCCCATGTGCTGATATTGCCGGTCGCCCAGATTCCGATTCGCCCATTCGGGGAATTACTCTATTTCTCTGGAAATCAGCGGACAGCAATATCGCCGGTCGGTGCGGATTTTTCAGTAGCGCGAGCCAGCGCGCAGAACTCGGCGACCGATAATTCCTCGGCGCGCGCCGTGCCGGCGACGCCGGCCGCGGCGAGCAGGATTTCGACCGGCAGGCCCAACGGTTTGAGGCTCGACCGCAGCATCTTGCGGCGCTGGCCGAACGCGGCGGCGGTGACGCGCTCGAGTCTGGCCTTGTCGGCTGCGGCGAGCGGCATAGCGCGCGGGACAAGACGGACGACGCTCGATGTGACCTTGGGCGGCGGGGTAAAAGCGCGGGGCGGGATATCGAACAAAATGCTCGTCTCGCACAGCCACTGCACCAACACGGAAAGCCGCCCGTATGCGGCGCTGCGCGGCGCGGCGACGAGACGCTCGGCGACCTCGCGCTGAAACATCAGTGTCAGGCTCTCATAGTCGCCGATCCGGTCGAGCCATTTGAGTAGCAGCGCGGTGGCGATGTTGTAGGGCAGGTTCGCGACGATGCGGCGGGGGCTATCGGTCAGCGCGGCCGGGTCGAGCCGCAGCGCATCGCCTTCGATAATCTCAAGGCGGGCGGGATAGTGCGCCGCGAGCTCGGCAAGCGGGGCGAGACAGCGCGGGTCGCGCTCGATCGCAACGACGCGCCCCGCGCCTTCGGCGAGCAGCGCGCGGGTCAACCCGCCGGGGCCCGGCCCGATTTCGATCGTCGTTCCGCCGGCGAGCAAGCCGCCGGATCGCGCGATGCGCCGGGTCAGGTTGAGGTCGAACAGGAAATTCTGGCCGAGCCGCTTGCGCGCGGCTATGCCGTGGCGCGCGACGACCTCGCGCAGCGGCGGCAGCACGGCGGCGGGGTCGGCCGTCAGTGCCGACCGCGCCGCAGCGCCATTTCCGCAGCAAGCCGCAGCGCCGCGATAAGGCTGTCGGGCCGCGCTACCCCTTGTCCGGCAATATCGAAAGCGGTGCCGTGGTCCGGCGAAGTGCGGATGAACGGCAGGCCAAGCGTCACATTCACCGCGCCGTCGAAATCGAGTGTCTTGATCGGGATCAGCGCCTGATCGTGGTACATGCACAGCGCCGCGTCGTAACCGCGCCGCGCCGCCGCGTGGAACATCGTATCGGCGGCGAGCGGGCCGCGCGCGTCGATCCCGGCGGCGCGCAATTCGGCAATAGCCGGAGCAATAATATCGATATCTTCACGGCCGAGCCCACCGGCCTCGCCGGCATGCGGGTTGAGGCCAGCGACCGCGATTATAGGGGCGGCAATCCCGAAATCGCGCCGCAATGCGGCGTCGGCAACGCGCCCGGCATGAACGATCGACGCGCTCGACAAGGTCGCGACCGCCTGACGCAAGGCCATATGGATCGTCACCGGCACCACGCGCAACTCGCTTCCCGCCAACATCATCACCGCCGGCTCCCTGGAACCCGACAGCTCGGCGAGGTATTCGGTGTGCCCAGGATGGCGGAAACCGGCGCGATACAGCGCGTCCTTGTTGATCGGGTTGGTGACGACGGCCGCCGCACGTCCGTGGGTTACGTCGTCGACCGCGGCGTCGATCGCGCGCAACACCAAGGTTTGGTCCGCCGGATCGGAATGCCCGGGCGCGGCGGCGGCGGCGGCGCCGAGCGGCGCTACCGGCAGCGCATCAGGAAAAATCGCCACTGTCTGCTCGCATTCGTCGATTGGCAGTACCGGTACGTCCCAGCCGAAGGCTCGCGCCAGTTTCGCCACACGACCAGGATCGTCGATCAGATAGAAGGGCGGCACTCCCTCGCCGCGCCGCAACCAGGCCTTGAGGGCGATTTCGCCGCCGATCCCGGCCGGCTCGCCCATCGTCAAGACGAGCGGAAGCGGCATCCGGCTAGACTCTCACGTCGACATAAGCCGCGCGCCGCAAATCGCGTAGATAGCGCCGCGACACCGTGTCCAGCTTCTGGCGCAACAGCGAGTCGAAAACTTCCTCGCGGTTGGGTTGGGCGCTCTTGGCAGCGGCTCCGGCGTCCTTCGAACAGAGCATGAGCACGCCGATACCATTGCGCTGAAGGATTGGTTCCGACACTTGGCCGACTGACAATTTGTTGAGCAGGTCGCGCATTTGCGGCGTCATGTTGGCGGCGGGAACCTTGCCTTCGCTGGTCATTTGCGGCGCTTTTTCCTTGCCGACCCGGAGCATGTCGGCGCAGGTCTTGACGCTGCCGCGAATACTCGTCGCTTCGACGGCGGCGGCGCGCTTCATCGCCTCGTTCGCTTGCGGCGGCAGCGGAAAAACGACTTGCACGACATCGTACACCGGCCCCTTGTCACCGCCGCCGGTGTCGCCGGTGCGGCGGTCGAGCACGAGCAGCAGGTAGTAGCCGCCATTGGTGCGGATCGGCGCCGACAGCTCGCCGGCTTTCAAGGGAGCGACCGCAGCGGCCAGATCGGCCGGTAGCTGGTCCGGCCGTACCCAGCCCATATCGCCGCCCACCGCCGCCGTCGCCGATTGCGAAAATTGCTGGGCTACCGCGGAAAATCGCGCGCCCTGCTTCATCTGCTGGGTCAGCTTATCGGCGAGCGCACGGATTTCTCCGTCCTGCGACGGGTTATCGACCGCCAGGAAAATTTCGGCGACGTGGCTCTGCGGCTCGCCGGCGTGCTCTTTGAGGCGTTTCAGCGCGTCGTCGACATCCTCGTCGGAAATCTCGACAGTCTGCGAGGCCAGCCGCCTGACCAGCTTCGCCCAGACGATCGAGGCGGTCACCTGGCTGACCAGGGAACTGCGGTCGATCCCCCGCAATTTGAGGAACGCGTTGAGCTGACCCGGCTGCATGTTGTTCTGTTTCTCGATCTGGGCCAGCGAACTGTTGACCTCGTCGTCGGTCGCAACGACGTTCTGTTTTTTGGCCTCCTGCAATTGCAGCTTCTCGTCGACCAGCGAGCGAAGCACTTGCGCTTCCACACGCTGGCGCGCTTCCGGCGTGTCCGGAATGTTCGACGACAGCAGCACCATGCGCAGCCGCGAGACGAGGTCAAAGATCGAGATCACCTCGTCGTTGACGACGGCGGCGATGCGCATCTGCAACCCGGGATCGGCCGGCGGTGCTTGGCGGATCGGCGCCTGGTGCGCCGAGCGGGCTGGCGGCACCGCGATGCAAACCACGGCGGACGCCATGAGCAGCGAGCCTACCAAACGCAATGCCGCCATCGCAGACAAAAACCCTGCCGCCCGAAAAACAACGCAGTTTATACCAGGATGATTTTGCTGTCGCCGCGTCGTTTCGTCGGCGCTTGCGGCATTGCGAGGCTCAGCCTCCGGGAGAGACCGAAAGCACGGTCCCGCCGATTTCGCCGATGTTCTTGAAGACCACGCTCAACAGCGCCGAATAGCCCGGCCTCACGTCGCCGTTGCGGATTCCCGATTGCGACAGCGACGCGATGAACGCCATGCATTCGTCCTGGTATGTCGCCGCTAGAGTCGCACTGAGGCTGGTGCTGTTCGACTGCGGGGTGACGATGCCGTTCACGATATTGGATGAGTTGGTAAGATTGAGCGTTTCGCTGCCAATGAGCGACCAATAGCGCGTCAGCTTGAGCGTGCTGCCGAAGGTGATCTGTTCTCGCTTGCCGTAGAGAATGGTCTGGCCGCTGCCGGGTATCGTAATGACATCGTTGGCCTGCTCGGCGGGAATCAGCAGGAAATTTGCATTGACGCGAAAATCCGTGGGGCCGGCGGAAAGACCGACCTCCTGCAGGCGGTTGCTCAGCGTCGCCTTGTCGAGGCGGAAGCGATAGATCAGATCGAGATAGGAGCTGGGCGACAGCGTGACGCGGCCGACGACGTCGGATAGTCGCGTGTCGGCGCCGCTGCCGGGCGGGATAAAGGAGTTCTCTTCCGCCCGGTAGCTTTGACCGATCAGCATGCGATAGCTGCCGCCGTTGTTGCCGTAGGCGCCGAGATTGAGGCCGTAATCGACGCGTTGTCCCGTATCGAGCAGATCGTAGCCCTGCATCCGGTCGGCGCGGAAAAGGTCGGTATCGCGGAACTCGTACCCCAAACTGTCTTCATTCGGGATGATGCGCCGGTTGCCGCTGCTCGGGCCGACAAAAGTCGCGACGGTCGGCTGGATCAAATAGGTGAAATTCTCGCCGGGATGGGCGAGCGGATAGTTCCAAATCAGGCCAACCTGGGGAAAGACGCGGGCGGCGAGGAAGTTATAAGGGACGCGTTCGGCCGGCGGCTGGCCGTTTTGCGAAAAATAGGCGGTCGGCAGGTCCGGGTTCGAATTCAGGCTCAGATCGTTGACCGAATAGGCATCGCCGCGCAGGGTCGCCTGGAATTTGTATTCGCCACCGATCCCGTCGCGGAATGTCTTACCCCACTCGGTTCCCAGCGACAGCCGCCGGGTTTGCGTTCCGGCCTCGCGCACGATATCGAGCAGGTTGGCGTTGACCTTTAAGGTGCCGCCGAAATCATCGGGCTTGAATTGCCAGGTGCGGTTGGCGACGGGCAGGACGATCGGCTGGGTCGTGTCGCCGAGGCCCGGGGTCAGTGGCTGAAACAGATACGCATTGACGTCTAGCGAGCCGTTTGCCGGAAAGCCCTCGAAATAGCCCCGCGTGATCATGGTGTTGAAGGCGGGCTGGGTGAAGCTGAAGCGCTGCAGATACGTTTGGTCCGATACGCGCTGCAGCGAAAATCCGGTGCGGTAGGTGTCGTCGAGATCGAATTCGCCGGCGGCGTTGATATGGCCGCGCCATGCGCTGGTAAGGTTCGGGTCGGTCACCGAGCCGATATTGCTGTGGTTGATGCTTCCCAGACCTTCGAGGGAGCCATTCGAAAATCGCTGCCGGTAGTCGCCCGCCAGCACCGTTCCGGCTTGCGTGGTAAAGCGCGGGGTTACCGTCAGATCGGCGTCGGGCCCAAGCACGAGATAATAGGGCGTCGCCAAATGCACGCCGATGGTGCTCGATGAGCCGAAGGACGGCATCAAAAACCCGCTCGACCGATGCACCGATGGATCGGGTGCGGACATGTAAGGCGTGTAAAAGACCGGCCAGCCGTCGATTTCCATCGTCGCGTCGCGAAATTCCAGGCGCTTCAGCTCTTTGTCATCGGTCATTTGGCGCGCCTTCAATTGCCATGCCGGCGGCGCGGAAGGGTCGTCTCGGCACAGATCGCAGGGCGAATAGACCGCTCGGCGCAAATCGAGACGGTTGCCGTTGGTCCGCCTGGCGGCGTTGGCGACGAGCCGTGAGCGATCGGACATCAGCATTCGCACATTGTCGGCGAGTGCGTCGTTCATGGAGTTGCGCAACTCCATGAAATCGGAAAAAGCCACCGAGCCGTCCTGAAGCATCAAGCTGACATGGCCCGATGCCGTCACCGTATCGGTGCGCTGGTTGTAGGTCACGACATCGGCAAGCAGGATCTGCGTGCCCTGGGCAATCTCGACATGGCCCTTTGCTACGGTCAGCGCCTGCTGCTCGTCATATGTGACCTCGTCGGCCTGAAAGGTCATTGGCTCATTGCTAGTGGCGGGATTGCCGATGCTGCTGCCGGGATCGGCGGCCGCGACGCCACACCAGAGGCCGAATAGGACCGCGGCGGCCATACGCAGCACGCGCCCGCTCTTCCGCTTGCGTCCGGCTTGGGGGAAACCATCCATGGGGGCGTCTAGCGGTTACAGCAATCCGTCGTTGGCGGTGGTCGTGGCCGTCAATTTCCCATCAGCAATATCGTTTGCGGCGGGGGCCGTCACCCGTCTTCGAGGTGGAGCAGCATCGAGATGCCGAAAATCAGGCTGATTCCGGTGGGGGTCCATGCCGCGAGCAGTACCGGCAATTTGGCCGAAAGCCCTAGCGCGAAGACGATGTTCGACACGAAATAGAGGATAAAGCCGGCGGCGACGCCGCCAGCGATCATCAGCGTCGCGCCGCCGCGGCGTTGCATGCGCAAGCTGAAGGTGGCCGCGACGAGCACCATCGCGCAGAACAAAAATGGCCGGGCCAGCAGGATGTTGAACTGAAGGCGATGACGCTGCGCTGAAAATCCCGACTGTTCGAGCAGCGAGATGAATCCGGGAAGCGTCCAAAACGACATCGTGTCGGGCGAGGCGAGGCTTTCCTCGATCCGGCTGGTCGTGAATTTGGTCGGCAGGCGCATTTCCGGCACCGGCTCGGCTTGATCGCTGGTCCGCCAGCGATTTCCGTTATCGATGATCCAGTAGCCGTCATCGAGCCGGGCGGTCTTGGCCTCGATGCGCGAGCTGAACTGATGGGCGCTGTTGAAAAAGAACAGAGTTACTCCGCCGAGCAGCAACTCGGGCGCGACCAGCTTGTCGCCGTGGATCACCACCTGTCCACCGTTCGGCTCGCTCTGCCGCAACCAAAGTCCCGAATTCGACAACGTAAGCTGGTCCGAACTCTGCTTCAGATAACGCGCGTCCAATTGCTCAAAGGTCGCCTCCATCTGCGAGGCGGCTGGGTTGAACACCGTCACCGCGATGATGCCGACCAGAAGCGCCACCAGCAGCGCCGGGGTGAGGAATTGCCAGACCGAGACGCCGGCCGCCCGCGCCACCACAAGCTCGTTGCTGCGGGTCAGGCGCCAGAAGGCGAGCATCGTCCCGAACAGGACCGCGAACGGCATGACCTCCTGCGCGGTATGCGGCAGTTTTAGGGCCGCCATCTCGAGCAGAATGCCCAGCGTGACCCCGCCTCGCGTCGATCCCCGCCGCAGCAGCTCGATGTAGTCGATCAAAAAGCTGATGCTCAGCATCGCGCCATAGACGCTGCAGAACCAGACAAAGAATTGGCGGGCAATGTAGGCGGAGAGGGTTTTGGCCAGCAGCACCTTGCGCGGTCTCCTTTCCGTTGCGGGTGATCAGCGCGTCGCGCTCGCGGCGAGCGCATTCCTCCGGAAGCTGAACCTTATTCCACGGTGCGAGAGAATTCCAATTCCAACCAGGAAGGGCAGTAGGTTGACCATATAACTGAGGGCGATTGCGCCGGCGTAGCGCCCCTCGAGATTCTTCACCGCCAGATCAATCACCTCGAAAGACAGCGCCCATCCGATTGCGATGAGAACGCGCATCAACTGCCCACGCCGGTTGAATTCTCCCGGCAGCAGGCAGGCAAGCGGGATGATCGCGAAGCTGAGCGCGGAGAGCGGCACGGTCAGCCGTTCGTTGGCCTCGACCAGAAAGGCTTCGCGCGTGCCGGGGTCGATATCCTCCGGCGGAAACAGCAATTCGCCCAAATAGCGCTCCTGCGCCTCGCGGTAACGCACTTCAGGCGCGTCCCGCAACATGCCCAGATCGAGCACGTAGCGGTCGAAGGTGAGCACCGACAGCTTGCCCGTGGCGCGGTCGTATTGCTGGCGATTGCCGTTGACCATGATGATGCGCGTCGCGTCCCCGGTATCGGCGAAGGCGCCCCGCTCGGCGAGCATTGTAACGGGCCGCTGAGGGTCGCGCTCGTCGTCGATCAACAGCCCGATCACCTCGCCGCGGTCGTTGCGGCTGCCGATATAAATCGTCAGCTTGTCCGAAATCGTCGTGAACGCCCCTTCCTGCAGCAGGCTGGCGACGAACCGGTTGCGAATCTCGAACTGCAAGTCCTTGAACTCGCGATTGGACGTCGGCAGGAAATAAACCGAAAGCGTCATCAGAAACAGAAAGGCGATGCCGGCCAGCTCCAATACCGGCTTGGCGAGGCTGAGCGGGCTCATCCCGGCAGCCCGCATGACGACCAGTTCGCTTTCAGTGATCAGCCGGTTGAAGACGAACAGCACCGCGATAAAGGCGCCGATCGGCAGCACGATGTCGAGGAACCGGGGCAGGATCAGCAAAGCCAGGTAAAGAAACATCTCGGCCGACAGGCCGCGATTGACGATCAGATCGATCAGCTTCAGCGACTGGGCCAGCCACACCGCCGCGGTCAGTGCGCCGGTGACGAAGAACATCACGCTGAGGCATTGCCGCAGGATGTAGCGGTTTAGCCCGGTGATATATTGGTTCAGCCTCTCCATCCTCCGATCATAAAGGACGCCGTGGCGGCGCGGCTACCGGCGATGCGGCCGCGGCTGAAGCGCAGCGTTGACACGCGGCGGCGCTCGCACTATCGCGCTGCTACCCGAATGGCGAGAGTGAGCGATGAAGATCAGCTTTGCCGAATTCGAGCCGCCGCGCGCCGGCGCCGTGGTCGTCGGCGTTTGGGAAAAGGGCGCGCTGACCGGGCCCGCCCGGCAGCTCGACGAGGCGAGCGCCGGCGCGCTCACCAGAGCGCTCGCTGCTTCGCCGCGGTTTCGCGGCAAGCGGAATGAGCTGGTGCCGATCGTCGGCCCAGCGAATCTCGGTGTGACCCGGATTGTGCTCGCCGGGCTCGGCGCGCCCGAGGCGGTGGATGCCCGCAGTCTCCAGGATCTAGGCGGAACGCTGGTCGCGCATCTCAATGGCGTGGGCGAGACCGCGGCCATTTTCGCCATCGATGTCGGCGAGGCGACAGGCCTGCCGGCCGGGACCCCGGCCGCCCATCTTGCTTTCGGCGCCGCGCTGCGCGCCTACCGGTTCGACAAATACCGCACGACCGAACGGCCCGAGCGCAAGCCGACGCTCGCCGCGCTCACCGTCGCCGGCCCCGCCGCCGCCGCGCGGCGCGCCTTCAAAGATCTCGCGGCGACGGCGGAAGCGATCGCGTTCACGCGCGATCTCGTCTCCGAGCCGGCCAACGTCATCTACCCCGAATCTTTGGCCGAGCAGGCGGCCGGCCTCTCCTCGCTCGGCCTCGATGTCGAAATCCTCGACGACACTCAAATGGCCGCGCTCGGCATGAACGCAATCCTCGGCGTCGCGCAAGGTAGCGTCCGTCCGCCGCGGCTGGTCGTCATGCGATGGAACGGCGGTAATGAGGGCGCCGCGCCGCTGGCCTTTATCGGCAAGGGGGTGACATTCGACACCGGCGGCATTTCGATCAAGCCGGCCGCCGGCATGGGCGAAATGAAATGGGACATGGCCGGCGCCGGGCTGGTGATCGGCCTTATGCGGCTCTTGGCCGCCCGTGCGGCGACCGTAAACGCGGTCGGCGTCGTGGGACTCGTCGAGAACATGCCGTCGGGCTCGGCGATGCGCCCCGGCGATATCGTCACGTCGATGTCGGGGCAGACGATCGAGGTGCTGAATACCGACGCCGAAGGCCGTCTCGTTCTCGCCGACGCGCTGTGGTACTGCCAGGACCGGTTCAAGCCGGCGCTGATGATCGATCTTGCGACCCTGACCGGCGCGATCATCGTCGCGCTTGGCCACGATCATGCCGGGCTCTTCGCCAATGACGACGCGCTCGCCGAGCGGCTCGTCGCCGCTGGCAAGGCGGTCGGCGAAAGGCTGTGGCGGCTCCCGCTCGACGATTCCTACAACCGGGCGATCGACAGCGACGCGGCCGATGTCAAGAACATCGCCGGCGACCGCGCCGCCGGCAGCATTATTGGCGCGCAATTCGTCCAACGCTTTGTCAACAAAGTGCCGTGGGCGCATCTCGACATCGCCGGCGTCGCCTGGTCGAAGAAGGACGCGCCGACCGTGCCCAAGGGCGCGACCGCGTTCGGCGTCCGCCTGCTCGACCGCTTCGTCAGGGATTATTACGAGAAGAGTTGAGGCCCGCTTTGGCCGAGATCGGCTTTTACCACCTGCTGTCGACGCCGCTGGAGCGCGCCTTGCCGCGTCTTCTCGAGCGCGCGACGGGGCAGGGGCACCGCGTCGTCGTGCAGGCGGGGTCGCCGGAGCGGGTCGAGCATCTGAACGCGCTGCTGTGGACTTATGATGAAGCCGGCTTCCTGCCGCACGGCTCGGCGCGCGACGGCAACCCGGCCGCTCAGCCGATCTGGCTGACCCACCGCCGCGAAAACCCCAACGGCGCGTCGATCCTCTTTCTGGTCGACGGTGCCGAAGCGGACGATCTTGCCGGTTACGCGCGCTGCATCGACATGTTCGACGGCAACAACCCCGAAGCCGTCGAGGCCGCGCGCGGCCGCTGGCGTTCAGCCAATTCGGCCGGCCATACGCTGACTTACTGGGAGCAGACCGGGAAGGGCTGGGAAAAGCGGGCTTAGTTGCGCCGTCGGGATGATCCTTCGAGGCTGAGAATTGACGCGCTCCGCCTTACGCGTGCAGGCTTTCGGTTCGGGGAACGAGAGTTTGCGACGCTTGTTGTTTCTTAGCCAAAGAAGCCCAAAATGGCGCGATCGGTTCATCCTGATAAGGATATCGAGGCTGCTGTGACGTTCGCAGAATCGCGAGATTGGGAGATGCGAATTACGTAATGGCCAAGCCTGGGCGCGGCTGTTCTGCCCGGGCGGACGGCCTGGCGATTGCATTATTTCCGTATGGTCTACGCCATCCAACCCCTTCGCCCACGCACGAGGTATTCGCCGGAGGGTGACCGCATGCCCACACCAGAGGAGGAGCCCATGAATTACGGGTTCACCGTCGAAGTCGCCGGCATCGATATTAGAGGTGACTATGAGGCGGTCCTGTACGAGGCCGGATGCGGCGATGCGCTAGTCGTAGTCGCTGCCGGCGCGTTATTCCTGGACTTCCATCGAGACGCTAAAGATTTTGAGAGCGCCGTCGCATCGGCCTCCCGCAGCGTCGAGAGCGCCGGCGGACGTGTCGTGACGATTGCACCGCTTTCCGAACAGGCTGATCGGCCGCTCGCCGGGCCTCAGGTGCAGCGCCCGGAATAGAGGATGTCGCCGCCGTTGCTGAATTGCGGTCCGGCCTGGCTCGGCGAGCCGGGGACTAAACGGCGCGTATCGACGACGTACCCGTTGGTGCACATCGCGTGCGCTCTTAGCGCGTCCACCAGCCACCCCTGTCGGATGCGCTCGGCCGCGCCGTCGTCGTTCGCCGTCATCATCGTGCTGGTGTGTGCGCTGTAAAGGAACGATCCGGGCCCGGTCGCGGTAAAGCCTTCATGCCGGTCGCTGCCGACGCAGCCGGCGAGCGGGATTAGACATAAGAGGGTAAGCGCGCGCATCGGCCGGGTTCTCCAATTTGGATCAATCTCTAATCCTCGATTCCGCGTCGCAGGGCAAGCGGGTGATGATGGCGGCCGTGACCGCCGGGCGCTATAAGGCCGCGCCGAAGCAAGATGCCGGGTGTTGGTATGAGGGCGATCAAAACAGGCGGGCGGATTGCCGCTGGGTTCGTCGCGGCGATCCTGGCGCTGTCGCCGATCGCCAGCGCGGACGAAGCGAAGCCTGGGCATGACGCTCCTTCGCAGAAAGCCGGGCTCGATTTGCCGGCGCGTGTCGAGACGCACCACACCATCCAGTTCGGCCAGCGCAGCCTGGATTATCGCGCGGCCGCCGAGACGATCGCGCTCAGCGACGGCAAGGGCAACAACACGGCCTCGGTATTCACGATCTCGTATCTCACCGATCCGAAGCCGGGACAGCCACGCCCGGTCGCCTTCTTCTTCAACGGCGGCCCCGGCGCGGCGGCGGTATTCCTGCATCTCGGCGCGGTCGGCCCGCGCATCATGGAAGACACGCCGACCGGGGCGGTGCCGGACCCGCCGGTGCGCATCGTCGACAATCCGTCGACCTGGCTCGACTTCACCGACCTCGTCTTTGTCGATCCGGTTGGCACCGGGTTTAGCCGCGGCGAAGGCAAGGACGACAATCCGAACAAACCGTTCTTGAACGTCCGCGGCGATATCGATTCGCTCGACGCGGTGGTGCGGCTGTGGCTGACCAAGCACGAGCGCTGGAGCGCCCCGGTTTATCTTGTCGGCGAAAGCTATGGCGGGTTCCGCGTCGCCGCGATGGCGAAGAGCCTCGCGCATGACGAGGGCGTGGTCCCGAGCGGCATCATCATGCTGTCGCCTGCTCTCGATACGGCGCTACTGAACCCGGACGCCGCCGCGCTGGTCGCCGGGGCGGTGAACCTGCCGACGTTCGCCGCCTCGGCCGCCGTGCTTTCCGGCAATCCCAGGCTCGACACCGGTCCGGTCGAGCAGTTTGCGCTGTCGGATTATCTCGTCGGCCTCGCCGCGATGAAGGGCGTGCCGCCGCCCGGCGACCCGTTCATCGCCAGGGTCGCGGCGATGATCGGCCTGCCGGCGGACATCGTGCGGCGCGAGCGCGGCTGGGTCGGCAAGGAGGTCTTCGCGCGGGAGCTGCGCCGCGCCCAAGACCAGGTGCTGAGCCTCTACGATGGGACCATTACGCGCCCGGCGCCCGCCAACCCGTGGGACCAGACCGCCGGCGATCCAGTGCTCGACAATGCGATCGCCGCCTATACCCAGGCCTTCAACAGCTATGCGCCAGCCGAACTCGGCTACCACACCGAGCTGCAATATCGGGTGCTGCCGATGTCCATCAGCCGGCAGTGGAATTTTGACGGAGCCCGCGAAGGCCGGGACGGGCTCGGACTCGCGCTGTCCGGCCTGCAGACGGCGCTGCTCGAGCACCCCGCGACCAAGGTGCTGATCGCCAACGGCCGCTACGATCTGGTGACGCCCTATTTCGCCTCGCGCTGGCTGATCGATCAGCTGGCGATCCCGGAAGCGGTTCGCGCGGCGATCCGTCTCAAGATCTATGACGGCGGCCACATGATGTATCTGCGGGCGCAATCGCGCGACGCGCTGGCGGCGGACGCAGCCGCGCTCTTTGCCGCCGGGGCCAAAACGCCCTAGCGAAAGCCGATCCGCTGCGGGCGGCGGACGGCGTCGATCATCCGGTCGAGCGCGGCGGTCAGCGCGTCGGCGGCTTGCGGTCCGGTTTCGAGGTGGCGCAACGCCAGTGCCGCCGCCTCGATCGTCGACAGCGCGTCGCGCCGCGGTTCGCGCCGCAGGCGGCCGAGCTTAGCCGGACGTGGCGGGTCAAGCACGATGCGATGCAATTTCAACAGCCACGGGTTGCGCCACCACAGCGTCTTCGCCTGGCTCCACGTGCCGTCGAGCAGCACGATGCCGCGCAAGCCGCCAAGGATCGCGCTGGGGTCGCCGAGCGGCTCGCCGCGTCGGTCGAGCACGGTCAGCTCGCGCCGCTCGGCTGACGGTCCGGCGCGCGCCGGACCGAGATGCAGCACCGCCCAGCGCCTCGGCTCCGCCGCCGCGCCGTAGACGCGCGCCAGGCCGGGCCACGACAGGCCGATCGCCAGCCTGGCGTTGCGCAGCGTCGCGCCGACCAGAGCTGCGGTCGACAGCGCCTCGCGCTGTTCGTGCGGGTGCTGCAGGATCAGCACGAAGACGCGGTTGTCGATCGAGGCGGCCATGCGTCGGCACTATACCTGTGATCCGGCCCGATTGCCTTCCGCCTGCCGGCCCGTCGCGGTATCCTCGGCGCAACAATGACACTCGGGACCCGTCAGTTACTGATCTCGTTGATCGTCGCCTGCGCGATGTTCATGCAGAACATGGATTCGACGGTGATTGCGACGGCGCTTCCGGTGATCGCCCGTTCCCTGAATGAAAGCCCGCTGCGGCTCAACGTGGCGATTACCTGCTATCTGTTGAGCCTTGCCGTCTTTGTGCCGATCAGCGGCTGGACCGCGGACCGGCTCGGCGCGCGCCGCGTGTTCAGCGCGGCGATCGTCGTGTTCACCCTCGGCAGTATCGGCTGCGGGCTCTCCAACTCGCTGACGATGCTGGTGGTCTCGCGCATCGTCCAGGGGATGGGTGGGGCGATGATGGTGCCGGTCGGCCGGCTGGTGCTGCTGAAGACGGTGCCGCGCTCCGAGCTGGTGCGCGCGATGTCCTATGTCAGCCTGCCGGCGATGCTCGGCCCGGTGACCGGGCCACCGCTCGGCGGGTTCATCGCGACCTACGGCTCGTGGCGCTGGATCTTCTTTATCAATATCCCGATCGGGTTGATTGGCATCGTGTTGATCAACCTGTTCATCGAGGATTTTCGCGAGACCGGTCGCCGCCCATTCGATCTCAACGGTTTCGTCTTGACCGGGCTCGGGCTGGCCAGCCTGGCATTCGGCTTCGAGACGATCGGCCGCGGCGCGGTGCCGGCGGCGCTGACCGTCGGCCTGCTGGCGGCGGGCATCATCCTGATGACCCTCTATGTCCGCCATGCGCGCCGCGCCGAGTTTCCGGTCATCGATCTCTCGCTGATGCGGATCCCGACCTACGCGGCGGCGACGATCGGCGGGTTTTTGTTCCGCATGGGGATGGGCGCGCTGCCCTTCCTGCTGCCGATGATGCTGCAGATCGGGTTCGGGCTGAGCGCGTTGCGCTCGGGTCTGCTCACCTTCGCCAGCGCCGCCGGCGCGATGATGATGAAGATCGGGGTCAACACCATCATCCGCACCTTCGGGTTTCGCGCCGTGATGTGCGGCAACGCGGTGATCAGCGCCGGCTTCCTGTTCGCCTACGCGTTCTTCAAACCGTCGACGCCGCATGTCGTGATCTTCCTGGCGCTGCTGGCCGGCGGGTTCTTCCGCTCGCTGCAGATGACCAGCATCAATTCGTTGAGCTATGCCGATGTGCCCGGACCGATGCTGAGCCGCGCGACCAGCCTCACCAGCATGTGCCAGCAACTGTCGCAGGCGGTCGGCGTCGGCACCGGCGCGCTGCTGCTCTTCATCTTCATCGCGCTGCGCGGCGAAGCGTCTCCGACGCCGCTCGATTTCTCGTTCGCCTTCGCGGTGGTCGGTTGCATCGGCATGCTGTCGGTGCCGTTTTTTCTGATGATGTCGCCGGACGCCGGGGCCGCGGTCAGCGGCCGCGGCTCCGCCAGCAAGCTCGCGCAATCGTGATGTGATGCGGCTCCTCGCGTGGAACATCCGCCAAGGCGGCGGCACGCGGCTGCCGGCAATTCGAGACGCGCTGGCGCGGCACGATGCCGACGTGCTGGTGCTGTCCGAATACCGTGGCGGGGATTCCGCGCTGCGCCTGCGAGAGGCGCTGGAGCGCGTGGGCTATCCGCACGTCACCTCGCCGATGCCGCCGCCTGGGAAGAGCGGGGTTTTGGTCGCCGCCCGCCGCCGTTTCCGCGGTCATGCCGCGCTCAGCGACACGCTGCCCGAGCCCTACCGGCTGGTTCATGTCGAGATCGGCAAGCTCTCGCTGTGCGGGGTTTACATGCCGAACCTGCTCGCGAAAGTGCCGTATTGGGAAGCCGTCGTCGCGAGCCTCGCATCCCGGCTTGAGGGGCATGCCTTGGCGATCGGCGATTTCAATACCTGCCGCGCGTATGTCGACGAGCCGGGGGCGATCGACCGCACGGCCTATTTCATGGACCGGCTCGTCGAACTCGGGTTTTGCGACCTATGGCGGCAGCGTTATCCGGAAGGCCGCGAATTTTCCTGGTACAGCCATCGCGGCAACGGGTTCCGCATCGACCACGCCTTCCTGTCGCCGGGGCTGGCGCGGCGGGCGGGCCCGGTCCGCTACTCCCATGACGAGCGGCTGAGCGGCCTTTCCGACCACTCGCCGCTGATCCTCGATCTGCCGGGTTAAACTTCTCGAGGTCGCTTCAGCTCGGGGGGAAGGTCGTCGCGCCAGTTGCGCCCGGTATCCCATCCCCAGGGCCGGACGGCATTGCGCTGCTTGATCAGTTCGTCGATCTCGCGGTCGATCACGAAGACCGAGCGGTCGCCATTGGCCTTTTCCAGGTACAGCTTGTAGAGCTGGTCCCAGATCACGGTCAATTTCGCGCTCTGCTCTTCGGTCAGCGGGGGAAAGAATGGTGCGGCCTCGGCCAATGCCGGCTCCGTCCGTTGCGTGGCGACGAAGGTGGAACCTAGGCAGAATTGGTTAGCAGCCAGTTAAGACAAGCCGCTATTCGCCGTCCGCCGCGACCGCCTCTCGCATCGCGCCGAGCTGCCGCCGGATGAGGCGAGCGTAGAGCCCGTTGCGGGCGACCAGCTCGGCATGGCTGCCGGTCTCGACCACACGCCCGCGGTCGAGCACGACAAGGCAATCGGCATTGCGCACCGTCGACAGCCGATGCGCGATGACGATCGTCGTGCGCTCGCGCATCAGCGCGTCGAGCGCGCTGCGCACCAAGGCCTCGCTCACCGCGTCGAGATGCGAGGTCGCCTCGTCGAGCACCAAAGTCGGCGCGTTTTTGAGAAAGGCGCGGGCGATCGCGATGCGCTGGCGCTGGCCGCCGGAAAGCTGCACGCCGCGCTCGCCGACCGACGTGTCGAGGCCTTCCGGCAACGACATGACAAATTCGGAAAGCGCTGCTTGGTCGAGCGCCCGGTAGATTGCCGTTTCGTCCGCATTCGGGCGGGCAAGCGCGACATTGGCGCGTAGGCTGTCGTTGAACAGGTAGGTATCCTGCGACACCAGTGAGACGCGGCCGCGCAGATGGTCGAGCTCGAAATCCCGCAAGTCGATGCCGTCGATCTGGATATGGCCGGCACTCGGGTCCCAAAACCGCAGCAGGAGGTTGGCCAGCGTCGTCTTGCCGGCGCCCGAGGGCCCGACGATCGCCACCGTGGCGCCGGCCGGAATGTCGAGCGCGACCGCATCGAGCGCCGGGCGCCGCGCGCCGGGATAGGCGAACTCGACCGCCTCGAAGCGGATCGCCGAGCCACCGGCCGGCGCCGGGGGCTCGG
>Ga0209483_1000310_pt1 | contig 44815 bp, 36 predicted proteins | sample NGEPerA_FD_184508 | JGI IMG/M metagenome (GOLD analysis project Ga0209483, IMG submission 184508) | Arctic peat soil microbial communities from the Barrow Environmental Observatory site, Barrow, Alaska, USA - NGEE PermafrostL2-A... | ecosystem: Environmental > Terrestrial > Soil > Wetlands >...
TGGGGTGAAAATGCGGGGGGACGGTGTAACCGTCCGGCATTTTAAGGCGAAGAGTGTACACCCCTTCCGCGAACGGATTGCCCTGCAACACGGCAATCTGAGCGCCTGCTGGGAGTACTGGTGGTACGGGTCCCCACTTCATGTCGGAGACTGAGTGTGCGACTGGAGTAGCCGGCTTCTGGGCCGACGCAATGCTTGCTGTGAGAAGCATCGCCGGAATGAGCAACATCTGTTTCACGGCTGAATCCAATCCTCTGTTATAGGGTCCACGAAATCCGATCACTGGTGATCGGGCACGGCCGACTGGTTGGAGAGTCTTGCTATCCCTTCAATAACAGATCGGAAATGGCGCGACGAAGCCGACACGGTAAGGATTTCAGGCGCTCGTCATCGCCGACTGAAAGGCAGCCTGTCTTGTTCAGAGCTTGTTCAGATGATTACCCGGCGGCATACTATGATCGAATTTCCCGGATCTGACCCTGCGGGGGGGGGCGAAAATGGCGGCTATCGATCGGGATCGCTGGCAGCAGCTCGAGCCACTGCTGGATCATGCACTCGAGCTGTCTATAGAAGAGCGTGGACCCTGGCTCGACGCGCTCCGCGCGCGGTCGCCGGACCTTGCGGACGAGCTCACGTTGCTGCTATCGATGGATAGCACAGCCGACAGGCGTGGATTTCTGGCCGACCTGGTTGCGCCCAGGCTCGAAGGCCTGCAGCTCGGCGCGTATACTCTCAAGCGCCAGCTCGGTCAGGGTGGGATGGGGACAGTCTGGCTCGCGCACCGTAGTGACGGTCACTTCGAAGGGCAAGTCGCGGTCAAGCTCCTGAACCTGGGACTGTTGAGCCCGAGCGGTGAGGCGCGTTTCAAACGCGAGGGATCGGTTCTCGCGCGGCTCACTCATCCCGGAATCGCACGATTGATGGATGCAGGCGTAACGCCCGGTGGCCAGCCGTATCTCGTACTGGAATACGTCGACGGCACCCGCATCGACAGTTTTGCGGTGGAGCACCGCCTTTCCGTCGAGGGTCGCATCAAGCTGGTACTCGACATGCTCGCAGCGGTCGGCCACGCGCACTCGAATCTGATCGTGCATCGTGACATCAAGCCGTCAAACATCCTCGTGACACCGAATGGCACGGTGAAGTTGCTCGACTTCGGAATCGCGAAGCTACTGAGTAGCGACCCGAATGAAGCTGGTGAAATGCTGACGGTGGACGCGACACGCGTATTGACGCCGGAGTTCGCCGCACCAGAACAGGTAACAGGCGAGCCCATTACAACTGCGACCGATGTGTACGCGGCCGGCGTGCTTCTCTACATTCTGATTTCCGGCCACCATCCCACTGCCGCCGGCTGCACAACTCCCGCCGACACAGTGCGCGCATTACGTGAGGTGCACGCCGCGCCGCTCGGACTCGGCGATCTGGACAACATCATCGCCAAGGCTCTGCACAAGGATCCGAGCCGGCGGTATCAGACCGTAGACGTGTTCGCGGATGACCTCGGCAGGTATCTGCGCCACGAGCCTGTACGTGCGCGCCGAGACTCGATCGCATACCGGGCGCGAAAATTCGTACGCCGACATCCGGCAGGAATAACGGGCGTAGTTGTCGCGGCGGTTGCAATTCTCGCTGCGTCCGCCTTCTCGCTGACACAGATGCGTGAGGCACAACGGCAGCGCGATGCGGCAGTTTATGCGAGCAAACGGGCAGATGCTCAGGTCGAATTCCAGTCGCAGCTCATGTCGCAGATCGGCGACAAGCCCATAACCATGCGCGACATTCTGAACCGTTCGCGCGCAGCGCTGAATCGGGAATACGGCGGTGAGCCCGGACTGCTGACTCCGATCCTGCTCCAGTTATCCGATCGCTACGCAGATCTGGGAGACAGCAAGATTCGCGGCGCGTTACTGGCGCGCGCCGATTCGCTCGCGACAGCAACCGGAGATCGTGCGCGGCTCATCGAAGCCCGCTGTGACATGGTTGACAACCTTCGCACGGAAGGACGATACGACGAGGCTCAGCGGATGCTGGACAGTGCTACAGCGATGCTCCGAGCCACGCCTGATCCACGCGTGGAGGTAACATGTCTTCAATCGCTGACGGATCTGGAAAACGAAGCGGGTCCGCATCACGAGCTGGCGGTTCCAGCTATTCGTCGCGCTATCTTCATTCGCGACAGTATTGGCGAAACCCGGGACATGGTGTACGTGAATCTGTTCGGGTCGCTCGCCGACGCGCTGGATGAGCAGGGCGAACACCGGGAGGCGCTGGCCATTTATGACAGCTCCATGGCGATCTTCGATCGAACTGGACGCGGCGAAACGATGGCCCGCGCTATCGTACAGCACGATTATGCAGTATCGCTCATCCATCTGGGAGAAATGGCGCGTGCGGAGCAGACGCTGCATGACGTGCTGGTGACGCTGAGCCGGAGCGATCCGTCTGGTGATCTACCATCGCAGCCACTGATCCACTACGCGCACGCGGCACTGTTCGAGGCGCACGCCGATTCCGCGGCGAAATACTTTGCGTTACTCGCGAGTCAGGCGGTCAGGGATCACAACACGTACTGGGAGGGCCGTGGGCTGTTCGGACTGGCGCAGGCGCAATTGCAGTTGGGTGATCTCTCCGGCGCCCGCCAGACCGCTGCCCGGTTCGATCGGCTTTCCGCGCACCAGAAGTCGTGGAGCAGCGATGACCAGGTGACCGATCCGCGTATTCTTGCGGCGCTGATCGCGATGTCATCTGGCGATGCACCAACCGCGCACGCTCTCGTTCTACAGGTGCTGCGCGCAAATGGCTACTTCAATGGCAAGCAGAGAAAGATCTTTCACTCGGCGCTGATGCTTGCCGCCGAGACAGCTTTGAAGCTGAATCATCCAGAAGAAGCGCTCGGCTATGCGCACGACGCGCGGGTCAACGCGACTCTGGATTCGCTGACGGAAACGCGCAGCGCGTACGTTGGCGAGGCGCGTTTACTGGAAGCACGCGCGCAACTGGCGACGGGCGACTCGTCAACTGCTCGTGCGTCGCTCGCACAATCGGTCACGGAGTTGCGCAACGGCGCGGGCGCCAATCATCCGCGAGCTCGTGAAGCTACGGCGCTGCTTGGCACGTCAGGAGTCGATATCACTCATAAGCGAGTGTTGCAGTAGTAGTCGCGCTTTTCGCCAGTCACGCTGCACGGTGCGCTCCGAAGATCCGCGCAGTTCTGCGATCTCGATGAACGTGAATCCGCAGAAGAAGTGCAGGTCAACCAGCTCTGCAAGTGCAGGATCCAGAACAGCGAGTTCATCAATCGCGTCGCCGAGTCGCTCCAGTTCCAACGAGCGCTGTTGTATTTCGTCAGACGGTTGCTCATCGCCGGCGAGCGTGATCTCGAGTTGGCGGCCACGTTTGAGTGCGCGCCGGTGGCGCGCGTAGTCAATCACGAGCCCGCGCATCGCGCGCGAAGCGTATGCCAGGAAACGGCCCTGATCCGAAAACGAGACGTCGCTCCGGCCCGAGATGTTGAGATACGCCTCGTGCAGCAGCGTCGTTGCATCCAGCGTAATCGTGCTATTGCTGCGCTTCAGGTTGTATTCAGCCAGGCGGTGCAGTTCGTTGTAGAGCAATGCGAAGAGCTCATTGGCCGAGCCGGGATCGGTGTTCGCGCGCTCGATGAGCGCATCGAGGTCTGATCTCGCCCGCCCGTGTGTCGTCACGTTCGCGGCCTGATAGGCCATGGCGTCGAGTACGCGCACACCGCGGCGCCCATCCTGCGTGCCGTGGCAACGAACGCGGGGTCGTTTCGGAGTGAGTCGAAGAGCGGATCACACATGCTGTAGCCGCCGTTCGAATTCACGCTCTTCCAGTCGATTCGCTGGATGAGCGACGCGCGCTGACTCGCCGGAATGCCGAACGCGAGTGCCGCCTCCAGATCGCCGCTGGTAATTGCGTTCTGGTTGCGCGGTGCGAGTCGTCCGTGGGCTGCGCGGATTGCGTCGCGTACTCGCTCGGCGTCGCTCCAGCGGCCCGCTGCTGCGTATGCCAGCACCAGACCACCCTGAACGCCCGGCAATGTAGAATCATGCTGGCGCGCCATCTCCGCGTATTTGACCGCCGAATCCGCGTGGCCGGAGAACATATTGGCAAGTGCGATAGTCAAGTAGGCGGGAGTGAAGGAAGAATCGATGGCGATCGACTCGTGCGCCGCGTCGATCGCTCCGCGAAAGTCCCGCGACACATAAAGGGCTTCACTCACGTCACCAGCAAGGACTGCAGAGAGCGGATCGACCGCCGCCGCGCGTCTGGCCTCCGACAGCGCCTGCGGAATTTCGTCGAGCCATCCGAGATTGTCGGCATGCCATTGCAGTGCCGTTGGATCGTTGGGCGCGATTGCCAACGCCGCCTGGCATTGCGGCTCCATTTCCGCCGCGCGATTCAACAGCGGCCCCACACCGCATAAGGCGGTATGCGCATCGACGAGTGTGGAGTCGAGAGTCAGGGCGTGCCGTGCGCTGGCGATGGCGAGATCACCAAGAGAATCAGCGTCGAGGGGCAGGTAATCAGGCAGAATTGCGTACGTCATGCCGAGTCCGGCGTAAGCGCGCGCGAAGTGTGGATCGTGCGCAATCGCCTGCTTGAAGTAGTCGATCGAGCGCAGAAGATTCGCGCCGCCGCGTTTCTGCCAGAAATAGTGCCCCTTGAGATAGAGATCGTATGCGGCGAGATCTGTCGTTCCGCGACTCGAATCAGCGACCGTCGCTGCTGTTGTGCCGCGAAGCGCGGGCTCCAATGCGTGCACTATCTCCTTTGTGAATTGATCCTGCACCTGAAACACATCCGTCGTGCGGCTCTCAAATGCGTCCGACCAGATGACAAGGCCGTCCTTCGCGCTCGTCAACTGTGCAGTGATGCGAAGCCTGTCGCCGGCGCGACGCACGGTTCCTTCTACGATACCGCCAACGTTCAGAGTACGACCGATCTGTTGTGCCGGTACGTCCTTTCCCTTGAATGCGTACGATGACGTTCTGCCCGCGACCCTGAGTGACGGCAGTCGCGAAAGTGCGTGCGCCAGTTCGTCAGTCATTCCGTCGGAGAAGTATTCGTCCTTCGAATTGCCACCTGTGTTCACAAACGGAAGCACGGCGACTGTCGTAATTAGTGTGGGAACAGTGGCGCGCACACTCGAATCCTGTGCTACGCCAGCGGTAGCAGCGTGGCCGAGCGTCGGCCTGAAACGGTGCCAGCCGAGCAGAGCGGCTGCGATGACAACTACGCTCGCAACCACAGCCGTTGTATGACCGCGCCGCCACCGTGACTGCACCCCCTGCGTTGCTGCGTCCGCCATGGGTCCGCGCCGCGCACCTTGCGGAGCGTGGAGGAGCTCGGGTGATTCGAGTGCAGCGACGAGGCTCGCTGCATCGGCAACACGCTTCGATGGCTCCTTCTCGATACAACGCATTACCAGTGCGACGAGCGGCTCGGGAATGTCGGATACTGGATTCGTGAGCGCTGCCGGAACCTCCGCGATCTGTGCGGCTATCAGTTGTTGTGCGGTCGTTTTACCAGCGAATGGATGAACGCCGGCAAGCATCTCATATGCAACGATTCCCAACGCATATATGTCCGCTCGCGCATCCACTGGATCACCCACAGCCTGTTCGGGTGCCATATACGCCGGCGTGCCCAGCGAGGTACCGATCTGTGTAAGCGTCCCGCCCGGGGCCTGTGTCTTCGCGGCACTCAGCGCCTTCGCGATCCCGAAATCGGTGACGACGGCAATACCATCGGAGATGAGAATATTCTCCGGCTTTATATCGCGATGAATCACGCCGCGTCTGTGCGCATAATCCAGTGCGCGTGCCACGTCGGTCATGACTTTGACCGCACTCGCTACGCTCAAGCCTCGCCGGTCCATGCTCGCTCGCAACGACTCGCCGCTGACGAACGGCATGATGTAGTACGGAAGGCCATCTGCCACACCGGCTGTTATGACAGGCACGATGTGCGGATGCTGCAACTGGGCCGCGAGCTTGACCTCGCGCTCGAAACGGTCGGCCGAAAGCCCCTCTGCCAACTCCGGCGCCAGCACCTTGACCACGACATCGCGGCCAAGCGCTTCGTCATGCGCGCGATACACGCGCGACATTCCACCCCCGCCAAGCTCACGCTCGATGCGGTAGGCGGATCCCAGAGAAGCCTCAAGCCGGACGAGGAGTGGATCGCGCGAGTGTTCCGGTTCCATCATGTCAAAACATACGTCAGATTCTGCTTCACTGCCCGGCAGAGATTACGGCGGGAACCCGCGCTAGTTACGGGGCGTCGTGACGGCCTTCAAACAACTTCAACCACTCCCCGTACCCTTCCTCCTCCAACTTCGCCACCGGTACGAATCTCATCGACGCGGAGTTCATGCAGTAACGCAAACCCGTCGGTCCGGGCCCGTCATCGAACACGTGGCCCAGATGCGAATCCGCTTGCGCCGAACGTACTTCCGTGCGCGGCATTCCGAGTTTGTGATCGACTCTCGTGGTCACACCCGATTCCTCAAGTGGCTTGCTGAAACTCGGCCATCCACAGTGTGCGTCAAACTTATCCAGCGAACTGAAGAGCGGTTCACCCGACACGACGTCCACGTATATCCCAGCCTCGTGGTTGTCGTTGTATTCGTTCGAGAAGGGCCGCTCGGTTGCTTCGTGCTGTGTCACACGATACTGCTCCGGCGTGAGTTTCTTCCTCAACTCGTCATCGGTTGGCTTCTGGAATTTCTGTTTAGAGTCCATTTTGAATCCTAACAAGTCGCGTGGTTGTCGCTTGCAATGGCCCCACACATGCGTCTTAACGGGTTGGTAGGGCGCGATCATATTTGTGATCATAGTTCACGGTGTGCGCTGCCGGGTCTTCGGTTGGGCTTCCACTTCGCTCGGCCCTGTTTCGACGTGCTCATTTTTGACTCTGAAAACGTTAACGAATGCCTCCTGCCTGTGTCCGATTGTGTGGAAGGAAAGACACCGTCAGGTGTAGGAGTCTTTGCCAAGGGGAGGTAGCACTTTATGACTGCAACATTCGCCCACACTGTACTCAAAACAGCAAGCATGGCAGCCGTTCCGTTCGTAATGCTGGCGGCAGCAGTTCCAGCAGCCGCGCAGAGCGGCCAGCGCATGCTTTTCGAATGGCGCGGTGATGTGGACCAGGAAGTTCGTATTCAGATGCAGAACGGCCGCACCGACGTAATGCCGATCGGTCCGCGTGAATCCGTCGGCTATGACAACGCGCGTTCGGTCAGTAGCGTACCGTCGGTCAATGGGTATGTAAGCGTACGCATGCTGGAAGGTCGCGGAATCGTTGATGTCGTACAGCAGCCGCGCTCTCAAAATGGATACACTACCATAGTTCGCATTCGCGATGACCAGAGCGGCCGAGGTCAGTATGACATCCAGGCTTTCTGGCAACCGAACGGCAACTACGGCAACAGCAATTACAATGTCTACAATGATCGTGCGTACAACGACGGCGGCTACAGCTACGATCAGAACTATGACCCTTACTATGATCCGTACTACAATGGTCAGTACGGTGCATACGGTGCCTATGGTGCTTACGGTGGCTACTACGGCAGTTATCCGCGCACTGTGATCGTGCAGCGTCCCGCGCAGCGTCCGGTGTACGTGGAGCGTCGCGCACAGCCAAGGTCGTTTCCGGTTCCACCGCGGGGCGTTGTCAGTCCGCCGCGTGAGGCGACACGCAGGGGCGCAATACCTCCGGGCTTCCCGGTTCCACGCGTACCGGTATCGCGCGTGCAAGCTAGGCGCCCAGTCAGGACTCCGCCGCCGCCACCGCGTCAGTCCTACAATCACGGCAGTAGCAATCACAGCAGTAGCAATCACCGCGGTCACTGATGCGACTGTAGTACGACAGGAAGTGATAAGACAGCAGCCCTCCGGAATTCCGGAGGGCTGCTGTTTTATGCGGTATGCCGATCATGACTATTTACCTGGACGTGCAAATCATTTGGGAAGTTTGTCGCAACAGTCCGGGCGAACCACAAAGCGATCGAGCGTGCGCGAGTTGCGGAACGACGGCGTATCGCCGACTCCGTCAGGTGTGGTTGTAAATCCAAACCACGCCGCTGTACGAGAATGTTAGCGAGCTGCGGCTGAACGTGCTGCCGCCTGTGAGCGAGCCCGTGTACTGCGTGGTGTTCCCCTGCGTGCTGGAGCTCGGGTAGAAGACGACGGCATTGGCGCTCTGTGTCCAGGTGCCCGACTCGGCGTCACTCGCAGGCGAGGTCGATCCTCCGTTGGAGATCGTCTCATCGATCGTCTCGCTATAGTCGCCGTTGCTCTGCAGAGTGTAGATGTCGCTATTGATAGTGATTGTGCTCGATCCTGACGTGTATGTGAACGGAATACTGTTGTTGTTCACCGACACGAGTGCGTAGCTGCCGCCGACCGTCGTATTGCCGAGCCCTGTAGTATCGGAGCACGCAACGAACGCGGTCACTGCGCCGATTACTGCGAGCGATGTGAAGAGAGGCCTGAGTGCTGTTGCGAATGTGCGAGCGCGCATGAAGGTAATCCTCGTAGAATCCTGCCAACTGCGTGAAGTTGCCTGCGGAATCGTATCCGCCCGATGCTCGGTATAAAGACCTAGTACTCGCCTAATGCGGTTTGTGTGCCACAGTCTCGCCAGACGACAGAACGTACGTGCCCCAATGTCGGTCTGTTCGTGACTCGATTCCGTCATACGTGTCATCCGCGTGTCATCTGGGGGCGGTTTGTGCAGCGATCGCACACTGCTGGCAATGTCAGGCTGCTAACAGTTTCATGGTGGATTTCACGCAAATATTCGTGCACGAAGCCTTAACACCGGGTTCGCGCACATGTCTAATGATGTGGAAGGAAAGGCACGATCAGGTGTGAAAGTGTGTGTCAACTGGAGGCATCGTTTTATGACTGCAAGATTCGTCAGCACAGTACTCAAGGCAGCAAGCGTGGCAACTGTCCCTCTCGCGATGTTGGCAGTATCAGTGCCAGCGAGTGCACAGGGCGCAGGTCAGCGCACGCTATTCGAGTGGCGCGGTAACGTGGACCAGGAAGTTCGCGTTCAGATGCAGGGCGGCCGTACGGCTGTCGTCGGCATGGGTCCGCGCGAATCGATCGGTTATGGCAATGCACGCGCAATGAGCAGCGTGCCGTCTACCAATGGATATGTGAGCGTACAAATGCTGGAAGGACGCGGCAACGCCGACGTCGTCCAGCAGCCGAGTGCTCAGAATGGATATACGACCGTGGTTCGCATTCGCGACACGCAGAGCGGTGCCGGACAGTACGACGTCGCCGCGTACTGGCAGCCGAATGGCAATTACAGTAACGGCAACGCGGGTGTGTACAATGATGGGCAGTACAACAATGGCCGTTATAACGATGGCCGTTACGGGAATGGTCAGTATGGCCAGTACGGTCAGTACGGTCAGTACGGTCAGTACGGTCAGTATCCGGCGCCTGTAATTGTGCAGCGGCCGGTGTACGGTAGCCGCGGAGCCGAGGGGAAGGCGCTACCAGTTCCTCAGGGGGGCAGCGCATATCCGTCGCGCGACGCGGAACGGTATCCGTCGACAGCGGTCCCCGGGTTCCCGAACCCCAACGTGTCGAGAGGAAAGGCGCTCCCGGGCTCAGCTCAGACGAGAGCCAGGCAGGTGCCTTCGGTCGTAACCCGTCCGGCGCCGAGCGGCCAGACGGGAAAGACGCTGCCGCGGACCAGTCAGCAGAACCAGCAGGACGCGAACCATCATTGGGGGCACTAGCACCACATTGAAGGAGCAGTGGACTGGCGCAGCCCTCCGGATCTTCCGGGGGGCTGCTTGTTATCTGGCTACGGAACTCAGCGTGACTGAGGTTTTATTGGGCGTATTTGTCAGCGGTGGTCAGTGCGGTATCAATAGCCGCCAACCCACGGCGCAGATCGGCTTCCGAAATGATTAACGGAGGTGCAATCTGCACGCGATTGGCGTGCGTGAACGGCCAGACACCAGCGGACTTGCACTCGGCAGTCAGCTTATCCATCGGTGCCGCATCCGCGCCTTTCGCGTTGAAGGGCACCAACGGCTCGCGCGTTTTCTTTGATAGGACGAGCTCAACTGCCCAAAACAACCCACGGCCGCGAACCTCGCCAACCGATGGATGCTTATCAACCCAACTGCTGAGTACGGGCGCGACCACACGTTCACCCAAGTCGCGCACACGCTGTAGGATATTATCCCGCTCGAACACCTGGAACGTCGCGACACCCGCAGCACAGCCCAGCGGATGTCCCGAATAAGTGAGACCACCTGGGAAGACGCGGTCGTCGAAGACGTGAGCAATCGCATCCGATATGATGACGCCGCCAAGCGGCACGTAGCCGGAGTTTATGCCTTTTGCGAACGTGATCAGGTCAGGAATCACGTCGAAGGCGTTGACTGCGAACCATTCGCCAATTCGTCCGAAGCCAGCCATGACCTCATCGGCGATATACACAATACCGTACTTGTCGCACAACGTGCGGACGCCGGCAAGGTAGCCGATGGGTGGAACCAGAATGCCGTTGGTGCCAACAACTGTCTCGATAATAATCGCAGCAATCGTGGTGGCGCCTTCCAGCACAATTACGTTCTCAAGGTGTTCGAGGGCCCGCTGAGACTCCTCAAGCTCAGTGGTCGCGTGGAAGGCGGAACGATACAGGTACGGGCCAAAGAAATGCGCGACCGATCCGTCGCTCGGTTCGTTCGCCCAGCGCCGAGGATCACCAGTGAGCGCGATCGACGTGGCTGTTGCGCCGTGGTACGAACGGTACATCGCCAGAACCTTGCGGCGACCGGTCGCGAGGCGGGCCATGCGGACTGCGTGCTCATTTGCATCGGTGCCGCCGTTGGTGAAGAATACCTTGTTGAGCGTACCCGGTGCTTTGTCAGTGATGAGCTTCGCGAGTTCCCCGCGGACATCGTTTGCGATCGATGGCTGGATAGTCGCGAGCCGACCGGCCTGACGCTGTATCGCGGCGACGAGGTCCGGGTGCTGATGCCCGAGGTTCAGATTCACCAACTGTGACGCGAAGTCCAGATATGCGTTTCCTTCGTAATCCCAGAACGTGGCGCCTGCCGCCGTTGCAATCGGCATCGGATTGATGTTTGCTTGTGCGCTCCACGAATGGAAGACGTGTGCGCGATCGTTTGCGCGAACCGTCTGTTCGGCGGCTTTGTCCGGCAGCGCGTGTGTGGCGCCAGTTCGGTCTGTATACGTCGTCATGTCAGTTCCGGGGCCCTTTAATAGTTGCGCGGGAAACCGAGGTCGATCTGAGACTCAGACGGGTCTGGCCAGCGGCTTGTGATCACCTTGCTGCGCGTGTAGAAGTTGATTGACTCAGGGCCATATATGTGTGCATCGCCAAATAGTGAGTTCTTCCAACCGCCGAACGAAAACGCGCCAATAGGCGTCGGAATCGGCACGTTGATACCAACCATTCCGGCCTGCACCTCAAATTCGAACTGACGAGCGGCACCGCCGTCGCGCGTGAACAACGCGGCGCCGTTGCCGTAGGGGTTCTCGTTGATCAGCTTGAGAGCCTCCTCGAATGTGTCAACACGGACGACGGCCAGAACAGGCCCGAAGATCTCGTCGGTATAGACCTTCATATCGGTCTTGACGTTGTCGAGAAGCGTCACGCCAATGAAGAACCCGTCTGAATCGAAGCGTTGAGTGCTGCCATCAACGACCACCTTCGCACCCTCGGCAGGCGCGTTCTTGACATAGGAGGCGACCTTGTCACGATGTTCACGTGTAATGAGCGGGCCCATCTGTGAATCGGCGGTCGTGCCCGAACCAATCTTGAGCTTGGGAATGCGAGTACGGATCGCGTCGACGAGAGGCTGTGCGCTGCCCGCGACCGCAACTAGTACGCTCACTGCCATGCAGCGCTCTCCCGCGGATCCGTATGCAGCCGAGACTGCGGCGTCCGCTGCAGCGTCCATGTCAGCGTCCGGCAGCACGATCATGTGATTCTTGGCGCCGCCAAGAGCCTGTACGCGTTTGCCGCTGGCGCTTGCGCGCTGGTAGATCGCGCGCGCAATCGGAGTCGAGCCGACGAAACTGATGGCATCGACGCCTGGAGAATCGAGAATTGCATTGACGGCAGTCTTGTCGCCGTGTACGACGTTCAACACGCCAGCTGGTACGCCGGCTTCCATGAAGATCTTCGCCAGTAACACAGTCGCGGACGGATCCTTCTCGCTCGGCTTCAGCACGACGGTATTACCGCAGGCGATCGCGCTGGTGATCATCCACAGCGGGACCATTACGGGAAAATTGAACGGGGTAATGCAGCCAACGACACCGACCGGTTCTTTCACGTTGTGTACGTCGATCCCGTGCGATACTTGCTGACTGAACTCACCCTTGAGCAGGTTGATGAGGCTGGATGCGTACTCGACATTTTCGAGTCCTCGGGCGACTTCACCAGCAGCGTCTGAAAGCACCTTGCCATGCTCGCTGGTCACAAGTGCGGCCAACTCGTCGGAACGCTCTGCGAGCAACTGACGCAATCGAAAGTAGATATGCGACCGCTTTGTCAGAGTCGTTGCACGCCAGGCCGGAAACGCCGCGCGCGCTGCAGCGATGGCCGCTTCAACGTCGGCGGTGGTGCCGTATATGACGTCGTGTTGATGCTTGCCCGTGGCTGGATCGTAAACTGGGCCGGTGCGTTGCGGGGTGCCGAACTCCTCCCCGTTAATGAAGTGCCGAATCAGAGACATGCAGACTTGCCCGATATGAACGGGTGATGTTGCGTAACGCACCTGAAACTCCGGTTACCGAATGTGCGTCAACTATATCGGCAAGTATGCAGCAAGCTGCGGGGTAAGGCAAGTGATTTGCGGCGCCATGGGCTGGTATCAATGGCGAGGTGGGCTGGCTGCAAGCGAATGCCGCTTCCGGGCTCACATGACGGCCAACGCGGGGCGATGGCCACAATCGGCGCGGCGCTACCCGTTCTCAACGCTTCTGTGGGCCTATGCTTATCTCTTGCCAAGAGGTCGCACGGGCTGTAAGTCTGGTGCGTACTCTCGTTGTCCGATCCTGTTCCACGCCGTGCACATGTGGTTTCACGTACGCAGCGGGTGTGTTGAATGAATTCTGCCTTCATGTGGCTACTCGCGTACGCGATTGCCCAGCTCGCGCTGGGTGCATGGATCGCGCGTCGCGTGCGGACGTCCAGCGACTTCTTCGTCGCCGGGCGCTCGCTCGGTCCTGGGTTGTTGTTCAGCACCATGCTCGCCGCCAACATTGGCGCCGGCTCAACCATTGGTGCAACGGGACTTGGCTATCGTGACGGCATCGCAGCGATGTGGTGGATCCTTTCTGCTGGAATAGGCACTTTACTTCTCGCCCTCTGGGTCGGACCGGCCATGCGGCGTGTCTCCGCCGAGCATGATCTTCGTACCGTGGGCGATTATCTTGAGCTGCGCTACGGTGTGTCAGTTCGGACTACCATCGCTGTGCTCCTGTGGATCGGATCGGTGTTCATTCTGGCGGGTCAGCTCATCGCTGTTTCCTGGATACTTGACGTAGCCGCCGGGGTTCCGAAAACGATCGGTTGCATCTTCGCAGGTGTGCTGGTCACTGTGTACTTCACGGCCGGCGGCCTGCTATCCTCTGCGTACGTCAACGTGGTGCAGCTCACGGTGAAGCTCGTAGGCTTTGCGATCGCGATTCCGTTCGCGCTGGAGGCATCCGGCGGATGGCATGCGCTGCGCGCCCTGCAACCAACGCCGGACTACTGGAATCCGTGGCATAGCGGCGCGTCGGGGCTTGTCTACCTTGCGATGCTCGCGCCCGCGTTTGTCGTTGCACCCGGACTGCTGCAGAAGATTTACGGCGCCCGTGATGACCGGACCGTGCGAATTGGCGTAGGCCTCACTGCGGCCGCGCTCATGGTGTATGCCTGTGTGCCGGTACTCCTCGGCATGATGGCACGCATACAGTTCCCCGGCCTCACGCAGCCTGAACTGGCGCTGCCGACGTTGCTCATGCAGGGTGTACCGGCGTTCGTCGGCGCGTTCGGACTCGCCGCCGTCTTCTCTGCCGAGCTAAGTGCTGCTGACGCGGTGCTGTTCACACTTACTACATCGCTCTCGCAGGATCTGTATAAGCGTTTTCTGAATCCGCAAGCAAGTGATGTGCAGCAGCTTCGCGTGACTCGTCTCACCGCGATGGCTGGCGGCGTGGCTGGAGTCGGTGTTGCGCTTGTGGCGGCGGGCGTGGTGAGCGCGCTCAGCATCTTCTACACGATTATGGGCGTCAGCCTGTTTGTGCCTATCATCGTCGGCTTGTACAATGATCACGCGACATCTGTCGACGCGCTTGCCGCGATCATCGCCGGGATCGGGATCGTCAGCGGCTGGGAAATCTTTTACCATGGTCCCACGATTGCCAGTTTCACTCCAGCGATGGCCGGGCTCGCAGGCGCTATCGTGGCTTTCGTTGTAGTGCATGTCATCCGGCGCCTCTTCGGTTCGAATGATTCGACCGATCGCGCTATTCCTTCATTCACGGAGAAGTAGATAGTCATGATCAGTAACAACATTTTTGACCTTACCGGCAAGGTTGCTGCCGTCATTGGTGGTGCATCTGGCATCGGTGAGGCCGTGACGCGAGGGGCTGCGGCAATGGGTGCCACGGTCATATGCCTCGATGTCAAGGCCGACGTCGCGGAAACAGTGGCGAAAAAGATCGGAGGCACTACCACGTCTGGTGCACTGGACATAACGGATGCCGCCGCAGTCGAACGAACGATGGCAGAAATCAATGCCAAGTACGGGCATCTGGATATCGTCATCTCCACGCCGAGCATCAACGTGCGCAAGAAGATGCTCGACTATCTCCCTGGCGAGATCGAACGTGTGCTCAACGTCAACATCATCGGCAACTTCAACGTCCTGAGGGCAGCGGGACGGATCATGGTTCCGCAGCGGAAGGGCAGCATCGTGCTGTTCTCCTCGATCCGTTCGCTAGTCGTGGAGCCAGGGCAGGCTGTGTACTCTGCAACCAAGGCCGGCATTCTGCAGCTCGCTCGCGGTGGGGCGACGGAGTTCGGTCCATCCGGTGTTCGCGTCAACTGCGTCGGCCCAGGCGTCGTCGAGACGCCGCTCACAGCGCCGATCAAGGCCAATGCGGACTGGTACAACGCGTACGCCGCGAAGAACGCGTTCAACCGGTGGGCATCGCCAGACGAGATGGTAGGACCGACGCTGTTCCTCGCATCAGATGCCGCGAGTTACGTCACCGGCACAATCATCTACGCCGACGGCGGCTGGCTGGCGCAGGACGGGCGGTTCACACCACCAGGCATGTAATGCTGGTGCACACGGCATGACCGCAGCCAATTCTACGTATCGCATCGCGGTAATCGCGGGCGACGGGATTGGCCGGGAGGTAATCCCGGCTGGTATTGATGTGTTGCGGCATGCCGTGCGCGGTGAACACTGCACGCTTGAATTCACAGAGTTTCCCTGGGGATGTGACTACTATCTCCAGACAGGCACGATGATGAGCGCCGACGCACTGGATCGGCTGCAGGATTTCGACGCGATCTATCTCGGCGCCGTCGGAGCTCCGGGAGTGCCGGATCACGTTTCCGTGTGGGAACTCATCCTGCCGATCCGGCAACGGTTCGATCAATACGTGAATCTGCGACCGATGCGACTGCTTCCGGGCGTTGACGGCCCACTGGCTGGCCGCAAGCCGCACGAGATCGACATGATCTGCGTCCGCGAGAACTCGGAGGGCGAATATGCGGGACTCGGCGGACGCGCATTCGTTGGAACGCCGCACGAGGTCGCCGAGCAGACGGGCATTTTCACACGACGAGGCGTGGATCGGATCGCTGAATATGCCTTCGCGCTCGCCGAACGCAGACCCCGCCGACTCTTGGCTAGCGCAACGAAGTCGAATGCGCTTCAGCACTCGATGGTGTTGTGGGATGATGCGGTAGAGGTGATCGCGAAGAACCACCCTGCCGTCGAGTGGCGGAAATACCACGTCGATGCACTCGCGGCGCGAATGGTAACGCATCCGGAGACGCTTGATGTCATCGTAGCGTCGAATCTATTCGGTGACATTCTCAGCGATCTAGGTGCTGCGATCACCGGCAGTCTAGGAATTGCACCGGGCGCCAACATCAACCCCGAGCGGCGCTATCCGTCCATGTTCGAACCCATTCACGGTTCGGCGCCAGATATCGCGGGACAGGGAATGGCCAATCCCATCGGCGCTGTCTGGGCGGGTGCGTTGATGCTCGATCACCTGGGACTTACTGCAGCGCATGATCGCATCATCGACGCGATCACACGCGTGATGACGGAAGGCGCGGTACGCACGCCCGACCTTGGCGGTAGGTCGACGACACAAGATCTTGGATCCGCTATCGTGGATGCAATAGTATGACGCGCCAGCGGATATGTCACGCCGACATTGGCCAATCTTATGTTCCGACCAGAGGGATGCAATCAGTATGAGTCACTTCATCAAGCAGTATTTCGAGTGGCTTACCGTGTTGTCACTCTGTATCGGAGGCTCCCTGACGACACGGACCGCGTTAGCACAGCACAACGCGAAACGTCAGGAGATTCTCATTTCGATCGATGGCATGACGACGATCGACTACCTCCATCCGGACGGTGGGCTCAAGATTCCGAACCTGCAAGCACTGGAAGCAAAGGGCTGTAGAGCAGATGGTATGACAGGCATTTTTCCGACAGTCACCTATCCCAGCCATACGGCGATGATCACCGGTGAACCGTCCTCAGTGCATGGGATCTATACAAACACTCCTCTCGATCCGTTTGGCTACGAGAACGGCGGATGGTATTACTACGCTGACAGGATCAAGTCGCCAACGCTCTGGCAGGTTCTGCGCAAAGCCGGTCTCAAGACAGCAGCGATATCGTGGCCTGTAACAGTCGGCGCGGGGATCGATTATCTGCTGCCCGAGTATCGTCCGGTGCGCACGCCCGAAGATGTGTCGCTGATGTCGGCACTCTCCACGCCAGGGTTGTTTCGGGAAATGATCAAACTCGATTCGACCGATTATCCAATGGGAGACGCCTGGCGCACAAAGGCGACCATCAGGATTCTGGACGAACATCACCCGGATTTGCTCGCACTGCATCTATCCGGATTGGATGCCGCGCAGCATCGCTACGGGCCGCACGCTCCAGAAGCTCATGCTGCCCTGGAGAAGATCGATGCTGAGATCGGAGAAATTCGCAACGCCGTTGCAGCGTCGGGACGTGCCGCGCAGACAGCTTGGGTAGTTGTTTCTGATCATGGGTTCCTTCGGGATTCCCTGCTCGTCAATCCCATGGTTGCATTGCGCGATGCCGGGCTGATCAAAACGAACGCGGCGGGGAAGCTGGTGGACTGGAAAGTGTTCATTAACAATGAGGGGGGATCGGCCTTCCTTGAAGCACGCAACCCGAATGACAGCGCCAGCATTGCGAAAGCGACCGAGATAATGCGGAAGCTTGCAGCTGATCCAGCCAATGGAATCGCGAAGATCGACACGCCAGCAGACCTGAAGACGATGCATTCCAACCCGACCGCATTCCTGGCACTGGAGGCAGCGCGTGGGTTTGCGATTGGCAGTGAACTCGAAGGCCCGATCGTTACATCGTCGACGACGTTGGGTAAGCATGGCTACAACCCGGATATCCCGGAACTGCGACCAGCGATGATCCTGTCAGGCGCGGGCGTCTATCCATGCGAGCTGCGAGAAGGTGTCAGGATCGTTGATGTAGGACCGACGGTCGCGGCATTGCTTGGCGTGCCCATGCATGGTGTGGCGGGACGGAATGTCAATACGCCGATTACACACTGAGCGAGGATAAGATCGTAAGCATGTTGCCAACAGGACAGCGCGTCAAAGACGTCGATAAGCTGATGACGGTGATCGATGCCGCTACGGACGAGATGGTGGACTTCACATGCGACATTTTGCGCATCCCGACTGTGAATCCGCCGGGCGATGCGTATGTAGAGTGCGCCGAGTTGATCGGGCGACGGCTCAAGACGTTCGGATTCGCTGTGGACTATCCGATAGCCGAAGGCCGTCCGGAGCATACGGCGTCGCATCCGCGCATGAACGTCGTTGGGCTAAAGCAGGGGCGGAGCATGCGTCCGCTGGTGCATTTGAATGGCCATTTCGATGTTGTGCCGGTTGGCGATGGTTGGACCGTCGATCCATTCGGCGGAATTGTGCGCGATGGGCGCATCTATGGACGAGGATCGTGCGACATGAAGGCCGGGATCACTGCTGCGATCTACGCGGCGGAAGCGATTCGGCGCTCCGGGATCGCGATGAATGGATCCATAGAAGTCAGTGGGACCGTCGATGAGGAAAGCGGTGGATTCGCGGGCATGGCGTGGCTCGCGGAGCAAGGACGGGTGAGCTCGGACCGTACGGATGCAGTAATCATTACCGAGCCGACGGACACTGACCGTATCTACATCGGGCACCGCGGAGTGTACTGGTTCGAAGTCATGACGCGCGGTCGAATCGCGCATGGTTCGATGCCCTTTTTCGGTGTCAACGCGATCTCACAGATGGGCTTGATCCTCGCGGAGATCCAGCAGAGGCTGCTGCCTGTCCTCAAGAGTCGCAGCACATCGGTGCCGGTGATGCCACCCGGTGCGCGTAACGCGACACTCAATATCAATGGCATCGCTGGTGGCCAACCTGTCGACGGAATGCAGACGCCGTGCGTCGCGGATGTGTGTCGCGCAGTGTTCGACCGTCGCTTCCTCGCAGAGGAAGGTTTCGACTCGGTGCGAGGAGAGATAGAGTCTCTGCTCGAGCGGGTGGCGCACGACTCGCCTGAACTGAAATACGAGCTGCGCGACCTCATGGTCGTTCAGCCGGTGCACACTCCGGACGGTTCCAGTGTTGTGGCCGCTCTTGAGCAATCGATACAGGAAGTACTCGGTCGGCCGGCCAGCCTTGCCGCCAGTCCGGGGACGTACGATCAAAAGCACGTGGATCGAATCGCCGGTGTGCGGAACTGTGTTGCCTACGGTCCCGGCATGCTTGATCTTGCGCACCAGCCCGACGAGTATTGCGTGATCGATGATCTTGTCAAGTGCACGAAGGTGCTCGCACTCTCTCTACTGTCACTGACTGGATCACAGTGACAGCGTTCGTCAATCGCACGTCATACCGCTAGTCGGCTTTAACGTACACGTTGTCTTCTTGACAAGCGTTGTACCGGCTTAAATATTAGCCACTTACCGTTGATCTTCCGAGGGCACCGATGACACGCCGTTCTCGATGGACTGCTGTTTTCCTTAGTGCGTTCTTGATACCGTTGGGCGCATCGTTGGCAAATGCTCAATCGACAGGCGCCATCGCTGGCCGCGTGAGCGAGGCAAGCACGGGTAGACCGCTTGAGTCTGCGCAGATCTTTGTCAACGATGACCGCAATCGCGTCGTCCGCTCGGACGCCAAAGGACAGTATCATCTGGCCAACCTGAATCCGGGATCTCACACGATCACTATTCGGTTGATAGGCTTCTCCAACAAGTCGGTCCCTGTTACCGTGACGGCGGGCGGAACCGCAACAGTGAATGTCCAACTGGTTTCCCAACCGCTGGGCCTCGATGCCGTTGTGGTCACTGGGCAGGGGGCCGGAATCGCCAAAAGCCGTATCGCGACGCCCGTTGATGTCATTGGATCGGAGGAGATCGCGGCGTCACCAGCAACACGCATTGATGAACTGCTGCAAACAAAACTGCCTGGAGCGCAGATCCGCATGACGAGCGGCGACGCGGGGACCACGTCGATCATTCGCACACGTGGTGTGACATCCGTAAGCAACAACTCGACACCGGTCATCTACATTGATGGCGTGCGAGTGGACAATCTGAATACCATTGCGACACTCGGCCTCAACCTGTCGGGTGTGAGATCGCAAGGCGCCGCGACGAGTGCGCTCGCCGATCTGCCGCTCGACAACATCGATCGAATAGAGTTTGTCCCAGGTGGCGCGGCCACGACGTTGTACGGCTCTGATGCAGCCAACGGTGTGATCCAGATATTCACCAAGCACGGTGTCGCCGGCCGGACAACGGGGTTCTTCGAGTCGCGCGTCGGATTCGACACGCCGCAGACGCAGTTCCTGTTCTTCAAGCGTACATCGGATCTGATCTACCGGAACGGACTGACCCAGGGGTATTCCGCCGGTATTGACGGCGGCAACGACGCTGTCACATACAGCGCGTCTGGTAACATCCGCGCAAACCAGGGTCAGCGAATCGATGGTGATAATCGAGAGTTCGGTTTGCAGAACGGCATGAGCGCAAACCTGGGCCAGACGGCCAAGTATCAGGGTGCACTCACGTACAACCAGAGCGATGCGCCGCGTTTCCGAAATGGCAATTCCGGGGGCTACAACGCGCTCTGGCTGCTCGAGGACGGTCGCGCCTCCGCGCTGGGCTTCAACAACAATATTGACGACTTGAGCCCAACCGACTACGCTGCGCTCAAGTCGTTCATCACCACGGCCGAGGCATTGCAGAACAACACGGTGTTCACCCGCTCGTGGACTACCTCGCACACACTGTCGTTCGATCCGATTCCGTCGATCAAGACGCATGCCACATTCGGGTTGAATAATCGATTCAGCAAGGAGCAGTCAATCGTCACGAATCAATTCCTGATCGCGACCAAGTCCTTCCCGTCCGGCACGACCAACCAGGGCTCGATTTCCGACTACGAGCGCAACTACACGAGCTTCACGGCCGATGTCGGTCTTCAGCACACCGGGAATATCGGCAGCAACCTATCTGTCATCACCTCTCTTGGTGCGCAACTGTTCCGTAATGACGATGCGCAGGTGCAATACACCGCCACCAATGTGCGAGACGGTGCGCAGACTCTGGCGGGTGCTGGCGTGTCCTCGAGCACTGATGTGGCTTATCGCGTAGCGAACTATGGAGTCTTCGGGCAGACGAACATCAGCCTCTTGAGTCGATACACCATGGAACTGGGTCTGCGTGTCGACAAGAACACTGCTTTCGGCCAGAACGTCGGTGCGCAGAGCTACCCCAAGATCGGTCTGGTCTACGCGCTCGGCGACGAGCCGTGGCTGAGGTCGCACATCTCCAAGGACGTGCTCTCGGAATTGCGACTGCGCGGCGCTTACGGAGTTGCTGGTCAGTTCCCCGCGCCATTTGCGAACGATCGTACCATCGCGTTCAACTCATTTAATACGCAGCAATCCGCGACGTTCGGTCAGCCGGGTGACCTCAACCTCAAACCAGAGCGGACAGGGACACTGGAGTACGGTGCTGACGTTGGCCTCTTCCGCGACATCGCGACGTTCAGCATTGGTTACTACACATCGCGGACGACCGACGCTCTGATGAACGCACCGCCCGCGCCATCAACCGGACTTGGCAGTCAGCTTCGCAATGTTGGTGTGATATCCAACAAGGGCGCTGAACTTCGAATGACCCTGGTGCCTATCAGTCGTCAGGGTTTGCGCCTCACACTTACCGGCGCGTACAACACCCTTGACAACAAGGTCTTGAGCCTCGGCGGCGTCCCGCCATTCGCGATCAGCGGTTACAGCGCGAGCACCGTGCAGGGCATGGTGCAGGAAGGCTATCCGGTCGGATATCTCCGCGGCAACAAGGCCATCTTCGACTCGACCGGCAAGATCACGTCGATCCAGCAGTTGGCCTACCTTGGCAAGCCGACTCCCGACAAGTTCGGTAGCTTCGGCGCGACGCTCGACTTGGGTTCAAGGCTTACACTGAGCACGAACGCCGATTATCAGTACGGCGCTCAGCAACAGTCCTTTGACCGTGCGTTCAGGTACTTGTACGGTATCAAGGGAACTGAGGGTTACGTCCCAGCGGCCGCACTCGCGCAGTACGGCGGATCTCGCGGGGCCGTGTGGCAAAACGTGATGAACCTCTGGGTTGAGAACACCAACTACGTCGCGTTCCGGACACTGACGGTTGACTACAAGCTGGGCGATCGCTTCCTGCCGCGACTCGCCAAGAATACTCGTGTCTCCTTCTCGGTGACAAACCCCTGGCGCTGGGCATCGTCGCACTGGGATCCCGAGACCGATCTCTCCACCGCGAGCAACCAGGGCGGTCTCGCAATCGGTGGCTATAACTACGCGACAGACTCGGCGCCCCGCAGCTATATCCTCACCCTTCACTTCGGATTCTGACCATGCGCCGCAACTCCTTCGCTCGAGCTTCGGTGCGCGCGGTTGCACCGATGCTGACTCTCGTGGCATCATCGCTACTGATAAGCTGTGGCGAGTTCAAGCCAACCGACGTTGTAAATCCAAATGTTACAGACAAGGCGTTTATCGGCTCGCCAGGCGCCGGCGCTGTGTGGTTGCTCGGCACCCAACGTCAATTTGTGATTACGCTGAACGACGTCGTGGTAAACACCGAGCTGGCTTCGGACAATTACTTCAATAACTACACGACATTCGCTCAGAAATTCGATGTGCCAGTCCTGGAATTCATCGACCCGCAGGTGACGACGATTCAGAGCGACATCGCAACGTTACGTGAGATGGGCACGTTTGGCCTGGACACCGTGTTTGCGCATGATTCGAGTGTTACGCCCAACAATCGAGCGGAATTACTCTTTTATCGAGGCATGGCGAACCTGTTTGCCGGCGAGAATTTCGTTGCGCTACCAGCATCGGCTAACGGTCCGATCGTGACCTGGCAGATTCTACTTGGCTCAGCCATCGCGGACTTCACCCAGGCGCGCTCCATCTCGACGGACCCCGTCGCGACGCAGAGCTACACCATGGCACTCGCGCGTGCGTACTACCGGCTCGGCGACAAGGCGAACGCTGTGAAAGAGGCCACCGCGCTACTTGCCGCGAACCCAACGTTCATTCGCAACGCGGTGTTCGATCCGATCAACGGCCCTAGCAATACGATGCAGAGCGTTCTGACGAGCTCGGTCAATAATTTTCAACCACTGCCGCGACTCGACTTCCTTGATCCCAAGTACCCGAACCGCGGCCCGAACATCCAAAGTCCGATAGCATTTCTGAAGGCAGAAGAGGCGCACCTCATCATCGCTGAAGGACTATTGTCGGACAATAATGTCGCTGGGGCGAAGGACCGGCTGCAGCAGCTGTTGACGCTCGTCCAGTCACGCAAGACGGAGTCCGTCGATGACCGCATCCAGCTCCGTGGACGCGCCGGTGGCAAGATTGTGTATCCGAATTCGTCTGATACCAAGGTCGCATTCGCGCCGGGTGATTCGTTGCTCTCCGGGTACGTTCTCACTCGTTCGGCAGGAAATATTGTGGTTCCCACAATTTCGGGCACATCGGTGACGTCGGCTCGCATCAATGCAATTACTACGGTTGATGATGGGCTCTACGTACTGTATCTGATGCGACAGGAGATCTTCATCGGCGAAGGGCGTCGCATGGCGGATCTTGGACTGCGCATGCCGGTCGCGCAGACAGAGATTCTCGCTAATCCGAACGCAACCGCCGGTGCGGCTTACACGCAAGGCCAGATTCCACCTTTCATTCCTCTTGCATTCGGAATGGATTCGTTTACGTATGATGCCACCGCGAAGACTGCAGTCATGGCATTCGACATGAACCGGATCCTCGTCCAGAACAAGACGTCACCCTTCGTCCTTCCTTTTGAATAATATGGAAAAGAGCTTGATAACACACGTCGTGCTACGAGTCGCAGCTGGAAATGGCTCCTCGTGGCGCGGCGTCGCGGTCGCAGTGGTGCTTGCGCTACCTGTTCAGCCGCTGGTGGGGCAAACCACGCGTGCACCTTCGGTCTTTGCTATGGGCCCACGCGTCACGGTAGTGGGGACTGGTCCGTCAAACTCCATTACTGACGTTCCAAATCTCAAGGTCGGCAATTACACACGATCAGACAGTGGATATCGCACTGGCACAACGGTGATTCGCACCGAGCACGGCGCTACGGCAGGTTACTCACAAATGGGCGGAGCGCCTGGTACCAAGGAAACCGATCTGCTCAAGCCGGGCGGGCTGGTACGCGCCGTTGTTCAGGCGATCGTACTGAGCGGTGGTAGTGCGTACGGTCTCGATGCAACGACCGGCGTGATGCGGTGGATGGAGGAGCACGGCTTCGGTGTGCCGATTGGCAAGGAAGGCGTCGTCCCTATTGTTCCAGCGGCGATCCTCATGGATCTTGGGCGCGGTGGTGACTTCAAGAAGCGGCCCGATGCAGAGTTCGGCTACAAGGCCGCGGCTGCCGCATCGAATGCGCCGATCAAGAGTGGCCGGATCGGCATGGGAATGGGAGCGGGGTGGGGGATGGGCACAGCTAGCGTAAAGCTTTCGAATGGATACACGGTCGCGGCGATCGTGGGTGTTAACCCAGCCGGCTCGCCGATCGATCCACGTACATGCTTGCCATATGGCCTCTTCCTGGAGATGAACCACGAGTTCAATCTCGTGCAACCTTCTGCGGCGGAGTGCAAGAGTGCAGTGGCCAGCCGCGTGGGACCGAAGGACGGCTCCGACCACGCGGTGACCAACACCACAATCGCGGTCGTCGCGACGGACGCACCGTTGGAGGATGTCGAAGCCGGTCGCATGGCAGCGATGGCCGACGCAGGTCTTGCACGCAGCATTCGCCCGATTTTCGGGATCGGCGATGGTGATACTGTGTTCGGGATGGCGACCACACCTCCCTCCCATACGCTCAGCTTCGCCGATCTCACCGCTATCTACGACGCAGCAGCCGACGCTCTTGGCCGGGCAGTTGTACATGCGGTGGTCGATTCGCATCAAGTGGGAAGCAGTCGCGTCGGATACTGCGAGGCATACCCGAGCGCGTGTGTGAAACGACATGCGGAGAATACGCAGATACCGAGCGCTTCAGGTGTGGGCGGAGGCGCTCCAAGACAATAGCACCATTAGCCGGTGACATGACATGAAGCGATTCCTTGCTTGTTTGACAGCCTTGGTGGCGGCGGTGACGTTCGCGGTGACGTTCGCGGTGACCGCCGCGCCGAGTGCTGCCGCGCCGAGTGCTGCCGCCACGATGGCGAACACCCTCACCATCTACTTTATAGATGTTGAGGGCGGGAAGGCCGCTCTGATAGTGACGCCGAGCGGCGAGTCATTCATGATAGACGCAGGCTTCGCGAGCAACGGGCGCTTCAATTCGATGCCCGACGATCCAGCGAAGGCGCGTGATGCACAACGCGTTCTTCTGGCTGCGCACGATGCGGGTCTGACCCAGATCGATCACTTGCTTGTATCACATTATCACGCCGATCACTTCGGCGCTGTGATGGAGCTTGCACAGTTGATTCCGATCAACGAATTCATCGACCATTCGGCACCGAGCGCCGCGGCGGAAGCGCGCGTGCCCGGTACATTTGCGCTGTACAACGACTACGTAGCATTACGATCCAAGGCGAAGCACCACGCCGCGAAAGCAGGCGACCACTTCGTTCTCAAGGACGGTGTCGATATCGATGTAGTGGCAAGCGGCGGCGTCGTCATCACCAAACCACTCTCTGGCGGTGGCGCGAATAACCCAGCCTGTACCAGCGGTGGCGTTCCGGCGCAGGAAGTTGCAGAGAACCCGAACTCAACAGCAATACGACTGGAATACGGTGCGTTCAGCTACCTTGATGTCGGCGATCTGACCGGTCCGCCGCTGTACGCTCTGACCTGCCCGGTCAACCTTATCGGGCTGGCCGATGTGTACAACATCGCCCATCACGGCGGAGCAGACGGTTCGGACCCGTCGCTCTTTGAGGCGGTGAAACCGCGAGCGGCGATATTCAGCAACGCTGCGCGAAAGGGCGCGGAAGCCGCTACACTCAACACGCTCAGAAGTCTGGGGATAGCGGGCTGGCAGCTTCACCGGACAGAACAGCCTGGCGCCGTGAACATGCCAGATGCTCAGATCGCGAACCTGGATACCACCACGACGGCCTGGTTCAAGCTATCGGCCAGGCGCGATGGGTCGTTTTCCATCACAAACGGCCGCACGGGACAGACTATCTCGTATCCCAAGCGGTGAGACCAGAGAGTTGCGATGAAACGAATCTGGTTGCTTCCGTTGCTGCTCGGTGCATGCACTTCCGCAGGGAGTCCGACACCGAGTCCCGCGCCAATTGCAATGGCTACGCGGCCGCTGGTCGACACCACACGTCCGTCGTTGTTGGGACCGGGCAAGCAGGTTCCGCTCGCGCTGCACTGGACGCGCGCATCGGCTGAGCATCGTGCGAACCTCTTGCAGAGCTATCGCGGCGCCGAAGCACGGTTGCGGGTACTCGCGGCCCCTCTGTCGCGTGGAAGCTGGGCGGTCATCATGGATGCCGACGAGACAGTGCTCGACAACTCGCTTTATTTCCAACGGCAAGCGGAGCGAGGCTATCGCGGCTTCACCTACAACTGGCCCAACTTTGTTCATGAGGCGATCGCGCCCGCGCTTCCCGGTGCAGTCTCGTTCACCAGCCTGGTTCACGAACTCGGCGGTCGCCTGGTCATTGTTACGAATCGTGCGGAGAACCTCTGCCCGGACACGCGGCGCAATCTGGAAAATGCAGGTATCAAGGCTGACGCGGTTCTCTGCCACCCTCCGGGCGTCGAAGACAAGAACCCACGATTCGTCGCGGTACAGCAGGGACACGTAGAAGGGCTGCCCGCGCTGCACGTTGTGATGTGGGTGGGCGACAACGTGCAGGATTTTCCCGGTCTGACGCAAGCTCAGATGCGAACCGCACCCGACACAGCATTCACTGAGTTCGGTCGCTCATGGTGGATTCTCCCCAATCCCATTTACGGAAGCTGGCAAAACAATCCGCTACCGTCTCGGCCCTAGCGCTTGGGCGCCGGCTTGACGCGCGCCGATCATGTCCGTGGTGCCGAACCACGGCGTCTTGAGCCCCAACGCCTGCCGTAGCCAGTCGACCACCACTTCCCCAGCTTGGTCGCGCTCGGGCTCGGCTTCCACATCGTGTCGATCAACTCGTGGCCGTGCTTGCGGAAGGCGTCAGTGGGTAGGTCACCGGTTGCGGTGGAGGGATCGGAAGCGGTGCTCATTTCGGGCTCGGAACGGGTCGGAAAATGAATGGGCAGCAAGTATCGGATGCAATGTTACCAAACATCACTGCAAACTGTCGTGTTTTTACAGTGCCGGCGCATTTGTGCCAGCACGCGAGCATTTCAACACGGTCAGGTAGATGTCAGTTCCTCACCCAAAGGACCTTCAGGTCTCCGCATTGCGCACGCGGCTCACCGGCGCGCTTCCCCAGATGATGAATGCGGCGCTGGAGCCGTTCGATGACGAGTCCGTGTGGTGGCAACCCGCGGACGGCGTGAATCCGATCGGAGTACTGGCCCTGCACTGCGCCGGCAACCTTCGGCACTTCATCGGTCGGCACGTTGGCGGGACCGATTACGTGCGCAACAGGCCGCAGGAGTTCGATTCCTCGCGCCGACTCACCAAGAGTGAGATATCGACCGAGTTCAGTCGTGCGATCTCCGATGTGCGCGCTGTGATGGACTCGCTCAAGCCAGAAGACTACGCAGCACCGTCGCGCGATCCCGAAGGTCGCCACTGGACAGTGTACGAAGATTTCGTCAACGCGACCGTGCATCTCGCACTTCATGTCGGTCAAGCTGTGCAGCTTGCAAAGCTCAGAGGCTACAAGTTGAGCGACCGCGTATGGGGTGAGGCACACGCCGCTTCGGGAGCATCACGTGTCTGACCTGACTCCGATGATTCTCTTTGGCATCGCGGTTGTGCTTCTCGCCGTCGGAGCCGGACTCGGCTGGCTTGCCGCGGTGACGCGCCAACGCAGTAATCTGGGCGTACTGCAAAGCCGGATCGCCGATCTCAGTGCGCGATTCGAAATCCGGAGCGCAGAAGCTGCCCGATTGAATTTGCGCGTCGAACAACTCGGTGCAGCTGACGTGAAATGCGCCGCACTCACGGCACAGCTGGAGGCGGAACGGAAGAGCACTGGCGACAAGGTTGCTGCGATCGAGCAGGCGGAGCAACGCCTTCGCGAGGCGTTTCAGTCGATGGGCGCCGAGGCGCTCAGACAGAATAGTGAATCGTTTCTGCAGCTTGCGCGCACGTCGCTGTCAGAGATGCAGCAGAGCACATCGTCAGATCTCGAGCTCCGTCAGCAGGCGATCAGCGAACTGGTGTCGCCGATAAAGGCAACGCTCGAAAAAATGGACGGCACCATTCAGAAGGTGGAACTGGCGCGCGTTGGTTCGTACGAGTCACTGATAGAGCAGCTTCGCTCGATGGGCGAAACGCAACGTGAGTTGAGCGGGCGCACCAAGCAACTTGGTGATGCGCTGCGTTCGCCGACCGTGCGCGGTCGCTGGGGCGAGATGCAACTGAAGCGCGTGTGCGAGATGGCTGGAATGCTCGACCATTGCGACTTTACCGAGCAGACGACGATTGACAGCGGCGACGGCAAGTTGCGACCCGATCTCACCGTGCGGCTGCCCGGCGGGAAGGTGATAATCGTAGATGCGAAAGCGCCGCTGATGGCGTATCTGGCAGCGATCGAATGCACCGACGAAGCCGAACGTGAGCGACTGATGCGAGATCACTCGCGCCAGGTGCGCGACCACATGGTGAAGCTTGGCCAGAAGGCGTACTGGGGACAGTTCGAATCGACGCCCGAGTTCGTAGTGATGTTCCTGCCGGGTGAAACGTTCTTCAGCGCAGCGCTGCAGTACGATCCAGGGTTGATCGAATATGGCTTCGATCAGCATGTGATTCCGTCGAGTCCGACGACATTGATCGCGTTGCTGCGTTCGATCGCGTATGGCTGGCAACAGGATCGGATTGCAAAGAACGCTGAAGAAATCAGCGCACTGGGCAGGGAGATGTACTCGCGTATCAGTACATTCTCGAACCACTTTGATACACTGCGCCGCGGTCTGGAAAAATCGGTCGAGGCGTACAACAGCGCAGTGGGATCGCTGGAGCGCAAGGTGCTGCCACAGGCTCGGAGGTTCCGGGATCTCGGTGCGGGAACAGTCGCCGAGATCGCCACGCTTGATGGCATTGATGCGACGATGCGGCGATTGGAGATACCGGGGGAAGGGAGTAGCAGTCATCCCGCCGAAGGTCGGGATCCATTAACGGAAACGTCGAGAGTTGTCATTCCTGCGAACGCAGGAATCCGTTTTCAGCCGCCGACGTGACGGTCACTGGTAAGTACGCAGAACATGGATCCCGACCTTCGGCGGGATGACTGCGCTGGATCCCGACCTTCGGCGGGATGACTGCGCTGGATCCCGACCTTCGGCGGGATGACTGCGCTGGATCCCGACCTTCGGCGGGATGACTGCGCTGGATCCCGACCTTCGGCGGGATGACTACATTCCGCACGGCAATGACGAATCCAGGTAAAGAACACGGGCTGGAGCGCGCGATTGGAGTGCGCGGCCTCGCCGCTACCGCATTCAACGTTACCGTCGGCGGCGGAATCTTCGTACTGCCCGCAGTGGTTGCGGCGACGATCGGTCCATCAGCACCGATCGCGTACATCGTTGTTGCCGCCGCGATGGGGCTCATCGTACTCTGCTTCGCGCAGGCTGGAAGCAGAGTTGATCTCACCGGCGGACCGTACGCGTATGTAGAAATCGCCCTCGGCAAGTATGTCGGATTTCTCGCGGGCACGCTGTTGTGGCTGGTTGGGACAACTGCGACTGCCGCAGTCGGGAGTGCACTTGTCGGATCGATCGCTGTGTTCTGGCCACCATTGGCAGAGCCAGTACCGCGCGCGTTGATTCTGGCCGTGGTGTTCGCATTGTTTGGCGCGCTCAACGTTCGCGGCACGAGGCAGAGCACGCGTTTTCTCGAGATGATCACGGTGGTAAAGTTGTTGCCGTTGATCCTTTTCATAATCCTGGGAGCGATGCTGGCGCATGGCCCTCGGCCGGATGTATTCGGCAGTCTCAACCCTGCCAAACTCGGCAGATCGGTGATCGTGTTGATCTTCGCCTTTGCTGGAATCGAATTCGCGCTGGTGCCGGGCGGCGAGGTGAAGGATCCCGCACGAACAGTTCCGCGCGCGCTTTTCATGGCGATGTCAGCGATAACGGTACTGTACGTGGCGATCCAGTACGTCGCGCAGATGATACTCGGGAATCAGCTGGCGTTGGCGCAAGCCGCTCCGTTGACGGAAGCTGCTCGCGCTGTGGCGGGCTCGGGTGGCGCGGTATTCATCGGTGTGTGTGCGAGCATATCGATGTTCGGTTATGTGAGCGGCATGATGCTCACCGCTCCGCGCGCATTATATGCGTTCGGGCGCGACGGGATTCTGCCGCCAGTGTTTGCACGCGTGCATCAACGCTATGACACGCCAGCCGTGGCGATCGTCGCGCAATGCGTGATGACGTTTATTGTTGCGGTGACGGGAGGGTTTGCGGAGCTCGCGATACTGAGCAACATCGCAGTGCTGGTGTTGTATCTGTTCTGCTGTATCGCAGCATGGGAGTTGCGACGGAAAAACGTGCATGCAGGTGGAACGCCGTTCAAAATTCCAGGTGGGCCATTGGTGCCGGTTCTCGCAGTCGCGGTGATTGTATGGATACTGAGCAATGCGACGGTGAAGGAGTTCTCGGTAGTTGGCGGAGTGTTGGTCGTGGCGTCGGTGTTGTATCTGCTGGCGCGGGGACGAACGCGGGTTCCGGACGTGACCTGACGTAGTGTCGCTGTCATCCCGCCGAAGGTCGGGATCCATAGCCTGTCGTTCCGCCGGAAGCGGGATAACAGCGTTCATTGACCATATAGACCAACCTGCTTGACCAATACCTCCAACCCTCCTATTATACGTCAGGGGGATCTCAGACCATGGCTGAAAAGAAGCAAGTCAACCTGTACGAAGCCAAGACCCACCTGTCGCAGCTCGTGAAGGAGGCTGGCGCTGGTGCAACTATCGTCATCGCCAAGGACGGATCGCCGGTAGCTCAGCTCGTGCCATTGAGCCCTCGTGCCCGGCCGGCTCGCAAGCCGGGGAAATGGGCGGGGAAAGGATGGATCGCCGCGGACTTCGATGCACCACTTCCAACAGAAGTGCAGGCACTGTTCGAAGGCGACGACGCAGATGCCAGCGCTCCGCTCCGTGAAGTGATTGTAGAGCGGAAGAAGAAATAGTGCGGCTGCTTCTCGATACGCACGTGCTGATGTGGTGGCAGTTCGACACTCCACAACTCCGCAATGAAGTAAAGAGCGCTATCCGCGACGCTGAGATCGTGTACGTGAGTGCCGCGTCCGCGTGGGAAGCGGATATCAAGCGCAAGCTGGGAAAGCTGTCGTTTCCCGGCGCGTTCGTGAACGTCCTGACGGAAAACGATTTCACCGAATTGCCGGTGACGATGCGGCACGCGGCAGCGACGCTTGCGCTTCCGTTATACCATCGCGACCCCTTCGACAGGATGCTGGTAGCGCAGGCAATTGTGGAGGGGTGTACTCTGGTGACGTCGGATGACGCGCTGGCGGCGTATGGGATTGAGATGTTGGTGGCGTCGTAGAAAATGGATTCCCGCTTCCGCGGGAATGACGAGGCTCGGTTCCCGCTTTCGCAGAATTGCTGCTAACATTACGATATACGTCCAATCGGAGTAGCCTGGTGTCCATGATCAGTACGCGAAAGTCTGTTGTGGAATTGGCTCTTTCCATGTCTGCGAGAGCGGCATGCCTCGCTACCGTCCTGGTATTTGCCGCCTGCGCGGATTCCACTGCCCCAGGACGAGCAGCGCCGCTCGTCGAGGCCTCGGCGGGAGTGCGGCCATCGATACCATTTCCGCCGGCGCAAGTCCGTGCCATATCCACAACTTCGTCGGTGGTCGTGTCGGCCGTGCTTGTCACGGGGACTCCCTGCTACGCAGTAAGCGCGACTGATCGGATTGACGGAAATGACCTTATCATAAAGATCACGGCGACGTTGATCAACGTTCCGTGCATTGATGTGACCTTGCCTAAGCAATACACGGTAACGTCGAGAGCCGTGCCGATATCGGCGACGCACATCACTGTGCAGGCGAGCGGCTTCGTGGGCGGCGACAGCGTGATCGTCGACCGGGATATCCCGTGGAAGAGCGCGGAATTGGGAGGTTAGAGCGCGACTGCGGCGCTTCGTCGGAGAACCTGAACGCTATCAACGTTGATCAGAAGTGATCAGCATAAGCGCGCTTCAGCGTGCAAGCCAAAACGTTGCTTTGATCAGGAAGATATTCGTGGGCTGTTCGTGAAAAATGGCACTGACGTCTCGATTGAACCCAAAATCTCCAATTGGCGCGGTACCGCTACGGAGCTGTTGCCACACAAAGAAGATTGTTGAGCCCGGGCGATATTCCCACCGCATGACTGCATCGCCGAGCAGGCTCCGCATGTTGAAGTCGGGATCGCCGACCTGGAAGGAGTGAGCAGAGCCGTTTGCGTCGGGGTCTATCGTATACGTGCCGTTGCCGTCACGCGCAATCGTGCCGCGATCACTTCCATAGACGTCGAATATCCGAGTGCGCGGCGCCTGGAGTTCCTTGAAGCTGGTGAATTTGCCGGCTGCAATGAAAGGTTGTGCGTAGATCTGCAGGCTCAGATTGGTGGTAAAAGTCCAGTTGAGTCGAGTGTCGAGCGACAGTGTCGTTTGATGCAAGTTGGAGAAAACGTATCGCTTTCCGTACGTCAGTACCGCGAGCGGATCGGAAACCGTCTCAACGTACTGGTTGGAACTGTTCGTAACGCTCAGCGTCGGACCGAAGCTAAAATCGATGACTGAGTTCGGGCGAGCCTCGAGGCTGACATTTGCGGCCTTGGCGAAACCACCGGCTGCGTCGTGCTGATATTGCAGCTCTCCGCTTGCTATGAACGGCTTGCGTGAATCGCTGTTCACCGATGCGTCGAGACTCCACAGGCCCGGTATCATCGCAAGCGGACCACCTCGCGTCAGATCATCATGCAATTGATCCGGGGCGTAAGTAGCCTGTAATCCAGCAGTCCAGAGATTATTCCAAGTGCCGTTCATGACGACGGTGTTGCTCTGGCGGATCATCGTGTTGCCAAAATCCCACGCGTAGAACGATGCGCCGGTTATCGAGTATGATCGAAAGATTCGACCGGGATCATTGGATTGATAACCAAGCGCGGGCACTATTGATCGATAGTCAGCACGCGACAAAAATCCGACGTCGTTGATCTCAAAACCCGGCGACACTTCCTTATAATCAAGCGACCCGAACCATTTCCCTCGTTTTTCGACTGCGAACTCGGCCATGTGGCCACTGAGTGACGTGCGCGTTGAGTCGACGCCGAGGTAAGCGGCGTCGGGGCGCTGGTAGTAGTGAGTGCTGGAGAGTTGCGTGCGCGTTATGGATTCGCGTGAACCATCGACTCGTGATGCTGTTACGTAGCCGCTTGCGATCCAGTTGCGGGAATTCCAGGAGTGATCGAAATCGATCCCGCCGAGCAGCGCCCGCGACCGGAGCGCGTCTCTCACCACCGTGTCGGCGACGTCACGATTGGTTGCAGTGAGAATGCCACCGACCGCGGTATTGCCTTCGTCGAATTGGCGTTGCACGCGCGCAACGCCGTAATTGGTGAGTGGTTCGACCGTTGCGGTTCCGGGCGTACCGGCTGTTGTGACGTACCGCGCAGTTTCGTCTGCAGTGAGTCCGTCCATCAGCCCGACCGTCCAGCCGTGTGTTCTGCCGGAGAGTTTGACGGCGCCTAGGATTGTCGATGCACCGGGCGCATCGACATACGCGACATCCGAGCCAGGAACAGCAAGTTCCGGAGTGCGTCCGATTCTGCGCGAATAGTAGAATATCTGCGAGTTGTAACTCGCGTTCGTTTGTGTCTGTCCGAACTGGAAAAGATCGGCACCGCTCAGGAAAAAAGGCCGCTTTTCAGGAAAGAACGTCTCGAACGCGGTGAGATTGACAACAGCGGGATCCACCTCGACCTGACCGAAGTCCGGGTTGACGGTTGCGGTAAGTGTCAGACCGCTGGGTAAGCCGTAATCGAGATCTCCGCCGATGGATGGTTGTGTATCGTTTCGTCGATACAGTGGGTTGGCGTTGCTGCCGGGCGCGCGTGTGAGCTTGGTGCTCACGTATGGTATGACATCCAGCCGCGACGGAACCGGGATGTCGCGAAGTCCCGTGAGATCACCGAAGCTCGACACGTAGCCGGGCGACTGTGCGGTGAAAGGCGCCCAGACTTCGCGTTCCTTGTATCGCGCGATATCACGCTCTACCTGAAAGCCCCACACGCGGTCTCCACCCTTTTGCACAGGGCCGAGGCGAAGTTGCGATAGAGGAATTCGAAATTCAGCGGACCAGCCAAGCGCATCGACGCTCGTTGCGGCCTGCCAGATGCCATCCCAGTTGAAATCTTCCGTGTTGTTGTAGACGGTTTCGTCTTTCCGCACCCCGCGCGGATTGACTGCAAAAACAAACGCCGTGCGTCGATCGTGATACGAATCGATGGCGATGCTGATCCAGTCGGAGTAGATGCCCAGTGCATCTCGGCGTGCCAGGGGCGCGGCGATGGAATCCGGGTGATTATCGAACGCACGCACGCCCACGTACAGCGCAACATTGTCGTAGAGAACGCGAACTTCGGTGCGCTGGCGGGGCACGGCGCCGGGATTGGGAAAACTCTGTGTGAAGCTGGTATCTGGCTGCGCGAATCTCCATGCAGCTTCGTCCAGCTTACCGTCCAGTCGAATTGGACCCTGAGCCCGAACGGCGATCATGGCCGGACTGTGTACTCTCTGACCGGCGGTGGATGCCACCGCCTGCGCGCCGCTGGTCTGTACGATCGTAGCTATCAGGAGGGATGACAGTAGCACAACTCGGCATTTGACATATAATTGAAATCGATTCGAGCACGACGACATCGGAAGACGGTTCGGGTATGGCGGGTATGGCGCGGGTGGTGGCTGCGCTATTATCAACGCCGCTATTCGGCGCTATAATCCTGCAGGGTAACCTTTCAATTCGAGAGTCAGTCACACTCAGCGCAGATCCACTAGTCGATGGTGGGTCGGGACGGTGCGATGGAACAGATTGATCGCAGGTCGTTTCTTGCAGTCGTATCCGGCTCACTTGCGACGCTGGCAATGGGCCCCCGGACCCCGCTTGTGCGTACGAACCGTCGTCTGGACCGTATCGGCGTCCAGCTCTATACAATCCGCGACGCACTGACCAGGGATCTCGACGGGTCGCTGGCCAAGGTGGCGCAGATCGGTTACCTCGAAGTTGAACTCGCCGGGTACCGGTCGCATTCCGTCGCGGACTTCAAAGCTTCGCTCGACAGGCACGGACTCGCCGCGCCTTCGACGCACATCGCGATGGAGCGCATCCGCGATGAATTACCGGCGGTGCTCGATGAGGCACACACACTCGGCCATCAGTACGTCGTCTGCCCCAACATTGCGAACGAGAAGTCGGGGCTGGATGGCTACCGAAAGGCAGCTGATATCCTCAACAATGCCGGCGCAATCGCGAAGAAGTCCGGGATCAGCATCGGCTACCACAACCACGGCACCGAGCTCAAGCCGATCGACGGTCAGCGTCCGTACGATGTGTTGCTCGAACGAACCGATCCGTCGCTCGTAACGATGGAGATGGACGTTTTCTGGATGGTCGACGGCGGCGGCGATCCACTCGCTTACTTCAAAAAGTATCCCGGCCGTTTCCGCATGTTGCACGTGAAGGACATGGATGGAAGTCCTCAGAAGAAGATGGTCGATGTCGGCAGCGGCGTGATCAACTGGAAGGAAATATTCGCCGCGGATCCGGTAGTCGAGCACTATTTCGTCGAGCACGACAACGCGCCGGATCCATTCGCGAGCATAGCGGCGAGCTACGCGTATTTGCAGAAGCTGGAGTTCTAGGGGCAATATTGTGCAGCTAGCAGTTTTGGCAATACCGTGGCGTTGGCGTGGTCACTGTGCTTTCAAATACTTATCGCATCCGATTGCAAAGATGAATGTGCCTCGGAACGATCGAAGCAAAGGAAACATCGGCCTCTTTATATCGGCGATCGTTCTACTTTTGTCGGGAGGAGTCGCTCTTGTCATGGGATCAAATGATGTTGCAGTTCGATCCCTGGCGATGTTGGCCATCGTAATCAGTGTGTATTGCGTTCGGCTGTCCAATATTTCCACACGCTCAGATTCTGCAAATACAATAATCCAACAAACAAGATCCAAGCTGCCGACACGACCTAGCCGCTCCATTTGGATTGTTAGTATCATGCTGCTACCACTGCTCGGATTGTCGTTTGTTTGGCTATATAGCGATGCCGCTCATGGCTATCATCAGATCTGGCCAGTATACTTTTTCACTGGAACGGCAATAGCTTGCACACTTTGCTGGTCCTACCTCGTTGCGAGATTGTTAGGCGCGAGATAAGCGATCTCGAGATCGGTGTGAGGTCTCCCCCCACGCAACGGCGCTAAGAATGAGGAACGATGTTCAACACGCGGATCATGCCAGGATCTGGCCCATAATACCAGAAGATGCGCCAAGCGCCCGGCGTTCGATTCTCGAGGTACGCCTCGAACACCTTCTCCCCTGCTGGTCCGGAAAGCGACGTGAACTCATGCGTCGCGAGGCTCGGATGGCGGGGATTAATCTCCAGCAAACCGAGCGCCTTTCTCACCTTCTTCAGCTTCGGATCCTCCTCAGTCCCGAGCTTCTTAAGGACGGACGCGGCTTCCCGGGTAAACGAGAGCTTGAACCTCACCAGTCAATCGTCTTCGCCTGCGAACTGCGCGAATGAGCCGAGGTCTTGGAACTCGCCCGCTTCCGCCTGGCTGAGCGCACGCTCCATGGATGCGCGGAGGGCAGGGTTCTTCCACAGCCATGCTTCGCTCGTCGGGATGGCAACAACCGGGTCTAGCAGGATCTGACCCTTTTCGTTCACGAGCACGCGGTAGTCGGAATCCTGGGCCGCCGAGCCAAGCGTCAGCCGGCCCCGGGCGTCCGGGTGAACAAACCCTTTGTGCGGCCGAAAGCCGAGGCCACCTACAGTATCTCGCTGACCCGACATACCAGCCTCCAAGTAATAATGAGTGTCCTGATCCTTCTACCAGAATACCCCGCCGACTGTCTGTGGTCAATACCCATTTGTGGGAAATGCCCGTAAATCAAGCCCGATCTCCCGCTTGCGAGGATGGGATGGCGCGCCTTCGCTTGCTGGAATGGGAGGAGCAAACACGCTTGATCGAGCGGGAAATCATGAATCGCAAGATCAGCAAGGGAATCCAGGATATTCAACAAGGCAGCTACATCGAGATTAACAGCGACCGTGATCTGGAAACATTCTTTGCCAACATGCGCGACCAACGGCTGCAAAATCCCGGAGAGGGCTAGGCGTGGCCTGGACGCTCTACATTGCCGATCAGGCGCGCAGCGAGATCATGGAAATCTGGCAGTATGGCTACGACACTTTCGGTCTGCAGGTTGCCGACGATTACGACGATCGAGGAAACGACTGTCGCGGTTGTCAGTATTTCCCGGGAAATCCGGGCACGTCACATCGGTCGGATCAATCGTACCGACACACGCCGCGAGGCGAAAGAACACGGCACCGAAGGTTCTGAATAAGGGAATTATACGCGATCACTTTACGGGAACTGTGCAGCTTGCCCGCGCTAGCTGAGGCTTCCTGCCGCAGACATGCACTCGCAGAACGTCGCAGGGTCCACATTGCCACCCGTGAGAATGATTCCTACGCGCTTTCCCTTCAAGTCGATTGCGTGTTGCATCACAGCAGCCGCACCAAGACATCCTGTTGGCTCGACCACGATCTTCATTCGCTCCATGAAGAAGCGCATCTGCGTGCGAAGCTGATCGTCGCTCACCGTCACGATGTCGTGCACGAGCGCGCGCAGGATCGGGAGCACAAGCGTTCCGATGTGCTGCGTACGCGCGCCATCAGCAATGGTATCCGGCACCGGGATGTTCACGATCTCTCCCGATCGGAACGAGCGTTGCCCGTCATTTCCAGCCTCGGGTTCCACGCCGTATATAGCGCAACCTGGTGAGCGCTCCGTGGCCGCGATCGCGGAACCGGAAAGCAGGCCACCCCCGCCCACCGGGACAACGAGTGCATCGAGTGGTCCGATCTCATCGATGAGCTCCAGCGTCGCCGTGCCCTGTCCCGCGATCACGTCGGGGTGATCGTACGGCGGGATGAGTGTGAGTTTCCGCTCGGCGACAATCGTCGCAGTGACTTCCTCCCGGTTATCCGCCTTCGGGTCATACATGACGACGCTCGCGCCGTATCCGCGCGTTGCCGCCAGTTTGAGCGCCGGCGCGTTGGCGGGCATGATGACTGTGATGGGAACGCCGAGCAGCTGTCCTGCAAGCGCCATCGCCTGCGCGTGATTACCGGAAGAGAAAGTGATCACTCCACGTTTACGCTGATCGTCGGTGAGTCGGCTGACAGCGTTATACGCACCGCGAAACTTGAACGCACCCACGCGTTGGAAGTTCTCGCACTTGAAGAAGAGCTGCGCTCCCGCGATAGCGTTTGCAGTGGTCGACGTGAGCACCGGTGTGCGGTGCGCGACTCCGCGGAGCGTTTCGGCGGCTCGCGTGACGTCAGCGAACGTGACCGGAAGTGAGGTTGTATTTGACACGTTCTCAATGTCGCGACTAATCGTGTGGCACGGAAGGAGCGGGTCGTCTTGCGATCCGGAGATGTACGATCTCCTGGCTGGCTGATTCGAACGCCCGTTCGAATCCCGAATTCGCCGAGTGCGCCTCACCACACCGGAATGGCGGTTTCCGTGGTATTTCCGCACATTAATGCCGCGCAGTCAGCGCGAGATACCAACACCACCCACATCACCTTGAGGATCGGATTCGTTAATGACCGCAACACGCGTCAAGCTATCGGTGATGATGTTTCTGGAGTATTTCGTGTACGGTGCCTGGTACGTTACTGCAGGCACGTACTTCATCGAGACGCTAAAGTTCAACGGCGGGCAGGCTGGTCTCGCGTACGGCAGCATGGGGATCGCGGCGATGATATCGCCGTTCTTCGTTGGTATGGTGGCGGACCGCTTCTTCTCGTCCGAGCGCGTGATGGCGGTGCTGCTGATCATCGGTGCGGTCGTACTGTATTACGTGTCGACGATCACGACGTTCTCATCGTTCTATCCGTTGTTGATCATCTACGCGCTCACATTCATGCCAACGCTGGCACTGGCGAACTCGATCAGCTTCGATCACATCGAGAATCCGGCCCGCGACTTTCCCAAGATCCGCGTACTCGGTACAATCGGCTGGATCGTTGCCGGCGTGCTTGTTGGAACGCTCGGAATCGAATCGACGTCGATTCCGATGAAGATCGCCGCCGCGGGCTCGCTTGTCTTTGGTCTGTTCGCGCTCACACTTCCACACACGCCACCGCACGCCGCGGGACAACGTCTGCGCGTGCGCGACGTGCTCGGGCTCGACGCGTTGTCGCTCTTCAAGGACAAGTCCTTCACTGTGTTCGTGGTTGGTTCGTTCCTGCTGGTGATTCCGTTGCAGTTCTACTACACGTTCACCAATGCATTTCTGAACGAATCCGGCATGACGCAGGCCGCGACGAAGATGACGCTTGGTCAGGCTTCGGAGCTTGGATTCATGCTCCTGCTTCCGTGGTTTCTCACACGACTCGGCATCAAGCGCATCATGCTGTTGGGCATGGCGGCGTGGGCCGTGCGCTATCTGTTCTTCGCGTACGGGAACACGGGGCCGAATCTGTGGATGTTGTATGCGGGCATTCTCATCCACGGAATGTGCTACGATTTCTTCTTCGTGAGCGGACAGATCTACGTCGACGAGCAGGCGACGCTCAAGATCCGCGCTGCTGCGCAGGGTCTCATCGCATTTGTCACGCTGGGTATCGGTAACGTGATCGGATCCTGGCTGTCAGGATTGGTGGTGCAGGCGTATCAGATTACGGGACCGAACGGTGCGATCACACATGATTGGCGATCGATCTGGTTGATTCCGGCGGTCGGATCGGCAGTGATCTTCGTAATATTCCTGTTCTGGTTCAAGCCGAAGCCGGACGTCAAGTCGCCGCTGGATGAAGTGGGGATGCGGATCGCAGCGTAGGGTCAGTCGGCGGGATGACTGCCATCTTACCCGTGCCACGCGCCTCGTGCCACCGCGGGTTTGAAGTTCTCAATTCCGCTCGCCGGCAATTCAATCGTTCTCGCTTCCTCGGCGCTCTGATACGCGGCCATCAACAGCTTCACGACTTCAACGCCATCGTGGAACGTGAGCATCGGCTTCACCCGACCGAGGAACGCGTTCACGTAGTGCCGATTCTCGGCTTCGTAACCGTACGCTGCAGGTTCGGATGCGACTACGGGCATCAATCCCATCTCGGCGTTCTGCTTTTCAATCAAGTATTCGCCAGCGTTGCTGCTTGCCTCGCGGCTGAAGAATAGATTGAGCCCGCTGTCGAGTGTGTTCCATGACATCGAATATTCCGGGCCCAGCAACTCCGCCGATAGCCGCAACCCGGCGCCGACATAGCTCCACGACGTACTTGCTTCGCCAATCACGCGCGTGCCATCGTCCGTTTCGAATTCAATCGTTACGCCAGCAAAATCTTCCGAAGGATACCTGCTGTAGTCCACTTCACTACCCATTGTCTTCCGCAGTCGCTCGGCGTATTCAGGACGGCTCCACTTGAGGCTTGCAATGCGACCGTTAATCGAGATCGGCGTGAGGGATTCACGTGGCTCGCCTGGTTTTGTAAGCAGGTGGCGCACCAGTTCGACGGAATGACACATCATGTCGTTGAGTACGCCACCACCCTGCATATCGCCGCGCCAGAACCATGGCGTGTGCGGGCCATTGTGTTCTTCGGCTGCGCGTGCGAGATACGGGCGGCCGGTCGTTGCAGCGCCGCGCGACCAGATTAGTGAGCGGCCCGTTTCGATCTGCGGCGCGAATACCTGGTTCTCGAGGTATCCGTGCATCAGTCCGACGCTTTCTACCAGCTCGAGAACCTCGATCGCCTCGGCGACGTCTCGCGCGAGCGGCTTTTCGCATGCAATCGCCTTGAGTGTTCCTTTCCCGCTTCGAATCGCGTCGACGATTTCCTTAACGTTTTCGATGCGCGTGAAGTTGGGACCTAGCAGCCAGATTGCGTCGATTGCAGGATCTGCGACCATGTCCGCGATCGAATCGTATGCGCGCGCGTTACCGACGTTGAGCGAACGAGCTAGCGCAGCACTTGCGACCGCATTGTCGTGGTGCGGGCTCCAGACGCCAAGCACATCGGCGTCGCGGACGCTGACAAAAGACTGGAGGTGGAATTTCGCAATAAAGCCGCTTCCGATGAAGCCGATGCCAAGTTTGTTGTCGCTCATGTTGTTTCCTGTTGCCGGATCTTCGTCATTCCCGCGAAAGCGGGAATCCATTATTCTGCCCGACGCCCGTCATTGTCCTGACCGCTTTCAACTATCGTAGCTTACACCCAGCTGCTGCAATACTTCTTCCGGACAGCCGTTCCAGCCGGGATTGAAGACATTGCCCATATACCGCACGTCCTTCCACCCCATGGCTGACGAAAAGAACCCGGACGCTGTCAGATCGCGGAAGCTGTTGAAGAACTGAACTCCATGACTGAACTCCGGTTTCGCCTTGTCCGGCCAGGAGATGTCGTCAAGGAGTTGTTTGCGCTGTGCGTCCGTGCACTTGATGAAATTCGCATTGAACCTGCTGCGACATTCCGTGTCCAGCCACGCAAGTCCGCCGTGCATCTCGACCTGATTTCGTTCTGATGCAAGGTTGAGGTTGTAGTCCATGAACTCCGGTACGCGAGCTTCAGTCGCGCTTCCGGAGCGTTCATCGTGCGGAATGATCATGTCCACCAGGACACGGACTGTCGCGTCTTCGTGTGCGGTGAAGAATTTGCGCGTTGCTGGTACCGGCTCTATGTCATCCTGTTGCAGAAGATGCTTGCCACGCTCGAGTGCTTCGGGACTCCAGTGCATCGCACCAGTCAGCGGGATCGCGCCGAGCAGCTTGAGCGCGTCTCTGCGGTTAATCCCCTTTTTGTTTTCGTCGCTCATAGGGCACCCTGCTTGCGTTGATCGGCGATGTAGGTGGCAGTGCGCATGGAAAGCGCGAGAATGGTCCAGGTAGGATTCTTGTCAGCCTGCGAAACGAACGGGCCGCCGTCGGCGACGAACAGATTCTTCACATCATGTGCCTGACAATTCTTGTTGACTACTGATTTGGATGGATCGTCGCCCATGCGCGTCGCGCCGAGCTCATGGATGATGCTGCCGCCGGTAGCGAGGCCGTAGCCCTGTTCCTTACCCGGTATGTGTGAGTGAACCTCGCCGCCCATCTCGGTGATGATGGAGTGGAAAGTGTCGATCATGTGCCTGGCCTGATTGTATTCGTAGTCGCTCCATTTCCAGTGGAACTTGAGCACCGGGATTCCGAACTTGTCGACGACCTTGGGATCGAGTTCGCAGTAGCAATCATCGTTCGGGATCATCTCACCGCGTCCGGCGAATCCGACGCTTGATCCGAAGTAGCGACGGTAATCTTCCTTGAGCGACTGGCCGTAACCGCCAGCTCCCGGATAGCGCTGAATTCCGCCCATGAAGCCGTATGACGGCGGATCGAAACCACCGCCGACTTCTATATGATAGCCGCGTGGGAAGTCGAGCTTCTTGTTGTCCTTGGTCCACGGCATGTAGATGTGATTACCGCCGGATCCGTCTTCATTGTGTGGAACTCGTGCGACCATTTTGGGGATGAATCCGTTCAACCCTGCACCGGTCGTGTCAGTGATGTACTTGCCGATGATTCCACTCGAATTCGCGAGTCCCTGCGGGAACATCGAGGATTTGGAATTGAGCATCAGTCGCGCGGACTCGAACGCGCTGGCTGCGAGGACAACGACTCGTGCTTTTATGTGCTGATCGGTGCCGTCGCTCTTCTGGATGTAAGTGATGCCGGTAGCCTTTCCGCTCTTGTCGATCGTCACTTCGCGCGCCATGGCGTTGGTAATGAGCGTGAGCTTGCCGGTTTTGAGCGCAGGAGCAATCAGCACTCCCGGGCTCGAGAAATTGGAATTCGTTGTGCACCCGCGACCGCACTGGCCGCAGTAATGGCAGGCCATGCGTCCGTTCAGAGGCTTCGTGAGGATCGAGAGGCGCCCTGGGATGCAGGTGATATCGAGCTTCTTGCACGCGTCCTTGATCATCAGCTCGTAGCAACGGGGTCGCGGTGCGGGCTGAAAGAATCCGTCAGGATTGTTGTACAGTCCCTCGTTGCTGCCGAATATGCCGATGAGTTTATCGACCTCGTCGTAATACGGCTTTATGTCATCGTACCCGATCGGCCAGTCGTCGCCGAGTCCGTCGATGGACTTGCCGCGAAAATCGTTGGGGCCGAAGCGGAGGGAGATGCGGCCCCAGTGGTTGGTACGGCCGCCGAGCATTCGCGCGCGCCACCAGTCGAACTGGGTGCCGGGTGCGGTGGTGTACGGTTCACCTTCGATATCCCAGCCGCCGATGCAGCCGTCGAATTCGCCGAAGGGTTTCTCGCGGGACCCGGCACCCCGGCGCATGGACGCGTAGGCAGGCACGAGCATCTTGGAGTCCTTGCTGCTGTACCACTCGGGGCCGGCCTCGATCAATGCGACGTTGGCACCGGACTTGGTCAGGACGTAGGCCGCCATGCCTCCGCCCGCGCCGGAACCTACAATACAGACATCGTACTCTGGCCGCTGCGAAATTTCTGCCATCCATTCCTCCAACCGGAAAACATGCGAGATTCAAGCATAGTATGGTGCGCGCGCGCGAAGATAGTGCGCGACCCGTGAGGTCGCAACGCCTCCAGGACCGGTTGCCACTGGCGTGGAGCGGACGATCGAGCGAAGCTTCCAACGTACCCACCAACGTACCCACCCGATAAAACAGATTCTACAAAAAATGTCAGTCGATATAGCGAAGGAATTTCCCTGGAGTGGTAACAAGCTCATCTATCTCAACGCCGCCTCAACCGGGCCGTTGCCCGCCCGGACAGCCGCCGAGCTGGCTCGGTGGACGAGGCTCCGTGTAGAGCCGTGGGATATCGCGCTGAATGAACAGCTGGAGACGCTCGCGAAGGCCAGAAAGCTGTGCGCGGCGTTGATCGGTGCTGACACGGAGGAGATCGCGTTGACGCCGAACACCAGCACAGGGCTCAACATCGCCGCGCAGATCCTACCGATAGAAAGAGACAAGGTGATAGTCGGCTACGACGGTGACTTTCCGGCGAATGTGTATCCCTGGATGGCGAAAGCCCGGCGCGGTGAAGCTCGTTATGAGCAGATGGCGCTCCTGCCGAATGGACTCCCGGATTGGGAGGCACTTCCAGAACGGCTGAATCGAGGCGATGTAGGGATCTTCGCGATATCGTGGGTGTCGTTCGTAACCGGTGATCGAGCGGACCTCGAAACGATCGGCACGATGTGTCGCGAGCGCGGAATCTGGTTCGTGGTCGATGCGATTCAGGGAGTTGGAACGACACCGCTCGACGTTCACAAGTGCAAGATAGATATCCTCTCGTGCGGCGCGCAGAAGTGGTTGCTGTCACCGTGGGGCTCTGGATTCTGCTACGTGCGGCAGGACCTGGTGCAGAATCTCGAGCCACGCACGATTGGATGGCTTGCAGTGCGCGGATCCGAAGATTTTTCGCACATGCTTGAATATGATCTCACCTACACCGACGATGCAC
>Ga0209483_1000311_pt1 | contig 44771 bp, 38 predicted proteins | sample NGEPerA_FD_184508 | JGI IMG/M metagenome (GOLD analysis project Ga0209483, IMG submission 184508) | Arctic peat soil microbial communities from the Barrow Environmental Observatory site, Barrow, Alaska, USA - NGEE PermafrostL2-A... | ecosystem: Environmental > Terrestrial > Soil > Wetlands >...
GGTTTGCACCGCCAGGCCGGGAGAGGGAAAATGAGAGGGAGCCGAAACTGTCATGCACCCATGATCGGGCAATAGAATCGCGGCGCTTTGCCCTCGGTCTGCTCCTTCTGCTCCTCGCGCTCCTGTACGCCTCTGTGTACCGCGATCGCGCATATAGGTTCGTGACATTCGACATCCTGGGGGCTTTGGGCGTGGCTTATTGCGGAGAAGTGAATGACGCAGGGTTTGGTGGTTGAACGGCGCGCGTGGACGGCGATTGCGCGGCGGGCGTTGATCGGGGCTGCCATCGTAGGGCCAGCCACTATGTTGAGTAATGGGATGTCGCAGGGCGGGCGCGCCAGCGCCGCGGCCAATGCCACCCAAGCCGCCGGCAACACGCCCGCACATTCGCCCACGCAACCCTCTGACACTCCCCGGCCCTCCATCCCGGCGCCCCCGGCGGGTGCGCCGGCCAGCGGGGCGGCCATCGGCCGAGGCCAGACACGGCCCACCACTCGCATGGCGGCGAGCATGCCGACTTCCCGGCCTTCGACGCAACCGGCCCAGAAAATCAGCCTCAATTTCAAGGATGCCCCCCTCGATGCCGTTCTCGATCACCTCTCCGAGGCCGCGGGGCTGGTCATCATCAAGGAAGGGCCCGTCGAGGGACGCGTGACGGTGCAGAGCAAGCAGCCGGTCACGCCCGAGGAAGCCGTGACGCTCCTGAGCGCCGTGCTCAAGGCCAATGGGTACAGCGCGGTGCGCAACGGGCGAATCGTGCGCATTGTTCCCCGCGACAAGGCCAAGAAGGGGAGCATTCCGGTTCACATCGGCGCCGACCCTGCGGACATCGCCAGCACCGACGAGCTGATTACGCAGGTGATGCCGATCCAGAACGTGGACGCCGTCAAGCTGCGCACGGACCTCACCCCGCTGTTCAGCACCGATGCCGATGTGACCGCCAATGACTCAAGCAACTCGATCATCATGACCGATGCATCGGCCAATATCCGGCGGGTTGCCGAGATTATTGCCGCGCTGGACAAGGGCACGGCGTCTTCCACCGCGCTGAAAGTGATTCATCTGAAGTTCGCCAACGCCGCCGCCACGGCAAAACTGATCACCTCCATCTTCCATGCCTCGGGCACAGCGGGGGCAGGGAATCCCCAGCAGCAGATGCAGATGCGCATGCAGATGCAGCAGGGCGGCCAGCCGCAGCCTCCAGGCGGCGGCCCCCGCGAGGGCCGCATCCCCGGCGGCGCGATCGACCAGGCCCTGCGCGGCGGACATGTCGATGCCCAGGCCGACGATCGCACCAATACCCTCATCCTCACCGCGCCTGCCGACACGATGCCCATCATCCAGGACATCATCAAGGAGCTCGATTCCAACCCGGTTCCCGCTTCGGAGCTCAAGGCCTTCCGCCTGCAATACGCCGACGCCGAGGCCACCTCGAAGCTGGTCAGCAACCTTTTCAAATCGGGCGGTGATGATAATGGATCGAGATACGGTTTCTACAACCCCTTCGCGGGCATGGGCGAGTCGGCCGACAAGGTGAAGGTCAGCGTCACCTTCGATCAACGCACCAACAGCGTGTTGGTTTCCGCCCCCGCCGAGGCGATCAAGTCGATCGCGGCGGTGATCAAAGACCTTGACTCCAGCCCCGGCAGCGGCGCGGAGCTGCGCGTTTTCCCGCTCAAATATGCCGATGCGTTTTCCACCGCGAAAATGATCACTTCGGTTTTCGAGCCCGAGCCAAAGGACCAGAGCTCCAGCCCCTTCCGTTTTCTCTTCTATGGCGAAGGCCCCTCCACCACGCGCACCGCGAAGGTAACCGCCACCTCCGACGACCGCACCAACAACCTGATCGTGACCGCCCCCAAGGAAGCGATCAAGGTGATCGAGGGATTGGTCAAGCAGCTCGACGCCAACGGGACTTCCGAAGAGACGATCTTCCTGTATCACCTGCGCAACGCCCAATCGGTCAACCTCGAATTGGTGCTCAACACCCTGTTCGGCAATACCAATCAGGGCGGCGCGAACGGCCAGCAAAATCGCCCCGGGCAAAACGGGCAGGGGCAAAATCAGCAGAACGGCAACAATTCCGCGTTCGGCGACTCTTCAAACAACGGCCAATCCGGCGGCTTTGGATCCAACCGCCGCAACAACTCGCGCAACAACAACAATAATAATCAACGCAATGGCCAGCAGGGCGCGCAGCGCACCCCCGCGGGAATGGCCCCGGCCATTTCGGAACTCAACGGCGAAGTGTTTGTCGTCGCAGACCCGGATACCAATACGCTGATTGTCACCACCGCCACCAAGTACAAGGACGAGGTGCGCGACATCATCGCCGAGCTCGATCGCGCCGCGCCGCAGGTGTTGATTAAGGTGCTGGTCGCGGAAGTTACCCACGAGAATTCCGCCGACTTTGGCGTTGACTTTTCCATCCTCGACCATCGCCCCAGCGGAAATGGAACCACGGTGGGCCAGACGCTGGGCAACACCGCCGCCTATGCCGCCAACGGCGGGCTGGCCGTGAGCCTCATGGAGACCAACCTGATGGCCACGCTTCATGCCCTGGCCACCCAGGGCAAGCTCGATGTGCTCTCGCGCCCCTACATCCTGGCCAGCGACAATCAGGAGGCCACGATCACCGTCGGCCAGCAGGTTCCGTACATCACCGACACGCGATTCGATCCGCTGGGCGGGCAGATCAACAACGTGATCTTAAAGGACATCGGCATCATTCTGGATGTCACGCCGCACATAAACCCCGAAGGGCTGGTGATCCTGGACGTGGATCAGGAGATCAGCCAGCTGACCGCGCAAACCGTGGCGATTGGCGCGGGCGTCAATTCCCCGGTCATCGCCCGCCGCGCCGCCCAAAGCCGCGTGAGCATCCGCGACGGGCAGACCATCGTGATCGGCGGGCTGATGGAAGACCGCAAAACCGACACGGTCAGCAAAATCCCGATCCTCGGCGACATCCCGCTCATCGGCGTCCTGTTCACCCGCACGCAGACCGACAAGACCAAAACCGAGCTGCTGGTTTTCCTCACGCCGCACGTGGCATTGCAGCCCGACCGGCTTCAGGGAATGTCAAACGATGAGATGAAAGGCACCCGCCTCACGCCCCACGCCGTCGCCCCCGGCGTGTTCGAGGAACACATGTTCGGCCTGCACCGCGGCGGCTCGTCCACCACCCAGCCCGTAGACCCCGCGACCACGCAGCCGGTGAAGATGATCGGCAGCGGAGGGGGGAAATAATATTTGCAACGCCAGTCTTCTATCATAACCTCGGATCGATCAAGTCAAGCACGATACCCAGGATCTGGTCAACCAACTCATCGGTGACGCGACGAATAAACGTGACGCCCCGTTCGCGATAATCAAAACTCTTCAAGTAATCGCAAAGAATCAAGCTCGGCAAAGAAACATAACCTGCCGGCATCGGAAGCCAAAACGGACCTGGCGTCAGGTCCGTCGAAATGGGTACAGCCAAACATATGCCAGAACGGCGATTGTACTCCAAGGGGCTCAGGACTATCGCGGGTCTGCGCTTATCGATCTCTCGGCCAACAGCGGGTTGGAAGTTCATCTCCACCAAATCGCCGCGACCCGGGAAATAGGTTCGCTTACTCACCAAATCTCCTTGCCAACGGGACCATCATTACTCCATTCGCGGCCGCGTCTCTTGTAACTCTCCGGGTTGATATCCGCAACAATCTTGCTCAGTCGTCGACGAGCTCGCTTCTCCTGCTTTCTTAGAACGATGCTCTCCGAATTCGCCAAGATACTGAGAAGCGTTCCCTCTGCCAGTTCCAACTCGCGCGCCATCCCTTTTGGGATCATCACGGCAACACTTCCACCGAGTTTTTTCACGACGACGGTCATGCGTCTCCCTGTTGTGCGTTAATTATAACAGTTCATTTCCAAGTCTGGCGCCCAACGATCGCGTCGACGTTAACCCAGCAATCGTACCACCATATCTCCATCCGCCAAGAGTTGGCTGGGCGCTTCCCGGCTCGTCCATTTCAATACGCCGCGATTGTCAAAAATCCGCACGCTTTTAGCGGCGATGCCGAAAGGCACACTCGCGTTGTTGGGATTCACCTTCGCAAGGCGAACCGAGCCGATGGAAGCGGCGGCCACGTTTGAGCCCGCGAAGGCGTACGGGCTTGCCTGTCCCCGGATCGTGAAGCTCTGGATCGAATCATCAGAGATGAAGGCAGCCGAAGAATTGGGCAATACATTGACCGAGTCAGCCACACCCGCAAACAGTTCGCTATTCAGGAACGCGCCGGCGGTCACTTTCCCGATGCTGCCAGCCGAGCGGATTTGCCCTTGCGTAATGCTCCCGACGACGTTCAGGCTGCCCAGCGTCAGCCCCGCGCTGCCGGTCAGGTGGATGGCGGCACTGGACAGGTTGCCTGCCACCTTAAGGGTGCGGATCGAACGCGTTGTGATCGACGCGGCAAAGTCGCCAGACGATTTCATGAGGCCGATGGAGTCGGCAGAGATCGCGGAATCGCTGCCGCCGTTCAGCCAACTGGCGACGGTCAGGGACGCAATCGCGCCCGGGGTGGTGAAACTTTCGTTTGAAACGCCGGCGAAACTCGCCTGCATCGGCCGGCCGGCCTGGGCGATGGAGATCGCGCCGCCGGTCGCATTGCCGAGCATCAGCTTTGCGAGAGTGCCCGCGACGCTGAGGTTGCCAGTGAGCGCGACGCCGCGCGCCGACAGTGCGGCCAATGAGCCGTTCACGACCACATCGCCCACCGTCGCGCCCGCGCCTCGTATTGCAAACGACGACGCGGCGGTTGTGCCGTTGAGAATGATCTGGGCGGGATCCTTGGCGCCATTCACGAACATGGCGCTGCCGGTGCCCGGTCCTCTGAGTGAGAGCAGAACCGGTTTTCCCGCCGAGTCGATATAGCGGGCGTTTTTGCCGGCGGAGAACGAGAGGGTTGCGGTGACTACGTGTGAGGTCAGAGGCGCGCCGCTGACCGTCGGCGTGGCGCCGCCGGTATTGGAGTTGGAAGCGCCGCTGCCCGTGCCGGCGGTGTTTCCCGCGATTGTGCCGCCGGTGCTAGTGCCTATTCCCGTAACCGTTCCGCCCGTACCTGTTCCTGGCGTGGTGTTCGTCGTGCCCGTTCCAGAGGCATTGCCGGTGCCCGATGTGCCCGAGCTGGCGCCGGTGCCGCTGGTGGTTCCGCTGCCAGTGCCGCCGGAGCCGGCGATTGTTCCGCCGCTGGCGGCGCCAGAGCCCGAGCCGGTTGTCGTGCCGCTGCTGCCGCCAGTCGTTGTGCCAGTGCCAGAACCAGTACCCGTTCCGCTGCCTGGTGAACTCCCCGAACCACCGGCAGCCGTTCCGGCGCCGCCGGCGGTGGTTCCAGCGCCGCTTCCGCTGCTTCCCGTACCGGTGCCGGTAGTGCCCGTGGTTCCAGTTCCGCCACTACCTGTACCGCCGGTGCCCGTGCCCGCGCCGCCCGGTGGCGTACCGCCGGAGGTCCCCGTCCCGCTGGTTCCGCTGCCGGTAGTGCCGGTTCCGCTGCCCGTACCACTTCCGCTACCGGTGCTGCCGGTGCCGCTCGTACCGCCGCCAGAAGGGGGCGGCGCGACAGGCATCGGCGCCGCGCTCATGGAAAGCGAATAATTGGTGTCCGCGCCGGCGTAATAGACGCGGGCGAAATAGGTGCCCGTCGTCACCTGCCGCGCGATCTTCATGGACGATTGGCCGCCGGAACTGACGCTGGAAAGCGCCGTAAAGCCGGAAATATCAAGCAGCGCCAGATTCGCGTTGCCGGTGAGATTGGCGACCGTGAGATCTAGGGTCGATGTGGAGGCAACATTGAAGCGGTAGTAGTCGTCGGTGTCAGCCGCCCCGATCCAGTCGCCGGCGGTTTGCACGGACGCGCCGATCGTGCCGATCTCCCGCGCCTGGCTTGGCGAATTACCCGCATAGTCCGGCGGCGCGCTGGGCGGAGGCGGCGGAGGCGCCACCGGGACGCGCGCCGCGCCCAATGAAATCGTGTAGTAGGTATCCCCTCCGGCATACGACACGCGCGCGAAATACGTGCCGGCGGGCTGCTGGCTGGCCAGCGCGATCGAAGATCGAGCATTGGCGCTGGCGGATGCCAGCAGGTTGGCGCCCGAGGAATCGTACAACGAGAGATTGGCGTTGGCGGTCAGTCCGCTCACGTTGAGATTGATGGTGGACGCCGCGCCGAGTGTGAAACTGTAGTAATCGTTGGTATCCGCCGCTCCGATCCAATCCGAAACTGTCTGCGGCGAGGTGTCGATCGCCCCGATCGGCCGCGCCGCGGCCGGCGTGTTGCCGGCATAATCCGGGGGCGCGCTGGGTGGGGGAGGCGTCGCCGGGTTTTGCGACGCGCCCAGCGCCAGCGTGAAGTCGGTGTACACGTTGCCGCCCAGCGCCACTTTGCAATAGTACGTGCCGGCGTTCAGCGACGCGCTGAGTGTCTGGGCGGACGCGCCATCGTAGGTCGTTTGCGAGATGACGTTGTACCCGGCGTTCTCGATGCTTGCGTTGATGTTCGCGGCCATTCCCGAAAGATTCACATACACCGTGGCCGGCGAATTAAGCGTGAACTGATACACATCCGCCGGCTCGGTCAGCTTCACGTAACTGTGGAAAGCCTGCGTCGCGCCCAAGGCGCCGATGTTGCGGGCGGTGGTGGGGTCTTCGCCGCCGGCCTTGTTCACCGGCGCCGCGCCCGCGGAAACCACGATGGAAAACGGCAGCGTTGCCGGCCCCGTGCCCGCCAGGTGCAGGTAATAGGTTCCGGCCGAGAGCGGGGTGGCGGGATAGGCCAGCACGTTTGGATCAGGGGGATTATTCGGATCCACCAGCGCCGGCATCGGCTGTCCGTTGCTGTTCAACACCTCGATAATCCCTTGTCGCGGCAGCATGCCATTCACGACCGCCGTGAAATTGCCGCTGGAGGTGGAGAATTGCCAATAGTCGTCGAGGGTATCAGCGCTCAGCGTGCCGGTAAGAGTTTGATTCGTTCCGCCAATCGCGCCCAGCACATTCGCCGTGGAAAGCGTATGCCCGGCTTCGGGGATCGGCGCGGCACTGGCGGACAGCGTGTAATCGGCAAGATCGGTCGCATAGCCCTGCACGTCGATGTAATACGTGCCGGGGTCGAGAAATTTGGTGATCGCTTCTGGCGTGGTGCCCACGTTCCCGGAGAAGAACAACTCGGTGCCGGAGGCGTTTTGCAAATCGAGGTCGGCGTTGCCGGTTAAGTCGGTGAGCGAAAGACTGACCTTCGAGGTCGAGGCGACCGAAAACTTGTAGTAATCGTCGGTGTTGAGGGAAATTCCCACCGCGCCCTGGGCCGTGGCCGGGCTGGGGCCCAATGCGCCAAGATACGCCGCATGCGCCAAGTCGTGCCCCGCCGCGCTCAACAGCATGCGCGCTTCCAGACTTTCCACCATGGACCGCGCCGCATTGGCAAGCGTCACGCGAGAAGGAAATTTTTTGCGATCTAAAGACGTCCGCTCCGGCATTTTCAGGTCTCCGCGCCCCACCTGTACAACATTGCGCCAGAATCCAAGCACTTCATTATACGACAATCCAGCACCGATGCCCGTTAAATCTGCGCAAACGTCGAAAAAACGCGTGGGCCGGGTGTGGGCAAAACTTGTGGCACTGGCGGCCCGCCCGTGGCTTGCTGTACTCAGCAAGCGAAATCCAGTGTGTGCATCGCGGCGGGATTTGATACGCTGGTTACCGGACCCCATGAAAGCCTTCCGGCGCATCTTCTGGCGTACCCTGCTCGCGGCCTCCCTATTGTGCGGAGCGCCGCTTCGGGCTGGTCCTCCTTCGCCCCAGCAGATCGATCAGGCGGTGGAAAATCTGGGCGACACCGACCCGGGCGTTCGCGAGCGGGCGGCGGCCTTGCTGCGCGGCGCGGGTTCATCGGCGCGGGCGGCGCTGCAGGCCGCCGCTGCCGGGGATGATCCGGAGATCGCGGCCCGCGCGCGGGAGATACTTCGTGATGCGTCGGCGATCGCCGCGCCCCGCCCGCGCGAGGCCCAGCCCAAGCCACCGCAAGTCATCCAGTATCTCGCATCGGCCCCCGGGGCGCGGCGGCAACTCATCGGGTCACTGGGCAATGGGAATGACACCCGCGCCCTGTGCGCGCTGTGGGTTCTGGAGACCAACGCCGGTCTGCGGGCCGCGATCTTCAATGAGCTGTTGAAGGATCCCACGACGGCGGCGGGGCATTTCGTGGCCGATGAGAACTTCGCGACCGCCGAGCTGTTGCTCGAGTCGGCGGTGGATGGGCATCTTCCCGACGCGCCTCAGGCGTATGCGCGATATTGGCTGGCGCGCGGGCGGATCGATGAGCCCTTGCGCAGGTGGGTCGCGCGCGGCAACGGCCAGCCGCCCGATCCCTGGGCGCAGCAGGTGCTTGCCGCGCTTTACCGGGCAAAAGGAGATCGCCCCCAGGCCGCAAGCCACGCACAGGCTTCCCAAGACCCTGAAGTCTTGCAATCCACCCTTCTAGCCACCGGCGATTGGGTCGGGCTATCCGCGCTGCTGCATCGCAACACTGCCGCCGCCCAAACCTCCCGCGACCTGATGCTGGCGATCGGCGCCGATGACTTCGGTGGCGACACAAAGTTATTGGAATCGGATTTAACGAAACTCGCCGCGCTTCCCCATGATCCCGCCGAGGCCCAGTTCATCTCCCATGCGTTGCTTTTGATCGATCATCCCGCCGAGGCGGTGGCGGCGATGCTCAGCGCCGGCAACTACGCCGCCGCCTATCAAGTGCTGATCACGCGCGGCAAATTTGATGAGGCCGATGCGCTGCTCGCCCGCTTTGATTCGATCAATACGCAAGAGGCCATGCTGCTGCGATGCGCCGCCGCACGAGAGATGGCGCGTCTTCTGGGTCAAAAAAAGGAATGCGCCGCACGGTGTGCCCGGGTGGCAGGAGAGAACGCGGCGGGGAAATTCCCCGCCGTCTTCGTCGCCCTCGGCGAGGCCGAGCGCGCCGCCGGGGAGACCGGCAAATCCTGGGAATATTTTCTGGCGTCCATTGAGGCCGCGGGGCAGCCGAATTGGGCGATCTCCCAGGTTGCCCGCGCTTTTCCATCGGGAAAGAACGGCGTCGATTGGCCGGCCATCTGGCGCCTCGCCCAACGCACCAACCCCGGCCGTCCGGTCGCGCAGCTCTTCGATCGCGTTCGCCGGGCATATGACCGCGAAATGCCGCTGGAGGAATTGGTCGATGCGGTCAATGGGGTCGATCTCTCCAATCTGATGAACAAGCCGTACGAAGCGCTGGCCTGGGAAGCGGTGCGACGGCTTCACATGGCCGATCAGGAATATAAGGTTCAAGTCGAACAATGGGCCTTCGCCGCCTCCAGCGGCGATCTGTATGTTCATCTGGGCGACTGGGCGGGCGAGGAGAACAACTGGGCGCAGGCCTTTGATTATTATGAGAAGGCCTGGCAGAAGGATCGCACCCAGGCGCTGCCGCTCTATCTGGAAGGCTGGGCGCTAAAGCGCGGCGGGCGCGAGGCCGAGGGGCGCGACCGCGTCGACCTGGCGCATAGCCTGCCGTTGGCCAATGACCGTGCCGGCGGCGAACTGCTTAAGGGGCTGATCGAGCATGGGCTGGACGATGCCGCCGCCCACGAGGCGCGGGCGCTTGCCCGCACCTGCCAATATCGCAGCGGCGGGGGGTTCATCGCCTTGCAAATCGGGGCGGCGCAGGATGTGGATCGCGGCGATTTCGCCTCCGCCGCCGATCGGCTCAAACGCGCGATGGGCGGTTTTATGATCAACGCCTACTCGCTGCCCGAGCCGCGCATGTACCTGTATCTGTCTCACCAAATGCACCTGGCCCAGGCGCGGGCCCTTCTGGCCGCCGGCGACTTTGACGCGGCCCAACATGAAGCCGATGTTTGCCAGAAGATGCTCCCCACCCTCGATTCCCTGCCGATCGCGCTCGTTCACGATTTCGAGAAGCTGGGCCGCCGAAAGGAAGCCGACGGATTATTCAACAAGTGGTTCACCGCCGGCGAGGCGCGCTGCGCGCGATTCCCCAACTCCGGCCATGAGTTCAATGAACAGGCATGGCTGGCGGCACAGTGCCATCGCCAACTGGACAAGGCCCTGGCCTGCGCCGACCGCGCCGTCGCCCTTGAGCCCACCGACGTTCCCATCATCGACACGCTGGCCGAGGTCCACTACCAGCGCGGCGAGTATGACGCGGCCATCGCCGCGATCAAGCGCTGCATCGCCCTCGATCCCGACTCTATCCGCAATCGCCGGCAACTGGCGCTTTTCGAGGCCGCGCGGTCACGAAAAGCGGATGAAACCACGGAGACACGGAAACACGGAGGCGCTTCCGAAAATCCATCGCGGCTTCCCGCTCAAGCCCATTGATTTCTGATTTGTATGTGCAATTCGTGATGCGCATTGGCGATCATGGGTTTTCCGCATGCGCCGTTGACATCCGGCAGCCATGATCTGCGTCCGACGGTGCAATTCAGCGAAGCCATGCCATTCGTGGTTTCAGATTCATCAAGGTGACACGGGCGTCCCGCAGCGAGACGCCCGTGCCTGTTGTCATCGAACTCCCAATACGCCGATTCCTCCAACACCCGCGCCATCCGCACGGGCGAGACGCCCGTGTCACGTTAAACGCGGTCGCGGAATCGTCTGGCGACGCAACCCATGTATCCCCATTCATCGTTTCTCCTTCGCCGGCGCCCGCTGAACCTGCCCGGCGGGCGCCGGGTGCCCCGGTTCCGGGTGCGGCAGAAGCACCACATACACATAATTATACATCAGCGAGCAAATCCCCACGATCACGCTGGCCCACAGCGTGATCTTCAAAATGCGGATGCGGTTGGCGATTTCCTTGTCGCGCCATTCGGCCAATCTGCGGTCGATCTCATCGAGCTTGCGGTCGATGCGGGCTTCGATTTCATCGAGCTTTTGGTTGAGGTAGGTGTCGGCGGATTTCTTGAGGCGGTTGGTGATGCCGCCGATCACGCCCGATTCCTCAATGTCTTCCTTGAGCGTGGCGGTGCGCTTGGGGGCGGCGCCCGGCGGGGCGTTGGGATCGGGGAGGAACTGATAATCGGCGGCGCTTTCGGTCTCGCCGATCATGTTGGCAACCATGCCGCCGATGAATGCCCGGCGTTTGCGGTTGAACCTATGAAAAACGCCTTCCTTGCGCTTGAGCCGTTTCACCAGCACCGGCACGGGATCAGCCTCGGAGGCCTGGATGCCGCGCATTTTGGCCAGCACCACCAGCCCGCGCTGCGACAAGCCGGCGAAGCGCATCGTGCGGACGCGGGCGATTTCCTGGGCGATCTGTTCGTGCGTCGCGCTGGCGGTGACGGGCCGCCGGCCCCAGCGAACCACATCCACCATCGCGTCGCGCTCGAACCCGGCAATCAGTTGCCGGCGGTCGTGAATCGCGCTGACAATCTGCTGGCGGTTCTTGTACTGGGCCGGTTCCAGCCCGTATTCCTCGGCCAGATGCTCCAGCTCATCCCTGGGCAGTTCGGAAAGTTGGCGCTGGGGCGCGATGCCCGCGACGACGCCGGCGCTGGCCGGCGGCGCGAGTGTGCGGTTGCCGGTTTCGTCGGCAAGCAGTTTCACGTCAGGGCTGTTGGGCGAGCTGCCGGACATGCGCTACTTTGTCTCCCAGGTCATAAATCAGAACGTGCGCCCGCCAGAGAATCAGAAAGGCCACGCACAGCAGGATGCAAATCAGCAGGTCGCCCCAGAACGACCGAAACCGCAGCCGCAATCCCTGCACGATCACATATCGGCGAACCAGGCTGATGTACTTCTCGCTGCCCGCCAGCCAGATGTACCAGGTCCAAAGCGATTGAGCGGTGATGATCGTCACATAAATCGTAACGACGGTCCCCAGCGCGTAGCGGAAGAAGTTGAAGAAGTCGATCTGAGGCAAGGGTCACAGTAAATCCGAAATCCGAAGCACGAAATCCGAAACAAATTCAAATGTCAAAAGTGAAAAATTCAAATCAAATCCGAATGCGAAACCAACGCAATTTGGAAATCCAGTGGCACCGGCGGGCCGCCCGTGATCCTCAATTCAAACATCACGGGCGAGCCACCCGTGCCACAATAAATCCGGCGTTTTTTTGAAATTTCCGCTTTCTTCATTTGAATTTGTTTCGGATTTCGTGCTTCGGATTTCGGATTTTCACCCGCATTTGGCATTGGGCTCGGCTTGAACCGCGCCCGGCACTTAAATAATCACTCATCGTCCACGTCCACATGATCCTCGCCCTTTCCTCCGAATAGCAAGCTTCCAATCCTCACCATGGTCGAGCCTTCCGCGATGGCCAGTTCAAAATCGTTGCTCATGCCCATGCTCAGGTGGCGCAGCGACGTGCCGCCGATTTTGTGCCAGCGGAGTTCCTCGAAGGTTTCGCGGGTGCGGGCGAAGGCCAGGCGGACTTTGGCTTCGGGGGCTTCCAGGGGGGCCATGGTCATCAGGCCCGAGAACTGAAGGTTCGGCATGGAGTCGATCTGCTCGCCCAAATGCACGGCGGCGCCGACGGCGACGCCGAATTTCTGCGGCTCCTCGCTGCCGTTCACTTGCAACAATACCGGCAACTTGCGGCCCACTTTGGCCGCCTGCGCATCCAACTCCTCGGCTAAGCGCAGGCTGTCCACGCTGTGGATCATGTGAACCACCGGCAGCACCGGCTTCACCTTATTGCGCTGCAAATGGCCGATGAGGTGCCAGCGCACTTTTGCGGGCAGCGCATCTTTTTCGCCATGAACCAGCCGGCGTTGGAGAAACTCATTGATCTGCCCCGCCCGCTGCGTGAGCGCCTGCACGCGGCTTTCGCCAAGGTCGGCGACGCCCAGCGAGAGTATCTCGCGGATTTGCTCGGGGGCGGCGGTCTTGGTGACCGCCACCAACGTGATCTCCGAAGGCTCGCGCCTGGCCTTAACGGCCGCGACGGCGATCCGGTCCTTCACTTCTGCCAGTTTCTCTGCCAAAGGCGTTCGTTTAGCCACGCACGGCTCCTTCCAGGCTGCTTGCTAACTCGGTCTCGTGAAGCCGGCATTATACGGACAAGCGGGCGGAAGGTGTAGATGCATCCTAATCAGGCGGTTTGAACGCTGCGCGATTGCCGCTTGGCGCAACTTGCGATAAGGTTCGCGGCTTTCGCGCAAGGTCTGCGATCTTGAAACCACCGATCCCCTCCCCTCAATCTCCAACACCCGCCGCCCCCGCGCCGGCGGGCCTGGCCGATGCGTTTAGCAATGGCTATCTCGTGCGCTGGATGTTTCAATTTCTCAAGCCAGTGAAGGCGATTGTCCTTTTCAATTGCCTGTACATCGCGCTGTGGGTGGGTGCCGAGGCGCTGACCACCAAGCAGACGGCCCGCGTGGTCAACAGCATTCAGTTGATTCATCGCAAAGGCGGCGGAGTGCATTTTTGGCGCTGGCTGACGCCGCGCTTTGATTTCGGGGCCGTGCTGCGAAGCCTCACCGGGCAAAACGATAATTTCCGGTATCAGATACTGGGCCTGCTCATCATGGTGCTGGCGTACGTGCTGTTCCGCTATCTGCGGGTGGTGTCGGCGACCAAGATGAGCATGAACATGGTCTACTACATCCGCGAGGCGGTGTACGACAAACTTCAGCGCGTCGGCTTTGGGTTTCACGATGCCATCAGCTCGGGGCAACTGATCAACCGCGCCCTCAGCGATCTGCAAAACGTGCGGGCGTTTGTTGAAACAGTGGTGAATCAAACGCTGGAGATCGGGCTGACAGTGGGGGCGTATATCCTGCTGCTGGTGACGATCTCGCCGTGGATCGCGCTGTTGTCGTTGCTGCCGCTGCCGCTGTGGACGTTTTATATTTTGCGGTTCAGCAAGAAAGTACAGCCGGCGGCCAAGGCGGTCATGGAAGCCGAGGACCGCAATGTTTCGATCATCACCGAAAGCATCGCCGGCGTGCATGTGATTAAGGCGTTCGCCACGGAGCGGCATGAAGAGGAAAAATATGGCGCCAACTGCGACACGTTCCTGGCCCGCGTTCAGACGCGCATCAAGCTCTTCACCGACTTCACGCCGATCATCCGGCTCATAGCGATGAGCTCGCATTTGTCGCTGTTCCTGGTGGCGGGAATCATGATGATCCACGGCCACTTTTTGGCCGGCAATTTCATGATTTTGGGCCAGGCGATGGGGGCGATCCTGAGCCGCTTGCAGGCGGTGGCGACGATCAATGAGCAATATCAAAACGCGATTGTCTCCGCCAAGCGGCTGTACGAGGTTCTGCACGCCCCGCCGACGGTTCCGCAGAAGCCGGGGGCTGCCGCGCTACCGGCGGGGCCAGGGCGGGTGAAGTTTGAGAACGTGACGTTTGGGTATGACCCGGCCAAGCCGGTCTTGCGCGACATCAGCTTCGAGGTGGCGGGCGGGAGCAACGTCGCGATCGTCGGGCCCACCGGGGCGGGGAAGACGACGCTCGTTAATCTCATCGCCCGGTTTTACGATCCGCGGGAAGGCCGGATCTCGATTGATGGCGTCGATATCCGCGATGCCAGCCTTGCCAGCGTGCGGACGCAGGTGAGCTGCGTGTTTCAGGAAACGTATCTTTTCAGTGACACGGTTTCGGGGAATATCTCGTATGGCCGGCCGAACAACTCGCGCGGCGACATCGAAGCCGCCGCCCGGCTGGCGCAGGCCCATGAGTTTATCGAGGAGCTGGCCGAGGGCTACCAAACCCTATTGGGCGAGCGCGGATCATCCTTGTCGGGCGGCCAGCGCCAGCGTCTGGCGATTGCCCGCGCCATCCTCACCAACCCGCGCGTGCTGATTCTCGACGATGCCACCGCCAGCGTCGATCCAGAAACCGAAGACCTCATCCGCAAAGGCATGCGCCATGTGATGCAGGGCCGCACGACATTCGTCATCGCCCATCGCATCAGCACCGTGAAGCGGGCGGACGTGGTGCTGGTGCTGGAGAATGGCCGCATCACGCAGATGGGAACGCACGAGCAGTTGATGGTGCGGGATGGGCATTATCGGGAGATCGCCGCCGTGCAGTTGTTTGGCGACGATGCCATGCACCTGATGCCGGGCATGGAGCAGGAAAGGAATCATCCCTCCCACATGCACCGCATGCGCGACAAGCGCGAGACCGTGGTTGCCGCGGCAGAGGATGAACGGCGCGGTGGGGAGGAGGCGTGATGAAATAAACACCCTTTCGCGAACGCGCGCCGTGGATAACTTGTCCTCCCGAACCGATTCGAATCCGCTCGGCGGGGCAGGAATGCCCCGCACTCGCGGATTCGGGCAGACAGGAATGTCTGCCCCACCAAACTCTCTGGATGTCAACGGTTACACCTGCCCGAAAATTCGGACATGCCCAACTTCATTCGTGCGATCCTTCAATCAAGTGAAAGCCACCCCCCGCCCGATAACCCCTGTGTAGCCCCGGCGTGACCGCCGGGGCACCGAGGCTTTTCGCATGGCGATTACCGCTCTTTACTCCGCGGCCACCGGGCTTCGGGCGCTTTCCACCCGCATTGACGTGGTGGCCAACAACCTGGCCAACGCGGAAACGACGGCGTTTAAGCGGAGCCGGGTTAATTTCGAGGATCTCTATTACCTGCAGATGAAGCAGCCGGGCACCAGCGACCAGGCCGGCGACATCGCGCCCGCCGGCATTTTCGTCGGGTTGGGCACCAAGATCAGCAATACGCAGATTGACCTGGAGCAGGGGAGTCTGGAAAGCACCAGTCGCAATCTGGACGTGGGCATTCAGGGCAACGGCTTCTTCGCCGTGAAGATTCTGGATTCACTGGGCGGCACCGGCTACACGCGCAACGGCAACTTCTTCGTCAACCAAAAGGGCGAATTGGTGCTGGGCATGGGTGACGGCTATCGCCTCATCCCGCCGATCACGGTTCCCACGTCGGCCACAAATATCAGCATCGGCCTGGATGGCACGCTCGAATACACCAAGGCCGGGACCAATATTCAGACCGTCGCGGGTCAACTTCAACTCACGCAATTTCCCAATCCTCAAGGCCTGCAGCTTCTGGGCGGCAGCATCTTCGTGCCCACCGAGGCCTCGGGGCCGCCCGTCAACAGTTTCCCCGGCCAGAACGGCGCGGGCCAGACGATGAGCACATTCCTCGAATCCAGCAACGTCGATCCCGTGAAGGAATTGGTCACGCTCATCAAAACGCAGCGCTCCTTTGAGCTCAACAGCCAGTCGATCCAGACGGCCAACCAGGCGCTGCAGGTCATCGGCAACCTGAAGATACAATGAACGGCCAACCCACTAGCAATCGCAAGATGATCCGCGTGCTGGTCGCGCTGATGATCCTGACATGGGCGACGCAAACGCTGCTTCACCAATGGGCCCGCGGGCAGGAAGCGCCGCCCCAGGTTGTGATCGCCGCGCCCGAGCCGGCCGCCGAGCGGTTTGTGCCCGGCACCGACCAAACTGCCCAAGGCGCAACGCTGGAACTGCGCGGCGAAGCGACCGTGGGCGGCCCCCAGGTCACGCTTCGGCAGATTTGCCGATGGGCGGACGCCGACCGCACGATTTTCGCGCCGGTGGCCGATCTGGTGGTCGCCCGTTGCCAGGGGAATGCGCCGTTTCAGTCGATCACCATCAATGAAATCCGCCGCACGCTCCGCGACGCGGGGGTGAACCTCGCGGCCGTCCGCTTCGCGGGAACCACCAATTGCACGGTCACGCGCAGCGACGTGAAATATGATGAGAAGTCGGCCCTCGCGCAGTGGGCCAACGCGAAGAACGGTCAACTGCCCGCCGCCGCGCCCTGGGATCTGCCCACGACCCGGCCCGCCGCTCAACTCGCCGCGGAAAAACTCAATGCCGCCACCACTGCCCGCGCGCGAGCGGCACAAGGCGTCGCGGCCCCGCGCCCGCGCACACTGCTGGATTTGCTATTGGCGGATGCCGCCCTTCGGCTGGCCCTTCCGGTCGAGCAGCTTCAAATCACATTTAACCCGGCAGACGAAAAACTGCTCAACCTCGCCGAGCCTCAATTCAAGTTCAACCTCGAAGCCCGTTACGTCCGCAATCTGGGCGATGTCTCCTGGGACGTGCTGATCGTCACCGAAGGCGGCACCAAAAAAGTCACGGTGAACGCGATGGCCCGCGCCTGGCAAAAGCAGGTCGTGGTATCGCGCGCGATGGCGTATCGCCAGGTGATCCGCAATGACGATGTGATCGAGCACCGCGTGCTTGCCGACCGATTGCCTGATGATCCGCTGTTGGCCGTCGAGCAGGTGGTCGGGCAGGAGGCGGCGCGGGAATTAAAGCCCGGCACCGTGATCACCGCCCGCATGGTCAGCCCGGTGCCGCTGGTGAAGACCGGACAGTTCATCGCGGTGACGCTGACTTCAGGAAACGTACGCATTAAAACCGTGGGCCGCGCCATGGAAGCCGGCTCATTCGGCCAGACCGTGCGGGTGCGCAACGATGCCACGCACGAGGTTTATGAAGTAGTGCTCACCGGCCCCCAGGAGGGGACGATGAACGGCGGAGCGCCGCCGGCCGCGCGGAAGCTGGATTCACAACCAAGGCACTGAGCGACTGGGCGCAGGCTGGGCTCACCACGGAAGAGAGGAAGCCACGAATGAACACGAATGGACACGAATGAAGAGTAATAATTCGTGCTAATTCGTGCTAATTCGTGGCAGTCTTTTTCTGCCTGCCGCATGGAGTTTATTCGATGAAAAAGAAGTTCCAGAGGATCGGGACAAAGCTGGGGATCGTCAGCGCCGCATGTCTTAGCGGTGCCGCGGCGCTGGGGCAGGTGACGCCGGTTGTGCAAGCGCCCACGGCGTTGCCCCAGCGCGGCGGGGAGGGCTCCGCCGGCAAAGCGCCGGCCAAACCCGCCAACAACAATACCGCCGCCCAGGCCGGCGCGATCATGCAGCGAACGGGCGGATCGCTTCTCAAGGCGACGCTCGCCGCGCGGGCCGATCCGGGGCAGGCCAAGCTCTCGCAGGTCAGTTTCTTTGCCGTCCCGGAGAAGAAGCCCAAGTCGCTCAAAAAACACGATCTGGTCACGATCATCATCAACGAGCAAAGCCAGTCGGCCTCGAATGGCAAGAATGATTTCCAGAAAAATGCCGAGCTGCAGGCACAAGTGAACCAGATGGTGCAGTTGCAACTGGGCAAGGCGACCATTCGCAACCTGCCGATTCCCGCGACTCCGCCGGGGATCGATTTCACCGGCAAACGCTCCTTCACCGGGCAAGGCGAGCAGGATCGCAGCGATTCAATCACCGCGCGCATCACCGCGGAAATCCTCGACGTGAAGCCCAACGGCACGCTCGTGCTCCAGGCGCGCAAACGCATCAAGACGGATACCGAAATACAGCAATTCGTGCTTTCCGGGATTTGCCGGGCCGAGGACATCACGCCCGACAACTCCATTCTCAGCACACAGCTTTTCGATCTGGAGCTTCAGAAGAACAACAAGGGCGACGTGAAGAGCGCCATGGAGCGCGGGAACCTGCCGAAATTATTGGACTTTCTCAACCCGTTCTAACGATTACATGTGGTCAGTTGATGGTTGTTGGTTGTTGCGGTGAGCAAAGCGCATGCGACGAAACATTTCCATTTTGTTGTTCGCGGTGTGTGTGCTGGGCACGGCCCCGGCGTTCGCGGTGAAGATCGCGGATGTGACGCGGCTCTCGGGGCAGCGCACCAATCTGCTGACTGGGCTGGGGCTGATGTACGGCCTGAAAGGGACGGGGGATGGCGGCGACTATGCCGCCGCCATTCGGCCGCTGGCCTCGATGCTCGGCAAGTTTTCCGATCCCGTGACGGTCACTGAACTGAGCAAGACGCAGAACGTGGCGATTGTCGAGTTGACGGCCACCATCCCCAGCACCGGCGCCCGCGAGGGAGACCATATTGATGTTCGCATCGCCAGTGTCGGAAGCGCCACGACCCTCAAGGGCGGGCGGCTGTTTGTCTGCCCGATGATGGGCCCGATGGCCGGCAGCGGCATCTTCGCATTGGCCGAGGGCCCGATCGATCTGGAAGACCCCAGCACGCCCAACGTCGGCGTCGTCCATGGCGGGGCGGTCATGGAAGAGGACATGCGCGTCAGCTATGTCGATAAAGGCCGCTTCGGTCTGATCATCGAAGCGCCCACCGCGAGCTGGACCGCCGCCCACATGATCGCCAAGACGATCAACGGCGCCGAAAGCCTTAACGGCGAAGACGTGGCCCAGGCGGTCGACGCCAAGGAAGTGATCGTGCAGATTCCCGCCGCCGAGCGCGATCATCCCGACAGCTTTATCAGCCGGGTGCAGCAGCTTCCGCTGTTGATGCTGCCCGCTGAGGCGCGGGTCACCATCAACAAAAAGACCGGCACGCTCATCGTGACCGGCGACGTGGAAATCAGCCCCGTGGTCATCAGCCATAAGGGTCTGACGATCGATACGATCGTGCCGCCGCCGGTTCCCACGCCGCGCACGCCGGTTGTCACCAGCCGCCAGAGCATCGCCATCGACACCGTCAACCAGGGCGGCGCGCGGCTGCAGGATTTGGTGAACGCGCTCGAACAATTGCGCGTGCCGGTGGAAGACCGGATCACGATCGTCGAGGAGTTGTATCGCACCGGCAAGCTGCACGCGAAGTTGATCGAGGAATCGAACTGAAAATAGCCATGCGCGATTACGCGCTTCAGGAATGGCAAATGAAGACGGTCCAAGATCAGGAAACCGAAACCTCAATCGTGACACGGGCGTCTCGCCCGTGCGGGTTGTGTCCGAGTCGGACACCTCGATTGTTCGTACGCTTTAGCCATCGGCACGGGCGGGGCGCCCGTGTCACATTGAAAAATCTGAGCCAGGCATGCCAACGTGCCGCCGAGTTGCAAGATCGAATGGAATGCACGGCCGAAAGATGCCAACGCCGCGCAGTGGCAGGATGCCCGGCCGCGCCCGCAATGGAGTGCAAATGATCCCCGCACAAATCTCCAAGTCCGCGGCCCAAGGCGCTGCACTGCTGCTGTCGAACCCCGCAGTGCCCACCAAGCACGAACTGCTTGTCAAGACCTCGCAGCGACTGATCGCGCAAACTTTCTTTGGCGCGATGCTCAAGCAGATGCGCGACAGTCCGTTCAAGTCGGAATTATTCAGCGGCGGCCGGGGCGAAGAGGCGTTTTCCTCCCTGCTCGACCAGCACTTGGCCGACCGCATGGCCAGCGGATCGGGACATCGCCTCGCCGACAGCATCGTCCGCCACATCGAGAAGAAGCACGGCTGGAATACCAAGCCGGCGCCAAAAGCGCCCGGGAAATCCGCGTTTCAGGCGCGCTATGAGCGTGCCGGCTACGGCAAGCAAAACCCCGGCGAAGGGAGAGCCAATGTCCCGGCAGATCTCCGAGCTTGAAACGCTCCTCGCGCAAATGATCGCTGAACATCGCAAGCTGCTGGGCTACCTGGAAATCCAGCAGGCCGGCATGAAAAAACTGGATCTGAAAAAGATGAACGATTCAGCCAATTTGCAGGAGCCCTGCCGTCTGCGCATCGCGATGCTCGAGCGGAACCGGCGGGCGCTGGTGGCACAACTGGCCGCCGCGATGCGCGTCGAGGGAGATCTGACAATCGCCAGGCTGGCCGTTCTGTTTCCCCCCCGCGCGCAGGCGTTGCTGAAGCTCCGCGATGAGTTGAAAGCCGTGGCCGAGCAGGTGCGCACCCGCGCCCAGATCGCCGGCAGAGTGGCCGGCGCCGTCCTCGGGCATCTGAACACCGTGATCCGCCTCCTCGCCGGCGCAATAGAAAAAGCCGGCCTCTATACCAAAAATGGCGTCCCCCAGGTGTCGTCCCGGATTGGAGTGATGGAGGCCGTGGGATAGGGAGAAGAGTAGTGCTGAGATTTGAGTGCTGAGAGTTGAGTGCTGAGTACTGAGTGCTGAGTGCTGAGAATTGAATATCGGCACCAACCCAAAACCCAAGACCTACAACCCACAACCCGCAACTGACAACTGACAACTGACAACCTTCCCTCTCAGCACTCAGCACTCACCCCTCAGCACTCTCCTCCCCTCCCATGTCCCTCATCGGCGCGCTCAACATCGGCTCCTCCGCACTCGCTGCCCAGCAGGCGGCGTTGCAGGTTACCGGCAACAATATTTCGAACGCCGGGAATGCCGATTACACGCGGCAAACCGCTACGCTCACGACCGGCAATGATGTGCCCATCGGCGGCGTTTTCCTGGGGACCGGCGTCAATCTCACCGGCGTGCAGCGGCAGGTCGATGAGGCCCTCACCGCACGCCTGCGCTCCGCCGGCAGCGATTCACAGGCCGCGGACACCTCACAGCAATGGCTCACCCGCATCGAAGCCACCTTCAACGCCCTGGGCACAACCAATATCTCCACGCAAATGAGCCAGTTCTTCACGAGCTGGTCCACCCTGGCCAACAAGCCCCAGGACATGGGCCAGCGGCAGGTGGTGCTGCAAAGCGGGCAGGGACTGGCGCAGTCCTTCAACGACGAACACACCCAACTGACTTCGATCGAAAGCGATTCGCAACAACAGATCGCTTCGCAGGCCACGGCCGCGAATGGACTGGCGCAGCAGGTTGCGGACCTCAACGGCAACATCATCACCGCCGAAGGCGGCGGCAACGGGCAGGCCAACTCCCTGCGCGATCAGCGCGATGCCGTTCTCAAAAATCTCTCGCAACTGATGAATGTCACGACCATTCCTCAGGCCAACGGCACTGTCAACGTGTACGTCGGCTCCGAACCCCTGGTGGTCGCCACCACCAACAACGGCGTCGCCGTCAGCCAGCAAACCGTGAACAATCAAGCCGTATCCACCGTGGTTTTCAAATCCACCGGCGCGCCGATGAAGTTCACCTCGGGAGAGTTGTCGGCGCTTCAGGATGCGCAGACCCAGGCCGCCAGCTTCACTACGCAGCTCAATACACTCGCCAGCGGGATGATCTTCGAGCTCAACAAGATTCATGCCTCGGGCCAGGGATTGGCCGGCATCGACAGCGTGACTTCGACCAACGCCGTAGCCGACCCCACCGCCGCGCTCAACTCCGCCGCCGCCGGTCTTCCGTTTACGCCGGTGAATGGCAGTTTCGTCGTCCATGTGACCAACCCCACCACCGGCGCGGATACCAGCACTCTGGTGAAGGTGGATCTGACCGGCACGGCGCCGGGCGCTTCGCTCAATTCCCTGGCGGCCAGCCTCAACGCGATCAGCGGAGTAACGGCCAGCATCACCGGCGGCAAGCTCACCATTGCCGCCGCCAGCAGCAGCGTGAAGCTCGGCTTCAGCCAGGACTCCAGCGGCGCGTTGGCCGCGCTTGGGATCAACACGTTTTTCAGCGGCAAGGACGCCTCCGATATCGCCGTGAATGCGACGATCCAGAATGATCCCACGCAAATCGCCGCGGCCAAAAATGGCGACGTGGCCGATAATCAGACGGCTCTTGCCATCGCGGCTCTACAAACGCAGCCCCTTGCGTCGATGAATGGTTCGAGCCTGAACGACGGCTATCAATCCATGATCGACGGCATCTCCGGGCAGGTGGCCAATGCCAACACCAATGCCCAGGCCGCCACGGCCGTCAATGACACGCTCACCGCCCAGCATGATGCGCTCAGCGGCGTGAGCCTGGATGACGAGGCCATTAACCTCATGCAGCAGCAGCGCGCCTTCCAGGGCGCGGCCCGGCTTGTCAGCACGGTCGATCAGATGATGCAGACGCTTTTGAATATGCCGATATGAACATCTCGCCGCTCCAATTTGCCCGCGTCAGCAACCTGCTCTCATCGAGCGTGTCGCAGTCGCAGATCACCGCCACGCAGAAGGATCTGCTCAACGTGGAAAACCAGCTTTCCACCGGCCAGCGCCTCACCCAGCCCAGCGATGATCCGGGCGCGGCGTCGGCGACGATGCAGCTCCAAAAAACCCTCGACCAACGCAACGCCTATCTGGGAAACCTCAGCCAGGGGCAAAGCCAGCTTGGCGAAGTGGACAACACGCTCAGCAGCCTGACCGCTCTCGTGCAGCAGGCGCAGAATATCGCGTCGGCCAATGTCGGTTCGGACGTGACGGCCCAGCAGCGGCAGGGGGCGGCGGCGGTTGTCAGCACACTATTCGACCAAGCCGTCGGATTGGCCAATACACAGTTCAATGGCGCCTACCTGTTTGCCGGCGACAAGAGCACCACCGCGCCCTATGTCGCCACCAATGGCGGCGTGCAATTCGTTGGCTCAACAAACGTCCTGCAAAACGTCTATGACACCAATACCACGCTTCCATTCACGATCAACGGCGCCAGTATCTTCGGGGGCTTGTCCAGCCAGGTGAAGGGAAGCGCGGTTCTCACGCCCAACCTCACCTCCGCCACGCGGCTGACTGATTTGCGCGGGGCGATGGGCAACGGCGTTCATCTGGGATCGATCCTCCTGGGCAATGGCTCGACCACAAAGCTGGTCGATCTTTCCACGGCCGACAGCGCCGGCGATGTGGTCAACGCGATCAACGCCGCCGGTCTGGGCGGCATCACCGCCTCGATCACCGGCAAGGGATTCACGCTCTCGACCAGCGGCGCCGACAACATCACCGTCCAGGATGTGGGCGGAGGAACCACCGCCGCCGATTTGGGAATTTCCAAAACCACCGGCGGCGGGGCGGGCGCGCCGGTCGTAGGGGCCAGCACTCAGCCCAACATAACCGTCCTCACGTCGCTGTCGGCGCTGAATGGCGGCGCGGGAATCGACGCGACGCATGGCCTGAAGATCACCAACGGAACGCAAACGGCCTCCATCTCCCTTGCCGGCGCCACCACCGTCGGCGACGTGATCAACGCCGTCAATGCTTCGGGAACCGGCGCGGTCGCTCAGATCAACTCGACGGGCAACGGGCTCAATATCCTCAACAACACGCAGGGCACGCAACTTTCCATCAGCGAGAACGGCGGCACCACCGCCGCCGATCTGGGCGTGCGCAGCTTCGGCACCACCACGCGCCTTAGCGATCTCAATGGCGGCAAGGGCATTCAATTCGCCACCGGCGGGCCCGATCTTCAGATCACCAACAGCGCCGGCGCGAATTTCACCGTTTCCCTGACCGGCGCGGTCACGGTGCAGGACGTCATCACTAAGATCAACGCCGCCGGCGCCGGGGCGAATGTAGCCGCGGGCTTCTCCAACGTCAGCAACGGCATCACCCTCACCGATACCTCGGGAGGCAGCGGCGCACTGAGCGTCGCATCGATTAACTTTTCGACAGCCGCCGCCGACCTGGGCCTGACCACCACGCCGGTGGGAAACACCCTCACCGGCACGGATGTGAATCCGGTGATCGCGACGGGCGTCTTCGGTGATATCGCCAAGCTGCGCGATGCCCTGACCAACAACGATTCGGCCGGCATCACCAACGCCGCCCAGGGATTGGCCAATGATTACAGCCAGGCCGTCACCGTTCGCGCCCAGGCCGGCGCGCAGGTCCAGGAGATGGCGGGGCGGCAAAGCCGGCTGCAGGATGAGAACGTGGCGACGCAATCCTTGATGTCGCAGCTTTCCGACACCGACTTCACCGCCGCCATCACCCAATTCCAGGCCCTGCAAACCTCCCTCCAGGCCACGCTTCAGGTCAGCGCCAAGACATTAAATGAATCGCTCATGGATTTTCTGACCTGATGGAACGTGAATTGCAATGAGAGTAGATACATGAATTGTAATAGTGATAAATACAGTTGTTCCCAGTGAAAGCGACCGCAACCTGCGCAACGACGCAAATACTGCGCGATATCTTGGGCGTGGCCACTTCAGTGACCATGCAAAAAACCGCTGGAATGGGAAAAAAACCAAGGACCCCAGGAAGACGCAAGGAACGCAAAGAGCCGCGGGAATGGAAAAAAAGCCAAGAATCCAACGGAGTCTCAACGACCCGCAAAGCGCCCCGATCGCAACAAGATGAAACACCCCGATCCGCGGTGGAGCCGCGGACCGACCCACTACACGGCCCGCGACATGGATCGCGGGCTCCCCAGGGCGGAGTTCGCCCCAGGGCCGCGGCAGGGAGCTGCCACGCGCGCCGCGCCGAAGAGCGCGGCAGAAATGGAGTTCACATGGACATCCTGACCTCGAGATTCGGGAAGATGAGCGTCGAGGAAGACCGCATCATGACCTTCCCCACCGGCCTTCTCGGATTCCCCGACCACACGCGTTATGCGCTGATCCAGTCGGGAACCGAGAATTATTTCCTCTGGCTGCAGTCGATTGACGATCCGAACCTCGCGTTCGTGGTGACCGACCCGGCCATCTTCTTCAAGGACTATGACGTGCCGGTGCGCGAGGAGACGCAAACGGAATTGCGCCTGGCCGACCCGTCGTTGGCGCAAGTATTCGTTATTTGCAATAAGGTCGGCGACTGGCTTACCGGAAATCTTCTGGGCCCGTTGCTGGTCAATTCCGATAACAAGCTGGGCCAGCAGGTGGTGCTCACGGACAAGAAGTACACGACGCGCCAACCGCTGTTGCGGCTTGCCGCGGAAATCCCGCTGGCCAAATCCGCCTAACCCGGAAAATGCGCGAATAACCACGAACTCGCGAAGACACTTAACCACGAAGTCACGAAGACACAAAGAGAATCAAGTCATTCCCAACTCACGCTTTTGCGCAGGCTGGGACTTTTGATTCAAAGCGTTTTGGAAAGTAAGTGCTGACCCTGAATATATTTCTTCGTGCCTTCGTGACTTCGTGGTGAATAATCCGGGCTAAAGGCGCGACTGGCCCCAGGGGCGCGCGTGGCCCCAGGTGGCGGCGCGACCGCGGGACGACGGGCGTGTTATCGGGCTATCGGCCATGCGCCAGGCCAACCAGGTTCCCCACTCTTACGGGGCGCGGGCCTGGAAAACATGGGGCGCGAACGAATGTACGCGTCCTGCCACACGCCCGCGGGTTAGAATGAAGCATTCTGGCCCGCGTGCGCTCCGCGAAACGGACGTCGCGGATGCAAATTACCAGGGAAGGAGCCGGCAATGCTGGTGCTGTCGAGGCTGCGAGACGAGACGATCATGATCGGAGACGACATCGAGATCACCGTGGTGGATATCCGCGGCGACAAGGTGCGTCTGGGCATCAACGCGCCCAAGTCAATCAGCGTGCACCGCAAGGAGGTGTACGATGCGATCCGCCGCGAGAACCGCGCGGCGGCCCAGGTCAAACCCGAGGATCTGTCGGGACTCGGAAAAATCGGCCCCGCGCCGCAACCCAGGGATGAGAAGAAGTAGGAACAGCGGCAACGCCGCCCTTTCCAGCAATCATGGAGGATTGCCAACATGTCGCGAATTAATACCAACGTCGCGTCGCTTACCGCCCAGATTGGGCTGGCGCGCAACCAGGCCACGCTCAGTACCACCCTTCAGCGCCTCAGCAGCGGCCTGCGCATCAACACCGGCGCGGATGATCCGGCGGGGCTGATCGCCAGCGAGAGCCTCAAGAGCGAGATGGCCGGCCTTCAGCAGGGAATTGACAATTCCCAGCGCGCCACCAACATCATGTCCACCGCCGACGGCGCGCTCAATGAAGTCTCGTCGCTGCTGGTGAACATCCAGTCGCTGGTGGTGCAGGCGGCCAACAGCGGCGCGATGTCCCCGGCGGAAATCTCCGCCAACCAGCTCCAGGCGGATTCGGCGATCGAGAGCATCACGCGCATCGCCGACACCACTTCCTTCGCCGGCCTTCACCTGCTGGATGGCAGCCTCGACTACCTCACCAGCGGCGTGAGCGCCGCCGCCATCTCCTCGGTGAATATTTCCCAGGCCAGCTTCGGAACCAACACCAATGTTCCCGTGCAGGTGAACGTCGTCACCAGCGCGCAGACCGCGGGCCTCAAGTTTGTCGCCAGCTCGATCCCCAATTCCGTGACGCTGGAAATCGCCGGCAACACCGGCACGCAAACCCTCACCTTCACCAGCGGCACCAAGAGCTCGGCCATTGCTTTCGCCGTCAACGGCATCAGCAATTCAACGGGCGTCACCGCCGTGATGAACACGCCGGGCAATCTCACCAGCGGCATCAGCTTCCATTCGACCGGATACGGCTCAAAAGATTTCGTCTCCGTGCGCGCCCAGTCCGGTGTTTTCAATACAGTGGATAACCTCGGCGCCGCCAAAACGCGCACCACCGGGCGCGACGCCGTTGCCACCGTCAACGGCGCCCTGGTGACTGGCGACGGGCTGAATCTCAGCGTCAACACCGGCTCGCTTGATATGGACCTGACGCTGGCCAAAACCTTCGGCGCCGGAAAGACCGCCTTCGCCATCACCGGAGGCGGGGCGCTGTTCCAACTGGGCGCGCAGGTGACCACCAATCAGCAGGTGGACATCGGCATTTCCAGCGTGGCCGCCAGCAAGCTGGGATCGGGGGACGTGGGCTTTGTGAATCAAATTGTCACCGGCGGCAGCGCCACCCTGGTGGGCGGCCAATCCGAGCAGGCCAGCCAGATCATCGACGCCGCCATTCAGCAGGTCGCCGTTCTGCGCGGCAAGCTCGGCGCGTTCGAGAAAAACACGCTGAGTACCAATGTCAATTCGCTGAACGTCGCGCTGGAAAATGTCACCAGCAGCGAGAGCCAGATCACCGACGCCGACTTCGCCGCGGAAACCGCCAACCTCACCCGTGCCCAAATCCTTACCCAGGCCGGAACATCGGTTTTGGCGACGTCCAACAACACGCCGCAAAGCGTTTTAACGCTGCTGCAAGGACATTAACGATCCGCGTCCTCGCATTTCGGCGTCTCGCTTCGATCCGGCGCGCCGCGCTCCCAATCTGGGGCCGCGCGAGTACGCTCTACCCCGGAGGTGAGTTGTTCGACGGGCTGTACCAACTGTCCCTGTGACGAACGGCACTTCCCGATGCTGCTTTCAAAGCTGCAAGGCGTTTTTCGGTGAGCATCTGAGCCAGGAACATCCAACAGCGTGAACAGACACTTGCGGCACTGTATCCCCTCCTGCTCAATCGCTCGCTACACGCGCTGACGAGGCTGGGGTCGCTTTGTGTGCGTCATTGCCTGCACTGCTGTTGGCGTGGTTGGCGTGTCGGATCAGGTTCTGGGAATGGCCAGAACGTCGAAGGGGTTGAGCGATTGAATCTCGGCGATAGCACGAAAGTCGGCATCGTTGAAGGTCAGGAGTTTGGGTACGCGGTGCTGGATCATCAGCGCGACCAGGCGAACGTCGTGGGCACGCTTGCCGTGAACTGCGTACTTGGCGACCAGCCCTTCCCATATGGGATAGACCTGCGCGGTCTCCGGCAGAAGTTCAAACAAGGCGCGGGCGGCGGCGATTTCCTCGCCGGCTTGAGCGGCGGTCATGCCAAACCCGCCGCTGGCGGCGGCCGGTCGGGTCAGGACAACGTACATCTCGTAAAGGCTCTGTGGCGCGATGGCGAACCGTTCATTGCCGCGCAGCGTGAGTTGCTCCAGCGCGTCGAGCGCGACTTGGCGGTGCGGGTGGCCGACCTGGGCGATGCGCAGGGGAATGTTGGTATCAACCAGAATCATCGGGGATCGTCCACCGTGCCGGAGTAGATGCTCTCACGGCTGTCGTCCACCAGGTGGCCCAGAGGCACATGGCTATCGGCCCATGCGTGAAGGCTCTTAAGCCAGGGGTTGTCGGGACGCTCCTCGTCGAGGACGATGATGCGGACCCTGCGGCCGTGCAAATCCTGACGGGCGACCAGATCATCCCAATTGCCTTGAATCATCACATCAGACATTAAACGCCTCGCTTGTGAACCATATCGGATGGTATCGCCCGTCAGTTGGCTTCACTTGTTTTTATAGCCGCCATGCTGCTTCACGATGGTTTAGTGTAACCGTTCGGCGAACTACATTCCATCGTTGACAGGTGTTTGGCTTTCGGCTTGCAGCGCCCGCCTTCCAGAGGTCCGGGAAGGAACTTATCGCGGAAAGCGCGTCGGTAGCTGTTTACCTTGCCGGCTTGCGCGATGCGACCGTTGCCCAGGCCTGGGCCCCGTTTTTACTTCGGCTGCCGCCGCTGATTTTTCTGACCCAGGGACGCATCGGGCTACTTAAAAGTTTGATTTTACTTTGGACAATGTTATCCTGCTGTCTCCCTTATGATTCAACGCGACCTCCAGACACGTCTAGGACAGCTTGCCGGGCAGTTCCCGGCCATTGTGCTGACCGGACCGCGGCAGAGCGGAAAATCGACGCTTTGCCGCGAAGTTTTTCGTCATCTTCCGTACATCACGCTCGAATCGCCGGACGTGCGCTCATTCGCGATGGAAGATCCGCGCGGCTTTCTCGCCGGGTATCCGCGGGGCGCGGTGTTGGACGAGATTCAAAATGTACCGCAGCTTCCATCTTACCTTCAGGAAATCATCGATCGTGATCCGGCGCCGGGGCGCTGGATTCTGACGGGCTCGCATAACCTGGGCGTCGTCCAGGCGGCCGGCCAGTCACTGGCGGGACGGGTGGCCGTGCTGCATCTTCTGCCCTTGTCGCGACGAGAGGTCGTTCGCTTTGGGCGCCACCCCAGGACGCTTGACGAAACTTTGCTGTACGGCGGTTATCCACGAATTTTGGATCAGCAACTGCGCCCCGCCGACTGGCTTTCTTCTTACGTCGCCACGTATCTGGAGCGCGATGTTCGCACGCTCACCCACGTCGGCGACCTCGTCACGTTCCAGCGCTTCGTGCAACTGTGTGCCGGCAGGGCTGGGCAGTTGCTCAACCTTTCATCGCTGGCATCTGACTGCGGCATCTCGCCCCCCACCGCCAAGGCCTGGTTTTCTGTTCTCGAAGCAAGCTTCATCGCATTCCGGCTGCCCAGTTATCACGGAAACGTCTCCAAACGCCTCATCAAGATGCCCAAACTTCATTTCTACGACAGCGGTCTTGTCTGCTGGCTTTTGGGCATACGGGATGTCTCGCAACTCAACGTTCATCCGCTCCGGGGCGCGATCTTCGAGTCATGGGTCGTTTCCGAGATCATCAAGCACCGTCTTGCCGCGGGAGATTCCAACGGCGTCTATTTCTTCCGCGACAAGTCGGGTCTGGAAGCCGATGCGCTCGTGCAGCAGGGAACCGGCTTTGTGGTTGTCGAAGTGAAGGCAGGGCAAACCCTTTCCTCCGATATGGCCGGCGACGCGGGCCGGGTGGCGAGTGTGATTTCCGCCGCTGGTCTGACGACCAAAACAGTCATTGTCCACGGCAGCGATGTGAAGCAGACCCGAAACGGCGTGGTCTATCTTCCCTGGACGCAAATCCAGTCGTATCCGTGGTGCGGGTAGCAACGCCCCGCCGTGCCCAGTGGGGCATTTTGGGGCATGGAGAGCGATGCCGGGAGTCTCGAAAGGTGTAGCCCAGGTGGCGTTGCATCCATAAGATGCTTTCATGTCTCCCCGCGCCACCTTCCCGCGCACGCATCGGCTCAAATCGCCGGCGCAATTCTCTGCCGTTTATTCGGCGCGCGTGCGCGAATCGCGCGGGCCGGTGACGCTGTACATGCTGCCCAACGATCTGGGCCATCCTCGGCTGGGGCTGAGCGTCTCTCGCAAGGTGGGGACCGCCCCACGCCGCAACCGCATTAAGCGGCTTTTGCGCGAGTGCTTCCGATCGATGCAGCACGATCTGCCACGCGGCTATGATTGGGTGGTCGTGGTGCGGCCGCATGAGCCGCTGGCGCTGGACGAATATCAGAAGTTGCTGAGTTCGGCTTCGTTGAAACTGCACAATGCATGGCAGCGGCGGGAAGAACCTCTTCCCGCTTCTCCACTTCATCCAAAACTCGCAGCCGACTAACCAAGAACCAACCCCGCATGCGCTGGCTGTTGATTCATCTGATTTTGCTCTACCGCGCCACGTTGGGCACGTTCATGGGCGGCCAATGCCGGTTCACCCCGACTTGCAGCCAATACGCAATTGAGGCGATCGAAAAATACGGCCCGTGGAGAGGCGGGTGGAAGGCAATCAAGCGGCTCGCCCGCTGCCATCCCTTCGGCGGCAGAGGGTACGACGCGCCCTGAATTTGGCGTTCGATCCCGCAACTCTAATTATGCCCATGCCCGCCATGTTCGCGTGCATCGGCGACATCGGGCTCGCCGGCAATGCCCACGTCGGTGCCATCGCCGATCAAACCGCCGATTTGACCCGGCAGCTTTCGCGCCGCCTGCTTGCCAAAGTCGGTATCGATGTCGCTGCGCCCATGATCCGGCAGTTCTGACGCCTCGGCGCCTTCAATACCACGCGGCCCCTCACCAACCTGATCGGTCGCTCCGCCGTCGGGACGCCGGATTGCTTTGCTTCTGTCTGCCATGATTGCTCCTTTTGCCTTCGTGCCAAAGTTGTTAAGGCAACCCATGTGCCAGGGAGACTCTGAAGCTTTCTCAAGACTCCTTTTGCCCGCTCGAAACCCGTTAGGACTTTGGTACGATGATGCGATCATGGCAGACGACGCACCTCCCTCGTCGGTTTATTTGAATCCGCCAAACATACCGGCGACGCTCGCCTATCAGGCCGATCTCGCGCCCGCGCCGCCCACCGGCCAATTCACCCTCGGCGACGCCGCATTCATGGCGATGAGATTGATCGGAATCTATGTTCTGATTTTGTCGTTCAGATGGTTCGTGGACTTGGCCACATTGCCCCCACATTCCCCGCACGGAGGCACGTCCCTATTCTTCACCTACGGTATCCTGGGCGCAGTTTACTTTGCCATCGGACTCTTTCTGATCATCAATGCGATGGCGTTGGCGCGATGGCTTGTTCCCCGGACAGCGGTCATGGTCACACAGGAGCAGAGCCCGCCCCCGGCCCAATTCCAGGCAATCGCTTTTTCAATCATCGGCGTGTTGATGGTTATCTGGTCAGTGCCCTCGGTCTTCTCCATTACTTATGTTCTGTTGGGCGGCGGATCGCGACGCGCCATCCAAACCGATTTTTCCACGCGCTTTCAGAGCGCGGCCCCATCGCTCATACGCTTCGCCGTCGAGGCCGCGCTTGGCATGTGGCTCTTTTTTGGCTCCAAGCGCCTTGCCGCCTGGTGGTGGAGCTTGCGCCGGTCTGAGTTCATCGAAAGGGACGAGCCTGACCCGCAAACGCCAATCTCCTGAAGCGTCTGCGCCACGCTAAATGAGTGACAGGAGATTGGCGTTTACCTGCGACGCCGGCGTCCGACAGCAGTCCTATCCGCTCTTGTAGCACAGCACCGGCCGGAGCCGCCGAGTGATCCGCGTCAATTCCCGCTGCGCCCGCATCACCGCCCGCACGTCCTTATAAGCCGACGGCGCTTCATCGCGCAAGGCATCGGTGAGGCGGTGGTCAAACCAGACATCCTTGAGTTGCCGGGCCAGGTCGCGCGGTCGCAGAGCCCGGCGTGCCTGCTCCCGGCTCATGGCCCGGCCCGCGCCATGTGAACTGGAGCAAAGCGCCTCGGGGCAGCCGCGCCCAGTGACATGATACGTTTGGGTTCCCATGGAGCCTGGGATGATCCCCGCTTCGCCGGGGGCGGCGGATGATGCGCCTTTGCGATGCACCCATCGCTCCTCGCCGCCGTGCGTCTCGCGTCGGACGTGATTGTGATCGCAATCGAAGGTTGATTCGGGGATCGATTTCACTCCGAACAGATCATTCACGAGCGCCGCCGTCGCATTTGCCATGGCCCGCCGGCTTTGGCGGGCGTAAGCGCGGGCGAATTCCATATCATTCAGATAGGCCTGCCCGCGCGGATCGTGGGAGTCGAGGTAGTACAGCCCGACGCAAGAGCGCGTGGCGTTCGCAAGATGCGCTTCGCGGATCGCCTGGCCCATCGCGCGCGAGCCGCTGTGGATAAGGAGCCACAGGCGGTCGTCCTCATCGGCCTGAAACTCCAGGAAGTGATTGCCCCGGCCCAAGGTCGCGAACTGCACGACTCCGTCGCGCTGCCGGATCGCCTGGAGTTTCGCGTTGCCCAGCGGCATCGCCTCCAATTCCTGAGGCAACCGATATCCCGCACGATGCGCGTGCCGAATGGCGGGCACGGCGCGCGGGAGCGCGCCCAAAAGCCGCCCGGCATGGCGTTCATCGGCAAGCAGGTCACGCCCGGCGTCAAACGCCAGGGCGAGCATTCCGCATCCAATGTCGCCGCCGACGGCCTGCGGATAAATGAGCCGCCGCGTTGCCAGCGCGATTCCGACGCACACGTCGCGCGCCAGATGCACGTCGGGCATGATAGCGATGTGGCAGGCATCGTCCGTGCGCGACAGCCGGACTATTGCCGCCGCCACATCTGCCGGCGGCGGCGAAATCAGCCACTTGTGCACAACCGCGTTTTGCAAGGAGGCGCTCATGGCGTCACCTCCCCTTGTGCCGTGAGCCCAAAGACCAACTCGGGCGCGCGTTTGCGCGTGATCGCGGCAGCCACCTCGCGCCGCAGCAACGGGCGGACATTTTCAAGACGAGCCAGAATCTCCGACATTCGCGCGGCTTGCGCGGCGATAGTCTCTCGTGATCCCTGCTCGACCGAGGCGTCACGTGGGGGAATCGCGCAAGGATCAGGCGTTGTGTTTGCGGCCGGGAGGTACACGCTGATCATGAGCCGCGATGCATCCGGCGCGGGCTCCACCGATTGCACCGCGAGTGCTTGTAAGAGCGGATCGGCACATTGGCCGCCGAGGGCCAGGCTCACCGCCCGTTCCACCTGCCGGCAAAGCTGGCGGGTCTTGCGGTCGTTATTCTTCCGCGGATGCTTGCGGAATATTTCCTGAACGGTCCGAGAATCGTCAATAAACAACTCCGCCGCCGGCATGGGCCGGGGCGCATTCCATCTTCTTTGTTTCACGAGGGAAACTCCCAAACGTTCGCCAGGGCGCATGGCTCATCACCAGCGCATAATCGCCCGCGAACTTCGACAAACCGAATTAAGAAAGGGAGCGCCGGGATCCGACGGCCAAGCCGATCAGGCTAGTCGCGTGTGGACGCGCGGCGCGACGAGAAGATGAATTGTGCAATAAGTCGCATGACCGCCTCCTCCAGCGAAGCCGCCGGGTGGGACTACTTTATCGAATTCGCAGCGTACACGGGAATTGCCGGATTGGCAAGGCGTTGGGCTTCGGTAGTGTTCTTTGTTCTTTGCGCACATTGCGCGCGGCTGGGCGGCAATGTCAGCGGCACCGTGCCCTGAGTGCGAGAAGCGGTTAGACTCAGGGGATGGAAGAGAAGCTGATACCGGACTACGCCAATAATAAGCGCGCTTGGGCATGGCCGTGGAGCGCGGCGCGCGTCGTGGTCGTCATTCTTGCCGCCGTAATCGGATTGGCGTTCATTTACGCGTGCGCGCTGTTCTTCGTTGTAAAGTCCGGCCTCTTCGATATCGCGGGATGACTGAAAATAGGGCTGAAATATCCGCTTATTGTGTGGTCGCATTTTCAACGTAGGCCACTACCGGCTGCTCTGCGCGGAAAGAAGCTCATCTGACCTTAAACTTCACCATCGCAAACCCCTTCCCCTGATCGCGGAGAAATCCGTCCACGACGTGCGGCTTGCCATCCATTACATAACGGATGGTGAAGTGGGACGCGTCGGCAGGGTCGGCCTGTCCAGCGAAGATCTTGATGTCGGGTGGCGCAGCATGCGTATCCACCCTCACGGATAAATTTCTAATTCCCAGATCGTCCGACGGGAGAGTGTTCCATGTGGCCGGCGAAACGATTTTCGCTTGCAAGTCATACGCGATAATGAAACGAGGATCGGCCCCGTAGGCAAACCCGCTGCGAACAATCAGCAGATATCGCGCGCCTGAGGGCGTCTGGCGTTCGTGCATGAACAAGACCGCTCCCCTTCCATTCAAAAGTGGGGGTATGGCCGTCATGTATTTTGTACCGGGGAGGCGACCGTTGGGCATGGAGGCCAAATACTTAGCCTCGCAGCGTGGCACATGAACCGCGACTGTCGTTCGACGGGGGCTTCCATATTCGTGTAAGTTCAACGCCTCATAGGCTCCGCCCGCGGACGCGAGCGCCGGCGTGTCCGTCGCGTCTTGCTGATAGACCACCAAATCCGGCGGCGGAGCATACCGCAGACATTGCTGCTGCCAGTAAAGCAATATCGCCTGTCGCGAAACACCCGGCCCCCATCGCGTGGCGGCAATCGCGATGCAAGCGACACATCCAAAGAGCAGCGCGCGGCGAATCCAGCGCCGCCGAGACGACGGGCGCGAAGCGTACGAGAGAGCGACAGGTGTCTCGGGCATCATGGGATTAGACGCGCGAATTGGAAAAAAGGAGCAGTGTCTGTGGCGATTATTTGTACGCAATGGCGCCGCATTGCGTTGTCCGTGCTCTCCAATTCCCCCGGCCCATTTCGCCTTGGCCCATCCGCCTGCTAGAATCCGCCGCGTCGGCAGGGAATCCAATTGGAGCGTGACGAAGTGGTCAATGAGGCAATCGAACGGCTGCGGAAGAACATCGGCACGGTGTTCCTTGGGCATTCGAGCGCGGTCGATTTGCTGTTGATCGGATTGCTGGCTCGGGGGCACGTCTTGATCGAGGATGTGCCGGGCGTCGGCAAGACCGTGCTGGCGCGGTCGCTGGCGCGGAGCATTGATTGCCGATTCAGCCGGATACAGTTGACGCCGGATTTGCTGCCCAGCGATGTGCTGGGGGTGAGCGTTTACAACAATCTGAGCCACACGTTCGACTTCAAGCCCGGGCCGGTGTTCGCGAATATTGTGTTGGCCGATGAGATCAACCGCACCACGCCGCGCACGCAGTCGGCGTTGCTCGAGGCCATGAGCGAGGAACAGGTTTCCATCGAGAACCAGACCATCCTGCTCGAACGGCCATTCATGGTGGTGGCGACCCAAAATCCCTTTGAGTTTGAAGGGACGTATCATCTGCCCGAGAACCAGTTGGACCGGTTCCTGGTGCGGATCGCGGTGGGGTATCCCGATCGCGACGCCGAGCATCGCATTCTCACGACGCGCCCCAGCCGCACCGCCCTGGAAAACCTGCGGCCCGTGATGACGGCCAGGGACGTGGTTGAATTGCAGGACCGCCTGGCGGACGTGCGGCTGGATCGGGCGATCGTGGAGTACATCCTCGATCTTGTCGCCTCGACGCGGCAGAGCGATGACCTTCGGCTGGGCGTTTCGCCGCGCGGGGCGCTGGCGCTCACGCAGACCAGCCAGGCGGCGGCGGTGCTGGCGGGCCGCGATTATGTCACGCCCGATGATGTGAAGGCGATGTTCCTGCCGGTGTGTGCCCATCGCGTGCTGGCAAAGAGTTATCTTCACAACGGTGACGGGCAAGGCTCCGAGACGGTCCTTCGCAAAATTCTCGACGAGGTGAGCGTGCCGCAGTAGCATTCGGCCCGTCATCGCGGGCGTGACTTGCAGGGTCTGGTGGACGCAGCCGGGCGGTTTTTTCGAGACTCTTTTCATGCAGACACCATTTTCCAAGCACGACGAGACCGCGATCATGCAAGCATTGGGCCCAATTATTCCCAGTGTTCTCCGTGAAGCGGTGGAAGAAGGTTGGCACCGATTCAAAAAGAGCCGATCTTTAGACCCAAACGGTTTTGCCGAGTATGGACTCACGTCAAGGGCGAACATGCTCTATGATCGTATTGCGGCAGCGGCACGCGACTTGGTTGGAGTTGCCGCAGTCGATATTCCCGGATTATCGTGCGGGATTAACAAGAACAAGAAATCTACCGAGGTGACTTTTGAGCCGTACTTCGCGTTTCGCATGAAGCGCACCAAGCGCAACCGAAAGGGCTTGACAACGAGCGTTAATACATGGCGACAATGCCGAATTAAATCGGAGTATTGGACCATTCGCCAGCCCATGCTTTTTCCACAAATTCCGATCTCGATGGAGGACCGTCTTTGGATGACCATCGGATTTGATCTTGATGATTTGGAAGAGCAGATTGACAAGGTGGAAATCGGCGTGGAAGCCCGAAGGAAATTTATTTGGAAACAACCTTTGATACAAGCCGACGCCGAGGTTATCGCAAGTTTTCCGGCAATTGTCGCCGATCGGATCGCAGAGATGCGAGTACGACGATCCGCGTAGACCAGAGGCAATCAATGAGCAACCATGAATATTCTCTGGGGATATTGCGCGCGCCCAAGGAAACCTGCATAGGAGAAAGATTTAATCCCGCGATGTTGGTCATTGCGCGCGAATCGAGGGGACTCGTGCAGACCGAATTAGCGAAAAGGATCAATGTCAGTCAACCACTCGTTGGGAAGTGGGAAACTGGGCAATCCATTCCTGACGAAGATCAACTAACGGCTATTACCGCCGCTCTCTCCGTACAGCCGGAACTTTTTTTTGTGGACCGGCCAAGGCGTCTGGCCAGTATGTCGGATTTCTACCACCGCGCTTTATCACGGGCAAAGCGGATGGATGTGAAGGCGATTCAGGCAAGATGCAGCATTCTTGATATTCAGATCGACAGGCTACTTCAACTCACTGGAACTCAGGCGGACCAGATTCCCGATATCGACCCCGACAATCACGCGGGCGACACCGAAAAGATAGCGGCCATGGCACGAGTGGGAATGAATGTCCCGCCAGGCCCGATACCCAATTTAGTGGAGCTAATCGAGAGGTGTGGAGGAATCGTAGTTGATCGTGAACTAGAGGTTGATGAAATAGATGCTCTTTGCCGTTGGGTTCCAGAGTTGCCCAAGTTGTTCTTCATTAACGGATCGAAGCCTGCTGATCGTACGCGATTCAGTCTTGCACACGAGCTTGGTCATACGATCATGCATTTCGGGCGGGATAAAGATTTGGCGGCGGCAGAAAAGCAGGCAAACGCGTTTGCCTCGGCGTTTCTGATGCCTGCGAAAGAATTCCGCCGTGACGTGAGGCCCGACTTGGCCTTGGCGGACCTGGCCGCCTTGAAGCGTAAGTGGCGAGTTTCGATGCAGGCAGCTGCCTACCGAGCCAAGACCATCGGCGCGATTGACGGCCGTCGTTTCGACTCAATTTATGTGCAAATTTCTCGTAATGGATGGAGGAAACTCGATCCGATTGCGATTGACGGAGAATCCCCCCGAACGCTGAACGATTTGCTGCAAAAACATCTTGACGCCGGGTACAGCATAGGTGAACTTGCAAAACTGCTGTTCGTTTCCCAGGAAGATGTGCAAAGGATGCTGGCGGATGCCGACGCTCCAACTTGGGCGACGGATGGCGTAAGAATGAGAATGGTTCGGGGTTAGCGGGCGTTTTTTGACCACCGTTTGCCGCCGCCTCCTTAGCCATAGCCTTCCGCTTCGCGGGAGACAGAGCCGCCGCCCGCGCCGGTCCGAAATGACCCGGCGGCGACAGAACTTATTTATCTGCGATTCTCTAGAGCGGTTTGCAATTGAATGTACACTGCGAAGCTGAGCTAGAATCGCTGAAAATGCTGGAAAATAAGCGTTCGCCGGTCTTTTGAACGTGTACACTCAATTGCAACACGCTCTAATGTGGCGGTCTTCCTCCAAGCTCCTCCTTCCCAACGCCACCCTCGTGCGGCGACGGCCTTCGCTGGATTTTTCGCTGACGGGACTGGTCTATTGCTCGATGATGATGTTCATGGGGCTGGCCGCGATCAACAGTCAGGCGAATCTGCTGTTCGGCGTGTTCGGCTTAATGATCGGCATCCTGCTGATCAGCGGCGTGGTCAGCCGGCTGGTGCTGCGCAAGCTGCGCGTTTCGCGCGTGCTGCCCAAGCATGGCGTGGCCGGCGAGCCGATTACCCTCTATTATGAAATCACCAACGGAAAACGCTTCTGGCCCAGCCTGTCGATTTCACTGGCCGAGCTGGACGGCGTTGAAGGATTCACGGCCCAGCCGCAGGCGTACATGCTTCACGCCGCGCCCGGGATGACCGCGACCGTGCCCGCGGAACTGATCCCCAAGCGGCGGGGGGTGCACGTATTCGATCAGTTTCAGATCGCCACCAGCTTCCCATTCGGGTTCATCAAGCGCGCGCTGATGGCCCGGCGCAAAGACGCGATTTGCATTTTCCCGGCGTTAGGCCACGTGGACGCGCGCGTGCTGGAGATGTGTCGTTCGGCGGATAACGCCGGCGAGTCGGTGCGCCCGCGTCCCGGCGGCATGGATGAGTTCTTCGGCCTCAAGGAATTCCGCACCGGCGACAATCCCCGCCATATCTACTGGCGCCGCAGCGCCCGCACCGGCGTGCTGGTGGCCAAGGAGATGACCCGCGTCTCCCCGCCGCGCCTTCTGCTGGCGGTCGATACGCAGGTGAGCGACGGCTCCATCGGCCAGCAGGCCCTGGTCGAAAGAACCATCGCGATGGCCGCCTCGCTGGCCTCGGAGGCGCTGGCGCAGGAACTGTCCGTTGGAATCTGCGCCTGGGCCGGCGAGCCGGTATTGCTGCCCCCGACGCGCGGCAAGCAGCAGCGCGAAGACATGCTCACCCTCCTGTCGCGCCTGCCGGTCAACACCGACTTTGGCGCCCCGGGCCTGCTGGAGGCATGCCACGAATTGGCGCGGTCGGACACGACGCTCGTGGTGCTCACCCCGCGAGACTTCGAGGTCGGCGTGACCGACCGAAAGCGAAGCAGCATCGTGGTGCTCTCACCGGCGATGGAGCAAACGCGAAGCTGGTTTCATTTCCGGCCGGAAGTGAATTTTGAAACCTGCATGCCGGTGACGCCTACCACAAAAATGCGAAGGCGTTCATAATATGATCAGCCCAATTTCCCCGGCACAAGAAGAATTTCACCACGGAGGCACGGAAACACCGAGGCGCATTCGACTCCAATCGACAAACTCGGTAATCGCTGGAGTAAACTAACAGTTTAGATAATTTGGCTTATTGCAGAGCGGCACGTCTCTACGAGCGCGCCTCCGTGCCCCTGTGTCTCCGTGGTTGGCTTTTCTTTAGGCTGTGCGTTCGCATGTACGATATTCGCCAATTCAAGCCCGCCTTGTATTTGCTCCTGCTGCTGGGGTTCAGCGGGTTTGCGCTGGCGGCGGAGTCACCGGCGGCCTGGGTGTTGGGGGTGGGGCCGTTGTCGATCAGTGCATACCTGGTCTGGCGGGGGCGCTTTAGGCCGATGCCTCGATTCCTCTCCAACGTGATCACGCTCCTGGCGTTGCTGTACGTGTTGCGCGAGGTGTTTATTGCCGGCGCGACGCCGATTCTGGTGATTGGCGAGTTCCTGGTGTTGCTGCAGGTGGTGAAAATTTGGGAGCAGCGCGGCAATCGGGATTGGGCCCAGCTATTGGTCCTGAGCCTGCTGCTGATGGTCGCCGCCTCCATCAATACCGCCAGCCTGCTATTCGGCGTGCTGATGGTGGTTTATCTCGTCGTATCGCTTTATTGCTGCCTGCTGTTTCATCTGAAGGTGGAGACCGACAACGCTCGCGCCGCGATGGCGCTGTCCTGCGAACACGTCAACCCGGCAACCCTGCGCCAGGACCAGCGTTACCTCACGCGTTCAATGCGCCGGCTTACCCTGCTGGTTTCGATCGCGGCGCTGATCAGCGCCGTCGCGACGTTTGTTCTCTTTCCGCGGGGCGCGGGGGCTGGATTGCTTGGGCCGTTGCAGTTCAAGCCTTCGCAAACGCTGGTCGGATTCAGCGATGAGGTGAACTTTCAGAACATCGCGCGAATCCAGCAGAACAACTCGATCGTGGCGGACGTGGGGGTCGTGCACAATGGAGTGGAAGTGCGCGGCGGCGCGCCGCTGCTGCTTCGCGGGCTGACCTACGACCATTACACCGGCAGCGGCCACCGGGGCGGGGGGGCCTGGCGTTGGCTTCGCACCGATTCGCAACGAGGTTCCGTCGAAATGTTTCAGATCGACCGGGACGAGACGGCAAACTTCGTGACCCCATCCGACCGCCTGCCCGATGAATGGCTGCAGAACATCCGGCTGACGCCGACCGGCACCAACGTGTTGTTCGCCATGGGCGGTCCCGTCAGCATCCGCCCGCGCCACGCCCTCAAGGTGCGCTTTACGCCCCGGGATGGCGTGCTGCTGGCCAGCGAGTTGCCTGCCGAGCCGCTGGAATATGAGGTCGTATCGAGCGGCAGTTTGGGCAATGACCCGCCGGCGCGCGGGAGCGGCACGCCACCGGCCAACATCGACCCCAAGATCGGCGCCTATGCCCGCCGGGCCCAGGTCAGCGGCACCAACGCCGCCGGCCTGCTCGCCGACCAGCGCAAGGCCGGGCCGGGACAACCCGATGCCCTGGATGAGCAAATCGCCCGCAACATCGAGCGGCATCTCAAGACCCAATTCGCCTACACGCTGGATCTCACCGACACGCGGCGAATCGAAGGCCGCGATCCGCTGGTGGCGTTTTTGTATGACTTCAAGAAGGGCCACTGCGAATATTTTGCCGGAGCGATGACGCTCATGTGCCAGAGCCTTGGCATGCAGGCGCGGTACGTGGCGGGGTTCCATTGCGACGAATTCAACGGCACGCCCGGCGCGGGCTACTACATCGTCCGCCAGTCGCACGCGCACGCCTGGGTGGAGGTGCGCACGCCCGAAGGTTGGGAGACATTCGATCCCACCAGCGACCGCGACGCCGCCGAGCAGGTCCGAAAGGCGGGCGCCTGGCAGAAGGTCAAGCACCTGTTCAATTTCCTGGAGTTCACCTACGCCAACGCCGTCATCGCGTACAGCAACGAAGACCGTGCCAATCTGATCCAGCGCACGGAGACGGCGATGGTTAACACCGTCATCCGCTCGTCGCGCGGCATCGATGATCTGCGCCGGTTGGGCCGCCAGCATTGGCTCAACTATCCGCTCTTCTGGAAGCTGGCCTCGGGCGCGTTGTTCATGGTGATGGCCGCGATGTCCATCGCGGCACTGGCGGTGATCGGGCGTTACGCGCTGGACAAATGGCGTCTGCGCCGCCGGGCCGCGCGCATCGGGATCGGTTCGCTGCCGCCGGGGGAACAGTTGCGGCTGGCGCGGCAACTGGGGTTTTACGATGATTTGCTGCGGCTTCTGTGGCGCCATCAGATCGCGCGCCCGCGCCATCAGACGCCGCTGGAGTTCAGCCGTTCGCTTTTGTTTCTTCCCGCCGACGCCTACGAGCATATCCGCCGGCTCACGGAATTGTTTTACCGCGTGCGCTATGGCCGCGCCCAGCTTTCCCCGGGCCGCCAGCGCCTGCTCGGGAATATCATCGCCCGGCTTGATGCCGCGCTTGTGGCGAGGAGTGCGATCTCGCGCGGAAAATAGCGGGGCGGTCGTTCCGGGCGTGCCCGAGTTTCCGCAGAGGCGCAACCGTTGACATACACAGCGTTTGGTGGGGCAGACATTCCTGTCTGCCCGAATCCGCGAGTGCGGGGCATTCCTGCCCCGCCGGGCGGATTCGAATCGGTTCGGGAGGACAAGAATGTCCTCCATTCACCGATTCGCCGGCAGACAGGAATGTCTGCCCCACCCAATGCCCTTTGGCCTCCCGGAAATTCGCGCATGCCCGATCACGCCATGCCCAAAAGTTCAATCGCTTTCGGGCCTTCCCGCGGTATAATCCGTTCATGGCTCCGTCATTAGTCCGCGCCGCGGTGCGCGAAATGTCCGGTTACACGCCCGGCGAGCAGCCCACCGCCGACGAGCGCGTGGTGAAGCTGAACACGAACGAAAATCCGTTCGGGCCCAGCGACCGGGTGATGCAGGCGATCGCCAACGTCGGCAAGGAAACGCTACGGCGGTATCCCAGCCCGCTGGCCGATGCCTTCCGCACCGCCGCCGCGCGGTTGCATGGCGTCTCTCCCGACATGATCCTGGCCGGCAACGGCAGCGACGAAATCCTCACCATCGCCACGCGCACCTTCCTCCCGCCCGGCGGAAAGCTGGTCTGCCCGGAGCCGACCTATTCGCTGTATCCGGTGCTGGCGCAATTGCAGGAAGCGCTGTATGGCTGTGTCGCGTGGGGCGAGGACTGGTCGCTGCCGACCGAAGCGCTGCTGGCGTCGCGGGCGAATGTCATTTATTTGGCCAACCCCAACGCCCCCAGCGGCACGTTTGTTTCGCCGACCAAGGTGAGCGAACTGGCGGCACGCTTTGACGGGTTATTGCTGATCGACGAGGCCTACGCCGATTTCGCGGAGGACAACTGCCTGTCGCTGGTGCGCGAGCACGCCAACGTCGTGATCTGCCGCACGCTCAGCAAGGCGTATTGCCTGGCCGGCCTGCGCTTCGGCTACGCGATCGGCCAGCCGTCGTTGATCCAGGAAATGATCAAGGTCAAGGACAGCTATAACTGCAGCGCATTAGCCGTCGCGGCGGCAATCGCCGCGTTGGGCGATCAGACCTACTTCAAGGCCACCTGGGTTTCCATCCGCCAGGAACGCCAACGGCTTTCCTCGGAATTGACGCAACTCGGTTGGACGGTTCTTCCCAGCCAGGCGAATTTCATTCTCGCCGCCGTCCCCGATGGCCGGGGCCGCGAAGCCTATTTGAGCCTCAAGCGGCAGGGCATCCTCGTCCGATTTTTCGATAAGCCGGGCCTTGATGACAAAATCCGAATCACCGTCGGCGATTCGCAGCAAAACAATGCACTGCTGGCGGGAATAAGGGCGCTGACGGCGCAGCCGGCGATGGTGTAGTTGCGAGAAATGAAGACTAAACACAAAGGCACGACGGCACAAAGGCGCGAAAAATCCGAAATCCGAAGCACGAAATCCGAAACAAACTCAAAACTCAAAGGAAGAAAACTCAAAACAAAAGAAACCGTGACGGAAGCGCCCTTTGAATTTTTCGTTTTTCTTACTTTTGGATTTGTTTCGGATTTTGTGCTTCGGATTTCGGATTTTCACCACTTGGCTTGCACTGGACGGCTTCCTGTTTAATACACTTTCGGATTGACCGACAATGACCCCACAACCCGGCGGCCGCAAGGCTGAGATTTCTCGGCAGACCAAGGAAACCAAAGTGCGCGTGGCGCTGGACCTGGACGGCTCTGGCCATGCAGCCCCGCACACGGGCGTGGGGTTTTTCGATCACATGCTCGATCTGCTGGGCCGGCACAGCCTGATGGATCTGGAGGTGCAGGCGGAGGGGGATTTGCAGGTGGATGCCCATCACACCGTCGAGGACGTCGGCATCGTCATCGGCCAGTGCCTGGAGCAGGCCCTGGGCGACAAGCGCGGCATCAACCGCTACGGCTGGGCCATCGTGCCCATGGACGAAAGCCTGGCGCAGGTCGCGGTCGATCTATCGGGCCGGCCCGCGTTTGTCTTCAATGTGCAATTCAACGGCCCGACCATCGGCCAATTTCCCGTTGAACTGGTCGAGGAATTCTTTAAGTCCATCGCGACAAACGCCAAGCTGAATCTGCACATCCACGTTCCCTACGGCAGCAATAATCATCACATCGCCGAGGCCATCTTCAAGGCGACGGCGCGGGCTCTGCGGCAGGCGATCAGCCCTGATCCGCGAAATGCGGACGTCCCGAGCACGAAGGGATCGTTATAGGGATGACGGCCATTGCCCTGTAACGATCGAACCGTCTGAAACCAGCGCACAAAAAGGGATGTGGGCAATCGTCAAACGAGTAACCTTATTGTGACACGGGCGTCCCGCCCATGCCCAGCCCGCTGGAAGGATGGGCAATCGAAGATTTTCGTGAGGCTGCGCCGCACGCACGGGCGAGACGCCACAGGCGTCCGGGATTTTGCTTGGCGTGACAATAGCAATAATCTGCATTGCGCCAGCCGTTGGTTTGTGTCATGCTGCCCGCGTGGCATTCGAGCCTGCTCAATC
>Ga0209483_1000312_pt1 | contig 44676 bp, 38 predicted proteins | sample NGEPerA_FD_184508 | JGI IMG/M metagenome (GOLD analysis project Ga0209483, IMG submission 184508) | Arctic peat soil microbial communities from the Barrow Environmental Observatory site, Barrow, Alaska, USA - NGEE PermafrostL2-A... | ecosystem: Environmental > Terrestrial > Soil > Wetlands >...
TACCCCCTCTGAGCCTTGTACTCGTCCCAGCCGGGATTGATGTAAGTGATTTTGCCTGCTCCGTCGAAGCCGTAGCCGGGCAGCAGCGACGCCGGCTTGCAGCGACAGCTCGGGTGTAGCCCGCACATGCTAGGAGACTCCTCGCCTCGTTTGTGAAATCCCGCGCTGATCTCCGATAGTTTCCAAGCGCGAGGCGTCACCTTATTTGGCAGCAGGTGGATGCGTGTGCATTCTTCGCAAACGTGGTCGTCTCGGACAATGATGAAGAACATCGTCGGGTCCGAGATTCCAGAAGCAGCGTTGACCTTGACGATCCCTTCGAGGGTGCCGAGGTTGCTGGCGGTAGTTGCCTGGCTGGAGACGATTTTGTTGACCTCCGACGTCACCTGGCCCCAAACCCGGGCCAACTCGCCTTCGAGCACGGTTTCCAGGTTGGTTTTGACCTTCTTCGAGTAGGCGTCCCGAAGCCACGAGTCCACGGAGCCGGTGACGCGGGCCTTGGCGCGTTCCCTTTCGGCGTCCAGGTAGGCCTCGGTGATTCTAGCAAAGCCGTCCAGGGCCGTGTTGTTGGCCGTGGTGCCCTCTTCGGCGGCAGCCCGCTGGTAGAGGCCGGGGAGGCTGAAATACTCGCGGTGACCGAACCCAATCGTCTTAGCCTCGCGGGACGAGAGATAGTCCGGGCCCAGCACCCGGGACTTGATACGATTGAAGACGGTCTCGACGGCGCGGTGGATCTTGCCTATCGAGTCCCGGGAAAGAGGAACGATCTTCATCGCTTAATTCTTCGGCGCTTGCTTCTTGGCTGCCGCCACAATGTCCTTCGTCGCCTCTTTCAGGTCGGCTTCGAGCCCTTGCGTGAATCTCTCCATGATCTTCATGTGTTGATGCAGGAGGCGGCGCTGGGACTGGGGGAGCTGCTCCTCTTTCTTGGTCAGCAGCCCGATGGCCTGGTCGATCGAACGGGTCAGCTCTTCGCCGCCGTCGCCGGCAGCCTGCTCGGGAGGCGCATCGCCCCCTCCACCATCGTCCCCGCCGGCCTGCGGGGCTCCATCGGCGCCCGGCGGCACCGCTGCCGCCGCCTGTTGGGCGGCTTGTTGCGACTGGACCATCTGAAAATAGAACGGATCTCTCAGGTACTGATATCTCGGGTCAGTCGAGGCACCGGCTACGTCGAAGAACTCCTCCATGATGACGCCGACGGGAACGTACTTGTCGAGGATTGCCTGCCACTGCGGGTTGAGCAGGAAGTCGCCGCCGAACTTCTTCGGGAGCGTCGGCTTCTCCACCTTCTGCATGATCTGGTTAATCGTGAGGTGGAGAGCTGCGTCCTGCTGAAGGCGGACCGATTCCTTTTCCTCGGTATCCGCGTCCAGGCCTGTGAGTTCCACTCGGCACATCTGGGCCAGCTCGGGATCGATCAACGGGAAGAGGACGTTGTTGGTGAAGTCCTCGAACTTCGTGAGCAGGGGCCGAATCCCCACGTCACGTGCCGCAGTCATCTGGAACTGGTTGTTCGACTCCGACAGGGCCTGGCTGTTCGGCCCCTTCGAGAGGTAGGCCCAGCCCGGTAGCTCGTCAGGACTCATCATGAACGCAGAGAGGATCGAACGGGCGTTCATGTCGGTGAGGTACGTGAACTCGGCGTCGCGTGAGGCGCCGTCCATCGTGATGAACTCGACCTCATCGTTCGGCGAAATCGAGAACGTCGGCAAGCGCCAGGAGTTGTTCACCCCGTTGATCGACGCCTGAAAATTCTGCTGGATCGTCTTCAGCATGTTCTCGTCGACGTCGTCCGACTTGAACACCAGCATCCCGCGGGCGGCGCGGCCGGTTTGGAAATATAGTTGGTTGTGCTGGGTGATATTCAGGTGAGTGAGGACTGCCTTGATGCAGGTATCGAGCGGAGGTACCGGGTACCCGTCGTTCTCCCAGTCGACGACTGGGTCGAAGTTGAAGACTGCAAGCTCCTTGTCGGTGAAAACCTGCCATTGGATGCCATCGAGCACCTGCACCCAATCGAAATGCGATGGGATCTCACCTTCGGCCTTCAGCTTCAGGTTCTTCAGTTGCTCCAGGGCGACGAGCGAACGATCGCGGACGCCCTCTTGGCCGGCCTCTTGGGGGTTGGCGATGAAGATCGTGCCAACGTCGACCGGGCGGAAGTGGTGGAACTCGTCTTTTCCGTCGAACTTGGGCTTGGTGACGATTTCCGTGGCGATGCGCCCCAGGACGACGGCGTTACGCGCGCTCATCTGGAGGTAGGTGGCGAAGGACATCTGGTCCTTCTGGGCTACCTCGTCGGTGTCGCCGCAGGTGCTCAGTCTCGCTACCGCGGCGTCGATCTTCTTCTGCAGTTCCTTCTTCTGGATGTCGCTGAGGTTGTCGAGGACGCCTGCCTTGGCGTTGATCTTGAATCCAGTCTTGAAACGAGTCGGGCGGGGGCGGCCGAAGGACCCGATCTGCATTTCTCGGGCGCGGACAATCGCTGCCACGAGGTCGTCTTGGATGGCGACCCGCTTCAGAAACGAGTCCGGGATGCCTCTAGTCTTGGGCTTGTAGATCGAAATGTACTTGCCCTGCATGGGCGAAACTTCGAACGCCAAGCGCTCGATGGTGCGGCCGCCGCCGCTGAGCACGCTGACAAGGGCCTTTTCCAGGGTTTCGCTCTTGCCCAGCTCCGCAGCCTTGGTGTCGATGCTGAAGCGAACCGGCTTGCCCTTCTTGGCAGGCGGTGGCGTGGTCGTCAGGAGAGGAAACCGCTTCGTTAGCGACGACTCAGACTTGAAAAGATCGGCGCTCATTTACTCTGCCGAACAAACCGACACGTTGGCCGTGGCGGACGAGTTGTTGATCAACGTCACCTGCCATACGGTGCCGAACTTCATGAACACGCCCGTGAAGCGGCAGTTCCCGGGGAGGATCGGCGTGACCACGTTGGAGAGGTCGGTGCCCCCGTTGAGCTGGACGACGATTTCCTGGTCGGTCTCGATGAGGAGGAGCCGCTTGGCGGACGTGTAGATGGAAACGCCGGCCGCGGTCGGCTCGATCCCGGTCTGGTTCGCCAGCGGCAACAGGCCCTGGAACTCGACCCAGCCAGCCGTGACTGCCAGGATCTCGTATGAGGACAGGGCGCTGGCGACGAATCCCGCCGAAAGTCTCAGGGTGTCGCCGATCTGGGTCCCGGACGGCGAAAAAGCGAAAAATGAGACGTCATCCGTAGGGGTGACGGTCTCGGAGGTGGCTGAGAATGCCCCGGTTCCGCGAGTGAGCACCAGGACGGTGGAGGAGGCCGTGAGTACGGTCCACCAGCCCTCGTTGAGCGAGTTGAAGGGGCCTGCGGGGTCTCCTGTCGACAGGCCCGGGACGAATACCTGGTCGCCGGCCACGATCGCCGAGAACGGGGTGCCAGACTGTGCGGCGACCGATACGGTTAAGTTCGCCGCCACCGTCACGATGACAGCGATGCTGTTCAAAGTGACGGCGCGGGCGGTTCGGAAGCCCGGGGCGGTGCCGCCGGTGGCAAAAATGCGATAGCGGGAGGCGGACAGCGGGCTCGAAATAAGCGAAAAGACGGTGGTACCATCGATCGTGAGGCTTCTCGTGCCATTAAGGACCGTCTGGGTGGCGCCCGGGGGCAGCTCGACGGGCAGGGTGCCGGCGTTCTCGAAGGGCAGATTGATCAGCGAGGTTCCCCAGTTGATCGGAGTCTTTTGGGGGTTGCTGGTTCTCGCCTGATCGCAATAGGCGACGACCTTCATGGCTATGGAAAGGTTGGAGCGAGACATGTTTACCCTATGATTGCGGTCGGGCCGAGATCAAAGACTCCATTTAAAATTGCCCTTCTTCCCAGACTGGCCGTCAGGGCCGCCGTCGGTCACGCCGTTGGCCTCTTTCCACTTTTGAAACCAGTTGGCCGTGTGTTTCTTGTACTCCTCCGCCGGGGTCGGGAGTGACTTCCTAATGTCATTTGCAGGGGCCGAAACGACTCTCTTGGTCGGTTTGAATTCGTTCATGATTAAGTACCTCAAACCATCGCTTTCGTCGTCGTCCTCCTCGTCCGGGGTGTCGGTGGGGTCTCCGGCATCATCGATCGTCCAGTGGTATTGGGACATGTTCTTGAAGAGAACCTCGACCCCGGGATCTCCCGCCAGGAAGTAGAGCAGGGGCTCGCCGATGGTCGGGCGCAGGCGCATGCATACGATGTCGATGCCGTTGTTAACGGACCCCGATCCTTTATCCCATTCGCGCATCCGGTAGCCGGCCTTCTTGAACATGGCGATCAACTGCGGGCTCGCGGTGTCGGGCCAGATCGAAGGATTGAACGATTTTATGTCCGCGTTGCACTTGTGGATCATCGCGTCCGGCAGGAGGTCGGGGGCGCTGATGCAACCGATGACGAAGGCTCGGGCTCCATCGATCGCCGCCAATGGCACCGCAAAGTTGTGCTTGAAGCCGAAGTCCATGCCTGCGCTGAACCGGACCCCACGAGCCTTGAGGAAGACGATCAGCTCCGCCTTGGTCATGTCCGGCCTGGCCGTCTCACCCGTGATCTTCTCGACGATCTGGGCCGGAGTGAGCATGTGGATGCTGCGCTCCAGGTGCGGGTAGATGAGGCCCTCGGTGGACGGCTTGCGGCAGAGGAGCTGGGCGTTGGCGGTGGGCACCGAGACCGTGCGGAACTGGGTCTGGGTGAACGAAATGGACCGAAGCAGAGGAGAGGTGGATTTTTGCTTCGTGGCGAGGAAGCCTCGGCAGGAGGCGAAGAGCTTGCAATTCGTTAGGCAGCCGGTGTAGCCCTCTTTCTCGACGAACTTCCTCCGAGCATCTGGATCCAGCTTGTCGTATTTCTCCTTGGAGAGAGCGACCAGGTTAGGTTCGTCCAGGTAGATCGGCAGTCTGGGTAGGTCGGGGCGGTGGCGCGAGGCCGGGCACGCCTCTGTCACATCGACTATGTTCCAGTGACGGATATGAACGCGGCGGTCCCCTTCCTTGTCGAACTCGGTGTCGATTTCCTTCTGGACCAGACCGAACGAGAACTTCCGGCTGGAAGTGAGCATCGAGATCGGGTTTACGCCAGGGCGGTCGGCGGCGGGGATCATCAGCGATTCTTGGAACGCGGCAACGTCGTTGATGACGTCCAGCTCGTCTGTGCAAAAATAACTCGCGTGCAAACCGTTCGCGCCCTTCATGGTGCAAACGACGACTTTGATGAAGTTACGGACCTCGCCGAACGGGATCTTCTCGACCTCTGAAAGGAGGTCGTACTCGCCCTTCGCGAGTACGGTGCCGTCGTTGCGGTTGACGTAACGAAGGACCACCGTCGAGCCCTTCGCGTCCCCCTCGACGAAGTCTCGGAACGGAAGCTTCGAGAAGAAGCCTCTGACGTAGCCGAGGCTGATATGGCTCTGCCCCTCCACCGCCGCCATGTGCGCGACGTTGCGGTTGAGGTGGAACACCATCAACAGCTCGATGATGGCGGCCGAGAGCGTGTTGTGGCTGATAACCCCGGCTGACCAATACGAGTGATCGACGTCGACTGTTAGATCGTAAAAGTCGGCAGTTCCACGGGTAGCGCCCGTGACTCGGGACCATCTATTGGAAAACCATCCGTGCACCTCTTTGTGGCGAGTCTCGGAGATCAGACCTCGCTCCAGCGCCCAGTCAGCTAGACGCTTAGCTTTCGCGCGCGTTATGGTTCTGTAGCTCAGACTGCGTGGCTTCCGAGATAGCCCCTTCTTGTCACGGCCTCCGCGGACCATGCATTCAGACAAAAAGGATCGCAACTGGGCAGCGGGAATCGAATCTAAGGCGTCCGGCGTAGTTGCCACCTCGGCCACATTGGCCTTGTGGGCGCGGCATCTCACTCCGGCCGCAGTCAGCGAAGGAAATTCATTGGACGGAATGACAAGACTAAAAACCCGATGGCGCTGGCCAGCATAGATCTTGTTATTGGCACGAAATCGTGAATTGACCCCCAACGCAGCGAGAACCACCTGGCAGTCGCGAAGCATGGTTTCCGCAGTCATCTGAAGTACGATCTCATTCTGATCCGTAACGGTGCCATCCGTATCGAATATTCCAGAAAAAAAGCCCGCCATAGCCGAGGAGGAGGTGCGCACCGACTCTGGTAAGGTCTTCTCGAACGAATAGGAGTTAGTTAACCCCAACGCCTTGAGTGCGGACACCATCGCCTTGCTATTGATCCGGTAGTCGTAAGGGCGAGTTTTTACCTTGGTGGGGGCACGACCAGCATATTTCAGACAGGCAGTTGTGAACGCGTCCAAGACGACGGAGTCCATCGTCGACAGAATCACGGCGTTATAGTCATCCATCAATGTTAGGCAGCCGTCGCCCTGAAGGACCCCACACAGATACCCCTTCTGGAACTCTTCCTCATCGATCGGCCCTCGTCCAAACTCGTGAGAAGTGTCGAGGCATACGTAATCCTCATTAGTTAGGTCGGACAACCGTACCCAATCCGGCTCCTGATTCGGTCGCCACGCCCATACGCGATGGATTGGACTGCCGGTATTGGTGAGTCCGCTGTCGAGCGTCACGGTGACGGATTCCTTGACGCCGTCGTGTACCCAATGGGTAATTGGTCGCCATGACTTGCCGGACCAAATTACGTCTCCAACGTGCGCATCCTCAATGCGTACCAGCCCCCGATCTTTGGCAAGTATCAACGTCCCCTTCGCTTGGCACTTGAAGCATCCGCGGGCCGCGTAGAACAGGGCTCGGCTGTAGTCGGGGTCGTTTGCGCGAGCCTTGGAGTAGATCTCCCAGATCATCCCCATCGGGGAGCTGTTCGAATCCGGGTCGACGATGCAGTCCGGGATGTCTACACCCAGAAACAGAAGGATCCAGCGATGGAGTGCCTCTTGGGAGTCGCACGGGATCGCGAAGATCTTCCGCTTGAGAGCTTCCTTTTGTTCGTCCGTGGTCGTCGGATCGCTCATTTTTGCCGACCTGGATCGGAGCCGGCGCTCGGCACCACGACTGTGTCAATGACTCTCTCGCCCAGGAGCTGGCGAGCGATGGCGTCCGCCTCGGACGAAGACATCGAGTTCACGGCCCCAGGCTGCCCTTGTGCGACCGTTACCTTGCCGCTGAACTCGATCCTCTTCTTGTCCTGCCCGGTCGTCTTCATTAGCAGCTCAACAAGCTCCTTCAACTCCTTGGCGTTCTTCACCAAGATGACGCCATTCAGGTCTTCCTCGTTGCGGGAGAGCATGTACTTGTCGATCGCGTCCGACATCCGCATCCGATTGACGGTCAGGAGCTTGGAGATGAAGTCGACCGTCTCTAGGGTCGTCTGGATCGCAAGATCGGGCACCGTCATCTGCAGCGTCTCTTTGTACTTCGAGACGCGTGCATCCCAGCCGTACTTTATCCTGCAAGCCACGATCTGGCCGAGGCTGTAGCCTTTGTTGACTTTCCGGATGTCCTCGCAGGACTTCCCCGCGAGAAACATCTCGTACATCTTCTCGGCGGTGTCTTCGGCGATCTCCACCGACTTCACCCTTAGTACGTACCTGTAGGCTTCCATCTCGCGCTGATCGAGCCCATTCAGGGCGGTCGTCAGGGCGGTTTCGGCGGAGGGGCTAGGCGACATTCTCCGCCTCCGTCTTCAGTCGGTCGATAATGCCCTGGACGTTCGCGCCCTTGCGCTTCTGGCCAGAGCGCGAGAACATCTTCTCGCCATTGATGATGATGGCGAAGTCGAAGTGCTTACCCAGGAGGTCCCCTATCGAGCGGTGTAGGGCGCGGTAGATCTTGTCAGCGTTCCTGGGGGCCTTGGCGTTGGTGAGGCCGCGGAATTCGACCCGGTTCTCGTCCTTGAACACGTCGGTGGTCCCGGCCCTGCTCCCGTCGTCGCTGCGGGTCGTCTCCATGGAGGGCAGGGCGACCCCAATCTCGACGTCGTGGCAATGTGGGAGAGCGAGCCTGGACCAATACTTCAGGTGCATGACCTGGAAGTCGTTGATGCCACCGAAGTTCTCCGTGAACATCCGCGCCTTGACCACCTGGTCGGCGACGTTGTTTGCGGCCGGTTTCTTCTTAGCTGCGTCCCTTTCACGGGCATTAAGTTGTTTAGCTGCCAAGACGTTCTCGGATCATGGTTGAGAGCGTTTCGGTGGAAGTCCCGTAGCGCGGCGTGTACTTATTCAGGAAGCTGCGGAGTGCGGCGGAGATCCCCTCGGACTCGCGGACTACGATCTTTTTTGTGTCCGTCTTGAAGGTCCGAACCTTCGCGCCCGGGATCTGGAGGGCCTCCTTCTGGGCCTGGACGAAGTCGGCGGGGCCGCGAATGTCAATCCGCCAGTCGACGTTGGGATCGGGGATGACGTCAAAAGGAGTCTCGGGAGTGACCTCGACGTAGCGGATCTGTCGGCAAACAGCCCCGGTGTCGAACGGGGTCTTTTCGACGACGTTCCCGGCGTCGTCGAACACATACAACCAAATCGCGCGCGCCGTGTTGGCATCGCTCAGACTGCGCCAGCGGGGGGCACCGATGTAGGTGACCTTGCCGAAAGTCTGGGGGCTGTGGATGTGTCCTGACAAGATCTCAGTCTGCGGCACAAGGTCGGGGTTGACCCCATCCTCTGCGTAGAATCCGTTTTCATACACCGACCCAGCGAATGTTTGATGGGCGACGAGGGTGCGTCCGCCCCCGGCGGAGGCGTCCGCAAGGAACTTCTCGCGATCAGAGTAGTACGGCATGTAGAGAACGCCACAGTCCATCGTCGGGCGATCGATGATCGTGGCTATGTCCTCGTACGCCATCAGGGCGTGGATCGAGCTTCCTTCTCCTGAAAAATCATGATTGCCCACCATCAACGTGCGACCGCGAGCCCAGCGCCTCCAAAAGGCCATCACCTCGGCGCGGATGATTCCATGGGTATGATGCAAGTCTCCTAATACGCAGGTCTTGTCGGGTTTTGTATCTCTCTCTACCCTCTCAACGAACGTCATCAAGGCTTCGCAATCGTCTAGCTCCGACGGAACAACGTGGGGATCTCCGATAAATAGCACCCGTTTCATGGTACCTACGTGCGGTCCTGGGTCGCCTGCAGGACGTGCTTCACCGCGATGATCTGGTCGGGCGGGCAAACACACACCTGCCGGCCGTCGACCTCAACCGCGGCCTGCCCCCAGCTTTTTTGCCCTTCACCGTTGACGAAGACGATGTCTCCGGGGTAGACGTCCTTGCCGTTACCGAAGACCACCGTCAGTCCAACGAAGACGGTTTTGTGCTTGGCGGTTGCAAAGCCCTTGTTTTCTACGGCCTCCACGCCCTTCCGCTCGAAGGGGACGCAAAGAACCTTTCCGTTGTAGCCTACCGTGTCCGGCCCATTCAAGGGTATGTTCATGATATACCTATAGCGAACGGGGTCAGCCGTCGCAGGCGCTGCACTCGTTGGTGTCGCGGTAAATGGAGTCGCCGCGGAGCACGCCTTCGCTGCGCAAATAATAGAGCGTCTTCAGGCGTTGCTCCCAGGCCTCAATGTGGACCTGGTGGATGTACTTGGGATCCGCGTTTACGGGGAAGAAAAGGTTCAACGATTGGCCCTGATCCACCCATTTTTGGCGCTGAGCAGCCTGGCGGATCACGGCATGCTGATTAAGTTCACGCGCGGTCAGGAAAACCGACTTCTGCTCGTCCGACAGGAACGAGAGGCCCTGGACGCTGCCGGCGGCGGCGTTGATCGTCGCCCAAACCTCGGGAGCGTCCTTGCCCATGCCCGCAAGGATCGCCTTGAGGGTCTGGTTGGTGCGCATGAACGTCCCTTTGGCGCTCTTGACTGCAAATACGTTGGCAGCGATCGGCTCGATGCCGGCGGAGACGCCGCCGGAGATGGCCGAGTTGGACACCGTGGGGGCAATCGCGATGGTGTGCGTGTTGCGGCGCCCGCTACCGGTGCACCATTCAGGCTCGCCCTTCTCCGTCGCGAGCTTGGCGGTCGCCAAGTCGGCTTCCTCGCGGATGTGCTTGAAGATCTGGGCGTTCAACTGCATGGCCCCGAAGCTGTCGAAGGGCAGTCCTCGCTCCTGGAGGGCCGTGTGCCAGCCGAGGACGCCCAGGCCGAGCGGGCGCCCCTTGCGCGCGAAGCGGTGAGCGGCCTCGAAGCCGTACTTGCCTTCGGTCTGGACCAGGAAGTCCTCCATGACCGCGTCCAGGAACAGGATCGCGAGCTGGACGGTGTCCGTCTCCTTCCATTCGTCCCACTTGGCGAGGTTGAGCGAGGACAGGCAGCAAACGAAGGTGTGCTCGGGGTCAGTGTAAAGGGTGATCTCGGTATTGCCGGTCATCAGTCCGTTTGCCAGCGCAAACTTGCCCGTCGAGGGTATCTTCGGGCAGAACACTTCCACTGGCTCTGGCAGCTCCTCGATCTTGATGATTTTTCTCCAACCGGTCGACTTTCTGTTGGGCCTCGTGCCTCGGAACGTCAGGCGCCGGCAGGTCAATTCTTTGGCCATCTCATAAGCGTCATAGGACGATACAGTCAGGCGCCAACAATCGGACCGAAACTCTGTTTCGGCACGACATTGGTCGACTCCGCTGCTGTATCCCAGGGTTTTTATCAGGAGCTGAAGATCGTCAATAAAAGAGCGATGTTGACTGGAGAACTGCAGAGACCAACCTTTTGACACAGTACCGTCCGCATCGAATAGGCCGGACAGAAACTTCATAACAGTAGCGCGGCTCCACTTAAAAACCTCTCGCGGGAGGCCCATCTTGTAGCTGGACGCCCACGGATATAGTTCCATCTTTCTGGCACTAAGCCCCTGCATCGAGCGTCGGCGCTGACAACCCCACGTCCCCTGACTACCCGTAGTGTCCACTTCCTCACGGAACGACAGTCCCTCGATACAGTTCGTGAATAGACCAGCGTCGACCTTTACTTCGAGCGCGGACGAAAGCAGTTCGGGAATGCAGTCGTATTTCGTGAAATAAACGGCCAGTTGAGGTCTTGAATTCTTGACTGACGTACCGTCCCCCAGCAGAAAACCTTTGAGGTACGCTCCGGAGGTCGTCTCGGTACCTGGATAGGGTATCGAATGACTCTCCAGCCACATACCCTCCCGCAGTTCGGATGTGCAGATCTCCGGATATCGGCCCGCGGCGATATCGTAATATGTTGAGGCCGCAAACCAGCGGTGCTTCTTATTGGCATCAACAAACGAACCGTCCTTGAGGTGGACGCGAAAGACGCTATCGTTACCGTAGCTAGCGAAGGACTCGTTCGTTACCCAAGCGTCCCCGTCCCAAACGGTGACGGTCCGATTTACCAGGTCCCGGATCTGAACCGGGCCAAACTCCTTAGTCACAACTAGGGTGTCTCCAGCAATGCAACAGATGTTCGAGGTCTTCACCTTCAGGTCGCGCGTTTTGTAGCATTCCGGGCTCTGCTCGTTCACGGCGTCGGTGAAGAAGATGTACGGCTCGCCGGTCTCGACCCGTGCCCTCAAGATCTCCTGCCACAGCAGGCGCTTCTTGACGTCTCCGGCCAGCATGTCCTTCATCCACTGGTCGGAGATGCAGACGGCCTGATTCGTGTTCATGCACCGACGATTGATGTCGCCCATCGGACGCCGGATCTGGAGGAACTCGTCGATGTCCAGGTGCTCGATGGGGAGGTAGATGGCGGTGGCGCCGCGGCGTACGCCGCCCTGGCTGACGACCACCGTGGTGGTGTCGTAGACCTTGGCCCAGGGGATGATGCCCTCGGAGGCGCCCAGGGCCGTGATGGCCGAGCCCCGACCGCGGACATCGCCGAGGTAGATGCCGACGCCGCCGCCGTTCTTGGACAGCATCGCCAGCTCGGTGTTCTTGTCGAAGATCTCGGCAACGCTGTCGCCGACATGGACCGAGTAGCAGGAGATCGGGAGACCGCGCTTGGCGCCGAGGTTCGAGAGCACGGGGCTCGCCGGACAGAGCCAGCCTTTCCACATGGCGTCGAAGAACCGCTCCTCCAGGCTGAGGTCGTTGGGGTAGTGCGCTGCCGCGGCGGCGGCCAGGCGCTGGTACATGTCGCGCGGGACCTCGCCCTGCAGGAGGTATCCCCGCTGAAGGGTCTGAAGCCCCTCGGTGGTCAGCCATATCGGATTGTCGGTCATTGTCCCCTTAGTCCCAGATCCTAGAGAAGTCGGTTTGGCCCTTGCTGTACGAATCGACGCGGCTGGCGAAGAAGTCGGAATGCTGGACGCCGCTCGAAAGAATGTCGAACCACGCCATGCGATTAAGGCAGTCCGGATCAATTGCTTTCCAGTTCTTCTTCAGTCCCAACTCGACGAGCTTGGAGTTCGCGCGATGGCGAATGAACGCCTTCACGTCGTCGGCAGTGATCCCATCGATCTCGGCGCCGGAGAAGGCGCGATCGATGAACGCGTCCTCCAACTTGACGGTCGTGCGAGCGGCCTCAACGATCTCCTGCTTGAGGTCGTCGTCGAAGATGTCCGGGTACTCCTCTACCATCGTTCGAAAGAGCCAACATCCAGCCTCCGAGTGGAGAGATTCGTCCTTGATGGAGAAGGCTATGATCTGTCCGACTCCTTTCAGCTTGTTAAAGCGGCTGAAGTTCAGCAGGATAGCGAACGAGGAAAAGAGGTTGACGCCCTCGTTAAAGGCAGAGAACACTGCCAGGGACCGAGCCATGTCACGGTGGGACTTGCCGCCGGTCTCGATGAGGCGATCGATCTTGGCCTTGGCTGTGGGCTCGCTGAGGAACGCGCTGAAGTTCTCGATGCCGAGCGACTGCTCCAGGTACGCGTACGCGACGGCGTGGATGGACTCCATCGACGAGAACGACGCCGCCATCATCTGGATTTCGGGTTTTTTGAACCACTTAGCGACCTTGTTGCCCCAGTACTCGCCAATGAAGATCTCTGACTGAGTGAACCCCTTCAGCACGTGGCCGATGAGGGCTCTCTCGGCGTCCGAGAGGACCATCTTCCAGTCGTTGATGTCGGAGGCGAGCGAGACCTCTGTGTGCAGCCAGTGCGACGACTGCTGGCGCTCCCAGTAAGAATACGCGGCGGGATACTCGAACGGGGCGTATGTGGAACGTGGGGTCAGGAGGCGGGCTGACATTTAGGCTGCCCGACGCTTCAGATGCGCCTCCCCAAGACAAATTGCATCTGCCTGGTCATTCTGGTTCATCTTCAATTTGATCCCGAATCTCTCTTCCACGTGTCTGATTGCCAGGTGCTTCTTGTTGATGCGACCGCGCTTCTTGCCTGCGCTGACCTCTTTGTTATTCTTCTTGTCGTCTTTCGTCATCCACAGCCCCACGAGCGAGCGCCATTCCGAGGTGTCAATATAAGAGAAAGGGACGCCGCCCTGAATGCGCTTGAGGAATGCGAAGTGCTGGAACTCCAGGGCGCGCTGAGTGCTCCTATTGCGCCCCTTGTTGGTGTTCTCTGTGACGATCTCGGACGGCCCCAACGAATTGATCAGCTCGCCGATCTGGTCAACCACCTTCTCAGCGGCGGTGACGATGTTGTAGGGGTAGGCTGGCGATTTCTGGGGGTCCTTGTTCACGTTGAAGTCCGCGATAAGGACCTTTGGTAGAACCCCGGAACGTTCCAGGTTTCCGTCGACGAACAGCGCCCAACCAGTCGACGTGCTGATATCTAAGGCAAGCAATCGCGAGAGAGACTCATCGTCCCCCGATGTCCCATTCAAGGGCGAGGAGTTCATCCCCCGATGATTGGTGGGCTAGGTCGTCGTCCCATTCAAGGGCGAGGAGTTCATCCCCAGTTCGTGGATCTCGAACGAGTCGCTGGAGGGCAGCGACATGGCGATCAATTTCGCCCCCTCTTCCGTGGCCAGCGTCTCGTCTAGATACAGCTTAAACCGCCTCAGCATCTCTTCGTTTACGTGGTCCGACTTGAAGACAAAGAACAGCGTTCGCTTGTCCCCGATCTCAATTTCGAACCCGTGAGCCACGAAGCCTTCCACCTCCACTGAAGTGGAGGGGACGGTGACGAGAGTGAGCTTCGCCATGGCCCCCTAGAGGTCTTGCTCGCGCTCGGACGCGTTCTGGTTCTCCTCGGAGACCTCATCGGCGTCGAACGAGCCCGTGTCCTTGCCGGCATCGCCCAAGGCGCGGTGACAAAAGAGGACGCGAAGCTTGTTCATCTTCGTTCCCTCACGGTAGATCGCGCCGGCATCCTTGGCGGCCTCTCGCTTCTGAGCGAGGTCTAGATCGGCGTCCTTGGCCTGGAGCAGCTCCACCTGATTGAGCGAGACCTTGGCGATGGTGCCACGGATCTGCTCCTCGCTCATGCGGGCGATGTTGTCTTTGAAGTCGGGGTCGAGACTGGCGAATGGGTCTTTCATTTTCTGGTTCCTTTGCAGAGAGAGTTGATCTGTCTATAGCGAACGGTGGGCTATGCCTCGTCGAGTGAGTTAGTTAGGCTGGCTGGCCAAAAGGCGAGAATGTACGCGCCGCACCCAAGCATAGAAATCTATCTGCGACATCTTGCATTTGGCTTGGTTGCAGGTTTTGCAACAACTGACCACGTTGCCCGGTTCGTAGCCCTTGTTGTTATCTACACGATCGATTCCGTTATAAACGAACCGGCTCCACCCGGTGGCTCGGCTAGCGAATGGCTCGACGCCGCAGTAAAAGCAATTGCCAGTTACTAGAGTTCTGAACTCCGATTCCGTAAGGAGGAATGTCCTGACTCCAGTACTGTAATTTGGCGACTGATAATGAGACCACAGGTTGCGAAAGCCCGCTTCTCCCTGTAAAAATCTCCTGCTTTTAACTCTTTCGCAAACTCCGCATCCTGTGGAAGTGCCACCTGTTAGCGTGTTCGTAACGACCGACCGCTTCCTGCCACAGCTACATTCACATAGCCATTTTGAGGAATCAGTCGGATCTCGTCTGATGAGTATCCATTTGGTAAAAACAACACCAGGCTGCAGTGTGCTGTCTGGAAGAAATACTCCTTTGGCGTCGCGGTCTCTCATGGTAGATCGTGCCCCAGCGGCGCCGGGCCAATTTAGCTTTCGCTGACCCCGTCCTCGTCTCGGCTCTTGAAGTACTCGTGACAGTCCTGTAGGAGCTGTGGCTTTCCAACGACCGTGTAGAGGCCTTGAGCGTCCTTCCTTAGATCGACTGACGGGTCGAATTTATTGTCCACCAAGATGGCCCATCGTTCCCTGTAAAAGCGTTTCCGCTTTTGGCCATGCCAGGCGTGAATTATGGTGCCCGGCGTGTAACCGACGAATCCGTTGGTAACCCGGAAAGCGTTGGTTTCCCAGTCGGTGCACATTTTCTTAAAGGCATCTGTCATTTCTTGATGGACTGAGTAGTCAATCTTTCCAATGACGCCCCACATCATATGATGATCTCCGGAGCCCAGAATGCTCCCGTCCATGAGGCCTCCAACGTTCTCCCAAAAAACCCGAGTAAACGCCACGGAGAAGCCAGAATGCCCGTACGGGTAGGGATCCTTGGTGTTGGCCTGTTGCCGAACCCCTTTCGATACCAAGCTAGTAAACGATCGAAATAGCTGGGTAGTGCCTCCGTACGGATTCTGGTCGGCGCACTCACTCCACGGCTGTACTACATGATGGTGTTGGAGCGAGTGGATGGTTTCTAGTGCCCAATTTGGCGAAAGCCATTGAATGTCGGCGTCTGCCCAACAAACGTATTTCCAATTGGCCGGCAGCAAATGCTTGACACCAAGGTTAATGGCATTCTCCTTGTGCCAGATTTCCTGGTTCGTTCTCAACTGAAGGTGATGGGGATTGGCCGACTCCGTGACCTCGAAGGCGCGATCGCCAAATGCCACCTCGACCGTGTAGAGAACCACGTTCCGGGTAGCGAGCATTCGCTGCTCGAACTCCCTATAGAGTCGATATCGTGAATGAAATCTAGCAGAATTGGAAATCATACAAACCACATGAAGGGTCGAGTCCGACTGCAGCTCGTGGTGCTTGATTTGGTTCGTGACGTGGTCTGTGAACGACATGGCTACTCTCTCGTCCCATTCAAGGGCGTGAAGCTGTTATCTGCTCTCCCTATAGCGAACGCTCTAGCTGACAGTCGCTTGGGGATCCAAGAGCGTCTCCGCCTCGATCAGCTCCCCGAGGGCATCGTACTCGCAGAGCACCACGCGAATGTGCTCCTCGGACGTGCGGGCCGAACCTAGGACGTCCGTGAGCTTGTTCGTAGCTACAATGGACTTGATGCCGAAGAAGACGCCCAGCACGTCCTGGGCGTGGGCGGCCTCGGCCTTCGTTCGGTAGACGCGCAAGGTCAGAGACTTGTTCGGGAGATCGATCTCGGAGAAGGCCGAACCGAGGTCGTCGAGGTAGAAGACCGACTCCGGGACCGAGCAGATCATCGCGACTCCTCGGTGTAGGGCTCCGGATAGAAGCCTTGCGTGAGTTCGGGCGGGGTGATCCCGACCCGGTTCAGGTGCAACATAACGGCACCTGCCCAAGCTAGGACCATCTGGTCCGACTCCGTCAGATCTGTGACCATCCCCGGTAGGCGGCACCGGGAGGGGAGCGCCTGAAAGGCCTGGATGGCCCCTTCCCGGATCGCAACGATGTCGCGAATCCCGAACTTGAAGTCCTTGTCCATGATCAGGCTATAGCGAACGGCCCCTTATTCGATCCGCGACTCCCCGTTCTCGTACGTCACGTTGATGACGTGTTCAAAGGCACCTTGCATCTCGCTGGCGTGGTCGACCACGATGACCAGGCGGTCCTTGCTATAGCGTTGGAGGATCTCGACGCAGCTCTCTTTACTCACCGTGTCAAGTCCGTCGAAGCTCTCGTCCAGTAGGAGCCACCCGGGACACACGCCCGAGCGCCGGCTGATGACGGCGCCTATGGCAAGGTCAACCGCTAGCTCAACGCTGGTCAACATCCCGCCGCTCAGGCCGCCCTTGATCGACGTCTCGTTCCCGTGAACGGTCAATACCGGCTTGATCTCCTTCGAGACCTCACCTTTCTGGGTCACGTTCTCGGATCGAAATTCCAGGGTTACGTGGCGGGTATTCGCGATGCTAGCGAGCGTGGTATTCGTCTCGTCGCTGATCTCCTGGAGGACCTCGTCGAACACAAGTCCGAGGAACCCCTCTCGGCCGATCATATGTGCGAAGTCTCGCTCCGCGCGAAGCCCGAGGTCGAGGACTGTGCGACGGCCTCGGAGCTGCGCCAGCTCGTCCGAGATGGCCTTTGCCTGCTTCTCCTGTGTCTGGAGCCGCGTGGCCTGAATCCGAAGCTCTGTGAGGCCATCCATGTCCTTGGACAGGGCCCGGCGCTCGATCTCCATCTCGACCATTTGCTCCTGGGTCGATCCTGCCGTCAGCGCCATGCATCTGGAGGCTTCCTTCTGCAGCTCCCCCTCGACCTGGGCCAATTCAGCGTCTGCCACGGCAATCTCTTTGCGCCGCTCCGCCTGGACTAGCGCCACAGCTCCGCGGAGCTTCTGCTGCTCGGTGGCGAGCTGCCCCGACATCTTAGCGGCGGCCTCATGGAGCTTGGCGATCATCGGGCTAGGCTCGAAGCGGGGGACCGCTGCGATCTTGGCAGATAGATCCTCCGCCTGCGCGGCGTACTCCGCCGCCTCGGCGATCTGGGTATCCAGGGTTGCTATCTTCGACTGGAGGCGGGCGCGGTGGTCGCAGGCCTTGTCCCAGTCGCGCTCGCAGGTGGGGCAGATGTCGACGTGAAGCTTCTTCAACTCCTGCTCGGCGACCGTCTTCTCCCGGACGAAACCCGCCTTGGCGGCAGCCTTAGAGGAAAGGGCGCGCAGCTCCGCGTTCAGAGAGTGGTTTGTCGCGTCCATCTCCTTTCGGCGAAGGTTGTCTTCGGTCGTCAGCTTCTTGAGGCGGACGTCGCACTGAGCGACAAGGGCTTCGAGGCGCGAGATCTCAGCCTCGACCGCGGGATCGTTCTGCGGCTGAACGTTCTTCAGCTCCGCCCTGAGCATCGCACAGCGAGCCTTGGCTACGTCGATTCTCGCCTGGAAGGCATCGCCAATCTGCATCAGGTCGCGGTTGCCGGCATCCTGGATGGCTTCCACTTGGCCTGCCAAGAAGTCGATCTTGGCCTTTCTCTCTTCCGTCCGGGCCTTGAGCTGCATGCCCGCGGCCATGACCTCGTCCAGGCTGTTATCTGGCGTGAGCGTCGCCATCTGGCGCTCCAAGGAAACGATCTGGGCGTCGAGGGCGGCCACTTCTTTCTCGGCCACCGAAACGGACGCGGCGCTCTGCTTCGCTTGCTGCTCGAACTTGTCCAACCCGAGAACGGGCGTCAGGAATGCCTTCTTCTCGGCGTCGGTCTTGTCGAGGAAGATGCCGGGCTGGCGCTGGCCGCGGTAAGTGAGCGCTAGCACCGTGTCCATGTCGAGGCCGCCGAACAGCGAGCGGATGGTCTCCTCTTTTTGGGGGTTTGAACCGTTCTCGGCCTTGCCCCCTATCACGACTTCAAGCTTCTTGGCCCGCTGGATCGTGATCGGGACGCCGTCGTTCTTGAGCCCGAGGAGAGACGAGGCTGGCTGCTTGGAGCCCCACGACTGGAGCAGAGTACCCGGGATCTCACACGCCCCGAAGGCGTAGTTGATGCCCATGGCGACGCTCGACTTCCCACCGCCCGACGATCCGCCTGTGTCAAGATTCTTACTTGAGAGCAAGTAGAGGCCGGTCGGCGCGAAGTTAATCCGTGCCTTCTTGACGAAGGAGCGAAATCCAGTCAGTTCGAGATAGTCTAGGGTCAGCATGGGTCACTCCGGGTATTCGTCGATGACCCTGCTGTCGGCTCGTTCCCGAAAAAGCCGCTCGGCCTCCGGGTGCCGCTCCACTCGACGAGTCATCAGACCGTTGTCGATCGTCTCGACGACCTCGCTGGAAGTCGCGGGCGTGCTGCGGGCCAGGGACTCGCCGCAGATGCAATACTGCGGCTGGACCTGCTCGCCAGGCTCCAACATTTTACGGACGGTACGATCGCAGACCGCGCAGAAAAACTTGTAAAGAGGCATCTACGGCGCCGCGTCCCAGATCTGATCCTTCGGAGCCAGCGCCTCGTCAACCAGCTCCGGGTCCAGGTCGTCGTCGAGATCGGATTCGGCGATTTCGAGGAAGCGGTCGTTCTTGACTTTGACGAGGACGGCGACTAAGCCGCCCATGAACAGCAGAATCAATACAGCAGAGATCATTTGGACTCCTTACTCGTCCCATTCAAGGGCACAATCAACCTATAGCGAACGGTCACTCGGAAAAGGTCTGTTGCGGTTCATCCACGGTGTCGCGCATGAACTGAGCCGTCGACTTGGCCTCGGCTCGTTCCAGCTCGGAGTCGCGGGGGATGACGACGAGGCCGCCCAACGTGCCGTGCTGCGAGGCGATGGAGATCGAATTTCGGATGGCCTCCAGAACGGCAGGGGTGCTGTCGAGGACGCCGGCCGTGTACGGGTCGACGTGCCGCCAGTTAAGGAAGTCGTAGACCACCGGCGGCTCGTCGGCGGCGATGGGGGCCATGATACCGGCGAGGATGTCCTGGGCCTCTTTTACGTCGTAGATCCCGCAGTTCGACACCAGCCGCTTGAACGGCTCGATGAGCGACTTGCGAAGGACCTCCGAGTTGATCTCATTGTTCGGAAGCTCGTGGAGAACTTTTAGCAAGGTCCACGCGCCACCAGGCAGGCAACCCGACTTGATGGCCCCGCGGACGGCGCAGACCGCGTCGTCGGCCCGGTCGCGTTTTTCCTTCAGCTCGCCGTTGGACACGCCGAACACCTTGAGGTTGGCGATGCCGTTGGCTAGATTGGCTTTCCGTTTGCGGATGGACATCGCGTCCAGCTCGGACTCGGGCGCCAAGAGCTGCTGCTCCAGCTCCTCGACGCGCATCCCCAGGAGATCCGGGTCCGCGTGGCCAATGATCGTAGACCGGAACCGCGATGCCTCGAACCTGGCGACGCCTGGCCCCAGGTCTTGCAGCTCGGCTCGCTCCGGCGGACTTGAGATGGGGTCGAGGAGCTTGGCCCCCGTGATTGCCTGCAGGTCTTTGAGAAAATCCGACTGCCCGTTCGAGAACGGGTTGGGCGGGATCATGAGCGGAAACACGTTGATGGTGCGCTGGGACGGAAAGTTCGTCGCGAGATCGGCCAGCACCGAATCCGAGAAGCCGGTGGCGACCAGCACCACGTTGCTGTGGGGGTAGTCCTTGGTGGTCCCCCAGTGGAATCCGATCTTCTCCAGAAGCATCTGAACAGTCTGGGTGTTGGAGAGATGCCCGTTGAAGAGGATGAAGACGGGCTTGTCGAGGACGCAGCGTTGGGTGCCGGCATCGTTGATGAACACCGAGCTGTAGCGCATGCAGCAGTCGTCGTAGCCGATGTGGACGGGGAAGCCTTCCACGCGCTCGACCTCGTACCGGGAAGGTCCGCTGTTCTCGGATATGGTGATGTTGCCCTCGTCGCCGGTTTGACGGAAGCATTCGAGGACCGCGTCAGCCAGGTCGGTGTCGCCGTTGGCCGAGATCGTGGCTACGGCCTTGAGGAGAGCCTGTCCTTCGGCCGTGTCAGGATCCGCCTTGCGGGAGAGCGCGATGATCAGCGGGGAGATGATGTCTCTGAAGGTCTTCTCTAGGTGGCGCACGATCTTCTGGGGAGAGATCTGGCGGTTCGACTCGCAGTATGTGTAGAGATGACGGACGATCGACTCGGCCAGGATGGTTGCGGTTGTGGTCCCGTCGCCGGCCTCGGTGGCGGTGCGCTTGGCGGCGTCGCGGGCCGTCTCCATGATGACGTGGGCGGCTGCGTCCTCGAATCCGAGGGCCTGGAACACGGTCACGCCGTCCTTGGTGATGATGGGGGGGACCCCGTTCTCGTAGCGCTCGATGAGAACAACCTGACCGCCTGGACCCAACGTGGACCCGACGATGTCTGCGATCGTCTTCATGGTATCCAGGATCATTTTTTTTAAGCGCGGGCCTTTGACTTCGATGCGTTTGCCGGTGCTTTTTACTTTTTTGTAGTCCATGTGATCTCTCTATAGCGAACGGGTCTCAGGCTCATCAGAACTTGGGGGTACCGAACACACTGGACGAGGTGCGGAGGCCAGGAATTGTGATGACGCCCCTTCTCGCCTGCCTCAGCGGCCACAATTTATTCCCGGGGACCTCGATCTCGGCTCCGTCCTCTACGAAGCGCTCGATCTCGTATTGACTGAACGCAGGCTCGCACTTGGCGTCGTTGTACGTCTCGGCCAGTGACTGCACCTGATCTCGATCGAGGCCGAATCCCCACAGCGACCAGATCACCGACAGCGCAGTCCTGCGCCCACCAGACCCCTCTATTGCCGGGGGGGCTTGGTTCTCGATGTAGTACGATGCCTGTCGAAAGCGCTCCGCAGGCGACGTCGCTGCCAACCTGCGCGCTGCTTCCTCTTCGTCCACGTCGGACGCCGGCTTCGGTGGCTCGGGAGGAGCCGGGAATGCAGCGGCAACCTCTGCCAGCGTAAAGAGGCGGTCGTTCGCCTGCAGAAGGGTCACGAGGAAGGGATCTGATTTTTGGTGCAGCAATCCTGGGATGCGCATTGCCTTGGTGGGGTCGGCGACCGAGACGTCTCCTCCCAGGGCTCTGGCCAAGCCCCTTTGGGCTGGTCGCCACGCGTTGATGTCGCGGTCGGAGTCGGCCAAAACGTAGTAGTTGTGCTGCCCTTTCTTGGACTGGATCGTGAGCGAGGGCGGCAGGATCTTCGAGAGGGAGTCGAAGGTGACGGGCACGGCGCCGCCGTCCCAATCCAGCCAAAGCGCCCGCGCTCGAACGATATTCGACTCCCTACGCCCGCAAAGATCCGTTTCATTGGGGCAGATCGACACACACGCACCACGAAGGTTCGCCAGCTCGAACTCGTCCCAGAGGTCTACCAGCTTGCCGTGGCGAACGGCCGGCCTGATTTCGCACCCTTTGACCTCGGGGATGATCTGGTACGTGTTGGGCGAATCTGCGGCCCCGGTCAGGGCCTCGACGAAGCGGACGGTGTCTTCGAATTTGCTGGTTACGAAATCCATCAGTCGGCCGTCGCTTGGCGGGGAACCCGAATCGCTACCCCCGAAGCCCAGTGCGGCATCTCGTCAGAAAAAATCGGGACCCACTTGGTCCCGTAGCCTCGTAATCTACCCGGCAGGTAGTGCGGACGATACTGGCCGGCACCGCGATCGAAAAAGCACACAGCCACGATATCTGTACGCTCCGCCCCGTATAAGCGAGACTTCGCCAAACGGACGAGGGTCGGCACGGTACCTCTCAGGTCAACGTTGTCGGGCAGCTTGGGCAACGTAAAAGCATCCTCTTCGAGCCCCGAGGTGTTGCCGAGCAAGATGACTTGGGTCGCGATCTTGCTGATGTCCGAACTCCCCATGATCTTCTCCATGGGCGGGAGGATGGCGGCAAACTTGCCAACCTCTGGCTTCGAGAAGTGGGCGGCGGCGATGATAGGTTGTCCCTTGGTGAGGGTGATCTCACGTAGTTTTTGGACAATTTTCTTCTGCATCCCGTACTCGTTGACGTTGTGGTCGTCGCTGTCGGTGTCAACGTAGTGAAGGTGGTCCAGCAAAATGAGATCGTGTCCATCCTTCGACGCGCGAACGATCGCGCGCTCCATCTCCTGGATGCCGAACGTCGCGGAGTTGCGATAGAGAGTGTGGAGCGACGTGTACCTGGTAGCAAAGAGGTGCTGGGCCTCGGCCTCATAGGGGGCCAACTCCGCCCCGTACCGGCCATTGCTGAACTTGCCCCAATCGAGGTGCGGCGCCCCTTCGTTCTCCGTCCGCCAAAGCTTGCAGATAATTGGCCATTTAAGTCGGCGCTGCATCTCTCCGGCGTAGGCCTCCAGGGCCAACAGGAATGAACTCCTCCCTGGACCCCCTTCGCGTACCTTGGACACGTTCCTGGCGATCTCCGCAAGCATCTGGCTCTTGCCGACGCCCGTTTTGGCCGCAACAATCACCAAATCGTTCCGGGCGACACCATCGCTAATATCGTCGATGAAACGGATCCCGGTATCGAGCGTCTTGCCAGCGTTTTTTAGGCGGTCCTGGTACTCGATCTCTCCCCACTCCGCGCTCGTCCTGGTCGTGTAGGCGGCTCCCGTTTCGTCTACGGACCGATACGCGATAACCGTCCGATCCATCATATCTATGACCTTGTCAGCCTCGGTCTCGCCCTCCATGTCCTTGCAGGCTGCCTTGAGGATCTCGATGGAGCGGGACGTCTTCAGTTCGGGGGCGAGGGTCTCAAACCCGATCTCGGAGCTGGCGAGTCGGGCCTCGGTCAGAACTTCCGAGGAGGCCCCTTGGGTAACCAATTCCAGATCCGAACCGAGCCTATGAAAGTCAGTAAAGAACTGTTGGGCTAGGTTCCATTCTTTTGCCGCGGGCCCGAGATCTGGCCGAAGGTTCACGATGGCCTCGAACACCCGAATGTCTGCGAGGGCGTGGCCGAGTGTAGCGAGCTGCTGGAGGCGATTTAATGGCATTGAGGGTCCTATAGCGAACGTCGCGGTGCGTCAGACACGTGACTCTCTCGTCTCAGGTAATACGCCCCTGAGCAGGCTCATCAGTTCAAACCTCCATGAGAGGGGCGTCATCGACGGTGGAGACGAGCTGGGAAACCGGGTTCGGCGCTGGCGGCGGCGCCGGATCCTTGTACTTCGTCCAACGCTCTTCGCAGAAGGTTCGAAACGTCCCGAGTTCCTTGCGTCGGGTGGGGCTGTGGTCATGAGCGAATCCCAGCAACTGGGAGTTGAGGGCGTGGACGAACGATGCGTAGTTATCCGAGGTGATATGCTTGAAGAACGAGGCTTCAGCGTCCGCGGGACGCTCGTTGAACTTCGGATTGTCCTGGCCTGGCCACTGTCCGAACAGCACACGGAAAGCGGCGGGGCCGAACGCCGGCATGCCGTCGAGCAGGGCATCGGCGGCCGCCGGCGGGGTTTTGATCTTCTCAGATTCTTGGCGAAGACTCTTGTCCTCGGACTCAGAGTCAGAGTCAGAGTCAGAGTCAGAGACCTCGGACTCCTTCGTTTTGCCGGCTCTTTCTCTCTCTCTCTCCTGACTCTGACTCTGACTGGTTGAACCATCGTTGAACGCTCGTTCAACACTCGTTGAACTCTGTCCCAATGCTTTCAACCGCTTAGCTTCTGCGGAGGCTTTTCCGTTATCGCTGTTTTTAGAAATCAGCTTTGCCGAAAGCTGATATTCGGATTTTATACGTAACTGGGTGATTTTATTGACCCCGCCCTCAACGAGTGTTGAAAAGAAGGGTTGCAGGGTTTTCCACACCCGAGACCACCTCGCAACAGCTACTCCGGAAGCTCGTTGCAGGAGTACTTCGTCATTGGGGAGATCGCCTCCGGCGTCGAACATTGCCATGATGATCAGCAGGTACGCGCCATGCTCCTCAGTCGTCAAATGGGGGGTGTCTCGGCGGTAGTCGCCGGTGAAAAATCTGAAGTAATGCGGTTTGCCCTTGCCCACTTGACCTCTCTATAGCGAACAGCGTCGAAACCGTGATGGTTGGGAGCGTCCGGCAGGGCGTTCGCTATAGAGACAGTAAGATGCCGCATTGTGAAAAGCCCCTGACGAAGAGGACTCCTCCGTCCATCGTCGCAGAGACGCCGACGAAACTGCGGATCAACGACATCAACGAAGCCGAGCGGGCGGCGTTAGTTGAGGCGCTTTCGTACGTCGACAAGAAGGTCGATTACGCCCTCCGAAAACTGAAGTCGGGGAGCGTCTGGTTCATTCGCAACCAAGGCCGCGCAGCCTACAACGCTCGCCTCGCAGATCTGCAGCGCGAACGGGATAAGTGTCTGCTGTTCAAAGACGAGAAGGGGTACTGGACGTACACTGGCGTCGCCAAGCTCGTCGCCGACACGATCGACACGCCCCCGCCTCGGATCGCCTACGCGATGCCGGAGCCCAAGCTCATCCCCTGGGCCAAGGTGCCCGAGAAGAAGCTCAGAGGGTACCAGCGGGCCATGATCGACAAGCTCGTAGCTGCTGCGCCTGCAGGCCCTGCAGGGGTCGAATGCGCTACCGGCGTCGGCAAGAGTTTCGCTTTGCTGAATATCGCCAAAGAGCTGGCGCTGCAGACGGTCGTTATGGCTCCGTCTGCCTCCATCGCCAGCCAGCTCTATGAGGAGTTCGTGGAGGCGTTCGGAAAGGCCAAGGTCGGGCTTTATGGCGGCAGCAAGAAGGAGTTCAAGAAGCAATTCACAATCGCGATCGGGGCCAGCTTAACCCGGCTTGAGGATGGATCTCCGGCCTGGAATGCACTGTCTAAGGCGCAGGTCTTTCTCTGCGACGAATGCCTCCCATACGACGCCGGAGTGGATGTTGAAGGACTCGGGATCCGACCAATAGGTGCTGTGGTGTCTCGTGTGAAAAAAGGTATCCAAACCAAGGTGTTGTCGTACGACGAAGATAACGACGCCTTCGTGTATAGACCTGTGTCGAACGCGGCGGCTACCCCTCCGAAAGACCTTATAAAAGTCACGTTCACAAATTCCTCCATGGTCACGAGCTGGAACCACCCGTACCTCACTGGCCGAGGTTACGTGAGGGCTGAAGACTTGGTTGTCGGCGATGTCGTTGTCGGGAAGAATTGGCCCGGAGCAAAGACAACGTCTGGAGGTAAACGATGGTCCGACGATCAGTTACAAATCATTCTGGGGTCCTATCTAGGGTATGGGAGTATTGGCGTCCACGGTCGTAAAATTCGACTGAGAGTTATCCACGGAGAGAGCCAACGGCAGTATGCAAAGTGGATGGCGCAGATGTTGGATTGTGACGACCTTGAAGAGATTCCCGCTAACGGATACGCCCAAAAACCGGCCGTTAGGTTTTGTACAAGTACGTTTCTGCCCCCCTTTGCCTTTACTACCCCCAAAAGGGTCACGAAAGAGATGGCGCAAGCCCTCGACTGGCGCGCCATCGCAGTGTGGTACATGGATGACGGGTATCACGTTCTCGGGACCAAATACAAAAACAAGAGATATGACGGCTACGCAAGATTCTGTACTCACAGTCTCACCGCAGATGAGGTGGATTTGTTGGTGGCCCGATTGAAGGAGCTTGGAGTGGCATGCAAGGCGGGGGTCGAGAAGAAGGACGACGGCCGCCAATTCATTGTGATCAACACATCGACACGCGGATTCCGGGTGCTGTGTGAAAAAATAGCCCAGTACGTACACCCTGAGATGGCCTACAAGTTGGGGGGGCGACAAGTCGGAGGATATAGCTGGGGGTCGTATAGTGGAGAGACTGCAGACTTTGCAGTCACGCGCATTGAGCGGAAGACGTTTCAACGATCTAGCAGGCGGGAGTCGTTGAACCATCTGTACGACATAGAGGTTGAGGGGACAAACAATTTCGTTGCGTTCTCAAGCCGGAAGGCAGCCGATCGTCCGTCCGGTGTGGTGGTACACAACTGCCATCTTGCTCCCGCTGCCACCCTTGTGAAAGTGTGTTTCGGGCTCGTCCAGAACGCGCCTTACCGGTTTTTCTTCACCGGTACGGCTCTCCGCAACGACGGCCTGGGATTGGTTCTGGAGGGGATCATGGGCCCGATCGTTTACTCGATGTCGGTGCAAGACGGCGTGGACCAAGGATTCTTGGCAAAGCCGGTATTCAAGATGGTGTGGATGGAATCGAGTGTCGAGTGCAGCAGCGACGACGTCAACGATCTGACTCGCGCGCACGTTTTCTACAATGACGCCGTCAACCGGACCGCGGCGATGTTAGCGAACAAAGCCGTGGCGGTGATGGGGCGGCCGACGCTCATCCTCATCGACGAGCTTGAGCAGTTCTCTCGACTCCTTCCCCACCTCGGGTATGAGGCGCGCTTCGCGCACGGTGGAATAACCGCCGAAAATAAAGCGCTGGTCCCCGATAAGTACCACGAGAGCGATCCAAGCCAACTCGTGAAGGATTTCAACGACGGCCAATTCCCGATCCTAGTAGGTACGTCCTGCATCGCGACAGGGACGGACATCAAGGCCGCAGCCGCCATAATCTATCTCCGCGGTGGTAAGTCCGAGATTGAGGTCCGTCAGGGCGCGATTGGTCGGGGAACGCGTCTAGTGACGGGCAAGACTGACTGCGTGATTATTGATTTTGGGATCTCGAACATCGGTCCATTAAAGCGCCACGCCGAGGCCCGACGAGCAATCTACAAATCTGTCTACCCCTCTTACTCCGAGATCCGTCTCTAATCCCGTGTCCCGTAAAGGAATCATGGCCCGCCCAAGCAGTACTCAGCGGACAAAAAGTCCAAAACAACTACGTATTCCTCGGCAGAGAGCCGCGGGCGGTGCCCGGGGAGCGTCATCGTCATGTGCGGTGGATGCTCGGCCGAGTTACGCGTTCACAAAAGGAAAATCTGAATGAAAACGTCCATAATTGACGAGCACTTCCGCCAATTCGCTCACTCCGTCGAGCTAGGAATTAAGCAGGTGGGCGCCGCTGATAGAAACGGCCACCAGCTCGACGCGGTGAACGCACTCCTCGACTTAGAGGACCGGTTCAAGGTTGCGATTCTGCGGTCGAAACACAAGATTGATGTGTACTCGGCCTTCATCGACCACATCCGCCTCACCCGGCACAACATCCTCGACGCCCGCCCGTTCTTCCGAGAGCGCAAAGAGACGTTCTCGGACCGAATCAGCGACGCGTTCAAGCAGGAGCGCCCCGAAACCCTCTTCCGGTACCGAATCAACTACCGTTTTGTCTGTTTCGTCATAGGGCTTGGCCTGTTCGGACCGACGAGCCGGGTGGCCATGCTCGCGAAGAAGATCGAGGCGCTGCGACAGGAGTTGGCGGTTGTTCTGCTCCCTTTGTGCATCAACCGCGCTCGCGTGTTCTATCGCAAGACCCCTAAGGCCCACCTCGCTCACATGGACATGGTCCAGAACGCGTTTGAAGGCCTTCTTTGCGGGATGGACAAATATTGCCCCGAGGAAGGTAAGCCCATCGACATGGTTGTCTTTAGATCGACTGTGATCGGTCGCATCTCCGGCAACCTGATCTCGGACTACAACCAAACCGCGATCCACTTCTACCCGTTGGAGCGCCGCCAGCTCTACCGCGCGCGTAAGGCGGCAGTCAGGGCGGTCGCAGGGGGCATGGATTCCGAACAATTGGCAGCCATAGTCAACGAAGATCTAGGCGCGGACAACATAGAGCTTCATACCACGGCCTCGGAGATCGCGGAGCTGATGGCGGCGTCGTCTCCGGTATCAGCCGACAGCGCTCCGAGCCAGGATCCGGAGGCAATAGGATTGCTCGACCGTTATGCAGCGCCAGAGGAAGGGCGGCCGGACGTGTTGGCCGAGGAGAAGGCCACGATGTCGTCGCTGGCTAGCGCCTTTGCCCAGTTGAGTCCGTATGAGCGGAAGGTAATGAGGCTGCGCGGCGTCCGCCTGTAGGCGTTCGCTATAGGGAGATACGATGCCTAACAACTTTGAAGCCGAAGACGAGGACCAGCAGCAGGAGTTTCAGGCTGAGATCCAGAGTACTGAGTTTGACTCTGACGGCGGCCTGGACTTGGGCGAAGCCGGTTTCGAGGCGGAAGCCGTTGCCGAGCAATTCGTCGCCAATGTGACCCGGGAGTCGACCGAAATGCTCAATATGAGCGAGGCGGAACGCCGACTGGACGTCGCCAGCTACTACCGCCAGCTCTTGCGCGGCTCGATCTTCGAGAGCAACGAACCGGGCGCGCGCCAGGTCAACGCCGAGCTGGCGGCCTTCGCCGAAGGGAGGCTCCAGGTTCTCCTGGGTATCCGAGCCGACCACCAGCCCGTCGCAATCGTGAAGCCGCAATTCAGCGACGAGGAAGCAGTTTCGTTGCGCAAGTTCGCCGCTATGTCGGAGGCAGAGCTGAAAGTCCTCCGGGCGCTTCTCGCGACCGCGGCCCGCTCCAGGAGTGTCGTTGGCACGCCGCCGGTCAAGGCTCAGCCGGCCCCCGCGAAGATCGTGCCTGTTCAGCAGACCGCAAAACCCGCCCCAACCATCAGGAGAATTGCGGCTCCGAACAGCGCTCCAGCTCCTGCGCCAGTACCTGCTCCCCGAGTCGCCAGACCAGCGCCCGCCGCGCAGCCGGTCCAGAAACCACGCCCGGCCGCCCAACAACCGGCCCCGCCGCCCGTAGAGGCACCGTCGGGCGGTCCGCCCAGGCCTGTTCGCATGCCCAGAGGGGCGGCCTTGGAGGGCATCCTTATGCATACGGCGATCTCTCAAACGTCCTCTGGCGAACGCATCGACGAGGCTTACCGTAGCGGGCGCTCGGGTGACACCAAAGTCCAACGGTAGCGACGTTCGCTATAGGTAAGTGGAAGTAACAACCTCACGCCCTTGAATGGGACGGACAAAGGAGATTCAAATATGGGTTCTGGTACTGGAAGAAAATTGCTAACCGCGCTTCAGCGGATCGAACGTTTGGAGGTCCAGATCGTCCTCCTGAACGAGGACCGGATGAAGTTCATCGAGGCCGTTAACGGTGCCGTCGCACAGCAGACGGAGAAGTCGTCAACCATCGAAGGCGTTGTAAACGCGATCGTCGAAATCGTGGACAAGACGACGTCCGCCATGATTCACATGGGGAATTACCGCCCAGAGGGGTGGATGCCGCAGCCCGGTCTCCCCACCAGCCCGGGGACCGTCCTGGAGGTCCTAAAGTCTCACCTCGCCATTCGTCGCGCGGCTCAGATCGAGCGTGACAAGGCCGCCATCGTGGCCTTGACCGAGAACGGCTCGCTGGTGGTATCCGAGGAGATCACCGAAGACTCGCTGATCGTCGGCGAGGAAAGTGACGGAAAAGCCGGCGGCCCTGGATGGGTGCAAATGGAGTTCAGCAACATCCTGGAGGAGTTCCAAGTGCTTCTGATGGGGAAGCACGTCGGTGACGAGATTCAGCTCGGCGCCCACAAGCTCGTCGTGAAGGAGATCTACACGATCGTCCCGAAGAATCCAACCCCCGCGACCGCTCGCCACGAATCCGTGATGGAAAAGACGCTGGTCGGCCAGATGGAGGTCCCTGAAACCTCGGGCTACGTCGCCCAGACCTTCGCCGAGGCGCAAGTCCCGGCCGACAACGCCTCCGACGAGGCGGCGTAGTCCATGGAGAACGCCCCCAAATGTCCCAACTGCAACGGGGACATGAAGCCCCGCTCGAAGTCGCCTGGCGGTAAGATCCGCTGGGAGTGCAGGACCTACGTGGAAGGGGTCGAGAAGTATTGCTACTCGACCACCAACCCCGGCGCTCCTGCCAAGGCTTCGAACGGGCGCTCCAAGGGGGCCAAGAAGGAACGGGTGTTCAGGCGCAAGCTGAAGGACACCCGAGTCTACATCGTCACGTCGGCTCAGAATGCGACGCCTGTCCATCCGGTGTTCTGGAGGTGCCTGCAAACGATGGAGAAGCATCGCGGCGCCGAGTTGCTGGTGGTGCCGATCCGCTACAAGAACCCGACCAGCGACTGGACTAACTCGCAAGCCAACGCAGAGCTTTGGGCGGAGGAGGTCCGTCCGTACCTTTGGAATCAGCGCAAGGTGCTGAACCAGAATCTGATGCTGCTGGGCGATATCAAAACGCAGCCAACGGCAGTGAGTCCGCTTTCGGGGTTTGACAGCATCTCAGGTGGCTCAAGTGCCATCCTCGGTCACACAAAAATCGAGCTGACCTCGATCCCGACTCCATCCAATCGGATGGCGAAGATCATGACGACGACCGGCGCCTGCACGGTCCCGAATTACACTGACAGTAAGGCGGGCCGCCTCGGGAAGTTCCACCACACGCTAGCGGCGGTGATCGTCGAGATCGTCGGCAAGACATTCTTCCTGCGGCACGTCAATTTTGACACGAAAACTGAGAGCTTCACCGACCTTGACACCCGCTACTACGAGGACCAGGTAGAGAAGGCCCCACGCGCCCTAGCCCTCGTCCAAGGCGATACGCATTACGGCTTTGTCGCGCCAGGCGTCGAGAGTGCGACGCATGGCAAGGGCGGAATGGTGGAAGCCCTACGGCCCGAGTACATCGTGTGGCACGACTTGCTCGATGGCTATCGGGTCAACCCCCACCACAAGGGCAACCCCTTCAACGCCATCGCCAAGGTGACCAGTGGCAACGCGAACGCGCGCGAAGAGGTCGAGGGAGCATGCTGCCACGTCAAGGAGCGCACTCCCGAAGGGGCGACTTCGGTGATCGTCCCGTCGAATCACAACGACTTCCTCCGACGTTGGATCATCAACACGGACTGGCGCCAGGAGCCCGGCAACGCCGAGTTCTACCTGAAACTGGCTCTGGAGATGGTCCAGAAGACGAGATTTGTCCCCGGCTTCGGCACCTTTTACCCGTCACCGTTCCCGATGATCTTCCCCCAGGTCGTTGACACCAGCAATATCCGGATCCTGGAGGACGACGAAAGCTTCACCGTCGCCGGCATCGAGTTGAGCATGCACGGTGACCGCGGCCCGAATGGCGCCCGTGGCAGCATCCAGAACCACAAGCGCCTCGGCGTTCGCTGCGTCATCGGCCACAGCCACAGCCCCGGGATCAAAGAGGGGGCATACCAGACCGGTACCAGTACTAATCTGAAATTAGAGTACACGTCGGGACCAAGTTCGTGGCTCAACGCACACGTAGTGATCCAGGCAGACGGAAAAAGACAACTCCTGATCATCGTAGACGGAAAATGGAAAGCGTAGATGAACGCTCTCAACGAGATTTGCTTCTTTGAGGAGAAGATCTACGACCTGATCAAGGCGTCGCAAGAGCATGAGGGGCGAGCGGTTCGTGCTCGTATGGACATCAAGAAATTTCAAACGATCCTGGAGGTCGCTGCAAAGGACAGGAAGTTCCACGAGAATAACATCCTCCACGTCAAAGTCACCGACAGCGAACTGCCAGTCAATATCAAAGAGTTCGCCGAGGCCAAGAGGAACCTCCAGAAGGCTCAAATCCGCTACGAGAACGCGAAGGTGGGGATTCTGCAGGCGGAGGCGGTGATCGCGAGGTGCCAGGAGGCGACGGACGCGAATGCTCGGTACATAGCGGAGATCAGGATCAGTCTTTCTAAGTATGGACAGATCCTCGATTTTCCGTCGAAAGGGTCGGTAAATGAAAACGATTGAAACTAAGGCGGCCGAGCAGCCAGCGCCCCGCGCGAAGGCCGAGGAGCCCCGCGAGCGCGTTTTGCGGGACTACGATTTTGTGAACGCCAAGAGGATGGACAATTCGCTGGCGGTCGTCGAGGAGAAGTACCCAGAAGGCACTCCCGACCACGTCATTGCCACGTTGTTGTGCATCACCATCGAAGAGGTCGAGCAGGAAGACAAAGCGATCACTGAGAAGCTCCGTCGGTTGATGAAAGTGTAGGACGTTCGCTATAGACTGATCGATGGGTCACTTCAGAAACTTCGTCAGCGTCCACTGCCACCCTTCATCGCTGGACAGCGGATCTACGCCGGAGTCGTTCGCCGAAAGAGAGTGCGAGCTTGAAACAGGAGCACTGTGCTCGACCGACCATGGCACGCTTCAGTCCAGTCATCGGACGTTCTCGTTGGCCAAAGAAAAGGGCCTGATCCCGCTCGTCGGCATCGAGGCGTACTTCCGAGACGACGAGTGCAGCATCCTCACTGCCAACGGGTACCAGAAGAACGCGCAGGGCGGGTTCATCCTCGCCCCCAAGTACTCGCACATAACGCTCCACGCGATGGACTACACCGCGTATCGATGCATGGTCCGTCTGATCTCGCGAGCGGACCTGCGCTTAGAAGCAGATAAAGAGCGAATGGAGCCCGCCCACCGAAAGATGGGTAGCGAGAGGAAGGCTTTGTTCCGCTGGGCCGACCTGGAAGAGCTGGGCACGCACAACGTGACGGCAACGTCAGGTTGCATGACCGGCGTCTGCAAGCGCCACATCCTCGACAACGACGACCCGAAGACGGCAATCCAGTACTTCGAGCGCCTCAAGTCCACGTTCAAGCCAGGCAACTTCTACGTTGAGCTGAACCCCCACGACACCAGCCATGACTGGATCCAGGGCGTGTTCATCACAATGATCGACGGTACCGAGCACAAGCTCTACGACGGCAAGATCGTGATGACGGACGCTGGTGAGATCCGGGCAAGCCAATTGGCGAAGGAGTGGACGTTGGGGAAGCACCATGTCCTCAAGTCCATCAAGGACCGCAGCAGGTGGAGGGAGATGCCCGAGGCCCCGATCGCCAAAGTAGAGCAGCGCGAGGGGTTTGATCGAAACGAGTGCCGGCCATGGGCCAAGGACGGCAACTATGAGGCTGCGTTGAACCGCTTCATGTTCATCCTGGCCAAAAGGCATAAGATTCCAGTAGTTATCGGTGATGATTGCATCCGCCCCGATACCGTCGTCAGGTGCGAGGCCGGGTACAAGCTACTGAAGGACGTATCCCCTGGCGAGAGGGTGGTCGCCCACGATGGGACCCTGCAAGTAGTAGAGGCTACCCGCTCGTTCATTACGGAGAAGCCGATGGTGACCATCGACGTGGGAGGGACGGACGTTTCCATGACCGAGGATCACCGGGTATGGGCCGTTTGTGCCGATACGTGGCCTAACGGGAACATGAGGCCAGTTACGGAAGAGACCACGCTTTCGGCGGGCTGGGTATACGCAGGAAAGCTTAAGAAAGGCGACCTAGTATATGTGCCCAAGCCGTCGGAGCCTTGGGGAAGTTCTTCTGAACACCGAATAGACCTGGCCGAGTTCGTACATCACAGGTTTAGGTACACGATCGTAGATGACCTCATGGAGGTCGACGATCACGTCCGCCACACCACTACGTCTTTCTCTCGATTCGTATCGCTAGACAGCGACGCAGCATGGTTGATTGGGTTCTTTCTAGGGGACGGCAATGCTCACAATAATCTGACGTCGTTTGTTGCAGAAACAAACGTGTACACGGAGCACTTACGGCCCAGGGCGCTGGCGTTTTGCAAGCGATACGGGCTCAAGTACGACGAGACCGACAAGAAGACGCATGCAGTATTTAGAATAATCAATACTCCCATTGCTCAATTTTTTAGAAGGAATTTCTACGACGCAGCTAAGACCAAGGTGGTGCCCTCGTGGCTCAATGGGATGTCCAAGGAATGGATCGCGTGCGTGATTCGGGGGGTGTGCTATGCGGACGGGTCTTCTTGGAAAGCCCCGAAATACGGAACGTCTCGCTACACGCTAAGTATGACATCTCTTCCCGTTATCGGATGGGTTCGAGAGGCAACGCTAAAGCTCGGAGTATATTCATCCCTCAGTCGCAGGATGACGATCGGCTCCGTGAAGGAACTTTATACGATCAATTTCCCCCGCGAAATCAACGCCGTAATCGGACTATGGGAAGAGAAGGATGAAGCGCCATACGAAAGAAAGAGAAATATGTGGGTGGAAGACGGTGGCGGCTTTTGGATCAGGATCAAAAGCGTAGCTCCTTACACGGACGGCGATCGCGTAGTGTGCGATCTCCAGATTGCTTCCACAGGATCTTTCTCCCTTGGTCAATTCGCCGTTCACAACTCTCACTACGCCACTCCGGACGCCTCCATCGTCCAGGACGTGCGCCTGGCCCAGAATGGGCCCTGGCGCTTCTATACCGGCGGTTCGCACAACACCTATCACCGGATGACGAGCGACGAGGCCTGGACCCACTTCCAGGCCATGCCGGGCGTCGGTGAGAAGGAGTTCGAGGGTTGGATTGCCAACTCCCATGACTTTGCCAGCCGCTTCAAGGACTTTAAGTTCGAGTCTGCGCCGTCGTTGCCGACCAAGTTCTACGAGGAGGAATATAAGAAGCGGCCATGGTACGTGGCAGGGAAGGCCGACAATAGCGTCCGCTACACCATGGACCTGATCCGCAAGCAGGGGCGGATGAAATGGGACGACGCGAACTATGTGAGACGGCTCCGGCAAGAGATTGATCTGTTGCACGGCAACGGGACGATTGATTTGCTGCCGTACTTCATGATCGACGAAGACGTTGTCGCTCAATACGAGAAAGCGGAGATCTTGACCGGGCCCGGGCGCGGATCTGCCGCCGGAGCCCTGATAACCTTTCTCCTCGGGATCACGCACGTGGATCCGCTCCGTTTCGACCTTTCGCTCGACCGCTTCTTGACGAAAGACCGGATCGCGAGCGGGAAAATGCCGGATATTGACCAGGATCTAAGTAGCCGCGACCTCCTGACTGGCGGCTCCGACTACGTCGAGATCGAACTGGAGGACGGCACCAAGAAAATAGTCAAGCCCACGTCGACGGTCGTCACCGACGAAGGCGACGTAACTGTCCAAGAGGCGTTCGATCGTGGCCTCGATGTTCGGAGCTGGGCATGAAAATCACCTCACTGAAGGTCGTTTCAGACGCCGATAGCGGTTGGCTCCATCGCAGATTCGGAGATCACGTCGCCCAGATCTCGGTCGAGACGAAGATGAAGATGCGGCTCGCCGTACGCGACGTCTCCCGGCAACAGCGGGGGTTCGTCACCCCAGAGATCGAGGTGCTGGCAAAGAAGTTTCCTCAGCCCCCTCAAGGCATCGAAGATCTAGACTTCGTCCTCGGCTATGACAACGACGAAGGGCACCAGCAAGGCGCGATTGAGACCGACGAAGCTATCCAGGAGTACGTGCGCCTCTATCCCCAAGATTGGGAGATCGTGCAGCAGTGCCTCGGGTTGGCGCGTTCGCGCGGGAGACACGCCTGCGCATTTATTATAGGCAACGAGCCTATCGAGGGGATGATCCCGCTCACTACCGTCGGCTGCGTCCGCGTAACGGCGTACAACGCACCTGCGGTCGAGGCCGTCGGGGGCCTAAAGATGGATTTTCTTACGGTGAATAGCTTAGGTGACGTCGGTGACTGCATCAAGCTGATCCAGAAGCGCCACCACGAGGTTGAGTACAAGGAACGGGCGATCAACGGCCTCCGCGTGCCACGGTTCCGCCAGATCCCGGTCCCCGGCGGCATTGCTGACATTTGGGACCTGCCAGAGGACCAGAACGTGTTCACCGACATCTCCCAGGGCAGGACAGAGACCGTGTTCCAGTTCGACACCGAGAGCGCGTTCAAGTGGTTGAAGCACTTCAACTATAAGAAGCCCAACGGCAACTACGCGATCGACTCGATCGCAACGATGGCCTACTTCACCGCGCTCGACCGCCCGGGCCCCCTCCACGCCTATGTGTCCAACCCCGAAGAGGAGGACACCAAGCACAACATGCTCGTAGAGTACGCGCGGCGCGCCCGCGGAGCCCCGCGGAGCCCAGACATTCTGCCAATTTTCGACGAGCTGCTCCCCAATACCTACGGGATCATGTGCACCCAAGAAGCCCTCCAATATATGTACCAGCATCTCACTGGGTGTACGGGTCCTGAAGCCGAGGAGTTTCGCTCGAACGTCGCCAAGAAGAAGATGGCAAAAGTCGAGAAGGCATATCTACCGTTCGTCGAGGCCGCCAGCGGAAAGATTGGGGGGGAAAACGCTGAGGGGGTCTGGAAGTCAGTGCTGTCCTTTGGACAATACGGCTTCAACTTCAGTCACGCCGTCTGCTACTCCGTCATCGCCTACGCCTGCGCCTACCTGAAGCACCACTATCCGCTCGAATGGTGGGCATCGGTGCTCTCGAACGCCTCCAAGAACGAGGTGTCCGACAAGTTTTGGGTCCATTGCGGGCATCTTATTCGACTCCCCGACGTCACGAAATCCAATCCCACCTTCACCATCACCGGTAACCACATCCAGGCCCCTCTCAACATCATCAAGGGCGTCGGTGAGGGCGCCCATAGCCAACTCTCGAAGTACGCGCCCTACATGGACGTCCTGGACTTCTGTCGCAAAATCGAGAAGCACCGTTCGATCGGCGGCGAGTACGTCATGAAAATGGTGAAGTGCAAGGATCAGGAAAACAAGGTCCTGAATCCCGTTACCAATCGGATGGTCGGCTCCGATACCGTCAAGCCGAAGCGAACGTTCAAGAGGGGCCCCAATGCTTTAAATGCTGGCGTCATCAATGTGTTGATGGCTTCGGGCGCCATGGACGGGCTCTTTCCCGACGGTCTCAGCCCTTTCGAGCAGATGGTAGAGTACGAGACGGCGATGGCCACGGCAGAGACTGAGACAAACGTCGCCACGGCAGAGAAAGGGGAGACCGTCCGGCCCGTTAAGCCCAGTAAGGTCGATCCGAGCGAATTCTACCTGAATCCTTTACAACAGTACCAGTCACGCAAGGCCGTATTGCCCATCTATGGTGCCGATCTCATTCCCTTGGTGGTCCGATCAGGCAAGTTCGACACGATCAAACAATACCCTCACGTCGTGCTCATGGAGTGGACATCTCCGTTCAACGGGAAAACCCACGTGATCAAGGTGATCGGCGCCGAGGCCCTGTCTCACGACGAGGACTTTGTTGTCGAAGGCAAGAAGGCGATCAACGTGGCGGTGGCCGCCTACATCGAAGAGGTGGAAATCCGCAAATACGGGCCGATGCTAAAAGAAATGGTTAAGGTCAAGCTCGACGTCGAGGGCGCTCGGTTCGAGCTGGTCAAGTTCTCCGGGAAAGCGGGGCTGGTCGCGGACTGCTTCCGGCAACCGCTGAAAGGAGCAATTGCCGTTGTGGTCCTGAATAAATGGACGAACGACAGACCGTTTGGGCCCGAGGACGTATTCGTTGTCGAGCCGCCAATCAATATGAAGACGCCGGACCTTGACAAGGCATCGGACGCATCGGCAACGGAGGCCGTCGAGGGGCGTTCGCTATAGGGATAGAACGATGACAATTACGACCAATCGACCCACCAAGACGATCCTCGCTGCAATCTCTGACAACGCCGAAATCATGGCGCGCGATCTGGAATCCCTCCCCCCGAGCGTCCGCCCGGGGCATCAGGGCGCCATCCGCCGTGCCGCAGAAGCAGCCCCCGTGCTGCTGCAGGAGTACCGAGATGCGGTGCTGGCCAACTCCCTGGCCTTCTTCGTGTCGGGAGACGCTGCCGGCGCTCCTGAACAGTTCGCCGAGCTGGCCTACAACCAAGGCGCCCTGACCGCCGACTTCGGCGCGATGTATGCCACCCTTGCAGACCAACTCGGTCCCCTCATGGGCAAATCGACCGACTTCGGGACGGACCAGGTCGTTCGCCTGGACTTCCTCCTTCGTGGCATTGCCACCACGTCCGGGTTCGGTCGCGCCGTCGATCTGCCGCGTACCTCGCAGGCCAACGCAGTTAATGGCAAGCAAGCCCTCACCGACCACATTCGGAAGCTCGCCGAGACAACGGCAGACGGCCCCAAGCTGAACCTTCTTGTCACGACCAAGAAGCTGATCGAGGCGGCGGTAGTCCATCGGTTCGCGCGTAAGACGTTCACGGTGGTGGTCATCAACGCCAGCGCCGCCGACCGAAAACTCGTGGAGCCTCTGTTTACTAGAAGCGTTGCGGTCGACCTGACCGACGCGGGCATTATCGACGTCGGCTTCGTTGTCGGGGCGTTCAAACAAGCGCGCAACGAAGCGTCTCCGACGCCGATTGCTCCCTAAATTGCCCCTGCAGCAAACGACCCCCAGGGGCGTTCGCTATAGAGAGATCACAACCAATACCAGCCCCGGTAGTGCCGGGGCAATGTCCAACCCCGGAGAATCAATCAATGAGCAGCGTGTTCGGTACCCCCAAGTTCGGCAATTCAGGCGGCGAGTTCAAGAAGACCCGTGCCGTCGGAGCGGGAGACACTTTCTTCCGTCCTCTTCCCCCAATGTTCTCGCTGATCAACAGCGGCGACTGGAGGAAGTACTTTGCCACCCACTGGGGTTACGAGGCGGTCAGCGAGCGCGACCCCTCGAAGACGTACCAGAAGCCCTTCCGCTGCATCGAGGACAAGGATCGCCGTACCGGCATCATTCGCAAGCAGTGCCCCGCGTGCTTAAAGCGGTCTGCGGTCGAGAAGGAGCTGGCGCAGAAGGAGAAGGACGTCCGCGCCGCAATGGAGGGCAAGGACGAAGCCGTGATCCTGGCTCGTCTCGACAAGGAACTGGCGCCGTTCCAGCAGTGGCTGGAGGACCATCGCCTCGACGGTAAGTGGTTCGTGAACGCGATGTTCAAAGACGGGACGTTCGGCAGCATCAAGCTGAATCACAAGTTCCACATGAACCGCATGCTGGAGATCATCAACGGCAAGAACGACGGGAAGTCGCCCGCGGTGCCTGGACTGATCGAGGCCGAAGGGATCAACCCGCTCGACCCGGCTCAGGGCGTGTGGTTCGTGGTCCACCGCACCGGCAGCAAGCGATCGGTTGTCGACACGATCGACATCGAGATGGAGAACGTGATCGGCGAGGTCAACGGCGTGAAGCGCAACCTCAAGCAGATCGTCCTGGCTCCGCTCACTGAGGAGCAGTGCGAGCAGGCCGGCAAGGATTGCGAAGACCTCGCGACCCTCGGAGGCGCTGTTCTCACGTACGAGCAGATCGACGCGCTCGTGAACGTAACTCCGGAGTCGGAGGGCGTCGACCAGGAGCCGTCGCTGGCCGAGATGGCCGCCGCGCGACAAGCCGCTGCACTACAGGCCGGCGAGACCAAGCGGCTCGAAGCGGCCAAAGCCGCCGCGGAAGCGGCGTTCGTTGTCGCGGCGGAGGCGGAGGCAGAGGCGGAGGCGGAGGCAGAGGCGAAGAAGGCCGTCGCGGCCGTTGCTCCGACCCCCGCTCCCGAAGTGAAGAAGCAGGACCAGGCAGCGGCCGTCGCCCAGGCCGAGGCCATCAAGAAGCGGCTGGCCGAGATCGCCGCCCGCGAGGCAGCGAAGAAGGTCGCGGAACAAGAGGCGGCTCGCAAGGCAGCCGAAGAAGCAGCAGCCGCTACCGCTGCGGAGCCCGCCACCGACATTGCCAACATGAGCGACGAGGAGTTCTCGCGCACCTTCGGCACGGGCGCGGGGATGGCGTAAGTGATCGAGTCCACGGACTTGATCGTTCCCCTGGGGGACGGATCCGCTGAGATGCGGATCTCCCTCGGGGACATCCTGACCGCCGAGATTCGGCAGGATGAAGTCGCGTGCGTGACCCCCGGGAAGGCTCCTGAGCTGCTCTCGACCTACAACCGAGCCTGGCGCGAGACACACCAGTGGGTTTCACGCCTGGAATCCGAGAAAAATCGGGCGGAGAAGGCTCTCCGGGCAAGAAAAGGGGTCCTCATCCTGGAGGTCATCCCGGAGAAGCTGAAGACGATGGACATGAAGTCGTCCGTCGACATCCGAGAGGCTGTCATCGACACGGACGTCGAGTACGGCCTGCTGACGGACCGAGCAGACCAGATCAAGGCCGCCATCATGTTCCTGAAGGGGAAGCTGGAGTCGTTCGAGAACGCCTTCACGTCCGTCAAGAAGCTCATCGGCGAGAATGTATATGCGTACGGCGCCCCAAGCATGTCTGCCGGGACCGGCACCGGGCGAGTCGGGGGCAACGGCTCGCAATCTGGCGATCGTCCGGTCAGCGCCTCACGCGGCGGCGGCGTGTTCGGCAAACCGAAGTTCTGAGGAGGTCGTGTCGACCAAGCGCTGCACCAAATGCGGTCAAGACAAAGACGTTGGGAACTTTACTCGCAACAAGCCTTCCCCAGACGGGTTGTTTTCGTGGTGTCAGGCCTGCAAAGAGGTGGCTCGAAGAACATATAACGAAGAAAACAGAGAGCTGCTTCTGTCGCAAAAGAAGGGTTACCGAACGAGGAAGGGGCCTTCTCTGGCGAGGGAGCAAAGACAGAGTAGAAGGGCCCGACCAGCCCAGTACATGCTGTACGAAGCGACGAAGAGGGCAAAGCAAGTCGGCGTCCCTTGTACGATATCAATCGAAGATATCGACGCGGTCTGGCCGCAAGACGGCGTTTGCCCGATTCTGAACATGCCGATGGCTATCAGCGATGGCCCGAACAAGGATTTATCCCCATCGCTCGACCGAATCGTCCCCGACATTGGCTATGTCCGCGGCAACATTGCCGTTATCTCAAAGCTGGCCAACGCGATGAAGCAGCGGGAGACGAATCCGGCCGTATTCAGAAGGCTGGCCGAATGGCTGGAAAAACAGTTACAGACAAACGAAATCGACAAACACGGACGAAAGGTAAGGCTTGCAATGGCGAACTGGTTGACGAAGCTTCAGAAAATGGAGGGAGTTGTCTTAGGGGATTACGACCCGAACAAGTTCGTACTGAGAAGCCCCTCCCCTTCTTTCAATTTTATATTCGGCAACGGCCATGGCTTGCCTCAGGGCTTTACTATGGTGCTGGGCGGGATTCCCAAAGCTGGAAAGAGCGTCATTCTCAATTCGATGATCGGACAACTCCACAAGGACGATCCGGATGCGATTGCGATCAAATTCGACACCGAATTCCGCGAGTCCGGCCAGCTCACCGAAGAGCAGGCGAATTTGTGGGGCATCGACCGAAAGCGCTACGTCTGCTACCAGGCCAACGCCGCCACTACGGTATTCGATCGCATCGAGCAAGAGATTGCGGCACTGTGCCAGGAGGGCATGCCCCTCAAGCTCATCGCGATCGACTCCATAAACGCCCTCATGGGGCTCCGCAGCCAGAACGCAGAGGGGCTGGAGCAGCAGATCAACCAGTTCGGTGACCTCGCACGCGCTCTTCCGGAGGCGTTCAAGCGGATCGTGTCAATGCAGCGGAAGTATCGGATCGGTCTGATTCTGACCTGTCACGTGCGTGCGGAACTCGACCCCCTTGAGCAGAAGCGGGGGAACAAGACAAGGCTTGCCCTTCCTTTTGGCGCCGCCCACTTCGCCGAGTACTTCGTCTCCGTAGAGCCCAATCGCAACAAGGACGCCAAAACGGATCTCTCCGGCAAAGAGTTCCGAGACGAGTCCCTGGGCGACATCGCCGACAACGCCGAACAGACCGGTCACAAGATCCGAGCCAAGATGATGAACGCATCAATGGGCCCCAAAGGGCGTGTCGCTGAGTTCACCCTCGACTACCACAAAGGGATCGTCAACACCCACGAGGAGGTTTTCCTCCTCGGCAAGAACCGCGGAATCATCACGATGCCGAACCAGCTCTCCTACGAGTTCGGCGGCAAGAAGTGGGTCGGCAAGCAGGGTATGCTTGACGCGCTGGCGAACGATCGAGTCCTTTACGACGCAGTCCTCGCCGAGGTCTACCGGCGCGACACGAACCACAACGAAGCAGACGACGCCCAAGCGGCTTAGGCGGCCTCCTCGGCGCTGGCCTCCTCCGCGGGGGCCTGCGCCGGGCAGTGCGCGCAGCCCTCTTCCTTGTGACGCTCCAGACGCTTCTCGGCCTCGCGGCGGGCGTCCGGATGGATGCGATCGTTCTCCATCGCGGCCGTCAAGGTCTCGATCATCTTGTCGTGCCCCAGGGCCGAGAGCAGGTCCGAAAGCTCCTGGCCGATGCCGGCGGCCCGTTGGGCGACCCCCTCGGCGAGGGCGCGCTTGGCGTCATCGTCCAACCCCTCTCCAATATCCTCCTCTATTTCGATCTCGGGGGCCGGAAGCCTGTCGTAGATGCCATCGCGAGCCCTACCGGCATCCGAGTCACCTCGGGGAACCATTCTCCCCGCCGGTGCGTGCCCATATAGGGCGATGTAGGCGTCGTCGGTCTTGACCAGCTCGTTGCGGCCCTTGTTGATGAGGATGGTGCGGAACTCATTGAAGCGCTGGATGAGGTAGGCGTGGAGAAGCTTGTCGTTCTCGGTCTGCGTCAGGTCCGCGCGCTCGTAGAGCCCGATGAAGTTGCAGGTCCAGACGGCCGCATGGCTCTTGAGGTCGTCGATGTCCAACATGTGGTTCTGGCAGCGCCACTGGTCGCGGCTGAAGAACTCTTTGCTGGCCTGGTTGATCAGCCACTGGTAGCTGCCGAGCTTCTCGTCCGAGGGGTTAGGCACGCGGCGGAACTCGGTGTGGCGGAACGCAGCCAGATCGGAGTCCTCGCCATTGCTCAGCTTGCGGTCCAGGACTGGGCCGCGGTTGACCGGGCTCGACGGCTTGAATCCGAGTGCGACCTGCAGATCGGCGAAGGCCGCCAGGGCGGTGGAGAGCTTCCGATGCGTCAGACGTTTGACGTCGACGGAGTACGTACCCGTCTCGCCATCGATCGATAGAGTCACGCAGCGTTCCATTCCGTCCGCATCAGTGACGACCAAGGACGTTCCATTCCGTTCCAGGACCTTGATGCCAGAACTTTGGCACCAGGTCGCCAGGATGTTCATCGCTCGCGAAATGACCTGGGGGCTCGTGCGGGGGATCGACATGTGATTCTGCTCCGTTAGGTGGGGTGGAGTGAGACGAAGTGGCGTTACAGCCGTTAGAGGGAGGTAACCGCTGTTACGTTTCCTGCTGTTTCCGAACATACTGGATAGGGAAAACCCCGGCAAGGGTTTTTCATCACGTCGTTACATTTTAGTGTCACAGCGTGGCATTCTGTTACCCTGGCGTTACGCTGATACCCGAGACCGGGCTCAGGCACTACGCCCCCGAGCAGGCTCATCTGGAATATTTGATCGCACCACGATCGGCCTATAGCGAACGCCCCGTGGGACCCCGTTCGCTATAGGACTGGTATGGGAACAAGCGTCAAGGCCCCAGAAGCCCCCGAAGCAGACGACTCGAAACCCCGAGTAATCTTCCTGTTCGGCTCCATCGACGACGAGGAGACTGCTCAGACCGTAGTCGCCCTACGGCAGCTTCAGGAGCAAGGCCGGGAACCGATCGAGATCGTCATCTCCTCAAGCGGTGGCTGCGAGTCCTCGGGGTGGGCAATTTATGACGCGATCAAGGCTTGCCCCAACCACATCACAGTGAACGCCTACGGCCTAGTCGGGAGTATGGCAGTGATCGTTCTCCAGGCTGCAGATCTGCGGCGGATGGCCCCGGAGTGCCGGTTGATGGTGCACGCGGGGACGGTGTCCGGAGGCGAATCCGTCGACCAGAAAACCTTCATCGCACTCGGCCGCGAAGCTAAGAAGACGAACCGGCGATACCAGGAGGTGCTGGCTATGCATACCGGCATGTCCTTGAAGAAGATGCGCGAATTCTGCAACACCGAATCCTTCTTCAGCGCCAAAGAGGCTCTGAGGCTCGGTTTCATCGATGAGATTATGAAGTACCCCAAAAAGTTGCTCACCAATGCCTAGGGGCGTTTACGAAAGGGCTGTCACTCCACTGGCCGTCCGTTTTTGGCGGTACGTAGACAAGAACGGGCCGATCGTTAGGCCCGAGCTTGGTCCGTGCTGGACATGGACCGGGGCAATTAACCACGGGTATGGGGCGATCGGTCGTGGGCGCCGGGGAGAGCCCACATTGATCGCAAGTCGTGTGTCATGGGAGCTGAACCGCGGCCCAGTCCCCGATGGAGTAGACGTCTGCCACAAGTGCGACAACCCGCCCTGTACAAACCCCCTCATCTTTTTCTGGGGACGCAAGACGACAACATTGATGACATGGTCGACAAGGGGAGAAACAGCAAAGGGGATGTGCAGTCGCGGGCCGTACAGAGGGGCGAGCACGGGGCGCGTAGCTCGCTAGGGCTTCGGGGCGTCACCTGGCACCGACAGAGGGGATACTGGGTGGCTCGCATACGTCGCAACATTTCACAGTATCACTTGGGAT